>Ga0209495_1000758_pt1 | contig 23877 bp, 16 predicted proteins | sample EN1Hudsemesocosm_FD_184629 | JGI IMG/M metagenome (GOLD analysis project Ga0209495, IMG submission 184629) | Methane-oxidizing microbial communities from mesocosms in the Hudson Canyon - EN1E Hudson Canyon (SPAdes) (version 2) | ecosystem: Environmental > Aquatic > Marine > Cold seeps | place... | reverse complement strand
TTATAAATGAGCTGATGGAAGAAGGAGAAGTTGAGTGCAAGAATGACATCATGCAACAGTGGCGATGTAGCAAGAATGCTAGCACAGGAGGCTTTAAAGAACGCTGACAGCTACGCTTACGCAGCCGTCAGCGTCAAAGCCGAAAGCGCCCTGAGCCACAGTAAAATATCAAGACTGGGCCTTATGCTAGTACCCCGAATTTAACGAAAGTCTTTCAAACCCAGGTTACAGGGGCTAACACAAAAGCCCCTGCTGAGCTTAGATCACAGACTTTTTCTTAGTTATCACTTATCACCACATTACCCTGCTTCAGGGTTAAAGAATATTGCCCCTGCAACAATCCTTGCAACTCCTTCCCCACCATACTATAACGCCAGCCTGAGAGGATTGGATTATCAACCTCATCAAACAACAACTTTTCTAAATCTTTCCTGCTTGCCAAAATCATTGGGTTTAGAGAGTTTTCATCTGCTCTCATCCTGACCACAGCAGTTAACACATCTAAAACTGCTTCCTGGGTCGCAGTCTTTTTGCTAGACTTTGTTTTATCCGTAATCGGGATAGGTGATGAATTCTTTGCTTTCTCAATTAACTGACAAATAACTTTGCCATAGCGCTTTACCGAGCGTTCATTAATACTTCTTACCTTTTCTAGCTCTGACATAGTCACAGGTTGTAATTTTGCTAACTCTAGCAATAAATCATCCCTGAACAACCAGTTTTTAGGTCGGTTTTCTGATTGAGCTGTTTTTTCTCGCCACTCAGTTAATACTTGAACAATAGAAAGCTGCTTGCCTGTTAATTTATTTCTGCCTTTCATTTTCATCCAGGCATTAACAGGAGAGATTTGATACAACTCTTTATTTTCTAATAATCCAAAATCCTTTTCTAGCCAGTCAAGTCGCCCCAATTCTTCTAATTTCTGGCACATCATCTGATAAATTTTGCACAAATAAATCACATCATCAGCTGCATACTGTACTTGTGCTTCACTCAAAGGCCTTACGCTCCAATCAGTTCGAGTATGTGCCTTTGACAGATTAACGTTTAAAAAACTGGAGACCAGCATGGCATAACCAGGATTTTCCTGAAAACCAAGTAAAGGTGCTGCAATCTGAGTATCGAAGACAGGACTTGTCACCTTGGCTGTGAGCTGATAAAAGATTTCCAGATCCTGACGGCAAGAATGTAATACTTTAATAATTTCCGGCTTATTTATAACCTCAAACAATTCGGATAAATCAGTTAAGGCAATCGGGTCAACACAGACTACCCAGTCTGGAGTCGCAATTTGTAATAGACAAAACACAGGATAATACGTTTTCTCTCTTAAGAATTCTGTATCTAAAGCGATCCACGGGGCTTGCTTAATCCTGTTACATAGGTCAATTAATTGTCCCGGCTTATCAATGTATTCTATTGGCATATAAAGTAAATTATCTCTAAATCTTTTTGTTAGCAGGCTATGTTACCCTAAACGACCTTATCTCTGCTGATAAAACAGCTAAGCCGTGCTTTCCAAACCAGGCATAGATGGCAGATTTCATAAGAATTTCTTGCGACATTAATAACTAAGCAAATGATTTTACTTAGTTATTTTTATAAATAACTATACATAAGCAATATATATAGTATACTGTCCTGTTATTTAAGCTCCTCCGCTCTTTCTACAGGTATTATATGTCCGAAAATGATTCTCCGTTACCCGCCTTCCGTGATTTAGCTCTTACTGAGCCCGTGTTAAAAGCAGTTGAAAGCGCAGGTTATGAAACCCCTTCACCGATTCAAGCGCAGATCATACCTTTCATGCTAGATGGCCGAGACGTGCTTGGACAAGCACAAACGGGCACAGGTAAAACAGCAGCTTTTGCTTTACCTATCCTTTCTAATATAGACCTTAGCCAAAAAGACCCTCAAGTTCTTGTTTTAGCCCCTACCCGTGAATTAGCTATTCAGGTAGCAGAAGCTTTTCAAGGCTATGCCTCACACCTCAAAGGTTTTCATGTTCTGCCCATCTATGGCGGACAGGATTACAGTATTCAATTACGCCAGCTTAGACGCGGTGCCCACGTAATCGTTGGTACGCCTGGACGCGTTATGGACCACATGCGTAAAGGCACATTAAAACTAAACTCATTAAAAACCCTAGTCCTTGATGAAGCTGACGAGATGCTACGCATGGGCTTTATTGATGATGTAGAGTGGATTCTTGATCAAATCCCTGAAAAAAGACAAATTGCTCTTTTTTCTGCAACCATGCCGACCATAATACGTAAAATTGCTCAAAAACACCTAAATAATCCAGAGCAAATCACCATTAAGGTAAAAACCCAGACTGCGGATAATATTCGCCAACGTTTCTGGATGGTTAGCGGCACACACAAACTTGATGCCTTAACCCGCATTCTGGAAGCGGAAGAATTTGATGGTATGATCATCTTTGTTCGTACCAAAACAGCCACTATTGAATTAGCTGAAAAGCTAGAAGCGAGAGGCCACTCAACAGCGGCCATCAATGGGGACATGTCGCAACAACTGCGTGAAAGATCCATTAATAACCTTAAACAAAGCAAACTGGATATTTTGATTGCAACCGATGTTGCCGCCAGAGGCCTGGATGTTGACCGCATTACTCATGTTGTTAACTATGACATTCCTTATGATACAGAGTCTTATATTCATCGTATCGGCAGAACAGGTCGTGCAGGACGTACAGGTGATGCCATTTTATTTGTCTCACCAAGAGAAAGACGCTTATTAGGTAATATAGAAAGGGCCACCAAGAAAAAAGTTGAAGAAATGCAATTACCTTCGACTGAATATATTAACAACGCCCGAATTTCTCGTTTTAAACAGCGCATTACTGATACCTTAACCGCTGAAGAATTGAGTTTCTTTACCCAACTGATCGAACAATACCAGGCTGAACATGACGTACCCGCAGCCGATATTGCTGCCGCACTGGCAAAAATGGCTCAAGGTGAAACTCCATTACTCATTAAAGACCTTCCCAAACGCTCCAACTCCACCCGTAGAGAACGCACCGAAAGACCAGGTCGCGGCGAAGAAAGAGGCAACAGGGGTGATCGTGGTGAACGCAAACCTAAGCGCAACAGAGACAGCAATTCTGATATCAAGATGGACTTATTCCGCATAGAAGTCGGTAGCAGTCACGGTGTTAAACCAGGCAATATTGTCGGTGCCATTGCTAATGAAACAGGTATTGATGGCGACCATATTGCGCGCATCAAAATTGAAGAAAACTACAGCACGGTTGAGCTGCCTGCGGGCATGCCTAAGGAACTTTTTCAGGAACTTAAAAAAGTTAGGGTCTCAGGTCAACAGCTGAATATTTCAGCTATGGATAAAGATTTAATTAGAAAAGCTAAAGGCAAAAAACGCGTAGGATCATCTTCCAGACGTTCGAAACATAATTCTAGCGAATAACTAGATTTTGCTAGGGTGGGCAAATGCCCACCCTACTCCTTCCCCCAAAGACAGCCACCACTCACCTTTTCAATCAGCTCTAATTGCCGTTGATGTAATTCCAACTCCTGATCAATACAAGCAATAACCTTTAGTCTTGCCCTATCTGCTGACAAGCGAACTATTCCCTGTTTTTCCTGTTTTTCTTTCGGATCAAAATCCATCAGAGAAAATTGACCACCCGTCATTGCCAAATAGACGTCAGCTAAAATCTCAGCATCTAATAACGCACCATGCAACTCCCTGTGGCTATTATTTATACCAAAACGCTTACATAAAGCATCTAAACTTGCCCTGGCACCAGGATATTTCTTTCTGGCAAAAGGTAAGGTATCAAAAATACTACTATGCTCCTCAACCGTGGTTGTTTTACCTTTAAGCTGGGCTAACTCATGATTTAAAAACCCTACATCAAACGGCGCATTATGGATAACTAACTCTGCACCCTCAGTAAAAGCCAGATAGTCATCTACAATATCTTTAAAGCGTGGCTTATCCTGCAAAAACTCATTTGTTATTCCATGCACTTCTATAGCCCCCTGATCAATCTCACGATCAGGATTTATATAGACATGAAAAGTATTGTTAGTTAATCGCCTATTGATCAATTCAACACAGCCAATCTCAATTATTTTATGCCCTTCTCTTGGATTAAGACCTGTTGTTTCAGTGTCTAATACCACCTGCCTAACATCATCTTCTGTCGTCATTTTTTTACCTGCCAGATAACAAATTTTTTATTTGCTGCAACTTCAGTGCAGTGAGAAAACAATCTTTTCAAATCTATATGATAGCCAAGATGCCTATTTCCTATCACCCACAACTGACCTCCTTTACGCAACACTCTATGAGCCTGTTTAAACATGGAGAGTGCGATTTGGTTACCCACGGTACTCTGCTGATGAAATGGGGGATTACAAACAATCAAGTCCATTGCTTCTGCAGTAAATTCAGTTAACCCATCAGCAACAAAAAAGTCAGCTCGCCTTTCAGGAAAAGCATGACTAAAATTTTCTTTCGCCGATGCCACCGCCATGTAGGATTCATCAACAAAATGCAACTGTGACAAAGGATGTGACTCAGCCAGCATTAAACCAACCACACCATTTCCACAGCCTAAATCAACTATATCTTTAGCCGTCGTATTTTTGGGTAAGTGCTGCAGTAAGAAACGCGTACCTATATCTAGACTTTCTCTGGAAAATACATTGGCATGATTGCAAATACGATATAGGCTATTTTCTAATTGATAGACAACAGGGTAAGGGCTTTCAAATTGTTGTCGCTGAATAGTCAGCTCAGTAAAAATCAAGCGCGCTTTTTTCTTTGCTAAAGAAGGTTTAGTTGGACCTATATACTTTTCCAGCAATTTCCACACTGTCGCAGGCATGGCTTTAATCATTCCTGCAGCAATAATAATCGTATTTTCAGTGATCAGAGTTTGCATGCGGATCAATTGATCCTCTAATAGCGCAAGGGTTTTAGGTACTTTAATCAATACCAGATTAAACTGTTCAGCAGGCCAGTCCAGTGAGTTTTTTAATGTCACAGTGTTTTCAGAAAACCGATTAACAGTTAGGTTTTGCCTAGTTGCCTGTTGAGATAGCCATGAATCTGAAATAGCAGCAGGCTTATATGCATTTAAAGCCAGCGCCAATGCGCCAAACTGGTCATTTAATATTAACACTCGACTATCATCACCTAAAACCTGATGATCAAACAAATACTGCAATAAATATTCATCTGCAGCATCCCAGGCTCTTAATTTCTCATTTTTTCTATAAGGCAAGCGCTGCAATTCAAAGCGTCCTTGCGGTACATTTAATACTGTTTCCATAAACCCTAAGTCATTTTTAACTGAACTGCATTATAACGTAGTAAAATAGCTGTTTTACCAAAAAAACAAAGATCATGCATATTCAGTGGTACCCCGGTCATATGCATAAGGCCAATAAAGAAATAAAAGAAACACTCCCCAAAATTGACCTTATTATTGAAGTATTAGACGCGCGCATTCCTTTTAGTAGCCAGAACCCCTTACTATCATCACTACGAGGCGACAAACCTTGCATTAGAGTTCTGAGTAAAACCGACCTTGCCGACCCAGTCCTCACTTTACTATGGCAACAGCATCTGGAAAAAGAACAGGGAGTTAAAACACTCGCTGTAAGCACTCAACAAACTGACAAAATCAAACAAATAACTCAGCTTTGTCAAAAGATGATTCCAGAAAAAGGCAGTAACGATAAAACCATCAAAACCATGATAATGGGAATACCTAATGTAGGTAAATCTACTATCATCAATGTGTTAGCGAATCGCATGATTGCCATAACAGGTAATGAACCTGCTGTAACCAAACGCCAACAACGCATAAAACTGGACCACAATATCGTTTTATCTGATACACCTGGAGTGCTTTGGCCTAATGTGGAAAATAAAAATAGTGGATACAGACTGGCTGCAACAGGGGCAATAAAAGATACTGCGATTGACTATGCTGATATCGCTTTCTTCACCGCCGAGTATTTATTAGAACATTACCCTGAAGAATTAATAAAACGCTTTCAACTCGATAATCTACCTGACAACGAATCAGAACTAATGGAAGCCATTGGTAGAAAACGCGGATGTTTACGAGCAGGTAAAAAAGTAGATATTGAAAAAACCAGTAAAATACTAATTTCTGAATTCAGAGCTGGCAGCATTGGAAATATCACCCTTGAAACACCTGAAATAATGGAAAAGGAACTACTCGAACTGGCTAATATTCAACAGCATAAAGCAGAAAAAAAAGCCAATAGAAAACAAAAATGGAAAAAAAATAATAGTAAAAAATGAGATTATTTCATGCACCCTCCTAAATTTATTTTTAGCTCAAGTTTTACAGCCTATATCAGCAAGCTAATGATATACTGCGCGCACATTTAGGAGTGAAATATTATGTCAGAATTTAATAACGTAAGCATCATCAAAAAAGCCAATGTTTATTTTGATGGCAATGTCAGCAGTCGCACCATCAACTTTGCTGATGGTTCAAGCAAGACACTGGGTCTTATGCTACCAGGGGAATATACTTTCAATACTGCAGATAAAGAGCTGATGGAGATTATCGACGGAGATCTTCAAATTTTATTACCAGAAACATCTGACTGGCTTACGGTAAAAGGCGGAGAGTCATTTCATGTCCCTGCCAATGCTACATTCAGTGTAAAGGTTCAATCTACCACTGATTATTGTTGCTCGTTCATTAAATAAAGCTATGTCACCGTTAAATATGGAATGTTGATTAACAAGAGAACCTTGAAGAAGAGAATTGTTTAAATTTCTCCTCACCCCTCCCTCTCCAGCAGGAGAGGGCTTTAAGAGTTAGTTCATCCATTTTCAACACTTGACGGTGACATAACCTTAAATAATGAAATAACGTATACTCAAGGTGGAACTCAGCCCCTTTCCTACTGGATCACAGGCATTAAGTTACATAGCCACTAACAAAGCACAGCTTAGCACAAAACGAGCCCCATCTTGTTCCCATGCTCCCGCGTCACTGCCATTAAGTTAAGAGAAATACAGCGTGGGGCGCAGTGCTTTAGCCTGCTATTTTTAGCTATGAATGCAGGCTAAAGCACTGCGCCCCAACGGACTAATCCCTTAACTTAATGGCAGTGATGCTCCTGCGTGGAAATACATACTTGCCTAGGGTCACAGCACACAGTATGCGTTCCCACAAAATACGCTGGGAACGAGAAAATATTTAGCCTGTGATGCGCTTCGTGCCTCATCCTATAGCTTTTGGATTTAATTACTTAGTTTTTAGTGCAATAATCATCAGTCTGCACTACTGATAGGGGTAATATTTTAGAGCCGTTTTTTACCACGAATTCCGCTACCCCAACTTCATCCATCCCCTGCTTCCAATTATATGTATACCCTAAACGAGTCCAAGGAAAGCCTGGGAATGCCTGATAAGACTGTGCAGTTTGTTTCGCATACCATTCAAGATGAGCCTTTGACACGTTTTTAGGAAAATCTGCGCTGCATTGATTCTCTTTGATACTAGGGTTTGCACAAGGGCGAAATAACATATCAGAGTCAACCTCCAGAGTGACAAAGCTTCGTTTAGCCGCAGTATCCAGAGGCAAGCCAAGTAATTTCTGTATATCTGCAACACGTTGTTGTTGCTCGAATTGTAGACATCTGGATTTTACATCATTTTCCAAGGTTACCCATAACGCCCCCCAATCAACAATCTGTGCTTGTCCGGCTTGAAAACTTTCCGGGTAATTTGTCCAGGTTACAACCCTAACTTGAGCTTCAGTAATGACAGGCAAAAGTTCTATTTCACAGGCTTCAATAACGGCGGCGTCATTTATCGCCTGTTTATAGAGCTCTTTTTCAGACTTTATATCAGCACGTTCCTGTAAAGTGGAGCAGCCAGATAGCAAAAACAGCAAGAGAAGAAAGCTTCGAGATTGAATAAAAATCATATTATATTTCTCCATTTATCTTCCCATAAAGTCTAACATTAATTCACATTAGTCTTGCTTAGATTTGGCTACATCTTGTAGTATTTCTTTAAATGATTGAATCTGTAGCTCATCCAGTAAAGCAATATTTTCCTCAATCACTTCAATGATTTCTTTCGGATCACCAACCCCTTGATTGAGAAATGAAATCAGTGTATCGGCAGCTGCAACACTGACTTCTTCATCAACATCCTGAAGCAAAGTGGCTATTTCATCAATATTCGGGCTTTTGCTATGCGACAAAAGATGGTCAATGTATTGCTCACGCTCTTCGTTATTGTTTGAATCAAGCGGGCTATCTTCAACAACAGAAGCTAAGTCCAGTTTTTCATAATCTGATTCCGACTGCTCCTCCTCGGCAATCAGTCCATCTTGCTCTAGAGCTTCCCATTGTTCATTAGATTCAAGGGTATTTTTAACCACTGTTATTTTCTGCTGAAGCAATTTACCGCTGACAAGGTTTGCTAACCCAGAAACACGTTTATCATTATCAGCCTTAGCTAAATATTCAACCCCTTGCATTATTGTTTCGTGCTTTTGATATTGGTCTATATGTGACCATATATAAGATAAGGTCTGTAGCACTGTTAGTGGATTATTATCTTGTAAAGCTTGAATTATTTGATTGTCGTCCAAGTTTGAATGATTGATAACTAAACTGTTTATCCCTTTTTTCTGATCAAGCTTAAATGGCCTTGAGTCCATAAGAGCTTTACTGGTACAGCTATTAGCTGTTTTATTATTTAATTCTGCCTCGCCTTTAATTAATAAAGTTGAAAGCAGACTGATTGATAAAATAATAATCACATTATTTTTATTGAAGCATTGCATTTCGGTCTTCCTAATATCAGTTGTAACGGCAGTTTGAGCATCGAAAATATTGAGTAACTGCTTTAAAAAACGTTAGAGCCCAGGTAGTGCAGGCAATAATTTCAACCCTTAAATTTTCACCCCTTTCCCTGGTTCAATCAAAAAGCTAGTAGAAAATTTATTTGAAATTATTAGCTACACATTCCTTGATCATATTATTTTCTAAAAAGCTCACTAGATAAATAATCTTTACGAGCATCACCTGAGGCAAATTTACTAAATGAATTTAAACGTAAGAAACTTCCACTGGTTTGACTGTAATCCCTGATTGCATCAAATCGAGCTGTTTTAAAACCACTATTACGGTATGCAGTAAAGCCTCTGGCATAATTTGAAGAAATGCTTGAACTATGAGGTTGAGCAATGACCGTAGTATGAACACAAGGTGTTGGGCTACAAGATCCATAGGATTTGAACCTTAATTGTCCATTCACTTTGCTAACCACTACCTTAACAATGCCACGGCTGTTCGGATTAACGTTATACCAAGTGCCCGTCAATCCATAGCTTGAAGTGGGAGCAACCGCATATGAGGGGGCAGCAAAAAGAGTCGCTGCAAGAATTGCCATAGAGGTGAATAATTTTACTAATTTCATGTTGAATCTCCAGATATAAATGTATTGTTGAGAACTCTCATGCCCCTTTGTGTACAAAGGTCATCAAAATTAGAGCTCCGTTGCTGTATCAGTAATTTGCTTTCGTTTGACACAGGGTTAGCTTACGTAAACCCGCATTTACATTCTGTGAGATTTTAACTATCACTTATGTGTAATATTCACTTTTCTTTATTTAATTTATTTGCTCCTTGCTTATCCCCTATTATGTTGTTTTTTTGCCAGGGCTAAATCATCATCTCAGCCTGCAATAACTTGATCTCATCTCTAACTGCTGCTGCCGCTTCAAACTCTAAATTTTTTGCATGTTGATACATTTTATCTTCTAGTTGTTTTAACTTTTTAGCCGCTTGTTTGGGGGTTAATACTTTATATTCTGCAACAGATTCCGCTACTTTAGTTTGCATAGCATTAATGGATGAGCCAGAGCCTGGAATCTCTAATTCCATAATATCAGTAACAGACTTAAAAATCGTTTTGGGTACAATGCCTCTTTGTTGGTTAAAAAGGTGCTGTTTTTCCCGTCGACGATCAGTTTCATCTATTGCCTTGCGCATGGATTTAGTCACTTTATCGCCATAAAGTATAGCCTTCCCATTTTGATTCCTGGCGGCACGCCCTATGGTTTGCACCAAGGAAACAACTGAGCGTAAAAAACCTTCTTTATCAGCATCCAGGATTGCAACTAAAGACACTTCAGGGATATCCAAACCTTCTCGTAACAAGTTGATACCCACTAACACATCAAATAGTCCCAGACGTAAATCACGAATTATTTCCACTCGCTCTACCGTATCAATATCTGAATGCAGATATCGCACTTTAACGCCATGCTCCATTAAATAATCGGTTAAATCTTCCGACATTCTTTTGGTCAAAGTCGTCACTAATACCCGTTCTTTAATGCGGGCACGCTTATTAATTTCAGACAATAAATCATCTACTTGGGTGCTGGCGGGACGTACTTCAATAACAGGGTCTAATAAGCCCGTAGGTCGAACCACTTGTTCAACAAATTTATCTACATGTTCTTTTTCGTAAGGGCCTGGCGTTGCAGAAACATAGATCCTTTGAGCACTTTTTAATTCAAACTCATCAAACCGTAAGGGTCTATTTTCTAATGCAGAAGGCAGTCTAAAGCCATATTCAACCAACGTTTCTTTTCTGGACCGGTCACCTTTATACATTGCTCCAATTTGCGGCACCGTAACATGACTTTCATCAATAATTAACAAGGCATCATCAGGCAAATAGTCAAACATGGTGGGTGGCGATTCACCCACTTCTCTACCCGATAAATAACGTGAATAATTTTCTATCCCTGAACAGTAACCCACTTCCATAATCATTTCTAAATCGAACAAGGTTCTTTGTTCCAGTCGTTGCGCTTCAACCAGCTTATTATTTGAGCGTAATTGTTCCAGCCTTTCAACCAGCTCAACTTTTATCTCATCAACTGCGGCTAACAACTTTTCTCTTGGTGTTACATAATGTGTTTTTGGATAAATAGTAAATCTAGCCAGGCGTTGAGTTATCTCGCCTGTTAATGGGTCGAACAATGATAATCGTTCGATTTCATCATCAAACAACTCAATTCGTAGCGCCTGTTCATCAGACTCAGCGGGAAATACATCGATGACATCGCCTCTCACCCGATATGTGGCACGTTTAAGATCAATATCATTGCGGCTGTATTGCATTTCAGCCAGACGCCGCAATAAATCACGCTGTTTTATGATGTCGCCACGGACTAGATGCAGTACCATTTGAAAATAAGACTCAGGCTCACCCAGGCCATAGATAGCCGATACAGTAGCGACTACAATAGTGTCTTTACGTTCTAATAAAGCCTTGGTTGCGGACAATCGCATCTGCTCGATATGCTCATTTAATGAAGCGTCTTTATCGATAAAGGTATCTGAAGCAGGTACATAAGCTTCTGGTTGATAATAGTCATAATAAGACACAAAATATTCCACACTATTATCAGGAAAAAACTCTTTCATCTCCCCATATAGCTGAGCTGCCAAGGTTTTATTCGGTGCCATGATCAACGCCGGGCGTTGAGTCTGCAGAATGACATTGGCAATGGTAAAGGTTTTACCCGATCCAGTTACCCCAAGTAATGATTGATGCACCTCTCCGTCATTTAAGCCTTCAACTAATTGCTGAATTGCTGCTGGTTGATCTCCTGCAGGTTGGTATCGACTTTGAATTTTAAATTGTTTTTTCACTTAACTAGAGGCTTTTATCAGAAATATTGTTATATTTTAACAGCAAGCGGACAATTTATTCTGGCGGGAACAATATAATTTTCGTAATTACTCAGCGTAAAATGATGCGACAGCTTTAAGCCCTCTCCTGCTGGAGAGGGAGGGGGGGAGGAGAAACCAAACAATTTTCTTGTTCAAGATTTCTCGATTGTACTGTATTCGCTCACTGCCATTAAGTTAAGGGATTAGTTCGTTGGGGCGCAGTGCTTGTATTTCCCTTAACTTAATGGCATTGATGCGGGAGCAAACAAAATGGGCTAGTTTTGCTAAGCTGTACTATTGTTAATAGCCATGATAATGAATGTCTATTAGTCAAAAACAACGCTGTTTCTGCCTGACTCTTTTGCTTGATATAATGCATGATCGGCCTGATCCATTGCTTGCTGGATTTCTGTAACGGTATCATTATATTCCATGCCTCCGATACTGACAGTTATTGAAATCATATGTTTATCAATTGCTATGGATAATTCAGAAATTGTTTGTCGTATTCGTTCTGCAAATTGCCGTGCTGGCTCTAAACCAGTCTCTGGCAAGATGATGGCGAACTCTTCCCCTCCAATTCTACCGAAAATATCATCAGCTCTTTTCATGCTTTGAATAGTCTTCGTCAATATTTTTAAAACCTCATCCCCAACATGATGTCCATACTGATCATTAATTAGCTTAAAGTGGTCAACATCAATCATCAGAAAACTAAAAGTATTCTCATATCGTTCACTACGGCACAATTCATCATTACTCTGTTCAAAAAAAGCACGACGATTCAAAATATTGGTTAAGGCATCCGTATGCGCGAGTTTTTCAAGCTTCATTGACAGAGCTTTAAGTTCAGCATTATTTTCGATAAGTAATAAATGTGACTCTATTATGCTCTTAAACCGCCGTATCAAATCTTGTTGATCTTTACTGTAGTATCGAGCTCTGTTATCAAGTACACAAATAGTTCCAAAAGGATCACCATTAGGCCAGATAATTGGCAACCCAAGGTAGTTAATCATTTTTAATTTAATATCCGGGTTATTTTTCCAATCTTTATCTTCCAGTGCGTTAGGGATAAATAAGCGCTTGCCTGTACGAAGTACATGTTCACAATAAAGCCCAGAACCAAACCACTGTGCTTTTTCTCCCTCTTTATATGGATTGTCTTCGTTGTTGCTTTTAACAAAGACAGAAAGCTCATTTCCCAGTCGTTGCATAATTAAAGCAGCAGGTACATCCATAATTTTTGCCATTAATTCGATAATAGCTTGCCACTCCACTATTATCTCTGCATCTACATCAAAGTGTCTTGTGTTTTGCCACTTCTGAGTGGCGCTTTCATCTAATAACTTAACTGTCATAAGAAGAGCCCCCAAACATAATTCCCCCTTATATGCGGCTATTTATGATAAAAAAACATCACAATTTTAAATGAATGAACTATTTAAATAGCATGCAATATGTAGGCCTAAGATTACAATACTTATTTATCAATAAGATACCCTGCTTGTTTAAATTGACCTCCGTTATATTGTAAAAATTATTGACAGTTCCTTGCCTATAAAAATTTCTCAGTGATGTATCTTAGCTATATTTAAGCATAAGTTGATTTAAACTCTATGTAATCTAATAATTACATAAAATGAAGGTTTCCTCATCCTTTTTTTACTTAATAGTGTAAAAATACCTGACAACATATCAGTCAAAAGGAAGTGTTGGATGTTTGTGAAAAAACCAGCATAATGAAATTAATCTCATCCCCACCCCCACAGGCACTCACTATTTATTAGGATTATCACAATGAACTCGCAAGATCCTCAACCAAGCAATGATGAAAAAGCCACGCTTATAGTGTCTAAAAACCAGCCATACACTGCTGATTATCAAGCTGAATATGGCTTGTTTACTGATAATTTACGTATTGAAGGTATTATTGGCGAAGGGGGTGTAGGTAGAGTCTATCTGGCATATGATAAATCTATTGGCCGCCGTGTAGCGGTTAAAGAAATTTTAGAACCTTCGTCTGATAGTAATAATGAACTCACTAATTCCTTTATACATGAAGCTAAAATTACGGGAAAATTAGAACACCCCGGCATTATCCCGATATATGAAATAGGTAATCGTAATCATGATAATCCCTATTATGTTATGAAATATATCAAGGGTGTCACCATGGAAGAAAAATTCAGTTTTTATGCTGAAACTAACAATGAGAATAACTTTAAACAACGTATTAAACTTCTAGATACCCTTATTGATGTCTGTGAAGCACTTGCTTATGCTCATGCAAAAGGCGTTATACACCGAGATATCAAACCAAACAATATCATTAGCGGAAAATTTGGAGAAACCATTATTCTAGACTGGGGCCTGGCTCAAGTTATAAATGATGATTACAACACGCAGTTCTACAATGATGCGATCAAACACCAACAACGTACTTTTAGTGACCTCACTTCCACTACAACGGTGGGAACACCACGATATATGGCGCCAGAACAAGTGACTGGTCAGACCAACAAAGCCAGTGATGTCTATAGTTTGGGAGTTATTTTGTTCAGAATTATTACCGGAAAACTACCTTATTCTGGCAATGCTGATGAAGTTCAACAGCATTTAACAAATAGTAAACCTTCCCCCTCACCCTTTAAACTCAATCCCTCAGCCCCGGCAGAGTTAGTCGCTATATGTGAGAAAGCTATGGCTAAATCGGCTAAGGACCGTTTTGCAGATGCCAGTGAACTACTCAAACAACTCAATGACTATCGTAGCGGCCGCATGGTTGAGGTTTATAGTTATTCAAAGAAAGAGCTATTCAACAGGTTTATCTCTCGCAATAAGTTACTGGTAAGTCTGTTAAGCATATTACTGATAAGCATAATAACTGGCGCAGGTTTTGCTCTGCATTATGCCTATCAAATGAATCTGGCGAAAACCAGAGCAGAAGAGGCCTTGGTAACAATCACTACGTTTGGTGAAAGAGCTCAAAAACAAGCGCATGGCATTGCAAAAACAATAAGGTCTAATACCTCCACCTTATATGCCGACCTTGGAATAACAGCAAACAAAATAAGTCTGCTAAATCAACCCGGTAGTATCCAGGAAAAAAAACTACTTTCTGAATTACAGAGCCGATACCCCAAATTTGAAACATTTTCAATAACGCAGGCTAACTCCCTTTCAGCAGAATTATCCTTAGGCTGGAAAACAACGGCTCAAAAATACGATGCCCCTATTGCAAAAGTTATTAATGCTCAATTACAGATTATTTTTCGCACACCCATTCATAAAGGTGATCTGGTAGAACGTTTTCTTGAAACCAATATGTTCCCAGAGAAGGTTATCCCTGCCCTTTTTCCTATTGCACCAGTTTCAGATTCTAAGCCCCAACATATATGGATAATGCGTAATGATGGCCTGATCATATACGATAAACACCCAAGCTATGTAGCAAGTAATTTATTTATCGACTCTAGATACAGTCCATCACCTTCTTTATTAGCTTTTGGACACCTTACTCTAGGTGATGATGACGGTATTGGTAGCTACACCTTTATAGATAATGATCAGAAAATTGAAAAGATCGCGTCCTGGGATAGTGTTATATTTAATGATACAGAACGCTGGGTTATTATTGTTAATTACCCTTATTTAATTAGTGATACTCCCCATAGAGCACTGAATATTCAGTAATTAAGCTTACTATGAGTTAAATAATTCGTGATTACTCAGCGTAAAATGATCGGTATAGCTCCGAAGACCTCCCTTGCAAGTATAGGGTATCTACACAAATATTCGAGTAGATTTTCACCTAAATAGTTGCTTTTAATAAGGAGGGGCCTCAAGGCCGCGACCGCGACAAGGAAAGGTCTAAGATCAAGAACAATAGCGGCCTGTAGCCTTCTCCTACCGAGCTGAATAGCAGCAAATTGTTTATATTTAGCTTGCCTAAGGACTGCTGTAGTTACAATAATTCAAGCGGTAGGAATATCCATGTTGCTTTCAATTAAGCTTCCATCAATGATCTCGTAGCATTTATCTACTAAGCGCAGGCCAGCTTGCCGGTGTGTCACCATGATCAGGGTTTTATCCTTAGCGATTAGCTGCAGTGCATTTAACACCTCATGTTCAGTGTCTTTATCTAAACCTTCTGTTGGTTCATCCAGTAACAGTATAGGGGCATCTTTTAAGTACACTCTGGCTAAAGCAATTCGTCTGGCTTCTCCTCCCGACACTTTTGCCCCCTGCTCTCCCACCCAGGTATTTATGCCTTGCGGTAATTGAGCAATCATTTTATCTAGTCCTGCCATTCTGATAGCTTGCCTGATTTCAAATTCGCTGGCAGTCGGTTTTGCGATCAATAAATTTGCTTTAATCGTGGTGGCAAACAATTCAGTTCTTTGTGATAACACCGCAAACTGTTGCATTAAATCATCTGACAATAAATCCTGATATTCAATACCCGCATATTGAATAGTCCCTTGTTGAGGATCAAAAAACCGCATGATTAACTGCAATAATGTGCTCTTCCCCGCACCACTATCACCCACAATGGCAACTTTACTGCCAGGCGGGATTTGCAAATCAATATTATTTAAAACCCAATCTGTCTGTTCTGAATAACGAAAGCTCAGCTTATTAATTGAAATACCCCCAGCATTATCAATTTTATGAGCTTGTTTTGGTTCAATAATAGTAGCTGATAAATTAGCTATACTGCGAATTCGTTTTGCTGCTGTCTGAGTTTTCGCTAACATTTGCATCGCTGCGGATAATGGCATCACTAATTCAAATACCGCTAACACACAAAAAACCAACATGACCAATATGGCTCCAGAAATACTAGCCTGCTGAAATAACAAAATGCTAATCAGCAATGCTATGGTTACCGTCAGCTGAGATATCAACAAAGTTATCGCTGTTGAAAATGCGGATAACTGATTATTTTTTCTTTGCGTGCTCAGCAATTGTTCCGATTTTTCAAGTAGCCGCTTTTTAAACCGTGTGTAGGCATTAAAGGCATTAAGTTCGGCAATACTTTGTAGCACTTCAATTTGCTGCACTTTGAACTGTGCCGTTTGTTCAGTAATTTTCTTGGCACCAGCAGACCCCAATCGATTAAACAGCCAGGGGATAAGCACAGAGCTTATCAACAACATGATAAAAACAAAGAGACTTAATTGAACTGAATACCAGCTAATAAAAAATACAACAGCACCACCACCCAAAAAGGCAATCAACATTGGCGAGATCAATCTCAAATATAAAGCATCCAGTGCATCAATATCCTGAGTAAGGCTATGCATTAGATCAGCACTCTGCTTCATAGCCAGACGACCGGGTGCCAGAGGAATGAGTTTTGCAAAAAACCAACAGCGGATTTCAGCTAATACCCTAAAGGTCGCTTCATGCGTCACCACTCGCTCACCGTATCGGCCTAAAGTTCGAATAATTGCCAGAGCGCGTATTTCTGCCGCGGGCTGCATAAAATTGAACGTAACCGCCACACCATCAGGCGCTAACATGCCTGCTATTGCTGATGCGGTGATAAACCAGCCAGACAACGTTAACAAGGTAATGGATGCCAGGGAGGTGACTAAAGCTAATAGTAGCCCTGATATTAGCCAACCTTTATAAGGTTTAAAAAGCTTTAAAAAAAACAATAAATCCTTCATGTTAACTGTATTACTCTGTCCATTTTGTCGATAACATCTGCATCATGGCTGGCAATAAGGAGTGTTTTATCCTTAAACAAGCTTTCAATCAGCTGCAATAATTTTGTCTTAGTCTGTTGATCTAAATGCGCAGTGGGTTCATCCAGTAACACGATAGCCGAGTTTTGAACAAAAGCCCTCGCCAAGGCAATACGTTGAACTTGCCCCCCCGACAAGCCATAACCTTTTTCCCCAACCAAGGTTAACAAACCGTTTTCCAGGTATTGACTAAATTCTGTCACCCCCGCTCTATCAGCGGCTGTGTTGATCTGTGAATCAGATAACTCAGGGTCAAACAGACTGATATTATCTTTGATGCTGGCATAAAAAACATGTGATTGCTGTCCCGCCCAGGCAATGCTGTTCTGCTTATTAACTGGCTGACCATTGATTAAAATAACGCCCTCTGTTGCCTGCTCAAAACCTAACAACAAATTAAATGCAGTTGTTTTACCGACGCCCGACTCGCCGACTAGAGCAACATTTTCACCCGTAGCGATTTGTAGATTGAGTGATTTAATGACTTGTTTATTCTGATATGACTTTGATACCGCAAGCATTTCAATTGCATAGACTGTTGACTTAGTGGGTTTAATATCCACTTTATCAATTTGCTCATTTGTCACTTGCTGTAACACTTTTAAAATATTATCAGCCGCAGCAATAGCCGCTGCTTTATCGTGGTAATAAACGGCTAGTTGCTTAAGCGGGTTAAAAAATTCTGGTGCTATTAGTAATACAAATAAAGCCTCTTGCAAGCTAATATTAATAGCAGGGCCAAAACGGATTAAGCCTAATAAACCTAAACCAACATAGACGGCAACCAAGGCAACGGCAACAGCACTGAAAAACTCCAACACCGCCGATGACAGAAATGCTATGTGCAAAACGTTCATAGTTTTTTCCCGAAAAGCGGTGGAAATTTTTGTGATGTTTGTTAATTCGGCTTCAGCCTGAGAAAATAATTTAAGCGTACTTAAACCTTGCAATCGATCAAGGAAATAGCCACTCATTCTTGCCATTGCCAAAAATTGACTACGACTAGCGGATGCCGCACCCATACCAACCAGTGCCATAAATACTGGCACTAAAGGCCCTGTCACTAAGAAGATCACAGCGACTATCCAATTAACTGGCAGAACGACGGCAATCATTATCAAAGGCAATACCGAAACAATTATTTGTTGGGGTAAATATCGAGAATAATAATTCTCCAACGCTTCTGTATGTTCGAGTGTTGTGGCTGCCAACTCACCACTTTGTTGTTGCTTACAAAAAGCGGGACCAAGCTGTGAAAATTTATTTAATACTTGTTCACGTACCGTACGCTTGATTTGTTCAGCGACTTTAAATCCCATGACGGGAAAATAATAACTGCAAATACTTCTTAAAATAAAAGTGAGAACTAGCCAGCCGAACATGCTCATCAATTGAATTAGCGGCGCCTGTTCAATAACGAGTTGATGAACAATGTAGGCTAATAATGCAGACTGAGCAATCACTAAAACACCCTGAAAAACACCAATGCTAGCGGTAATATACAGCCCTTGATTAACCGTTTTTTTCTGCTTTTTTAACCAATCAAGACATTCTCGCTCTCTGATCTGGTTGTTGTCGTATGCTTTTTTATTGTCTATGTTTAACAAGGTTTTTTTCTGAATGTAAGTCAATGAAATTGATAGCGTCATTATAAAACTTATTTCTACTCATTTTAGACTAATCTATAGATAGGGCCTTAGCATTTTGTAACAAAGGCATAATTAACCATGAACTCTCGCTATGTTATAAATAAAAGTACTGAGCAATGTTGCCGAATTAACTGATTAATCAAGTAATTTATTGTAGGACATAAATGGTGCTTCAATAATATCAACACCGGATAAAAGAAAATGGAAAGCTTAAAAAATCAAAACAACGGCTCAAAAGATAGTGAAGAACTCACCATAGATGCACTCATATCACCCGATGATCATTTAGCTGTATTATCCAAATCAGAAGTGAATAAATTACTGGATACCAGCCAAGGCGGCTTATATCAAGTCTTGCATAATTGCGCATTGGCCGTGCTTAATTGTGGTAATACCATGGATAATGGTAAAGAACTGTTGGAACGTTTTAGCTCCTTTTCCATTGAAGTGATACAAGAACAGCGTGGGATCAAGCTGGAGGTCAAGGGAGCACCAGCCAACGCCTTTGTTGATGGTCAAATGATTAAAGGAATCAGAGAACATTTATTCTCCGTGTTAAGAGATATTATTTATCTCAGCGATGAAATTGATGACAATCCAAAATTTGAATTGAAATCAGCAGACGGCGTGACAAACGCAGTCTTTCATATACTAAGAAATGCCAACATTATTCGCCATCAAACCGAACCCAAATTAGTTGTTTGCTGGGGTGGACATTCTATCTCCAGAGAGGAATACAATTACACCAAAGAAGTGGGTTACCAGATTGGTTTGCGGGATATGAATATTTGCACGGGCTGTGGCCCAGGGGCAATGAAAGGCCCAATGAAAGGGGCTACTATAGCTCATGCCAAACAAAGAATTAGCGACGGCCACTATATAGGACTGACCGAACCGGGTATTATTGCTGCTGAATCCCCGAACCCGATTGTTAATGATTTAGTCATTTTACCCGATATAGAAAAACGCCTGGAAGCTTTTGTTCGCACAGGCCACGGCATCATCGTTTTTCCTGGTGGCGCTGGCACAGCAGAAGAAATCCTCTACATACTCGGTATATTATTACATCCTGATAATATTGAAATGCCCTTCCCCCTAATTTTTACAGGTCCAAAATGTGCAGAAGATTATTTCAAACAGATTAATCAATTCATTGGCGACACTTTAGGCTTTGAAGCACAACAACTATACAAAATTATTATCGACGATTCAGACCGTGTGGCCAGAGAAATGAAAACAGGAATTCAACAGGTACGTGAATTCCGCAAAAACAAAGGCGATGCTTTTTACTTCAACTGGCTACTAAAAATCAGTCCTATATTTCAACAGCCCTTTATTCCCACCCATAAAAATATGGCTAGCCTTAAATTAGACAAAGACCAGGACAGCCATCAGTTGGCAGCCAATTTACGCCGGGTCTTCTCGGGGATAGTCGCGGGTAATGTCAAAGATGAAGGTATTCGAGCGATCGAGCAACATGGTCATTTTATGGTCACTGGTGATAGAGAAATTATGGCGTCCGTTGATCAATTATTACAATCATTTGTCACTCAGCATCGAATGAAGTTAGCAGGAACAGACTATATACCTTGTTATAAAATAATAAGTTGAGATAGATAAAACTGATCTTCTGCTAGCAGACTTTAGTGCGCAGATAAACAGTTATACATCAGAACAATCAGGTTCTCCGTTATTCATTAATATTTGTTGTCGTGCAGCATCTGCTAATTTGATTGCCGCATTCCAGCTGTCATGCTGGTTTACAGTTTGCGCGATTGGCTCTGGAATCATTACTTTTGCTATATTAACTATAACCGCCCCTCTTCTGGGTAACCATGTGTGTGCTCGCAAGATTGAGCGTGTACCACGAATAGTAATGGGTATTATGGGACGAGCATTCATAACCGCCGCGCTAAAAGCGCCCATCCGAAAAGGTAGCAAGCCAGGTTCACGAGTAAAAGTGCCTTCAGGAAAAAACAATATTGACTTGTCTTTTGCAACAACAGCGGTGATTTTTTTAGCATCACTAATACTTTGCTGACTGTCAAAACGTTCGACAAACTCAGTCTGCAACTTACGCAACAAAGTACCGGCAATAAACTGATGATTTAACTCTGCCTTGGCTACAAAGTTAAATTCCATAGGAATAGTTAAAATCAGCATCATACTATCAAGGTAACTTGCATGATTACAGACAAAAACAAAAGGCCCCTGTTCAGGATTAATGTTTTCCAGCCCCTGCACTGTCACTTTGATATGACACAGCCAGCTCAGGAGCCGAAAGCTAGAACGCATAATCGACCAACTCCAGCGACGAGGACAACAAACAACTAAGGGCCAGGTTATTACTGCGCTGATAATAAATATCAACCAGGCATAGGCTCCGTATAAGCGGGGACCAATCAAACTAAATCCAGGTTTTATTTTGTGTAAGCCCGATCTGAATAACAAAGCTGAAAAAAGTAGTTTGATTTTTTGAGTATAAGATGAGCCGAATAAGCCTCTCTGATAAAGCTCTCTACACGATGTACGTCTGATTTTTCCACTAGAGGTTTTTAATACAGTATGCGGCGCAGCAAAAACAATATCATCCACTGGGGTCCCAACCAATGCAGTAGCAATACTATTAATCTGGCTATGTAACTGTTCCCGCAACTCAGGGTTTTGGATTTTGCTTTCAGCCAATACAATCAAACGTTCGGTACCTGAATCCCTGTTTTGACTGCCAAACACAGCAACACAACCATTGCGAATACCAGCAAGCGCACCAATAGCATATTCCAGCTCATGAGGATAAATATTACGCCCCGCATGGATGATAAGATCTTTAACTCGGCCAGTGATATACAGCTCTCCATTGGCTATATAGGCCAGGTCACCAGAATCCAACCAATCACCATGAAATAATAACTGACTCTGGCTGGGATTGCGGAAATAGCCACTGGTTGTAGAGGGGCCTTTAAATTCCAGGCGGCCTTGCTGGCGCTCTGGCAGTTCTCGTCCACTCCCATCTACCACCCGAATTTCATGTCCTGTTAAAGGTATTCCACAACAGGCAAATTTAAGCGCATCAATGCCTTGACTGACAGGGTCTGCCAACCCTGTTTTCATAAAGGTTAATCGATCAATCTGATCAATTAACGGTGTCCGGCCCAGTTTTGAAAAAGCCAACCCGACTGAACATTCCGCTAAACCATAAACGGCTTGAATAGCAGACTTACTTAGGCCACAAGGTTCAAACTTTTCACTAAACCGAATTAACGTGGCTGGACTGACAGGTTCCGCCCCATTGAACATACAGCGCACAGAACTCAAATCCAGATTATTCAGCATATCGCCTTTTATTCGCTGCAAACACAGTTCATATGCAAAATTAGGCGCACCCGTTAATGTGCCATGATATTGATGTAAAGCATTTAACCAGCGACTAGGTCGGGCTAAAAATGATAACGGCGACATCACCACAAAGTGCATGGAATAATATAGGCTGCCAAACCAGGCACCAATCAAGCCCATATCATGATAAAGAGGAAGCCAGCTGACATAAACATCAGTTGATTTTGCAGCGACTCTCTCACCCATCGCATAAACATTACTAAGCAAATTTTGATGCGTTAATACAACGCCTTTCGGTGTCCCTGTACTACCCGAGGTATATTGCAAAAAAGCAATATCCTGAGCAGATATTTCAGGCCGTAACAACACTCCGTCAGTTTTAGCTAACTGATCAGCAGTAACAACACGCTGCAAGCTGTTTAATTGAGATACCAGCCTATCTGCAATGGCTTTGTCTTCAGCTACGGTGATCAACATTATTGCCTGACAATTTTGCAGAATACGCTGATGACGTTGTAGATGTTCTTCTATTTGGGCTCGGCGAGCAGGAGGATAAAGAGGGACAGGAACGCCGCCAGCAATTAAAATAGCAAAGAAACTAATAAAGTACTCCCTGCTGGTTGGCAACATAATAGCAACGGCCTGTTTAGGCTTAAGGCCAAAATATTGCAATCCGGCCGCCATGGTCTCTGCTGAAGATTTCAGGTCTTGAAAAGTGATTTTTTGACCATCGTTCTGGTCAGTATAAAAAGTGATATGGGTACGCTGAGGGTGATGTTTTACATGCCACTCTAAAACATCGACTAGCGTTTCTGCATCATATGCAATAGCCTCTATGTCATGCTGTTGATTATGGTTGATATTAGACAAAACAGGCTTAAGTGACTGAGAAGGCTTTACATTCTGTATTTCCCGCCAGAGATCTCTTGCTGATTCAATCCGCCCGTAAACCTGTTCTGGAAATGACAAAGAATAATACTCTTCGATTCGAGTCAGCATTTCCATGCGGGTCAAACTATCTAAGCCTAAGTCCTTATCAAACCGACTATCCAGATGCAGTCTACGTAACTGTTCTGGTCGCATACGTAAGTCCTGCCCTAACTGACGAATCAATATGAGTAAGTCATTGCTATCTTGATTTGCTTTGGCAGGGTATTTTGAATTTATAGGCATAAACAAATTATAGCCTGAAATGATTAAATTATTTAGCGTGTGACTATTGGGGCTTAAGCTTTAGCCAGTGCCCCAACCTTTTTAAAAACTCAGTTAATGTTCAAGAAATCAACTTCAACCCGGGTGGCAAAACTTCTATTAAAAAGTAGAAAACTTACATTTTCTCCTGCTTAGATATTTTAGAAACCTTCCATGGGTTCCATTGATCGTTA
>Ga0209495_1000755_pt1 | contig 23920 bp, 21 predicted proteins | sample EN1Hudsemesocosm_FD_184629 | JGI IMG/M metagenome (GOLD analysis project Ga0209495, IMG submission 184629) | Methane-oxidizing microbial communities from mesocosms in the Hudson Canyon - EN1E Hudson Canyon (SPAdes) (version 2) | ecosystem: Environmental > Aquatic > Marine > Cold seeps | place... | reverse complement strand
TTTGCCATCTATTTCACGGATGATAACTTCTGGACGTGATACGCCCATTTCGAAACCTTCACGACGCATGTTTTCAATCAAAACAGATAAATGTAATTCGCCTCGACCTGATACACGGAATTTATCAGGGTCTGTTGGGATTTGTTCAACACGTAAAGCAACGTTATGAATCAATTCACGCTCAAGACGCTCTTTAATTTGACGTGTTGTTACGAATTTACCTTCTTTACCCGCCATTGGTGAATTATTCACTTGGAAGGTCATGGTTACGGTTGGTTCATCAACCGATAACGGTGCTAAAGCTTCAACTTCAGATGGGTCACACAAAGTATCAGAGATATTCAGTGGAGCTAAGCCAGTGAAGGCAATAATATCACCCGCTTCCGCTTCCTCTACTTCTTCACGTTGCAAGCCCATGAATCCCATAACGGTTAAAACACGACCATTACGTGTTTTACCTTCAGTATCCACAACTGTAACGGGTGTATTTGTTTTAACTTTACCGCGTTCGATACGACCCACACCGATAACACCAACATAGCTATTGTAATCTAGTGATGATACTTGCATGCGGAATGGACCTTCAGTGTCCACATCTGGTGCTTCAACCTTATCAACAACCAGTTGGAATAATGGTTCCATATCGCCGTCGCGTACATCTTCGTTCAAACCAGCAAAACCGTTTAAACCAGACGCATATACAACATCAAAGTCTAATTGCTCATCAGTCGCATCAAGGTTTGCAAATAAATCAAATGTTTGATCAAGAACCCAAGCAGGACGAGCACTTGGTTTATCAATCTTATTAATAACAACAATTGGTTTTAAACCTAAAGCTAATGCTTTTTGTGTTACAAAACGTGTTTGCGGCATTGGACCTTCAGATGAATCAACTAAAAGCAATACAGAATCAACCATAGATAAAACACGTTCTACCTCACCACCAAAATCGGCATGGCCTGGAGTATCTACGATATTGATGTGGTAATCATTCCACTTCACTGCCGTATTTTTAGATAGGATTGTGATACCACGTTCTTTCTCAAGATCATTGGAATCCATTACACGTTCTTGCAATTCCTCATGGTCACTAAATGTACCTGACTGACGTAATAATTGATCAACCAACGTTGTTTTACCGTGATCGACGTGAGCAATAATTGCGATATTGCGTAGTTTTCTAGTAGTAATTGTCATTATTTATTTAAGTTCTGTATGTGAATGCTGTTTGCATATGAAAATGTAAAAAGATTATTTTTTCAGCTCATCCGTAAGGTGAGGTTTGATCTTATCTAATATCTGCTTATTAATACGTAGGTTGCCAACCACCAAGTTACCACTATTGAAATAATCATCATTACCGGTGAAGTCAGTCACAACACCACCCGCTTCTTCAATCAATAATACACCGGCAGCCAAATCCCATTTTTCTAGACCAATCTCCCAATAACCATCTAAACGGCCCGCGGCTACATAGGCAAGGTCAAGCGCTGCTGAACCGGTACGACGAATATCAGCGACTTGTGGAAATACTGCAGAAAATGTCGCTGTATAGGCCTCAAGATGCTGTGGTTTTTTGAACGGGAAAGCTGTGGCTAATAATGCACCTGATAAGTCTTTCCGTTTAGTAACACGTAAACGACGATCATTTAATTTTGCGCCATCGCCACGACTAGCCGTAAATAATTCATCACGTAATGGATCATAAATGACCGCATGGTCAATACGTCCACGCACCATAATGGCAATCGATACACAGTAATGAGGAAAGCCATGTAAAAAGTTTTTTGTGCCATCAAGTGGATCGATGATCCAAACAGTCTCATTGTCACCATGGATGCCTGATTCTTCCGCCAAAATGGCATGGTCAGGATAGGCTTTATGAATAGCAGTAATAATTTCTTGTTCAGCCAAGCGATCAACATCACTGACAAAGTCATTCAGACCTTTTGTTGTTATTTCAAGATGATCAACATGTTGTAGCGAACGAATAATAAGATTACCCGCATTACGCGCTGCCCTAACGGCAATATTCAGCATTGGATGCATAGACTAGTTTTTTCCAGAGCAAGTTATCGGTTGTAGCAACCGAATACCGTGACAATTTCTGCCACATCATAATAATTAACAAGATATTATACCAAAGAAACAGACTATTTATAAGCTTATGTTCACAGACGTTGGACAGCCCTATTAATTCCTGATAGCCTCACACTGTATATTGCCATTAGCAATGTCATTTAACCCATGAATATTATTCAAGAATACGGAGAGTCAAATGAAATCTTTAACTAAATTAGGTGCGGTCATCCTTCCTTTAGCTTTATTAACTGCATGTGCAAACACTGCAGAAATGGATGCTTTAAAAGCATCTGTAGAAGCGGCACAATCAACTGCTGATTCTGCATTATCTGCAGCTCGTAGTGCACAAAGCACTGCTGATACTGCAACACGTACTGCAAATGATGCTGAAACTGCAGCTCGTAACGCTCAAGACTCAGCTGATTCTGCACAAAGCTCAGTTGATGAATGTTGCGCAAAAATCGATCGTATGTTTGAAAAAGCAATGAGCAAATAAGCTTTATTGTTTTACTAAAAAACCGGGACATGTTCCCGGTTTTTTTATGCCTGCTATTTAAGCTTAAGCAGTTTAAAATTCAACACCGACTTCATTCACACCCTAGCTTTAAAGTGCGTCACCCGCTAATAAAGCTGTCCAAACGGATACATTACTTAATTGGCTAAGTTCAAGCGCCTTATTATCGGCCTCCTGTTGACTATTAAACGGGCCAATCAATAATTCACCTTCCGCAGCACCCTGCATAGGCCAAAATAAATCGTTCAAATTTAAGCTTGTTGATGCATGTGACAGTTTCACTTTTAGATCCTCGGTCAATCCAGCATGAATAAACCACACATCATCAATGACCTCAATATCTGTCTTGCTAACTTGTTTAACGATACCCTGCTGTTGGCGAACTAAGGTTTCAGCAAAAGGCCAATGCTCATCTGCCAAAATTTTGTTTTGGGCATTTAATATCGCGGACACCATCGGTGTCATATTATTACCGGTACGGACATCGATATCATCTTGCCTCTGATGTGCTTCAAGATAAAGTGCATCACCATCAAGCGCGGCTTTATAGGGCTGATACAGTATTTCTACGGGCGTATTAACTGCCACGATACCAAATAAATGCTCTATATCTTCAGGAAATAATCGTATACAACCATGACTCACCCTCATGCCGACCCCAAATGGTCGGTTGGTGCCATGCAATAAATAACCAGGCATACCTAAACGCATGGCAAAGGCACCTAAAGGGTTTTCAGGTCCCGCAGGTACCACTTTAGGTAGCGGGTCCCCTTTTGCAAGATGCTCTGCCAAAATGGATGCCGGTGGCGTCCATGTCGGATCTTTTTTCTTCTGGATAATACGTGTTTTTCCTAACGGCGTTGTCCAGCCTTCTCGACCAACACCAATAGGATGAGTAATCACCTGTTGGAGTTTGCCTTTTTTCTTTGGTGGATAATAATACAGCCTCATTTCGGCTAAATTAATCACAATACCTTTATGTGGCGCATCTGGCAGGATATATCGATTAGGCACTAAGACTCGTTGCCCTTCTCCTGGTAACCAAGGATCTAAATCTGGGTTTGCAGTAACAATCTCGTTATAGCCAATATCAAAACGACGTCCGATATCTAATAAGGTATCTTCCTTATGACTGAAGACAATTAAATTATGACCAACCACACGCGTTTCATCACCAGATAAGGTGAATGTTGTCGCATTTATCGGGCTTAATGTCAGTCCTAAAAATAGACTAATCAACAATCTAAACATGAAATTTCTCAATCAATTTAAATATTTACCACTATTGTACATGGATTATATTTTTATCACTCCAAAGGGATTCAGCTAAAACAATAAATCTACTTTGCCATCACTACGCGGCTAGCGTAATCTACTCACATGAAAAAATATTACTTACCTTTGATTATCGCTTTAAGTTCACTTTCAGGGTGCTCATACTTCGCTAAAGATGAAGTGGTTGCACAAGAAAACTGGACTGTTGAACGTGTCTACTCTGAAGCTAAAGCCTCTCTTAATGCTGAAGATTATAGTACGGCTTTACAATATTATGCCCAGCTTGAAGCACGTTTTCCTTTTGGTGACTATGCGCAACAATCTTTATTAGAATCTGCTTACGCTTATTATAAAACCGATGAGCCAGAACAAGCTCTAGCAACACTAGACCGTTTTATGCGCGTTTATCCGCTTAATTCAAGCATGGATTATGCGATCTATTTGCGTGGTTTAATTAACTTCACCCGTGATATTGGTTTATTTGAAAAATATATTCCACGTGATGAATCTCAGCGTGACCCTGGCTCTGCTCGCTTTGCATTGAAAGACTTTATGACGCTGGTTAATCGTTACCCAAAAAGTAACTACAGTGAAGATGCTGCCCAACGTATTGTCTATTTACGTAATCGTTTAGCTCAACATGAGGTTAATGTCGCGAATTATTATATGCGCCGAGGTGCTTATATTGCCGCTGCAAACCGTGGCAAGTATGTGGTAGAAAATTATCCTCGTACGCCAGCGATGCCAGAAGCATTACTGGTGATGGCTAAGGCCTATAAAGTGCTTGAGTTAAACGACTTATCAGAAGATGCTTTACGCGTATTGAAACAGAATTTCCCAGGTCATCCTGGCGTTGCAGCCGTACATCAAACTGAACTAAAATAAAAAAAGGTTCCTAGCAGCTTAGCGCTGCTGGGAACCTGACTCTATTTATACTGCTGATTCGCCTTCTTCGCCGGTGCGAATACGAATGACTTGTTCAACAGGCGTGACAAAGATTTTACCATCACCTATTCTACCTGTGTGTGCAGCCTTAATAATCGCTTCAACACAGTTTTCAATCTGATCATCTGCTAAGATAATTTCCATTTTAATTTTAGGCAAGAAATCAACCACATATTCAGCACCACGATAAAGCTCTGTATGCCCTTTCTGGCGACCAAAACCTTTCACTTCTGATACTGTTAGCCCCGTTACACCGATATCTGATAACGCCTCACGGACATCATCTAATTTAAAGGGTTTGATAATCGCTTCGATCTTCTTCATCGTTTTTCCCTACTCTATTGTTGAATTTACACTATAAGCAGATGTTATCGGATAACGTCTGTCTCGTCCAAATGCGCGACTGGTAATTCTAATTCCAGGTGGCGCTTGACGTCTTTTATATTCGTTACGATCTACCATTTTGATGACTCTTGCAACCATATCTGCATCACTTCCAGCAGCGACAAGATCTTCAAAACACCAATCATCAGCAATATAACGCTCTAACACCAGATCAAGAACGTCATACGGCGGCAAACTATCTTGGTCAAGTTGATCAGGTGCTAACTCAGCGGATGGTGGACGCGTAATAATGCGCTGTGGAATAATAGCAGATAGACTATTTCTGTACTCTGACAAACGATAGACTAAGGTTTTATAAACATCCTTTAATGGCGAGAAACCACCTGCCATATCACCGTATAAAGTTGAATAACCGACAGCCATTTCACTTTTATTACCTGTCGACAATACCATCGCAGCTGTTTTATTAGAGATGGCCATTAATAATGTGCCACGAATTCGCGCTTGAATATTCTCTTCTGTTGTATCGACTTGTTTACCTGCAAACTGCGTTGATAAACTCGTTAAAAATTGTGCAAACAAACTGTCAATTTCAATTACGCTATGTCTGACATGTAAACCATCAGCCATTTCTTGTGCATCATCAAGGCTCATTTGTGCAGTATATTGTGATGGCATCATTACCGTACTAACGCGTTCTGCACCTAGAGCATCGACCGCTAGAGCGAGGGTTAACGCTGAATCAATACCGCCTGATAGTCCAATCACAACTGATGAAAAATTATTTTTCTCTACGTAGTCACGTAAGCCGGTGACAAGCGCCTGATAAATCATCGCTAGTTCAGTTTCTTTTTTTGCCTTCTGCCCTTCGATCTTTAAGCGCTGTGTAGCATCACGAGATAATGTCAGTGGAAATAGGCTTTGTTGCCAAGCAGGTGCACGGGCTACTTTTTCGCCCGTTGCTGATAATACAAATGAACAACCATCAAACACCAGCTCATCTTGGCCACCTATTTGATTGACATAAACAATAGGTAAGCCGATTTCTAAAACTCGCTGTTTAACTTCTGCTTCACGTAATTGCCACTTACCCTGACGAAATGGCGAAGCATTAAGATTCAATATGACATCGGCACCCATATCAGCCGCCTGAGACGTTGGTCCTGTAAACCAAATATCTTCACAAATAGTGATACCGAACTTGATCCCCTTATAGTCAACAACACAGGCATGTTTGCCTTCAACAAAATAACGCTTTTCATCGAAGACACTGTAATTTGGCAAATGCTGTTTGAAGTAGGTCGCTAAACATTGTCCATCCGCTATCAACGAGGCCGCATTATAAAGTTCTTCTCTAGCGGTACCCGATGGATGACCCACTAACACTGCGACATCTTTGATCTTCTTTTTTAATTTTCGCAGACCTTTGTCGACACGTGCCGTCAAACCGGGGCGGAGTAGTAAATCTTCAGGTGGATAACCTGTAATGGTCAATTCAGGAAAGACCACTAAATCGGCATTGAACTTATCTCGTGCCTCATTAGCCGCTTTAATGATTTTTTTAATATTACCGGACACATCCCCAACGACAGGATTAATTTGTCCCATGACTAAGCAGAAGTCCTTAGCCATTAATTACTGACCTAAAGCTTCTAACATGCGATCACCCATTTCTGCTGGTGATCGTGCAATATGAACCCCTGCCGCTTCTAATGCAGCAAGTTTTGCTTCAGCCGTACCTTGACCACCACTTATAATAGCGCCAGCATGTCCCATCCGTTTACCTTCTGGTGCCGTTAAACCAGCAATATAGGCAACAACAGGTTTAGTCACATATTGGCGAATATAGTCAGCAGCATCTTCTTCCGCCTGACCACCAATTTCACCCACCATCACAATACCCTCTGTTTGAGGATCAGCTTCAAATAAAGCTAAACACTCAATAAAGTTCATACCATGAATGGGGTCACCACCAATACCAACACAGCTACTCTGGCCTAAACCATTTTGTGTTGTTTGATCGACGGCTTCATAGGTCAACGTACCTGAACGTGACACAATGCCAATCTTGCCTGGCAGGTGAATTGAGCCTGGCATAATACCAATTTTACATTCACCTGGAGTAATTAAACCTGGGCAGTTTGGACCAATTAGTTTTGCATTAGAATTAGTTAATGCATGTTTAACTCGCAGCATGTCTTGCACCGGAATACCTTCGGTAATACAAGCAATAATTTCAATGCCAGCATCGGCGGCTTCTAAAATCGCATCAGCTGCAAATGCAGCCGGCACATAGATCATTGTTGCATTAGCACCGGTTGCTGCAACGGCTTCAACCACGGTATTAAATACAGGACGGTCCAAATGTGTTTGACCACCTTTACCTGGCGTAACGCCACCCACAAACTGAGTACCATATTCAATGGCTTGCTCTGAATGGAATGTGCCTTGTTTACCGGTGAAGCCTTGGCAAATCACACGGGTATCTTTATTAATTAAAATACTCATGCTGACTGCTCCTGTGCTGAAGATACGGCTTGTCGTGCTGCATCTGTTAGATCTTGTGCGACATGAATATTCATCCCACTTGCTGCTAATAACTCACGCCCTTGCTGCGCATTTGTGCCTTCAAGGCGGACAATGACGGGGAGTGATAAACCAACATCTTTTGCTGCTTGGATAATACCTTCGGCAATCAAATCACAACGTACGATTCCACCAAAAATATTCACTAAAATTGATTTCACCTTCTTATCAGATAAGATTAGCTTAAATGCTTCAGCCACACGGTCAGCGGTTGTACCGCCACCGACATCAAGGAAATTAGCTGGTTGCCCACCTTCTTTTTGGATCAAGTCCATGGTTGCCATCGCTAAACCGGCACCATTGACCATGCAAGCAACTTCACCATCCAAAGAAATATAATTCAGGCCAAATTGCTGTGCAACCACCTCGGCTTCATCTTCTTGTGTGGGATCAAACATTGCGGATAATTCAGAATGTCTAAATAAGGCGTTATCATCTAAATTAAGTTTGCCATCAACGGCTAATAATTCATTATTAGCGGTGACTACCAATGGGTTAATTTCTACCAAACTGACATCATTATCGGTAAATAAACGATATAAACCCTGCATTACTGTTTGCAGCTGTTTAAACGCATTTCCTTGTAAACCGAGAAAGAATCCGGCGCGACGACACTGATAAGATTGCAAACCAACAACAGGATCAACAAATAGGTTTAATATCGCTTCAGGTGTTTCTTGCGCCACAGCTTCAATATCCATTCCACCCTGTGCAGAAATCATAAATACAATACGCTGACTAACACGATCAACTAATACGGCAATATAAAGCTCACGCTCAATATCAGACGGTTGCTCCACTAAAATCTGATTCACAGGTAAACCCTGCGCCGTTGTTTGGTGTGTCACCAATTGACGGCCTAACATGTCATATGCGGCATCAGCCACGCCATCAAGTGTATCAACCACTTTTACGCCGCCTGCTTTACCTCGTCCACCTGCATGCACTTGTGCTTTGACAACCCAGCGTTCACCGCCAAGTTGTTCAGCCGCTTGCCGTGCTTGTGAACCACTTGTTACGGCTTGGCCTTGTGGTGTCGCAATCCCATAACGCGTGAATAATTGTTTAGCCTGAAATTCGTGCAGGTTCATGTCTCGGTGCCTTCATTAATATTTGTTCACAACATTATTGCAAATCGTTTTATGTCATGTATAACCTCGTATTCTCTCGCAATAGAGCAAGAATTACCATGACTGTCCGTGATATAGTTCGAACCATCACCTGATATTGAGAATTTTATGATCCCGCTTTATCCAGAAATTGAACCTTATGCCATCCATCATATAGATATGGAACCACTCAGCAATGGCTTGCAGCATCAAGTTTACGTTGAAGAGTGTGGCAATCCTACTGGGATCCCTATTGTCTTTTTACATGGTGGTCCAGGTTCTGGTTGTCGCCCGCAACATCGCTGTTATTTTGATCCAGAACTGTACCGAATTATTCTCTTTGATCAGCGTGGTTGCGGCCGCTCTATGCCACATGGTGAACTTGAAAACAACTCGACCCAATTCCTCATCGCCGATATGGAAACTATCCGCAAACAACTGAATATTCATAGCTGGGTTATCTTTGGTGGTTCATGGGGCGCCACATTGGGGCTATATTATGCTCAACAACACCCTCAAACTGTCCTCGCAATGATTCTTCGTGGTGTTTTCCTTGGCAGACAACAAGATATTGATTGGGTTTATGCTGAAGGGGGTGCCTCGAAATTATTCCCTGATGCCTGGCAAAACTTGGTGTCACATTTGCCAACTGAAGACCAACAACAGCCATTATCAGCGTATTACCAGCAATTAATACAATGTGATGAAGTTCATCAAATGGCAGCAGCACAAACATTACAAGCATGGGAATCCACTATCGTCACCCTACGTGATAGTGAATATCAACATGATCACAGCAAGGAAGCGGGACCATTAGCACACTCTCGTATTCAACTACATTATGCTTTAAATGAATGTTTTATTGCAGATCACCCTATTCTGGAAAATATTGATCCGATCCGTGACATTCCCACAATTATTGTTCATGGTCGCTATGACATTGTCTGTCCAATCCAACAGTCATGGGCACTCTGCCAGGCTTGGCCTGAAGCTGAACTTAATATTATCCCCATGGCAGGTCATGCCGCTGGCGAACCTGCATTAGTCGAAGCATTAATTACTGCAACACATAAAACCGCTAAGGCGATTGAACCTTATTTCAATAGACCGTCAGCGTGATTGCCTTACTACAACGTGTAAGTCATGCCGAGGTGAAGGTTGCTGGGGAAAACATTGGCCATATAGATAAAGGGCTATTAGCTTTTATTGGTATCGAACGTGGCGATACACAAATACAGGCAGATAAATTACTTACTCGTCTATTAGCTTATCGAATCTTTGCCGATGAAAATGATAAAATGAACCTTTCCTTAAGTGATATAGATGGTGGTTTATTGTTGGTGCCACAATTCACCTTAGCTGCAGAGACGTCAAAGGGCTTACGTCCAAGTTTCACCCCTGCAGCGCCTCCAGCTGAAGGAGAACGGTTATTTGATTTTTTTTGCCAGCAAGCCGATCAGCTGCATAATACGGTTGCAACAGGTCAATTCGGTGCTGATATGCAAGTATCCTTAACAAATGATGGCCCTGTCACCTTCTGGTTACAAATACCGTCAGTCACAGATTAATTTATAGGTAAATTTAGATGAGAATGTTTCGTAGTTTTTTAATCGGTCTTTTTTTAGCAGCTATAGGCGTAGCCGCATTAATGATGATTCCGTCAAAACAGGCAGATGCGCCGATGCCATGGCAAGTAACACTAATGCCAGATGGCAATACACAAGTGTTTGGAATTCACCTTGGTACAACGACATACCGTCAAGCACAAGAAAATTTTCATAGCTATGGTAAAACAGCTATTTTCAGTCAAGAAGGTCTTTCGCCCTCTGTGGAGGCATTTTTTAGTAGCCTTCACCTAGGTGGTCTGTCGGCCAAGCTCGTACTTAATTTAGAGGTAGCCGAAGCACAAATACAAGGCATGATGTCTCGCGCCTTGGAGGCACGATTACAAAACAGTGGTGCACACCGCTATGAGCTAAGTAATAATGATAATGCCAGCTTAATTCTTGCCCCCGTTACCGCTATCACCTATATTCCATCGGTTCGCTTAAATGCTGAGATGGTGAAATATCGTTTTGGCGATGCTGATTTAATAGAAGCAGATAGCATAAATCCAGCCACAGAAATTTGGTCTTACCAAGATATAGGTCTCACTATTCGAATCAATGACGATGAGAAAACAATACTTGAATATAGCTTAATTAAGTAAGCTGAACACTACTTAAACTCAGCCAGTCAATACAATGATGTTAGCTGTTACTACATTAGATTATTCATAAGTCATTGTCACGTAGAGGCCTTGCTAACACTTTATCTCTAAAACACAGTTTATATAAGTGACTTTATATCGGCAGTCTGAACAAAGGTACTGAAGGCTTCAAAATCAAGCGGTTTACTAAAGTAATAACCTTGCACACGTTCACAACCATTGTCTTTTAAAAAGTTGAGTTGCTGTTTCGTTTCTACACCTTCTGCAACGACATTTAACTCGAGTCGTCGTGACATAGCCAAAATCGCATCAACAATGGCAGCATCATCTGCATCAATGGTGACATCGCGTACAAATGAGCGGTCAATTTTTAACACATTGAGCGGGAATTTTTTTAAGTAAGATAGTGAAGAATAGCCCGTACCAAAATCATCAATTGCCAAGGTAATGCCTAAGGCACTCAATTCATTTAAGGTTGTTACTGCAAGCGCTTGGTCATCCATTAATACTGTTTCTGTAATTTCCAACTCCAAGTTCTTTGATTGCATACCTGTTTCAAGCAATAAATCTCGAACAAACGCCGACAATTGACCACCATGAAATTGACGCCCAGACAAGTTCACGGCCATTTGAAAGTCGGGTTCAAGATGTTCTTTTAGGCCAAGGTAAGCCTCGACAGCCTTTTCCAATACAGTCGAACCGACCTCATTAATCAGCCCAGTATCTTCTAGAATAGGCACAAAGTCTGCTGGAGAAACATCACCCCACTCCTCACTCTTCCAGCGTAATAAGGCCTCAGCACCTGAAATGGTGCCCGTATTTAGATTAATTTGTGGCTGAAAATGTAAATATAATTCATTTTGGTCTACCGCTCGACGTAAACTTGTTTCCATCGTCAACCGTTGTGTCGCTTGAGCATTCATTTCCGTTGAATAAAACTGGAAGTTATTACGGCCACTATTTTTTGCATGATACATAGCGGCATCAGCATTTCTTAATAATAAATCGACATCACGACCATCTGCTGGATACAAACTTATGCCGACACTCGGGCTAACACTCACCTCTGTTGTTTCCAACATATATAATTGTGACACAGCAGTTAATACTTTTTCTGCTACTTTAGCTACATATTGGGCTGAGCGTACTTCTTCTAAGATAAGGGTAAATTCATCACCACCTAGTCGTGCAACCGTATCACCTTCACGCACACAGCCTTTCAAACGTCTAGCTACTTCACGCAATAAAATATCACCCGCCTTATGACCTAGAGAATCATTAATATGTTTGAAGTGGTCTAAATCTAAGAAAAACACTGCTAATCGTGTTGAATCTCTATGTGCTTTATGAATTGCATGTTCAAGCCTATCGTTAAATACGACACGATTTGCTAAGCCCGTTAAGGAGTCGACACTCGCCATCTGACGCAGTTTTTCATCACTTTCACGTTGCACGGTGACATCTTCAAATAGCCAAATTGAACCATCATTAGGATGTTCAGCTGAAATAGCTTTACTTGATAAGGAGCACCAAAATGTCTCACCACTTTTTCTTCTTAGCTGTACCACTCCTTCAAAATTACCACCTTGTTCGAGTATGTCATATGCCTGTTCGCCTAGTTGTTCAAAGGTTTCCTCATTTAAATACAGTTCTCGCGAAGATTGGCCCTCAATCTCTTGTCGTGCATATTCAAATAAAGTTTCAAATTTATGATTCACTTTTAACAGCATTCTATCTCGAATATAGGCAATTCCTACCATTGCATTTTCTAAAATAGCATCTAATTCTGAGCTGGTTTTTTTCAGGTTTTCTTCAGCTTGCTTCCACGCGGTTATATCTGAAATAACACATACCCATAATTCATCATTATCACTTGAAATAGCATTCAGTGATAACCACATAGAAAAAGCTTTATTATTATAATCTCGACCTTCAAACTCCTTACTGTGTTCTAACTGAACTTGAATATCCTCTACCGTTGAAACATCTTGCCCAGTCGCAAAGAAACGTAATAAACTCATTCCAACTAAGCTTTCGCTACTCACTTTTAGTACACGTTCCGCTGCTGGATTTGTTGATTGAATCTCACCTGTAGCAGACAAGGTTAGAATCGCTTCTGGCACACCATTTAGTATCGCAGTGATATGCTGCTCTCTGACTTGCAGTGAATCTTTAGCTTCAGCCAAATCACCAATTAAATGTTGGGTATTTTCTGCAAATACATTAAAGTCTGTTGCAAGTACAGCAAACTCACTTTTACCTGAAGTGATGGGTAATCGTGTATCAAACTGTTCCGATGACAAAGCATGCATCGCACTACGTAATTCAGCTAAAGGTCGATTAATACGTTGTGCAATTGAAACAATAAAGCGAATCATACCCAAGGTAATTAGAATACTTAGGATAATGATAATCCATCGAGCTCTCTCGGCCACCAATGCTGATTTACTGACCGTTTGCATACTTTGACGGCTGACTAATGCTGAAATCTGGTTCAGTTTAGCCGTAATGAATTTTAAGATGCCAATTGAACGCTGCTGCCCGAGCTCTAATAATTGATTATTTTGTAACAGTTGCAACCTTAAGCGATAAGTAGAATCAGCTCCCTCAGCGACGATACTAATTAACGCTAAAATATCAGCCTCTAATGATTCCGTCATTACAAGCAATTCATAATCAAAACGAATTTTATTCTTTAACAGTGTGATATCACTTTTTAGAATCGATTCATGCTGCCGAATATCATTTTCTAAAATGCTTCGAAGGTTATCCTTATTTTCAGACTGCATCAGCTTTTGAGTTAAATAACTTATTTTTAGAGCATTAAGTCTCATTGACTGGCTTAATTTCTGAACAGCATCTTGTTCGTTAAAAATGACGCTTTCAACCAATTTCTCATTATAAATATTAGTATCGTTATCCCACGATAAGCGTATCGCCCGTTTATTTTTACTCACTTGCAGGTTGATTCTTCCTGAAATGGCCTCAACCTGGCTTTGGATCTGTTGCTCGAGGTGTTCAACTGACAGTGTTTGACTGTGCAATTTTGTACGTAAAGCATGCTGTTCACGAATCAATAATAACAACTGACTATCAACTTCTAGAAAACGTTGATAATAGTCCTGTAATGAATTAACAATTTTGCTGCCTTGCTTATTATTAACCACTGTTTCTGATATTATTTTCCATTGCTCAGAAAACTCAGCTTCTAACTCGTCCCTTGGTACTAAGTCATTAATTTCATCTACAGATGCTGAAGCAATAACTTGTTTTTGACGAGTAATAAAGGAAAATGACACGGCATTAATCTGTCGACTTGCATCTTCCATAGGAAGTACATTATCCGTTAAATCATTCTGGGTCTCAGTGAAAAACCGATTGGTATAAATAGCCACCGAAGCAATAACAATAATCGCTAAGATAGTGGCAAAAGACCATAGTTGAAGAAGACTTTTAATGCTCCATTGTTTAAAGACGAATAAATCAGGTTTCATCACTATTCGTCCACGCCTTTATCCAAGGTCATCATATCCCAAGTAAAAGGTTCTGACATTCCATCAACCATACTAGTCATCCATAGTGTATGGATAGCCTGATGGTCTAATTTATCGTAATAAATATCTACACCTAAACCAATATCTATTGCTCCTAAAGTCTCAATGGCGTCAATAATACTTTTCCTTGTCACATTTCCTTTAATGCGATCAAGTCCCTGACAAAATATCTTGGCAATAATGAAGCCTTCTAGCGATACCGTATTGGGTTCTAATTTAGCGTTATACTTAGCCAGCGCTGATAGATATTCTATAATAATAGGTAAGCTTGACTCGATATCAGGCACAACCTGCATGACAATGACATTATTAGTATTTTCTGCTAATTCTTTTTGCAATGAATGACTGCCAACAAAAGAGACGTTTGTAAACCAAATATCTGGTAACTCCTTTTGTAACAATTTAATAAATTTTGCAGAGGGTGCATAACCACCCGCCATAATAACCACCTTTGGCGTTATCGGACTATCTAACAGCACTGCAACAGCATCTTCTACATTAAGTGTGTTTCGAGTGTATCGTCCATGTGCTAATGTCGCGCTATCTCTAAAACCATAAGTCTCTAGTGCACTGATGGCACCTCGATAAGCCGCATTGCCATAACCATCTCGTTGCGTAAAAAAGGCTATTTCTTCAGGTTTAACGCCTACTTGCATCAAACCCTTAATCATTTCTTGAGTTTCTTCAGCATAGCTGGGGCGATAATTAATAATATAAGGACTCACTGTTTGTGGCCTCAATACTCCCCCGCCGGAAAAAGCACCAAATAGTAGGGTCTTTTTTTCTTGTGCGATGGGTGCGGTAACGATAGCCGTAGGTGTGCCAACATTGCCAATCACTGCAAGCACCTTATCTTCATCAATCAGCTTACGCATATTAAATGCAGCACGTTCAGGCTCATAACCATCATCATAAACTGTGAGCTCTAGTTGACGATTTTGAATGCCACCATTGTTATTAACAAACTCGAAATAACTCTCAATACCTGAGCGCATATCATTGCCCAATGCTGCGGCTGGCCCAGTCATTACCGCACTCATGCCGAGTTTAATCGTGTCAGCAGACTGTACCACTAAGGCATAGCACAGTAGCGTCATTGACAATATTAGCTGTTTAAAAAACAATTTAGTTATGCTCTTTTGTTTTAATTGACTCTTTATCCACATCTGTTTTAACGTGATTCTCATCCATCAGTATTCGATTTGCTGCACCATCCATATCATCATATTGGCCGCTTCGTACTGCCCAGAAGAAAATAGCCACGCCGATAATGCCGAGTAATAACATGCCTGGTAATAAACCATAAATTACTTCCACTGTATTATCTCCTAAAAAAACGTTTTATTCTTGCTGCATTGGCGATGACTAATAATGAGCTTATCGGCATGGTTAGTGCTGCGACAAATGGGCTTACCAATGCCATCATAGCCAGAGGTACCATAACGATATTATAGCCAATAGACAAACTTATATTCTGTTTTATTGTCCGTAAAGTCCGACGCGAAAGTGCTCTCGCCGCAGTTACCGAATGTAATTCATTATGAGATAACACAATATCGGCACTTTCTATTGAAACATCAGTACCAGCCGCTAAAGCGATGCCAACATCAGCTTGAATTAGTGCGGGCGAATCATTAACACCATCACCGACCATGGCGACAATATGACCTTGTTGCTGTAAGTGTCGGACTACGTCAGCCTTATCTTTTGGCAAGACTTCTGCTTGACGTTCAATATCACCTAGATCTGCAGTAATCGCATTCACGACTGATTTTTTATCACCACTCAACACGGTTACAGTAACACCTTGTTTTATTAAATTTTGAATCATGTCTTTAGCGTCGTCTCGCAACTGATCGGCCAAACCAATGATTCCATCTATCACCCCATCAATAGCGACAAATATACAGCTAGTGCCTTGTTGTTCTAATTCATCTATTCGATTTGCCCAACTTTCTAAACCACTTATTTGTTTTTCAGATAGCCATGCACTGGTGCCAATCAATATATGTTTATTATCGATAAGTGCTTGAACACCTTGTCCAGGAGATGATGTAAAGTTTGAGATTGTCTGTAAGGAAAGGTTCTTTTCTTTTGCAGCATTAATGACTGCCTTAGCAATACCATGCTCTGAATGCTGCTCTACTGATGCAGTGATCATCAATAATTCATCGGTGCTCATTTTAGAACAAGTTTCAACCACAACGACGTCTAATTTACCTTGAGTCAAGGTACCTGTTTTATCAAAAACAAAGTGTGTCACTTTCGATAAAAATTCTAATGCGGCCCCTTGTTTGATCAAAATCCCTTGATTTGCCCCCACCCCTGTTGCAACAGCCACGGACATTGGTGTTGCTAAACCAAATGCACAGGGGCAAGTTATGATCAATACCGAGGTTGCTGCTAATAATGCCTGTTCAAAATCAAGCTGATACCAATACAGGAAGGTCAAAGCAGATAATGTGAGGGTGATAACGACAAACCAAGGTACAATTCTATCTGCAGTACATTGAATGGGTGCCTTAGAAGCTTGAGCATCTTCCATTAGACTAACAATTTTAGCTAAAGCCGTATTACGCAATACCTGCTGCGCTTTTACCGTAAAAGCCCCTTCACCATTAATACTACCAGCAACAACCTTATCAGTGAGTCGCTTAACAACAGGAAGTGATTCACCCGTTAACATGGACTCATCAACAGCACTTTGGCCATCAACGATAACACCATCTACAGGAACCTTTTCACCTGGCTTGACCAGAACAAAGTCACCTATATTTACCGATCTTATTGGCACAACCTTAGCTATTCCATCGCTAATAATTGTTGCAAGTTTAGGCTGTAATTCTAATAATCTTGATGTTGCAGATAATGCTTGTCGTTTAGAAATTGCCTCTAAATAACGTCCGACTAAGATAACAAATAAAAAGTTAACCACTGTATCAAAATAAACATGGCCGACGGTAGAGCCTGATATCGTGACATATGTTGAATAGGCATAGGTAGCGCTAGCACCAATAGCTATAGGAAGGTCCATAGTTAAATAACGCCGTCGCAGGCCTAATACAGCATTTCTCAGGAATGGAAAGCCGGCATAAAATAATGTTGGCGTGGCAATGAAAAAACTGATCCAGTGAAACCAATTTTTAAACTCGCCTTCATCGGCCCCGCTGTAGAGCGCAATTGAAATCCACATTAAATTCATCATCGCAAAACCAGCAAAGGCCATACGATAAAGTAGAGAGCGATGCCTCTTTGCTAAGGCTCCCTCAGCCGTATCCGAATCAAATGGAACTGCTGCATAGCCAATATCACCAAGCGTCTTAAGGAGTGTAGATAATTTGCTAACACTGTTATCCCACTTCAACCATAAGCGTTTTGATGTCAGATTAACTTCTGCCGAAACAACGCCCTGTTGTTTAGCTAATGAATGCTCAATCAGCCAGACACAAGCAGCACAGTGAATTCCTTCAACCAGTAGATGAATAGAACGAAGCTCACCATCTATACGTGTGTAATCAGATTGAATTTCATCTGAATCATAAGATAGAAGCTCCGAAGGGAGCTCGGGAGGTGGAGATAGAGTTTCTCCTTCAGGTGTTTTCTGATAAAAACTTTCTAGACCTGAGTCATAAATAGTTTGGCAAACAGTTTGACAAGAAAAGCAACAAAACTCGTACTTTTTACCTGCAATATCAGCAGTAAAACTACCCGCTTGTTCAACCGGCAAGCCACAATGATAACAACGTATAGACAAGGTTCTATTCAGCACTAAAAAAGAAGTTAGTACCTTACCACATGGTGATCTTTTTCAGAAAAAAACTTATGGTGATATTGTCACACGCCTATGCATAACAAATTGTTTTTCTTGTTGTACTGCTTCAACAACTAAATCCCACGTTCCAGGCAAATTGAAATGTAGCTCAGTTTCATAAGTTCCGGGTTTAGAATTTGTCATCACAGACGAAAAGTCAGCATGTGCATCAGATGGGCGATACGCCTTAATAGTTACTGAGTCTAATGCTAATGAAGCAGAGTTTTTTCCTTGGATCAAGACTTCGTATTTTTGAGTTTGATTGACACGTGTTTGTGTAGGAATAAATAGTACTCCACTCCAGCCTAGTTCTTTTTGTAGTTCAATTTGTTGTTGAATTTGATCATAGTTTTTACCATTTTCGTAAAAATCCTTATCGACTAAACTGGGTGGTGACTTGAATGCTAGATAAATGAACACAGCATTCATTGACACAAATGTGATTACAAACAGTATTATCGCTAATACCCATGGATTTTTTAACGCTTCTTTATTACTTTGTGAAATACTCATATTTAATCTAATTTAATCTCTTTACTTAGGACTCATAAACATACTTTTATAGTTCAAAGTAATGTTTGAGTCTGATAAAACTTCGCCCGTAAATATTATTGGTGTGACACCTTGTTGCAATTTATCTTCCGGTACTCTTACTAGTGCTGTTACAGGTACTACTTTACCCGGTTCTACAGTCATTAATTTTAAACCATGTAATGTCGCGCCATCCAACCCTTTAATAGCAAATTTAATCTCTAATGTTTGTTTGGTTTTATTGAGCAGTTTAATTGTATATTTGTTTTGAACAGAGCCATCACTTAAACGTACAAATAAAGGTTGTCTTTCATGCACCACTTTAAACTCTGTCGGTGATAAATTCATAAAACCATATATAATTCCTGACATCGCACCCAGCAAAATAAAAGCATAAATAACAACTCTAAAACGTTTATATAAAGGAATCGGTGCTGCATTATGGTGCAACTCTTTATATGATGCATAACGAATTAAACCACGAGGTTGTTTGACCTTATCCATAATACTGTCACATGCATCAATACACATTCCACATGTGATACAACCTTCTTGCTGTCCTTTACGAATATCGATTCCGGTAGGACACACAGCAACACAGACATTACAGTCTACACAACTTCCCTTCGCTGAGTTATCTTGGCCTTTTTTAAGTCGACCACGTGGTTCGCCTCGTTCAGCATCATATGACGGTAGTATCGTATCCTGATCATACATAACACCTTGTAAGCGCGCATATGGGCACAGCCAAAAACATACTTGCTCACGCATAAAGCCGGCAAAAGTATAGGTACCGAAGGTAAATGCAGTAATAATGACCGCAGCCGTTATAGAGATATTGAACGCAAACAAATCATGCCATAATTGAAAAGAGTCGGTAAACCAGGCAACAAATGAAACCCCTGTTAACAAGCCAATGAGCAACCACAGCGTATGTTTAAATACTTTTCGGCTCAGCTTGTGAACTGACCATGGTGCATTATTAAATTTCATCGCTTTTTGTGGCGTGGTGCCCTCTATTTTACCTTCCAGCCAGGTGAAAATATCTGTCCAAACCGTTTGAAAACAAAAATAACCACAAAATACTCGACCAGCAATACTCGTCACTGCAGCTAATAAAATGGCAAAGAAGAGTAATGTAAGCGATAACATCCAAATATCTTGTGGATAAATGGTGATATCGAAAATATTGAACTGTCGATTGGGTATATCAAACAATATAGCTTGTGAATCATTCCAACGAAGATAGGGACCGAGGAATAATACCGACCAAATAGACATACCAAGCCACTTTAAAGTACGAAATCGACCTGCTAACCGCTTTGCAACAATCTTTATACCACCAACATTAATATGCCACTCAGCAACCTCTTCATAGATTTCATCTACATTTGTTGTTTGTTTATTTGATTCTTCGGTCACAAGATCTTCCCAGCTATATATTTAAAGCTACTATACCATATTTCAAGCAATATAAGCATTTGCTTATTTGATTTTTTTCACTTATCGGTGGCAATAAAAAAGCCGGCATAAAGCCGGCTTTTTAGTGGTTAATTTAACTAATTAATCACCAGATTTATCTTCATTAATATGCTTCAATGCATAATGAACAAAGTAAGCAAGTCCAGCAATCATAGCAATAACACTTAAGATTACTGAAACTGAAACCCAATCTATATTCATAATATCTCTCCAAATTCAATAAAATTTAATACTATTGACCACCACCGAATTGGTGAACATAAACAGCTAATTTTTTAATTTCTGTTTCAGTTAAACGCTCAGCTTCATCGCCTTCTAACTCATCAGACCAATCAATATCATTAGGATCTTCTTCATCAGCAATTGCATCAGCACGAACTTGTAACATAATCGCTACTTTTTCACTCCACTGCGGCATAACTGCAATGCGTGTTTCAGGATCTGAAGCATCATTTACACCGTGCAGAATAGTATGACGAATTTGATCTTCATCACCAGAGAAGCGCCAGATTCTATCCGTTAAGTTTGCAGAACCCATCGCTTTGACACCTTTAGCATCAGCACCATGACATGCGAAACAACCTTTGGCATTAAATAATGCTTGGCCTGATTCATTTGCAGTTCCATTTGAGCTATCAACAACAAATTTAACTAGCTCATCAACTTCAGCATCATTTAATAAATTTGCATGTGCCATCATCGTACCAGCACGACCATTAGCAATACTCATTTGAATCTCGTTAATTGAACCACCAAATAACCAGTCATCATCCGTCAGGTTAGGATAACCAGCAGCTTCTGCTGGAGCACCACCGGTACCATGACATGCTGCACAGTTGTCACCATAAAGTACTTTACTTGAGCCAATCGCATAGTTCAGCATTTCTTGATCAGCTAAAATTTCTTCTACGCTCATTTCAGCTAAACGCGTTTCAGATGGCGCTCGAATCGCTTGTACTTTGGCATAGTCTTCTTTGAACTCTTTAATCTGAGTCCAACCAAATAATCCTTTCGTACTATCATTAACTAATGGTAGTGATGGATAGAGGATAAAGTAAACTATTACCATTAACCCACTTAACCACAGTGAATTTAACCACCAACGTGGACAAGGATTATTTAGCTCTCTAATCCCGTCCCAAACGTGGCCAGTATCTTCCACTTGAGCAGGGTTACTCTTTTTATCTGCCATCTTATTTCTCCGATTCTATATCGTTATCGTCTAAAAGCATGGTGCGATGTGATTCTATACTTTCTTTGTTTTTAGGATTTAGTACCCAAACATAGGCAATAAGCATTATTAAAAACACAACCACAGTCAGCAAAAGCCCAAACCAGTCAGTACCTGTCATTGAACTCCAGTCAGTATGGAAATACTCTAGGAATTTAGTCACGGTAGTCTCTGCCTGGTTGAAATTTAATCATGGTACCTAATACTTGAAGGTAAGCAACCATTGCATCCATTTCAGTTTTACCTTCAACAGAAGCAGCAGCACCTTTAATATCTTCATCACTATAAGGTACACCCAAAACTCTCATCGCTTTGACACGTTTTTCAATGCCAACACCATCGATCGTAGCGTTATCTAACCATGGGTAGTTAGGCATTACAGATTCAGGTACAACACTTCGTGGAGCACGTAAATGTTGTCTATGCCATTCATCAGAGTATTTACCACCTAAACGAGCAATGTCTGGCCCAGTACGCTTAGAACCCCATTGGAATGGGTGATCATACTTAGACTCAACAGCTAATGAGTAGTGACCGTAACGATCTTTCTCATCACGGAAAGGACGAATCATTTGTGAATGACACAAGTAACACCCTTCACGCTGATAGACGTCACGTCCTGCTAATTCTAGAGCGGTGTAAGGACGTACGCCTTTAAGCTCTTCAAATTCAGGATGATTAAGATCTTCCATTGTTGTATCTATATAGAACAATGGAACGATTTCTACGATACCACCAACAGACACGACCATAGCAGTTGCTAAGACAAGTGCCCATACGTTCTTTTCCAGCTTCTCTTGAAAGGTTACTGGTTTATTTGAGTTATGTTCAGACATTCCAGTCTCCTTAAATTACAGCGTTAGCTTCAGCTGCAGACTTCGCAGATGAATCAGCAATAGCTTTACGAATAGTGACAGTAACATTAAATAACATCACACATGCACCTAGGAAGAAGATTAATCCACCTGCAGCTCGCATTGCGTAGTACGGATGCATTTGAGCAACTGATTCAACAAATGTATATGCTAAGTTACCGTAGTCATCATAAGCACGCCACATTAGACCCTGCATGATTCCCGATACCCACATCGCGGTAATATAAACAACTGTACCAATTGTTGCCATCCAGAAGTGTAAGTTAACTAACTTAACTGACCAGATAGTTGTGCCCCATAGACGCTCTACCATGTGGTAGATAGCACCAATAGAAACCATTGCAACCCAACCTAATGCACCTGCATGTACATGACCGATAGTCCAGTCAGTGTAATGAGATAATGCATTAACTGTTTTAGCCGCCATTACTGGGCCTTCAAACGTTGACATTGCGTAGAATGCTAGTGAAACGATTAAGAAACGTAAGATGTAATCTGTACGTAATTTATCCCATGCACCACTTAATGTGAACATACCATTAATCGCACCACCCCAAGAAGGGATAATCATCGCTAACGAGATAGCAGCACCTAATGAACCTGTCCAATCTGGTAAAGCTGTGTATTGAAGGTGATGAGCACCTAACCATACATAACCAAATGTTAATGCCCAGAAATGGATAACTGATAAACGGTAAGAATAAACAGGACGATTAGCTTGTTTAGGAACGAAGTAATACATAATTCCTAAGAAACCAGCAGTTAGGAAGAAACCTACCGCATTATGTCCCCACCACCATTGAATCATCGCATCTTGTACACCAGAGTAGATTGAGTATGATTTAAACAATTCAACTGGAATAGCTAAGCTGTTCACAACGTGTAAATACGTGATCATAACCATCATAGCTAGGAAGAACCAGTTAGCTACATAGATATGAGAGACTTTACGTATAGACAGTGTCATGATGAAGTTGAAGCTATAAGCCAACCATACAACAGCAATTAAAATATCGATTGGCCATTCTAATTCAGCGTACTCTTTAGATTGAGTTAAACCTAAAGGCAGTGTGATGACGGCGCTGACAATAACTAAATTCCAGCCCCAGAATGTAAACCAAGCTAACTTATCACTCCATAAACGTACACCTGATGTACGTTGTACAATGTAATAAGCCGTTGCCATTAACGTCGAACCACCAAATGCAAATATTACTGCATTCGTATGTAAGGGACGTAAACGACCAAAACTAATATACGGATTATCGAAGTTAAGAACTGGCCATGCCAATTCAGAGGCGATATACACACCTATTCCCGTACCTACTACCAAGTAAACGACTGCCATATAGGCAAACCATTTCACTATTT
>Ga0209495_1000744_pt1 | contig 24158 bp, 22 predicted proteins | sample EN1Hudsemesocosm_FD_184629 | JGI IMG/M metagenome (GOLD analysis project Ga0209495, IMG submission 184629) | Methane-oxidizing microbial communities from mesocosms in the Hudson Canyon - EN1E Hudson Canyon (SPAdes) (version 2) | ecosystem: Environmental > Aquatic > Marine > Cold seeps | place... | reverse complement strand
GCTAATAGCGTTACTAAAATTTTAAGCAATAAAAAAGCCTCAACACCGTTAAGTGTCGAGGCTTTCATATATGGTACCTAGGGCCGGAATCGAACCGGCACGGCCGTGAAGCCGAGGGATTTTAAGTCCCTTGTGTCTACCAATTTCACCACCCAGGCATCCAGCTATTATAACCGAGGTTTTATTTCATTTCCAAAGTTTTTTATATTAATTTTGTGAAACTTGGTAATGAGACTCAATGGCTTGTCGAGTTAGGATGCCATAAGTACGCTCTATCATTGGGGCTGTTACCCGTGATATGTATAGGGCTTCAGCATTGTTTTTATTAAGAATATCTTGCGCTTCTTGTAAGCTGTCATGAAGAGATGCCCTAACTAAATTTTGTCGTGATGCGGGAATATTTAGAAGGTTAATTATTTCAATATTATCTTCGTTTACGGCTCGAGCTAGGTCTGCTGCGGGTAAAAGAGAGGTTGGGGTTTTACCTTGTTGGATAATAATCCATAGTGGATTTGTAGCGAGGGCATGTTTGGCGCCTTCACGGGAAATTTCTTCGGGAAGGGTGACAAAGTTGCGTTGCATGGCTTTCGATACACTAATTCGACGGAGTGTTTGTGAGATAGGATCATTACGATAATCTAATCCTCTCGTTCGAAGTAGGCTGAGGAAGATAGAGTCTTGTTTGAAAAGGTCGAAGACGATAATGCTGGAGAAAACAATAGCTAGCATGCCAGGCATAATAATATGGGGATTGGCTGTAAGCTCAAGCAGGGCCATAAGAGCGGCAAGGGGGGCTTTGAGAGTGGCGCCCATCATTGCACACATGCCAATCATGGCATAAAAGCCAATAGGTGATGAGAGATCAGGAACAAAATGGTTACCAATAATACCGAGTGCCGCACCTGCTGTTGCACCAATGATTAGTGTCGGGCCGATTAATCCACCGGGAATGCCTAAGCCAATACAGGCGGAAGATAAGATGAGCTTAAGAGCGAGCAGGACAAGTAGGCTTGAAATCGCCAGTTCGGTGAGGTGTGAGCTGTTGGTGATGTTATAACTCATGCCCATAACATCAGGCATGATAAGGCCACCTAAACCAACCAATATACCGGCTAATGTTGTTCGTTGCCAAAGAGGATAGTCAGCCAGAAATGTAGAGAAGAACTTAAGACTATGAATAAAGAATGTGGCTATAAAACCGACTAAAACACCTAGGAAGATAATGTATGGGATCTCCCATAAAGAATGCATTTCTGCAGCAACCGAACCAAAAAAAGGATCTTCACCAAAGGTGAGGCGGCTGACAACAGCGCCACTGACAGATGCCAATATAATGGGGATAAACGTGGCAATGTGATATTCCATCATGATCACTTCCATTGCAAAGATGACGCCTGCAATAGGGGTATTGAATGAGGCGGCAATGGCAGCGGCAGAGCCTGATGCGACAAGAACTCGCACGCCATTATTAGGAAGCTCTAGGCTAGAGCCAAGCAGACTACCACTTGCTGCACCAAGGTGAACACTCGGGCCTTCTCTGCCAACAGAATGACCACTGATTAGTGCTAGTGCAGCGCCAAAAAACTGTAGGATGGCATTACGCCAAGGTAGGCGACCCTCATGATAGGACAGGCGTTCAATGACATGAACAACACCAATACTTCTCTGCTCACTAGTAAGCTGGCCAAAGATAAGCCCTATAAGTAAACCACCTAGTACAGGTAGCCCTAATATCCATGACCAATGAAGACTTGAAAATCCTTCTATTTCTCCGGATGGAAAGAAGGCTATCTGAGTGCTCTCGATGGTTAAACGGAATAGGATAATCACGCCACCCGCGAATAGACCTGTCAACATCGCGAGAAAATAAAGTTTTAGTTGCGAATCACCAAGAATAAAATTTTGTCGGATTCGCTCAATCATGGGGGCGGTTTAAATGACCTTTGAAAAGTGTTTGGCTTCTTTTTGCTGCATATAAAAGTCAAACACCATACATATATTGCGAATAAGTAGATGACCTGCGGGTAGTACTTCAATCACGTTGTCATCATAACGAAGCAAGCCATCTTGAGAAAACTGCTCTAGTTTGGGTAGAACGTCGGCGAAATAGTCGTTAAATGTAATATTAAGCTCTTTTTCTATCGTCTTGATATCAAGAGAGAAGTGACAGATCAGTCGCGTTATAACAACACGACGTATTTTGTCATCATCATTGAGTGTAAAACCTCGAAAAACAGGTAATTCATCATTATTAAGGCTGTTGGCATAGTCTTCTAAGGTGCGTTGGTTTTGTGAGTATGAGTCGCCAACACTGCCGATAGAGGTGACGCCTAGCCCAATTAAGTCACATTCTGAATGGGTCGAGTAACCTTGGAAATTACGGTAGAGTTTGTTTTCACGCTGAGCAATGGCAAGATCATCATCAGGTTTGGCAAAGTGATCCATGCCAATATAAACATAGCCTGCAGCGGTTAATTGCTCGATAGAACGCTGTAATATCTCTAGTTTAACTTCTGGAAGAGGTAAGTCTTCACTCTTCATTTGGCGTTGAACTTTAAACAGTTCTGGCATATGAGCGTAGTTAAATACGGATAGGCGATCGGGTTCGACGGCAATAATTTTATCTAATGTTTCTGAAAAGCTATCAGGCGTTTGATGAGGCAAACCATAAATAAGATCTAGGCTGATGGAGCGGAAACCTGTGCTACGAGCTGCATCAATAACAGCGAAAGTTTCTTCTTCACTTTGGATTCGGTTTACGGCTTTTTGAACCGTCGGGTTAAAGTCTTGCACACCTAAACTTAGGCGATTGAAGCCAATTTCTCGTAAAACAGCAATCGTTTCAGGGTCGGCTTCACGAGGGTCAACCTCGATAGAATATTCACCAATAGTGTCATCAGCCAGATTAAAGTGCTGGCGAGTAACAGCCATCAATTCACGCATTTGATCATGGCTAATAAAAGTGGGTGTACCACCGCCCCAATGAAGCTGCTCTACTACACGGTTTTTGTCAAACAGGGCGCCTTGCATAGCAATCTCTTTGTGAAGATTAGCTAAATACGGTTCAGAGTGTTTGCGGTTTTTGGTAATGATTTTATTGCAGGCACAATAAAAACAAACGGTGTCACAAAATGGCAGGTGAAAATATAAAGATAAAGGCCCACCTCGTTGATTAGAAATGGCAACCTGTTCTTTATAACTATCAGGCCCAAATTTTTCGTTGAATTCAACCGCTGTTGGGTAGGATGTATAACGAGGCCCCGCTTTGTCGTAGCGTTTGATGAGGTCAAGGTCAAAAGTAACTGTTTGTTCCAAAGTCGTATATTCCTAAGCTAGTGGAAGTTTGATTTGGACATTATAGCCTTCCTTAGAAGCTGCCATCGATTGATTTTGAGATAAATTGATTTAGATCAAACAGTAAACCGGTGTTCATATTCAGGGAATTCACGTAAATGTTCATGATGTGATTGAATAATAGGTAAAACTTCTTCAGGAGTATCGACGATATAAAACAGGTCTAAATCTTCTTCTGAAATGCAGCCTAATTCAAGTACCTGATCTTTCAACCAATCAATCAAACCACTCCAATATTTTGTTCCGTATAAGATAACGGGAAAATGACGAATCTTTTGTGTTTGTATCAATGTGAGAGATTCAAAAAACTCATCTAAGGTGCCAAATCCGCCAGGGAAAACGACATAAGCCATCGAATATTTAACAAACATGAGCTTACGAACGAAGAAATATCTAAATGTAAGACTGATATCTTGGGCTGGGTTCGGTGTTTGTTCATGTGGTAGCTCGATATTTAGGCCTATGGATAAACCACCTTGCTGAAAAGCACCTTTGTTAGCTGCTTCCATAATGCTGGGGCCACCGCCACTAATAACTGAAAATTTGGCATGGGATAAATTTTGAGCAACAGTAATGGCATCTTGATAATAATCGGATGTTGTTGGTAGGCGGGCACTGCCAAAGATAGAGACAGCAGGACCAAGGTTGTTAAGGGTTTCTATTCCATCAATGAGTTCTGATTGAATACGAAATACGCGCCATGCTTCTGATGTTTTTAAATCTTCCACGTTATGCTCTTTCTATTTAGTTTAGTAATTACGAAGATAAAGAAAATGGACGTGTATTGCAAATAGCCATCATTATAGTTATCCATATCAGGGCTTTAATAAAAGATCATTATGGTGCATAAATTCAGTTATCGGGCTATCTGAGGTATCATGGCGGATTATATTGATTCTTTTGGTGCGTTTTTATGAAGGTTTTGGTCATTGGTGGAGGTGGTCGCGAACATGCTTTGGCGTGGAAGTTAATCCAATCACCGCGCTGTTCTCAGGTTTTTGTTGCTCCTGGTAATCCAGGCAGCATGAATGAGTCGGGTATTGAAAATGTTGAGATTGCTGCTGAAGATACAGATGCTTTAGTTGCTTTTGCCAAAGAGAATAATATTGGTCTAACTGTTGTTGGACCTGAAGTTCCTTTAGTTTTGGGTGTGGTTGATGCTTTTGAGAAAGCGGGTTTACGTTGTTTTGGCCCATCTCAAGCTGCTGCGCAGTTAGAAGCCTCTAAGAGTTTTACTAAAGACTTTTTAGCACGCCACCAAATTCCAACAGCTGATTATGACGTCTTTACTGAAGTCGCTCCTGCTGTTGAATATATTAAAAAGCAAGGTGCACCGATTGTTGTTAAAGCTGATGGTTTAGCCGCAGGTAAAGGCGTGATTGTTGCGATGACAGAGCAACAAGCGATAGATGCTGTTGAAGACATGTTGTCGGGAAATGCTTTCGGTGATGCAGGAAGTCGCGTCGTTATAGAAGAATTTATGACGGGTGAAGAAGCGAGCTTTATTGTGATGGTTGATGGTAAAAATATTTTGCCGTTAGCAACGTCTCAAGATCACAAAGCACGTGATAATGGTGATCAAGGCCCTAATACGGGTGGAATGGGTGCCTATTCTCCAGCTCCTGTTGTAACAAACGAAATCCATGATCGAATTATGGCTGAAGTCATTGTGCCAACTGTTGAAGGTATGGCATCTGATGGACGACCTTATACCGGTTTTTTATATGCGGGTTTAATGATCGATACAGAAGGTGCACCTCGTGTAGTCGAATATAACTGTCGCTTTGGTGATCCAGAAACGCAACCGATTATGATGCGCTTACAGTCTGACTTAATCGAGTTATGTGAAGCAGCACTGGATGGTAAGTTAGATACGGTTGATGCTAAATGGGACTCTCGTGCAGCTGTTGGTGTTGTCTTAGCTGCTGGTGGTTATCCTGATGCTTATCAAAAAGGTGATGTTATTACTGGCTTGGATAGTTGTGACAGTGCTGATACTAAAGTCTTCCATGCCGGAACATCGTTAAAAGGTGGTAAGGTAGTGACCTCAGGTGGCCGAGTTTTATGTGCGACTGCTTTAGGTGAAACCGTACGAGAAGCTCAAAATAAAGCCTATGAAACATTGAGTAATGTTGATTGGAATAATAAATATTACCGTACTGATATTGCCTATCGAGCGATTGCAAGAGAAGAAGCTAAATAATTTTAACACTAAGATTTAAGGAGTTAGGCTAATGTCTGTAGCCCATCCGATTATTGCTGTTACCGGTTCATCTGGTGCAGGAACATCAACCGTTAAGCATGCCTTTGAAGATATATTCCGCCGGGGTGGTATCAAGCCTGTTGTTGTAGAAGGTGATAGTTTTCATAAATATGATCGTATTGGAATGCGTGCAGCCGTGGCAGAAGCAGCTGAAAAAGGAGAAGTTCTTACTCATTTTGGGCCTGAAGGAAACTGTCTAGATGGTTTAGAGCGTTTATTTCAGAATTATTCTGAAACAGGCAAAGGTGAAAGACGGTTTTATATTCACAGTGAAGCAGAAGGTATTCCTTTTAATCAGCCTGCAGGAACATTTACACCTTGGGAAGAAATTGACGGCAATAGTGATTTATTGTTTTATGAAGGACTTCATGGCGGGATCGTGACAGATGACGTCAATATCGCGCAATTTACTGACTTAATGATTGGTGTTGTTCCAGTGATTAATCTGGAATGGATCCAAAAAATAAAACGTGATTGTGCCAATCGTGGTTATTCCTCTGAGGCCGTTGTTGATATTATTCTAAAGCGTATGCCTGATTATATTAATCACATCACACCGCAATTTTCTCGAACACACATTAACTTTCAACGTGTGCCATTGATTGATACCTCAAACCCATTTGTGATGCGTGAAATACCGACCCCAGATGAGAGTTTGGTGGTGATTCGATTTAAAGATCCTTCAATGGCTGACTTCCCTTACTATTTAAGTATGTTGAAAGATTCATTTATGTCTCGTCCGAATAACCTAGTTATTCCAGCTGTAAAAATGGGCTTGGCAATGGAAGTTATTTTGACACCATTTATCGAAGAAATGATGATTAAAAAGCGCCAACGTGGTTAATTTTGGCTCTATCTTCTTTTAAATGTAGAGATACCGCTTCGGCGGTATTTCTGTTTTAAATCCATGATATTTGGATCTAGAGTAGAAAATAATGAGTAATTGGCGAATCAGACAAGCGGTATCAACGTTGAATCATGGCGGTGTCATTGCCTATCCAACGGAAGCTGTTTATGGCTTAGGTTGTGACCCTTGGAATGTTCAAGCGGTAAAACGACTATTAGATATCAAACAGCGACCATGGCAGAAAGGTTTGATTATTATTGCTGCTGACTTTAATCAGTTACAAGATTTTATAGCGCCAGTCTCCCCTGAGATATTAAAGAGTCTGGAGTTAACATGGCCTGGTCCAGTCACATGGTTATTGCCAGTAAACACTAACCTTCCGCATTATTTGTCTGGGCTTCATGACACGATTGCAGTTAGAGTAACGGCTCATAAACAAACAGTTGAACTATGCCGAACTTTTGGTGGTGCAATAGTCTCAACAAGTGCAAACTTAGCTGGCGCTAAACCAGCAAAAACAATACGGCAGTTGCGTTGGAATATGAATAATATTAATGCAATTGTACCGGGCCAATGTTCGGGTTCAAGCCAACCAACAGAAATTAGAGATGCCCAAACAGGAGAGCGCGTACGATGAGTCAGCCTGATATTCAAGCTGTTCGATCCTATTTTATGGATCTGCAAGATAGAATCTGCCAACAAATAGAAATGACTGATGGTGGTGCTAAGTTTGTTGAAGATGAATGGCAGCGAGAAGGTTCTGGTGGTGGCGGTGGTCGTACTCGAGTTTTAACTGATGGTGCTGTCTTTGAGCAAGGCGGTGTAAATTTTTCTCAAGTAACAGGTGATAGTTTACCGCCTTCAGCAACGGCAAGCCGACCAGAGTTGGCAGGGCGTAGCTTTGAAGCACTAGGTGTTTCACTTGTGATTCATCCTCATAACCCTTATGTTCCAACATCACATGCCAATGTTCGTTTCTTTATTGCTGAAAAAGAAGGCGAGGAACCTATTTGGTGGTTTGGCGGTGGTTATGATCTCACGCCTTATTATGGCAATGAAGATGATGTCGTTGCTTGGCATCAAACAGCCAAGGAAGCTTGCGATCCATTTGGTGACAATGTCTATGCAGATTATAAAAAATGGTGTGATGAGTATTTCTTCTTAAAACATCGCAATGAACCACGAGGAGTAGGTGGTTTGTTTTTTGATGATTTAAATGAGGGTGGTTTCAAACACTGCTTTAATTTGATGAAAAGTGTTGGCGATAGCTATACTAAAGCCTATTTGCCGATTGTTAAACAACGAAAAGATATTGAATTTGGCGAGAGAGAGCGTGACTTCCAGCTTTATCGTCGCGGACGCTATGTTGAGTTCAATCTTGTGTATGATCGAGGTACCTTATTTGGGCTTCAATCTGGTGGTCGTACAGAATCTATATTAATGTCATTACCGCCATTAGTTAAATGGCAATATAATTGGCAACCAGAAGCGGGATCTGCTGAAGATACGCTATATCAACAATTTCTTAAACCACGTAATTGGCTAAATTTATAATGAAAGAAAAAAGATTAAAAGGTGCTATAAAGTACTGGAATGGCAGAAAAGGCTTTGGCTTTATTGCCCCTGATAATGAAGATTCACAAATCTTCGTTCACATCAAAGCTTTCACTGAACGCAAAGGCAAACCTGTCATTGGGCAAGAAGTAACTTACACCTTGTCCGCTGACGATCAAGGGCGTGCTCGTGCTGATAATGTGATGAATGCTGCAGATGATATTGCATCAGAAAGTTCATCAACAATGATGATTGTGGGCGTTATTGTTGTCGCAGCAGTCGCTGTTGCTGCTTATTTGTGGGCATAGTTTTAGCAAGTTATATTGCTTTAAGTATCATCACATTTATTTTCTACGCAGTAGATAAATCAGCGGCGAGAAAGAGTGCACAACGAATATCTGAAAGAACTTTGCACCTAGCTTCATTGCTAGGTGGTTGGCCTGGTGCAATCATTGCCCAGAAAACATTGAGACACAAAACAAAAAAGCAGCCTTTTCGCATAGTTTTCTGGATAACTACTATCGTTAATATCAGCGTTACTGTGTTATTGGTCTCACACCATTGCCGCTTTAGTGAGTGATTAAAACGAGACTTATTTAGTTTTCACTTGCCAAGGAAGCCAACTGATCTGCTTGATATTCATTAATCAGCGGATCAATAATTTGTTCAAGGTCGCCGCCCATAATTTCAGCTAACTTATATAAAGTTAGGTTGATTCGGTGATCGGACATTCGACCTTGAGGGTAGTTATAGGTGCGAATACGTTCACTTCGGTCACCACTGCCCACTTGTAATTTCCGTGTTTCAGCTTGTTCAGAGTCAATTTTGTCTTGTTGTTCTGACATGATTCGAGATTGTAATACTGACATCGCTTGTGCACGGTTCTTATGTTGAGAACGTTGTTCCTGACATTCCACAACAATACCTGTAGGTAAATGAGTAATTCGAATTGCCGAATCCGTTTTGTTGACGTGCTGACCACCGGCACCAGATGCGCGGAAAGTATCTACACGTAAATCTGCAGGGTTAATATCAATTTGATCCAGCTCATCTGCTTCGGGCATGATGGCGACAGTACAGGCTGATGTATGTACGCGACCTTGTGATTCTGTTTCCGGAACACGTTGAACACGATGACCGCCCGATTCAAACTTTAAGCGTGAATATGCACCATCACCGACAATACGCAAAATAACTTCTTTATAACCACCTGCTTCACTTTCTTGTAGGTTGATAATTTCAACACCCCAACGACGACCTTCAGCATAGCGGGTATACATTCTGTATAAATCGCCAGCAAATAGTGCTGCTTCATCGCCACCTGCACCCGCTCGGATTTCTAGGAATAAATTTCGTTGATCATTAGGATCTTTAGGAAGCAATAGTTTTTGTAGGGTTAGTTCTAGCTCCTGTTCAGATTTTTGTGCGTCTGCTAACTCTTCTTTAGCCATTTCACGCATTTCTTTATCTTCTTCTTTGAGCATGGATTTAGCATCCTCAATCGCGATAAGACTATTTTTATAACTAGTAAAATTAACGACGATAGGCTCTAACTGAGCATATTCCTGTGATAATTCACGAAACTTATTTTGGTCGGCCATCGTTTCTGGCTCTGATAAGAGGCCTGCGATTTCTTCATGGCGTTCGATTAATGTTTCTAATTTATTTTTTATAGAATCTTTCACGGTTTAAGTTACCCTTAATCCTTGATATTAAAGAGGCTACGAGCCGCTTCAATTAGGTTGTTATCTGTATTAAAGCCCGATTGACGTAATTGTCTACTTGGCTCATGTAGTAATTTTTTTGTTAATGTTCGAGCAAGATCATTAATAACTTGTTCAGCAGGGAGGCCTTGTTCAAGTTGTTTTAAAGATTTTTCTAGTAAGTGAACACTCTGCTCTTCTGCTCTTTCTCGTATGGCTTTTATTACTGGGACAGCATCTTGAGTCCGGAGCCAAGCGGCAAAATGCTCAACCTGACTATCAATAATTTCTTCCGCCTGAAGTGCTGCGTCTCGTCGTGATTGTAGATTTTCTTCAATAATATCTTGTAAGTCATCAACACAATAGAGGTAGACGTCTTCTAGTGTACCGACTTCTGCTTCGATATCACGAGGTACCGCAATATCAACCATGAATATAGGTTTACGTTTTCGCTGTTTGAGTGCACGTTCAACAGACCCTTTACCTAAAATAGGTAATTGACTTGCGGTGGAACTCATCACGATATCTGCTTCAGCTAAATGATTCGGAATTTCGCTTAGGCTGATGGCGTAACCATTGATTTGTTCTGCTAAAGAATGAGCTCGCTCAATGGTGCGGTTGGCAATAATAATACGTCCAACGCCGTTGTCATATAGGTGACGTGCCGCTAATTCAATGGTTTCACCAGCACCAATTAATAGGGCGGTTGAATCAGCAAGATTTGAGAAAATCTGTTTAGCTAGACTCACAGCGGCAAAAGCAACTGATACTGGACTGTTACCAATGGCCGTGTCTGTGCGAACTTGTTTAGCTACAGTAAAAGTATGTTGAAATAGGCGACCTAATGATTTTCCTACCGTTTTGGCATGTAGAGCTTGACTATAGGCTGTTTTAATTTGACCTAAAATTTGAGGTTCGCCGAGAACCATCGAATCTAAGCCGCAAGCTACGCGGAATAAGTGGCGAATCACGTCGTGATCTTGGTGAGAATAGATATACTCGCTCAAGGAGCCGGCTGTTTGATTGTGGAAATCATGTAACCAGTCACAGACTATATCATCATGACCGGTAGCAATATGGCAGTAAATCTCTGTACGATTACAGGTTGAGACAATAATAGATTCAATAACGCCAGAACACTGCTGTAGGGAAGCCAATGCAGTAGGAAGAACCTCAGCATTAAAGGCTAGCTGTTCCCGAATATGAACGGGTGCAGTATTGTGGTTTATGCCATAGGCGACAAGTTGCATAGTTATTGGTGATAAATCGTCGTTAAAATGCTGGTAGACTCTACAGCAATTATTAAATTATTATTGTCAGATTGTTCAGGAGAATGAGCTATTCTAACAAAATCAATCGCTCAGGTCGTTTTATTATGGATTTATCGTTTGTAGGATTGGGAAATATGGTCGGTTTAGCTCGCCAAAGTCTTGTCTTTGGTGCCATTATTTTTTTATCAGCCTGTGCCGCAACGGTTCCCATAGCAGAAGAAACTAGCGCTATTGAACCCGTTATTGAAACAGAGCTAGTGGTGGAAGAGCCAGCCGTTGTCGAACCTTTACCGCTGACATCTGAGTTGGTTTATTACATCTTAATGGCTGAAGTTGCGGGTCAGCGAGGCGAAATTGGTGTTGCTGCAGAGTTATATAATAAAGCGGCAAGTGCAGTTGATTCTCCTGCTGTAGCAAGCCGTTCAACTCAGATAGCCAATTTTACTCGAGATAAAGCGCGCATTAATCGTGCTTTAAAACGCTGGGTTGAAGTTGATCCTACTGATGCTGATGTTCATATCATGCAAGCACCTTTTAAAATGATGGAAGGTGATCTTGATGCTGTTATTGAATCAGTTAATACCGCGCTTAGTTTGTCTCCTGAAAAATCCCCACAGTTTTTAGCTAAAATTGCCGATAATTTAAGTGAGTTAGTGTCGCCCGAGCAAGCATTGTCTGTGATGCAGCAGTTAGAACTATATAAGCAACAAGATGCTGAAGCCTTATTTGTTTATGCGCGGTTGACTCAATTTTATAAGCAATATGATAAAGCTTTAACAGCGGTTGAGCTTGTATTAGAAAAACAGCCTGAGCGTGAAAGTGCACACATTTTAAAAGCTGAGGTTTTACAGCGACTAGGACAAGGAAAAGTTGCACTAGCTGTATTAAAACAGGCTGCAGTTAAAGAAGGTGCGAGTGATGAATTGCGATTTTCTTATGCAAAATTACTCGGTGAGAATAATAAAACAGATCAGGCTCGAGGTATTTTTGAACAGCTACATGCAGAGAAACCTAACAATGAAGAAATATTGTTTGCTTTAGGTCTGTTAGCTTTAGAAGAAAAAGATGGCAAACAGGCAAAAGTATATTTTAGCCAGCTGGTCACATTAGGTGATGGTGGCAAGCAAGCTTCTTACTTTATGGGCTTATCTGAAGAATTAAATAAAGATGTTGATGCGGCTTTGATTTGGTTCGCTTCTGTTCCTGCAGATAGCTCACGATTTCAATCGGCACAATCTCGCTACGTTAATTTGCTGGCAAATAAGGGCCAGCTAGATAAGGCAAGATTACATTTAAAACTATTGCGTAAGGAACATCCTGATCGTGAGGTTCAATATTATATTTTTGAAGCTGCCTTTTTAAGGGAGCAGGAGCAATATCAGGCGGCATTTGATTTATATACTGAAGCATTAGTAGGCTTTCCAAATAACGTTGAATTGTTATACGGTCGTGCTATGACGGCAGAATCACTTCATCGCTTAAGTGTGCTGGAAGATGATTTACGACAGATTTTGAGCTTAAATCCAAATAATGATGTTGTGCTTAATGCACTGGGTTATACATTGACCGATCGAACTGATCGCCATCAAGAAGCATTAGAACTCATTGAAAAAGCCATAAGCATTAAACCAGATGATCCTTTCTATCTCGATAGCTTAGGCTGGGTTTATTATCGTTTAGGTAACTTAGATGCAGCAGTGCGATATTTAAAACAAGCCGTTGAAATTCAGGCTGATGTTGAATTTATCGCCCACCTAGGTGAAGTATTATGGCTGCAAGGTAGACATGCAGAAGCCAAAAAAGTTTGGCAACAAGGTTTACAGCAAACTCAGGATAACGACTTATTAAATGAAACGATGCAACGCTTTGGTGAATAATATGTTGCGCGATGTTTTTCTTCTAAGTTTACTACTTTTATCTGCAACAGCTTGTGTACCCATTTTGCAGACCAAGCCAGATACCAGTCCTGAATCATTATTTGCCACACGATCTAAAGACTTAGTTCAGCTTGACCGTTGGAAAATAAAAGGTAGGACAATGATTACTCAGGGCTCAGAAGCCTGGAGTGTAGGATTACGCTGGCAAGAAGATCGTGGTGCTTATCAAATAAAATTAGAAGGCCCCTTTGCTCAAGGTGGTGTCACTCTGGATGGTGATGAAGAGCAAGTAGTGCTGACCATGACTACAGGTGAAAAAATCGCATCAACGAATCCTGAAGAATTAATCTTAGAGGTCGTGGGTTGGAACCTTCCCGTGAGCGCTTTACGAGATTGGGTACGAGGATTGCCTTATGAACAACAGGCGATAGAGTCGATAACTTATGATGATGAAGGCCGGATCACACACTTGGTGCAGCAAGGTTGGGATATTGAGTTTTTGCGTTATATGCCATTTGATAGCTATTCGATGCCAGCAAAGATATTTATTAAACATCCTGATCTAAGTGTCAGGTTAGTGATCAGTAGTTGGAATAATGTTAAATGACTTCATGGCTGTCTCCTGCAAAAATTAACCTGTTTTTACATATTACTAGCCAACGTGAAGATGGCTATCATAATTTGCAAACAGCATTTCAATTTTTAGATTACTCCGATACATTACAATTTGAAGTAACCGAAAATAGTGATATTGAATTACTGACACCGATCAAAGGTGTCGATAATGATGATAATTTGATTGTTCGTGCCGCAAAATTACTGCAACAGCACGCTAATGTTGAGCGCGGTGTTCAGATTAAATTAGATAAACGCCTGCCTATGGGTGGCGGACTGGGTGGGGGAAGTTCGAATGCCGCCACAACTTTAGTCGCGTTAAATCAACTTTGGAACTGCCAGTTATCAAATGATGAATTAGCGAAGCTAGGCTTGTCACTTGGCGCAGATGTTCCCATCTTTATTCATGGTTATGCCGCATGGGCTGAAGGTGTAGGCGAAAAGTTAACAGAGATTAAGCCTGATGAACCATGGTATGTCGTTATTGTTCCTGAATGTCATATTTCTACAGCAGAAATATTTTCATCTTCGCAATTGACACGAGACTGCAAATCTATGACAATGGCCGGCTTCCTTTCGGGGGAAGGCAGAAATGTCTGTGAAGATGTAGTGATAAAACACTATCGTCCTGTTGCTGAGGCGCTAGATTGGTTGGCTCAATATGCTAAATCTAGAATGACCGGAACAGGTGCTTGCGTATTTGCTGGTTTTGATAATCAGGATAAAGCGCTACAAGTATTAGGTAGTTTGCCAGATGATTGGCAAGGATTTGTTGCTAAAGGCTGTAATAAGTCACCTCTTTACAAATAATTGACTTCTTTAGTCAGAAAAAAGAAGCCAAGACAGCCTGCAAAATGTTAAAATAAGTTTATCTGTTGGGGTATCGCCAAGCGGTAAGGCACAAGGTTTTGATCCTTGCATTCCCAGGTTCGAATCCTGGTACCCCAGCCACTTTTTTGTTTTGCTATAGACTTTTTGGCTTTTACCTTGAAAAAAAACAGACTCTTACAGTTACAAGAACGCACTGCTGATACCGGTATGATGGTGTTTTCAGGCAATTCTAATCGCCCTTTAGCGAAGAATATTGCTAACTTCCTCAGTGTTCCCCTTGGTAAAGCAACCGTAGAAAAATTCAGCGATGGCGAGATCATGGTTGAAGTTTTAGACAATGTCCGCGGTAAAGATGTCTTTATTGTGCAGCCTACATCAATGCCTGCCAATGATAATCTGATGGAATTGATGGTGATGACGGATGCTATTCGTCGTGCTTCAGCAAGGCGAATTACCTTAGTTGTTCCGTATTTTGGTTATTCACGCCAAGATCGCCGCCCTCGCTCAGCTCGTGTTGCGATTACTGCAAAAGTAGTGGCGAATATGTTGACGGGTGTGGGTGCAGATAGGATCTTAACGGTTGATTTGCATGCTGATCAAATTCAAGGTTTCTTTGATTGTCCTGTTGATAATGTCTATGCCTCACCTGTTTTATTAGGTGATGTGTGGAAGCATAAATATAAAGATTTAGTCGTTGTTTCACCTGATATCGGTGGTGTTGTTCGCGCTCGAGCATTGGCAAAACACCTTGATGTTGAATTAGCGATCATTGATAAACGCCGTCCGAAAGCAAATGTTGCCAAGGTAATGAATATCATTGGTGATGTTGAAGGTCGAGTCTGTATCTTGATTGATGATATGGTCGATACTGCAGGTACATTATGTGCCGCTGCTGCTGCCTTGAAAGAGCGAGGTGCAACGCGTGTTGTTGCTTATTGTACGCATGCTGTTTTGTCTGGCCCAGCTGTTGATAATATTAAAAACTCAGTCTTAGATGAATTGGTTGTAACGGATACGATTCCTTTACAAAAAAATGCACAAGAGTGTGACAAAATTCGCCCATTAAGCATTGCAGAAATGCTAGCTGAGGCGATGTATAGAATTAGTAATGAGGAGTCAGTTAGCTCCTTATATATGGATTAATACATTTTAAAGTAATGCTTTAAATGTATTGTTAGTCGGAGTACTCATTGAGAGTGAACCGCATGCTCACCCTGGTCGCAAGGGGGGCAAATCGCCGCCGTTAGGCGGCATTTTTAATGGGCAAAATAATATTGCTCATGATTTTGGAGAAAAAGATGGAAAATTTATTTGATGTTCAAGCTGAACTACGTACTGACACAGGGAAGGGTGCGAGCCGCCGCCTACGTCATGCAGGTCAAGTTCCAGCGATTATTTATGGTGCAGATGAAACACCTATTTCATTGACTTTAGACCACAACAAGTTCCTTCGTCACTTAGAAGAAGATGCGTTTTACGCTCATATCTTGACGATTGAAGTTGATGGTAAAAAGCACCAAGCAGTATTAAAAGATCTACAACGTCACCCTGCTAGTGACATGAGAATCATGCATGCTGATTTCTTACGTGTTAGTGCGAAACATGCAATGACAATGACAGTACAACTTCACTTTATTGGTGATGATGTTGCTCCTGGTGTTAAAGATGGCGGTAAAGTAAATCACTTAATGTCTGATGTTGAAATCTCTTGTTTACCAAAAGATTTACCAGAGTTCATCGAAGTTGATACATCTACATTAGCACTTGATGCTGCAATTCACTTGTCTGAACTTGTATTGCCAAAAGGCGTTACATTAACTGCATTAGCTCATTCTCAAGATGAAGAGCTAGAAGAAGGTTCACGTTCTACTTATGACCAAGCTGTAGTTAGCATCCACACACCACGTGTTGCTGTAGAAGTAGAAGAAGATGAAGATGTAGCTGAAGAAGGTGCAACTGAAGAAGAAGCGACTGAAGATTAATTCAGTCAATATTGAGGGAATATACCCGTAACCACTGAATATGCAGGTTTTTAGCACACATACTAACTGCGATAGCTACGTTATATCATTAAGTAATAGAGTTACTATTACATTAATAATATGCCTTGTTATCTCAGCCATTATGTACACTAAAAAAATGCATATTCAACAGTAACAGGTATTAGTAATGGCTAACTGGATAATCGTAGGTTTGGGTAATCCGGGCCCTCAATATGAACACACCCGACATAATGTTGGGTTTTGGTGGCTGGACCAATTGGCTGAGGATTTGAACGCAACATTTTCTGTTGAAAACAAATTTCACGGCCAATTGGCTCAGGCTCACTATTCAGAACATAAGCTATTTTTGCTAAAACCACTTGTCTTTATGAATCGGAGTGGTCAATCAGTAGCAGCTCTAGCAAACTTTTATAAAATTCCCTTAACAAACATCCTTGTTATTCATGATGAATTAGATCTTCCTGCAGGCACAGCACGTATTAAGCGTGGTGGTGGTCATGGTGGGCATAATGGTCTTAGAGATATTATTTCCCGAACAGGGAGTAAAGATTTTCTACGTTGTCGTTTAGGTATTGCTCATCCGGGTGATAGTCGCCAAGTGTCAGACTATGTACTTAGTAAGCCTTCTCAACCAGACAGACAACTTATTCGAAATGCAATCGATGACTCGTTAAGGGTATTACCTGATGTATTATCAGGTGATTTAGATAAAGCCATGCAATGGCTACACTCACAATAGGAAAAAGATCATGGGATTCAAATGCGGTATTGTTGGCCTACCAAATGTAGGTAAATCAACTTTATTTAATGCACTGACTGAAGCGGGAATTGAAGCTCAGAATTACCCATTTTGTACGATTGAACCTAATGTGGGTATCGTTCCTATGCCCGATCCTCGATTGGATGCTTTGGCAGAAATTGTTGACCCTGAACGTGTACTGCCGACAACAATGGAATTTGTTGATATTGCTGGTCTAGTTGCTGGTGCGTCTAAAGGTGAAGGTTTAGGTAATAAATTCTTAGCTAATATTCGTGAAACAGATGCCATTGCCCATGTTGTTCGTTGTTTTGAAGATGAGAACGTTATTCATGTTGCAAATAAAGTATCGCCACTTGATGATGTTGAAGTAATCAACACCGAGTTAGCATTAGCTGATTTAGAAAGTGTAGATAAAGCGATCACCAAAACAACGCGTGATGCAAAAGGTGGCGATAAAACAGCTAAAGCCCGACTTGAACTGCTTAAAGAAATGAGCGAAGTTCTTAATGAAGGTAAACCCGTTCGAGGCATGAAGCTAGATGATGATCAGTTAGAGTTACTGAAAGAAATACACCTTCTAACGATTAAACCAACAATGTACATTGCTAATGTTGCTGAAGATGGTTTTGAGAACAATCCATTTTTAGATGCTTTAACAGTTTTAGCCGAACAAGAAGGCGCTGCTATAGTCAGCATTTGTGCTGCAATTGAGTCAGAAATTTCTGAACTTGATGCTGAAGAAAAAGCTGAGTTTCTAGCAGAAATAGGTCAAGACGAACCGGGTCTAAATAGAGTTATCCGAAGTGGTTACTCACTCCTTGGCCTACAGACATACTTTACTGCTGGCGTTAAAGAAGTTCGAGCATGGACTGTATCTATCGGTGCAACAGCACCTCAAGGTGCCGGTGTTATTCACACTGATTTCGAAAAAGGATTTATCCGTGCTGAAGTGATTAGCTATGAAGACTTTATTCAATATAAAGGTGAAGCTGGTGCTAAAGATGCTGGTAAATGGCGATTGGAAGGTAAAGACTACATTATGAAAGATGGTGATGTAATGCATTTCCGTTTTAACGTATAAAGGGTTTAGTGGCAAAGCTAACAATCGTAGCTATTACCTACATTTAATGGATGAGGACATGGTAATAAAACGCTCTAAAATATTTTTTAGTATCATTATTAGTCAGCTGTTGATTCTGCCCGTATCGGCAGCCTCAATTGATTCATGCATGCAGCAAAAGTTGATGACTGCCTCTGACACAGTGACCGTTGGTGAGTTACGTGAATCTTGTCAGCAAGAATTTGAATTGCCGAAAATAGCCACGGACAATGCTGTTCTAGTAGAAGAATCTGCTATAACACGTCGATTGAGAATTGAGCGAGAAGGCTCAGATAAACTGTTTTCATTGCAACCGCATAAGCCAAATTACATTATGCTAAGCAATAATATGGCCTCAGCCAATGAGCAACCCTTTATTGAAGCTTTTCCTAATAGAGATGTTCATCTACAGCCGTGGGAAACTAAATTTCAAATCAGCTTAAAAGTACCTGTTGCACGCGAATTGTTTGCAGGTAATGGTGATTTATTCGTCGCTTATACCAACCGTTCTTTTTGGCAGCAATTTAATAAAGAAAGCTCATCACCATTTCGTGATTCGAATCATGAACCAGAAGCATGGTTATCATTTAAAAATGATAGTGAATTATGGGGATTTAAGAACTCTATAATTAGAACAGGCTTAGTTCACCAATCAAATGGTCAGGCTGGCTCATTATCGCGTAGTTGGAATAGGGTCTATGCAGACTTTATTGTTGAGAAAGGTAACTTCTATTTTTCATTTAAACCTTGGTTACGACTTTCAGAAGATTTCGAAAATGATGATAATCCAGATATTGATGATTACCTTGGTAACTTCGAGTTTAGTGGTTTATACAAAAAAGGTGAACATACCTTCGACTTCATGATCCGCGATAACTTAGATTTTGGTGATAATCATGGCGCACTGCAATTAGGTTGGAGTTTTCCTTTATCAAGTAACGTTAAAGGTTATGTACAGTGGTTTAACGGCTATGGAGAAAGTTTGATTGATTACAATGCTTACTCAAACAGTCTTGGTTTTGGTATTAAATTAAGCGATTGGCTATAAATTTTAAGATTATCTTGATCTTTGATATTCAAAATAATATAATGCTTGGCTTGGTATGGCTATATAGCTCAGCTGGTTAGAGCACATCACTCATAATGATGGGGTCCCTAGTTCGAATCTAGGTATAGCCACCATATCAACTTTTCAAACCATTCCAAGAAGTCCTATAAGCCCCGCCTAGTGCGGGGTTTCTTGTATCTGGCATTCCATAATATCCGTAGGTCAGTCCGTTCTCCCACGTTTATTTTTTCACCATTAAACTCATTACGCCTAAAATAACCATCAAGACCCCCGCTAATATCGCGAGAGTAAAAGGTTCATTGAGTAGGTATACCGCTAAGACAATTGTGAAAATAGGACCTAACATTCCGACAATACCTGTTTGCGCCGGTCCAATACGGTGTATCGCCTCAGTCATCATAAAGCTTGGCAGTACAGTGCTAAATATCACCAACATACTTAGCCATAGCCATGATGATGGACTTATCACTAATGAAGGCCAATCTATGACTATCATGCCATGAGCCAAACCAAAGATACTGGATGAAATCATGGCAATACTGGTAAATAATAGACTGCCTAAACGTTTGATAAAGGGTTTGCTCAATAGGACGTAGAAGGCAAAGCTTAGGGCGGATGCTAAGACTAAGCTGACACCCTCTAAGACATTGTTACCTGTTAGTTCTAGCTCTTGCCCCATTACTATCCATAAGCCTGAATAGGTGATGACTAAGGCGATTATCAATCTTCTTGTAATGGATTCATTAAAGAGGAAGAAGCCAATCACGGCAACGAAGAAGGGGTAGGTAAAAAGGCTTAATCTTTCAAGTTGGGCTGTAATCAATTCTAAACCCATAAGGTCAAGTAATGATGCTAGATAATAACCTAAGAACCCAAGTGAAAATACAGTCCTCAATGTGGTGATATTGAATTCAGGATGGCGAGGCTGGGAGTGCATTAGCCAAAGTAAAATCGCACTATAAATGGGCAAGGCTAATGCCATTCTTAATACCAAAACGGAATCAGCATCTAGGCCATTTTGGTAAAGAAATTTAATGAATATGGATTTAAGCGAGAATAGTAAAGTACCAAAAATCGCTAGAATGAATCCTAGAGAGTGATTTTGTATGTGCTCAGTTTCTGACATGGTAAAGCGATTACTTTGACTTCAAATTATGAAGTCAAAGTAATCTAGGCTGTGATTAGCCTTTTGTATGATACGGTTCACTCAAGTTGTGTACGGAATCAACCAAGCGCTGCATGTTTTCTGGTGCAATGGTTGGGTGAATACCATGACCTAAGTTAAATACATGGCCAGTCTCACCTTCACCAAATCCTGCTAAAACACTTGCTACCTCTTGCTCGACGCGATCGGCAGAAGCATACAATACACAAGGATCCATATTTCCTTGCAATGTCACTTTATCACCCACACGTTGACGTGCTGTGGCAATATCTGTTGTCCAGTCAAGACCTACAGCATCAACACCCGTTGCAGCCATCAGTTCTAACCATTGACCGCCACCTTTAGTAAACATGGTTACAGGTACAGTTCGACCATCAGATTCCCGAGTTAAACCAGATACGATTTTTTGCATATAAGCTAATGAGAATTCTTGATAGTTTTCTGTGCTTAATGCACCACCCCAAGTATCAAATAACATGATTGATTGAGCTCCGGCTGCAATTTGAGCATTTAAATAGGCAATAACTGAATCAGCTAAAACATTAAGTAATGCATGCATTTGCTTTGGCTCATCAAACATCATGCCTTTTACTTTTGCAAAGTCTTTACTAGAGCCACCTTCAACCATATAACACGCAAGTGTCCATGGGCTACCACTAAAACCGATTAATGGCACTTTACCATCCAATTCTCGGCGAGTAAGGCGAATAGCATCCATCACATAGCCAAGATTGTCTTCCATATCTGGAACACCAAGCTTGGCAATATCAGCAGCAGAGCGGATAACATTGGTAAACTTGGGGCCTTCACCAGCGACAAAGTGAAGTCCTAATCCCATTGCATCAGGAATCGTCAAAATGTCAGAGAATATGATCGCTGCATCTAAGTCAAAACGACGTAGAGGTTGCAGTGTGACTTCACAAGCCAGATCAGGTGTAGAACACAAAGTCATAAAGTCACCTGCTTTTGCACGGACTTCACGATATTCTGGTAGATAACGACCTGCCTGACGCATTACCCATACTGGCGTTTTATCAACAGGCTGGCGTAACAACGCTTTTAAATAACGATCGTTTTTTAATTCTGACACAGATGTTCCTTGTATTTTTACTGCAAAAGCACCATTTTGTCATCCTCGCGAATGCGGGGATCTTTTTGGGCTGTGCATTCATTTATTATCGTTGGATTCTCATCTGCATGAGAATGACGATAAGCCTAGACTTTAAGGTAGTCTAAAATTCCTTCACCAGCTTGACGGCCTTCCCATACAGCAGTAACAACGAGATCTGAACCTCGAACCATATCACCACCGGCAAAGACTTTTTCATTTGTTGTTTGATATCCAAACTTGCCATCTTCAGGTGCAACAACACCGCCCCAACTGTTCACATCGATACCAAAATCTGCAAACCATGGTGCTGGACTTGGACGGAAACCAAAGGCAATAACAACGGCATCAGCTGGAATTATTTCTTCACTACCAGCAATCGCTTCTGGACGACGACGACCATTTTCATCAGGCTCACCCAAAGCAGTAGTAACTACTTTAATGCCTGTAACTTTGTCATCACCAACCACTTCAATCGGCTGACGGTTCCATAAAAACTCAACGCCTTCTTCACGTGCATTGTTTACCTCACGACGTGAACCCGGCATGTTTTCTTCATCACGACGGTATGCACATTGAACTGTTTCTGCACCTTGACGAATGGCAGTACGGTTACAATCCATTGCCGTATCACCACCACCAAGAACAATGACTTTTTGACCTTTAAGATCAACATAGTCATCAGGGTTTAGGTTTAATAACTCTTTATTATTAGCAACAAGGTAAGGCAATGCCTCAAAAACACCTTGTTTGTCTTCGCCTGGGAAACCACCTTTCATATAGGTGTATGTGCCCATGCCAAGGAATACAGCATCGTATTCATCTAGTAATGCTTGAAATTGAATGTCTTTACCAATTTCAGTATTTAACACAAACTCAACGCCCATACCTTCAAGTACTTCACGACGACGTTTTACAACTTCTTTTTCGAGTTTGAATTCTGGAATACCAAATGTTAATAGGCCACCAATTTCTTCATGTTTGTCGAATACAACCGGTGTTACACCGCCCCGCACTAAGATGTCGGCACAACCAAGCCCCGCAGGACCAGCACCGATGATGGCAACGCGTTTACCTGTGGCTTTTACTTCCGACATATCAGGACGCCAGCCTTGATTTAATGCCGTATCAGTAATATATTTTTCAACACTACCAATCGTTACAGCACCAAAACCATCATTTAAGGTACAGGCACCTTCACATAGACGATCTTGTGGGCAAACTCGACCACAAATCTCAGGTAATGTATTAGTTTGGTGAGCTAACTCAGCGGCTTGCTCTAAGTTACCTTCACTAACGAGTTTTAACCAGTTTGGAATGTAGTTATGTACAGGACATTTCCATTCACAATACGGGTTACCACATTCTAAACAGCGATCAGATTGTTCAGCAGATGATTGTTCATCAAAGCCTTCATAGATCTCGCCAAAGTTTTTAACGCGATCTTTCGCCTCGACCTTTTTAGGATCGTGACGCTTAACATCTAGAAATTGAAACGTATTTTTAGCCATAATATTTCTTTGCTCTGCTTTCTTATGCTGCTTTGCTTGCTAGTTTCAGCAAACTATCTAATGCGGCTGCTTTTGGTTTTACTAACCAGAATTGACTCAAACGTTGCTCAAATGTGTCGAGTAATTGGTTGCCCCAAGCACTATTTGTTTCACGAACATGATCTTCAATTAACACTTTCAAATGTAGAACATGTTCAGATAGCTCAGCACTATTCATGCGTACAAGTTCAACGAGCTCTGGGTTGTAACGCTCTGAGAATGTATCGTCGGTATCAAGTACATAAGCAAAACCACCGGTCATACCTGCACCGAAGTTCAAACCTGTTTCACCTAATACAGCAACAACACCGCCAGTCATATATTCACAACCGTGATCGCCAATACCTTCAACAACAGTCGTTGCGCCAGAGTTACGAACAGCAAAACGTTCACCTGCTTGGCCTGCAGCATATAACTCACCACCAGTTGCACCATATAAACAGGTGTTACCCATGATGCTTGCTTCTTGCGTTGCAAAATTACTTTCTGGAGATGGGTAAAGTGTTAATTTACCTGCGGCCATACCTTTACCAACGTAGTCATTGGCATCACCTTCAAGGCGAATTTCTAGACCACCGGCATTCCAAACACCGAAGCTTTGACCAGCAGAACCGGTCAATTGCATGCGAATAGGTGTGTCACTCATACCGTAGTTGCCATGATTTCGAGCAATTTCACCTGAAATACGGCCACCGATTGAACGATGGATGTTACGCACATCATATTCAAAGAAACCACCTTGTTTATTGCTAATGGCTTCTTGCATATCAACGATCATTTGTTCTGCTAATTCACCTTTATCATAAGGCTCATTTTTAGGTTCGATACAGTATTGTGGTTTATCAGCCGCAACACCTGCTGTTGATAATAATGGTGCTAAATCAAGCTTACGCTGTTTATCTGTTGTACCTGGTAATATTTCAAGCAGGTCTGTACGGCCAATCAAGTCAGCCATACTGCTCACACCCAAGATAGCTAACCATTCTTGAGTTTCACGGGCAACAAACTGGAAGTAGTTCATTACCATTTGCGGCAAGCCAATAAAGTGGTTGCTACGCAATGCATCATTCTGTGTTGCAACACCGGTTG
>Ga0209495_1000740_pt1 | contig 24221 bp, 27 predicted proteins | sample EN1Hudsemesocosm_FD_184629 | JGI IMG/M metagenome (GOLD analysis project Ga0209495, IMG submission 184629) | Methane-oxidizing microbial communities from mesocosms in the Hudson Canyon - EN1E Hudson Canyon (SPAdes) (version 2) | ecosystem: Environmental > Aquatic > Marine > Cold seeps | place... | reverse complement strand
TTTGTTGATCTTAAATTTTTTGATATTCCGGCAACCGTTGGTCGCGCTATTAAAGCCTTAAGTAGTAAGGGTGTTGATATGGCGACGATTCATGGTAATGATTCTATTATGGAAGCTGCTGCTAAAGGTAAGGGTGATTTAAAAGTACTTGCAGTGACAGCGTTAACCAGCTTAGATCGTGGCGACTTAGATGACTTGGGATTTCAGTGTGATGTACAAAATCTAGTGCTCTCGCGAGCGAAACGTGCGTTAGCTATTGGCTGTGATGGCATTGTTTCTTCCGGTTTAGAAGTGCCACTGTTACGTGAAAATTTAGATCATAAATTATTAGTTATCACTCCGGGAGTTCGTCCGGTTGATAACCGTGTGGAAGATGATCAAAAGCGTGTTGTGACCGTCGAACAGGCCTTTCAAAATGGCGCGGATTATATTGTGATTGGTCGCCCTATTCGTGATGCTGAAAATCGCAAAGCAATGGCAGATAAAATTCAGTCGCAAATTGCTTCGCAGTTTTAATTAAGACTTAACCCGGAGGCCATTGCATTTGTCTTTTTGCTAAGAGATGCAAATGTAAATGGCCAACTTCCTGACCACCGTCTTTATTGCAGTTAATCACTGTGCGGTACCCTGATTCTTCAACACCTTCAAGCTTCGCGATTTTAACCACGGTTTGTAATAAAGTCCCAGCTAATTCAGCATCATCACAGTCATTTAATGTAGCGATATGCGCCTTGGGAATTACTAAAATATGTACCGGTGCTTGTGGGTTAATATCTCTAAAAGCTAAGACTTGCTCATCTTCATAAACAATATCGGGGGTGATGTCTTTTTTCACCATCTTACAAAATAAACAATCAGTCATCGTTATTCTCACTCAATAATTCGTCTGCCCGAAAATGCATGGGCTAATGTCGAGCTATCTAAAAATTCTAGCTCACCGCCAACTGGCATTCCTTGCGCTAGTCGACTTACTTTAATTTGGTACTGCTGTGCAATTTGTGCAATAAAATGCGCCGTTGCCTCACCTTCCACCGTTGCATTGGTTGCTAAAATCAGCTCAGTTACGCCTTTAGATTCTAATTGCTGCTCTAACAGGTCTAAACCAATTTCTTCAGGGCCAATGCCATCCAAAGGAGATAAACGACCATTGAGCACAAAAAACAAACCTGTGTAGTCATTTGACTGATTGATTACCCAAACATCCGCAGGACTTTCCACCACACAAATGATTTTTTCATTACGCTTTGGACTACTGCAAAGCTCGCACAACTCATATTCCGAAAGTGTACGACATTGCTTACAGTATTGAAGTTTATTAACTGCCGACTGTAACACGCGAGCTAAATTTTCAGCCCCGCCTCTGTCGCGCTGAAATAAATGCAATGCCATACGTTGTGCAGATTTAGGGCCTACACCGGGTAAGCAACAAAGTGCATCAATAACATCTGTTAATAAGCCTTGTTTTTGCGACATTAGAATGGCATTTGAAACCCTGGAGGCAATGGCATTCCAGAGGTTACTTCAGACATTTTTTCTTTTTTAATTTTAGATACTTTATGCACCGCATCATTGATTGCCGCAGCGACTAAATCTTCTAGCATTTCCTTATCATCACCTACCAAAGAATCATCAATAGAAACTCGGCGTACTTCTCTCGTACCGGTCATTAAGATACTCACCATACCGCCACCGGATTCACCAGTTACTTCAACCGCTTCTAGTTCTTTTTTAGCACTTTGCATATCTTCTTGCATTTTTTGTGCTTGCTGCATGATGTTACCTAATGCACCTTTCATATTAATTCCTCTTTATTTGTCGACAGGTTCTATTGAACCCGGAATGATCCGTGCATCAAAATTGGCTTTCAATGCTTGTATATTTTCGCTTGATTCTATCGCCTCAACAGCACCCTGTTGGCGGTCGATTTTCGCTTGTTGTATTTTGACTGCCGGTGTATCCATATCAATTTCTTCTGCCTTAATTGATAATTTTATAGGCTTAGAAAAATAGGCTTGCAATGCGGCTTCTAATTTCTCTTCTTGTCGTGGTGTTCTAACTTGCTTAGGGTCTAAGACTAATTGACAAACTTTGTCATCAACACTTTTTAGAATGCAGTTATTCGCTAATTCACGCGTTAAACCAGACACATTCAATGCTCGTACAATTTCACTCCAGTCATGTCCCGAGCTTTGTTGAATTGTTTTTGCGGGGACAGCAGTAGCCGGCCTATTTGAATTTTCAATTGACTTAGCTTGAGGTCTCTCAATTTTTGCTGTTACTGCTTGCGCACTAACAGGCAATACAATTTTTTCTTGCCCCTTTTTTACAGGGTTAAATGTGAGCATGCGTAATAGAATCATTTCAAACCCCGACCTAGGGTTTGGCACCAAACTTAAATCTTTTTGCCCTAATAGTGCGATTTGATAATACAACTGCAAGGCTTCTGCAGAAAATAAAGCACTTAATTCTGTTAAGAGCTCTTTATCTTCAACTTCTGCAAAATTAGGTACCATTTTCACCAAAGATAGCTGATGCAACATCTCTATCATTTGCTGTAATAATTTTAGAAAATCGGGGGAGAGCTCAGCAATAGACTGTATTTGCTGCAACAGTGATTCTGCATTTGCATCAGCAAGTGCATACAATAGTTGTTCTATCGGCTGTTGCGCCAAGCTACCTAGCATTTGATTGACTACATCGGCAGTAACCGCTCCATCACCAAAAACAATCGCCTGATCTAATAAACTCAGTCCATCACGCATACTACCATCGGCACTACGCGCTATTAATTTGATTGCTGGCTCAGTAAAGCTTATGTTCTCTTCGCCTAATATATACGCCATTTGCTGGCTAATTTGTTGCACACTTAGGCGTGTTAAATTAAATTGTAGGCAACGCGACAAAACGGTGACAGGAATTTTCTGAGGGTCTGTTGTCGCTAAAAGGAATTTTACGTGCTCTGGTGGCTCTTCTAAGGTTTTAAGCAAGGCATTAAAACTATGGTTAGAGAGCATATGCACCTCATCAATAAGGTACACTTTGTATTTGGCTTGATTAGGAGCGTATTGGGCGTTATCTAAGAGATCTCGAGTATCTTCAACTTTTGTTCGTGAGGCTGCATCCACTTCTATTAAATCTAAAAGTCGTCCTTCATCAATTGCTAAACAAGTGTCACATTGTCCGCAGGGATTAAAGTCTTGTAGATTTTCACAGTTAATAGCTTTTGCTAAAATTCGAGCGATCGTAGTTTTACCAACACCGCGTGTACCTGTAAACAAATAGGCATGATGCAAGCGATTATGCTGTAAAGCATTAATTAGGGATTGGCTAACGTGTTCTTGACCGACAATTTCAGTGAAATTATGAGGGCGCCATTTTCTGGCGAGTACCTGATGACTCATGGCGAGTAGTGGAATTTAGAATTTGGGCGGAAACCATGCCAGCCACATCTCGGCACACGAATCTTCTGCTACCGTTGCTCCCTTCCGGGCCTGGCGGAGTTGACAGAATATCGTTGCGAGAGGACCGACACAGTAACCATAATGTCGACAACCAATGCGTTGAAGAACAGCTATTATGTGTGATTTAACTTTAAATTTCAAGAAAAAACTAACACATTTCTAAAAAATATCATTGCGGCAATAAAAACCTCAATAAAATCAAAAAGGAAAGCTTAATATAATGCGTCTATTTAGCGCTCGACCTTCGCGCGTACGGTTGGTTGCTAAAGGATTCCTTGTTCCATGCGCTTTAACAATTACTTTTTCAGGTGCAACACTCTGGGTTAGTAAATAATTTTTAATGACATTACCGCGCTGCTCAGACATCGCCGTATAATTGCGCCTTGATGCGGTTCTATCTGAATAGGCATGAATGACTAAAGGCTTACTAGTGTGTTGCATATAAAGTGCCGCTAAGTTTAATCGTTGCTTATCTTTTTTACTCAAATGGTACTTTCCTTCCGCATATTTGAATGTTTTCAATACATCCGGCCCAAAAATATTTAAGCGCACTGTATTAATTTCAGTTTTAATATTTTCTATTGGATAACTAGTATGTATCGATATACGCTTTTTCTTGATACCTTTTTTTTGTAAAAAATCAATTAACTTCCTAGCTCTGCGCTGATACATCTTATTATCCGACTTGCCGATAACCGATGTTTCACTAGCCAAAACTAATTTAGCTTTAGGCATCGCTTTTAGGTAATCAACAATTTTAGCGAGATTACTTAGCGATTGATGAGTGACTGTTGAACTGGACGCAGGGTAATAAAAAACTTTATCTTGAAACGAAGCAAGCGCATAAGGCAGTAATTGAGCTCTACACGCCATAAACTTATCGTAACTCGCTGCAAATTTAATGGCAGAAGAGATAACCTTTACATATTCAAGCTTATTAGAGCTATCTAACTGAGTATAGGTAAAAATAGGAAATTGTTTGGCTATTAACGCGACGGCAATATTTTGTGCATTTTTATCGAAAACTGAGAAATATTTCGCACCTTTTCGGCGCTCTATGTAAACCGGATAATTTTGTAACGAGGGGTATTCATGCATCCAAGGACCAGGTAAAACCGAAAGGTTCGCTTTTTCAACTGAGTTTAAGGTACTATTTGTATGATACAAACCAAACTGTAGAACCTCTTCTGGCCTAATTGAGAAAAAAACTTCACCGTAATTCTCAATCGGCTGTGTCAATTCACACTGCAATCGACTTCCACTGGTTTGCCAGGTTTCTTTTAAGGTAAATGTTGCCGTGTATTCTACAGATATTGCCGATGTGCTACATAAAGTCAAAAGTAACATTAATGTAATTTTATCAACACTGAGCATAAAGAAATTTTTCAGCATAAGACTTAAACTAGCCATGTAACTTAATTAATAATGCAGCTTCTTCACGACTTAGTCCACATTCTTTAATAATGTCCTGTTCACTAATACCTTCCTGTACTTTTTCAATCACACTTTGATAGGCCGACGAAACAATATCATCACTGCCATAATTTTCTATACGCTCGACTAATGAATTGACTTGCATATTGCTTTCAGCAAGACGAGTATCAACACGTACAGCGGCTGAACATAAGCCAGACAAATCTCTATTTAAACTAGCAAACTGCTCCAGCATAAACGCATGCTGATGCTTAAGCTTTCGATGCGAAAGGCTAAGTAAAAGTAAGGCAATTAACAAAAAAAGGGTAGTACAACTAATGATTACAATTAGTTGATTTAGGTCAAACACGTTCATCAATATGTTGTACATCGCTTTCGTCGTCTTGGTTTTTTTTAGATTGAGGTTTAGGTGCTAATGGTTGCTTTTTCTTTTTTTCCTGACCTTCTTCTCTATAAATTTTTTTAGGTTTTCTGAGCCCTGAAATAGCAGAAAGCGGTTGAATATCCATAAATTCTCCCCTTTTTATCAACGCATAAAGTTTATGCTATTATTTATAATAAATTCCTACTGCTGATTCAGAAATCATGACAGCATTTTAGAACATATCTAATTCAGCGTTTTCTTCATCACTTAAAAACTTATTTAAATCAACAAGAATTAACAAATCATTATCTCTGCTTGTAACACCTTGGATATACTTAGAGCTTTCTTCATTTCCTACGTTTGGCGCCGTTTCTATTTCTGAGGCACGTAAATCAACCACTTCTGCCACACTATCAACTAAAATACCAATAATATGCGCATCTGTTTCTATGATAACAATACGCGTTGCATCATCTTGCTCTATAGTCATTAAGCCAAAGCGGTTACGTGTATCAATAACAGTAACTACATTTCCACGCAGATTAATAATACCTAATACATAAGATGGTGCACCGGGAACAGGCGCTATTTCAGAAACTCTTAACACTTCCTGAACCTGCATTACGTTAATACCGTACTTTTCTTCACCTAACTTAAAAGTAACCCACTGCATTAAAGGATCATTTTGATTGCTAGCTTCACTCATGTTAATTTGCCTGTTTATTTAAAATATGAATAACTTAAAAAACCATCTATACAAACTTTGTTTATAGTTACGCATAATATCCTTATACGCTTCTAAAACGAATTTTTTATTTACTTATTTGACTTACGTCTAGGAACCAATTCATTGACATCAACTATTACAACTAAATCTTCAATGATAGTACCAACTAACCAAGGTTTTCTTTGGCGGTCTGTTCGCCATCGCACTTTGTCTGGTGTGATTTTTTTGATGGTTATGATTTCATCACAAGCCAACCCCCAATCAGTGTCTCCAGTTAAAATAATATTTTTAAAAGGATTATCACTATAACATCTTTTTTCTGCCCTACTTTTCCCGTGTATTAAATAAGCAAGGTTCAATATACCTATTTTTTTATCTTGATCAAGTTTTAGCCCCATAAACCAAATTGGCTGCTGTGGAATGCTTGTTAGTTTAGAATCAAACTTTATTGTCCGACCTAATTCGATTAATGGTACTGCTAAAATTAAATGCCCAACTTTAAAAAAAAGCGCTGGAAATTCATCTTGCGCATAGCTTGGCATAAGAGCCAGTGATTGAACTTGCGTATCTTCACTTCTTATAAAAACATCAGCGACTTGCTCATCACCTTGCTCTACCTTATGAACATCAGGTTTGTATTGCTCAACAGTATCAGGCTCAGCTGCTGCTACTGTATTAAGTGAAATATTTGATAATAAGGTCGATAAATAACTATCTAACGCACTATCAGGCTCCATAAATACTTTATGAACCTGTTGTTCCTGCTCATTCATTAGGAATATTATTTTCTAATAATTCATCTAGTAAATTAGAATAACTAGCAACCGCTTTAGATGTTGGGTCATAGATAGATGCAGGAACACCTAAACTACTCGCCTCTCTGAGCTTTGTATCGATAGGAATAAAATCATCCCACGCATTATTAGGATATTTTTGAGTTAATACATCGCGACACTCAGATGCGGCTCTGGTTCGCTTATCAAACATCGTTGGAATAATTTTATAGCCTGGTGGCGATTTCCTCGATTTAAAAACCATTTTAATGGTATTAATCATTCTATCTAAACCTTGTAAGGCAAGATACTCAGTAATCACGGGGACAATTAAATAATCGCAGGCAGCTAATGCATTGACCATTAAAACACCTAGCATCGGCGGGCTATCTATAATAACGTAATCATATTCCTCAGAAACTTCAGCCAGCGCATTAGCTATGACTAAGCCCATTCCACCCTGCGATGCAACTTGCCTATCTAGTGTTGCAATAGCCGTTGAGGCTGGCAGTATAGATAAATCAGGAAACTCAGTTTTTATAATATATTGACGAGGATTGTAATCTTTATGTTTACGACTCGCATTTTGAAAAACATTATAAACAGAACCGTCAATAGAATCTGGGTTATGCTTAAAATAACTAGTTAAGGATCCATGCGGGTCTAAATCAACTAATAAGGTTTTATACCCCCACGAAGATAAAAGCCCCCCTAACGAAACAACTGTCGTAGTTTTTCCTACGCCACCTTTTTGATTAGAAACTGCCCATATTTTCATTTTTTCACTCATACTCTAGGGAATATTTAAATTAAAGTGTCACTGAAAAAAGTGAGATCAAAACATCACACTTCATCACACTTACCCTGCATATCTTTTCATTAAGCCAGGAACATCTAAAATTAACGCGATTTGTCCATTTCCTGTAATTGTAGCACCAGCCAGACCATCAAGCCCTTGAAGTTTAGCACCTAATGCTTTAATAACGACCTCTTCTTGACCGACAAGCTGATCAACCACAAAGCCTACTTGACGCCCGCCAGAATTCACAACCACCACATGAGAACTATCTGTTTTATCAACCATGTAGGACGGGTCCTGCACTAGCCACTCACTTAAATAGAATAATGGTAAGGCACTATTTCTCACCATGACAACCATTTGCCCATCAACTACTTTAGTTTGATTTAAATCCAGGTCTAAAATTTCCAAAACGCTCGCTAATGGCAACGCAAAAAACTGATCATTCAACTTAACCATTAAGGTTGGCATAATCGCCAGCGTTAATGGGACTTTGATAATAATAATACTCCCGACACCTTCTTCGGAATCAATTTCTACCGTTCCATTAAGTTGGCTGATACGTGTTTTAACCACGTCCATACCTACTCCACGACCAGAAACATCTGAGATTTCAGTTTTTGTAGAAAATCCAGGGGCGAATATTAAATTAAAGCACTCTTTATCATCCAATCGAGCAGCAGATTCTTCATCCATCAACCCTTTAGTAACCGCAACGCCTCGTAAAACATCAGCATTCATGCCTTTACCATTATCTCGAATGGTTAGTTCTATATGATCACCCTCTTGAGAGGCTGCTAAAATAACACGCCCTTCTCTCGCTTTCCCTACCGCCTCGCGATCATCAGGCATTTCTATACCATGATCCACAGCATTTCTAATCAAATGCACTAATGGGTCAGCCAGCGCTTCGACTAAATTCTTATCTAAATCCGTTTCTTCCCCAACGAGTTCTAATACAATTTCCTTTTTAAGGCTACGAGCTAAATCTCTAACAACACGAGGGAAACGTCCAAAAACTTTTTTAATCGGCTGCATACGGGTTTTCATTACCGCAAGCTGTAAATCAGCAGTAACAACATCTAAGTTACCAACCGCTTTTACAATATCTTCATCTTCTTTCTCACCCGCTAAGGTTTGAAACCGGTTACGGACGAGCACTAACTCACCCACCATATTCATAATATTATCTAGGGTTTGCGTATCAACCCTAACCGTCGCTTCAGCTTTTGGTGGCGCAGCGGCTTTGGCGGGAGCCGGTTTTTTAATTTCTTTCGGTTTTTCAGGCTCTGTGTTTTTCACGACTGCTACTGGCTCAGCTTTTTCAACTTCAACCGGTGGCGGCGTTACTTTAGCCGCACTTTCAGGGGCATCTTTTACAGGCTCTTCAGCAACGACTTCATGTGAGAATTTTCCTACGCCATGTAATTCATCCATGACCTTATCAAACTCTTCCTCGGTAATATCACCAGAAGGAGTTGCAGAAGGCACTACAGGAGAGGGAGTAACGACTTTATCTGTTGCAGCACTAGGAATATTAGCAATATCAAACCCACCTTTACCATGCAGGTCATCCAATAAGCTATCAAACTCTTCTTCTGTAATGTCACCGGAAGGGTCAAGTTCTAACGCTGAAGGCTTAGTTTCTGTTGGCGTGGGTGAACCACCTTCCCCATGCAAGGTATCTAATAAATTATCAAACTCAGATTCAGTAATCTCATCTGACTTTGCAGCATCACTATCAACCGAGCCTAACATTAACTCAAATTCTTGCTCAACAGCATCACTCGCATCAACTAACTCACCATCACCCTCTGCTATATTAATGTTTTCTGTCGTAGACGTCGCTTGCACTTCATCAACAATAGGAGTCGGCGCCACTGGAGCTGAAACTACGGGTTGCTCTACTGACTGTGGTACAGTAAAAGCTTGCAATTTATCTAGTAAAGATTGCTCAACCGCTTCGGGATCCTTTCCTGCGCGTACATCATCAAACATAACATTCAAATGATCTGCTACTTGTAGAATAACATCCATTAACTCAGTATCAACAACCCTGTCACCTTGACGAAGAATATTAAATACATCTTCAGATTTATGACAAACACCAACCATAGCATCTAAGGCTAAAAAACCAGCCCCGCCTTTTATCGTATGGAAACCACGAAAAATAGCATTTAAAAGCTCATTATCTTCAGGTGAGTTCTCTAATTCTACGAGTTGCTCACCTAGTAACTCAAGAATTTCTCCCGCCTCAACTAGGAAATCTTGTAAAATTTCATCTTCAAGATCAATTGCCATATTACTATCCTCAGAAGCCTAAACTAGATAAAAGATCGTCAACATCATCTTGTTTTTTTGCTACATCATTTGATTTATCATCAACGCCAGGAACAACAGGGCCAGGTAATTCAAGCTCTGTTGTAACTGCACTTTCTGAATGCACTTGCCCACCCGAAAGACTAACTAAAGAAACCATTCCTTGCTCTAAGTCTTCAACCAAAGTAATAACTTTTTTAATAATTTGACCGGTTATATCTTGGAAGCTTTGCGCCAATAAAATATCTGTTAACCCAGTTTGCACGCTGCTTAAGTCATTTTTTGTTTGCGAAAAATACGCCGTAATATCTGAACTCATCATTTTAAATTCTTCAAATGGCATGTCTTTCGCTAAAAAACGATCCCACTTACCTGATAGTTCTGATGCTTGCTCGTTTAGCACATTAGAAACCGGCAGTAAATCTTCTACGACACCTAAGGTACTATTAGCCGCTTGTTCAGTCATGGTAATGACATAATGTAACCGTTCTTTAGCATCAGGAATATCATTTGCCGTTAATGCTGTCATTTTGGCGTCTAAAGAAAAACTATTCATTGAATCATGAAGCTGCCTTGTTAACCGCCCTACTTCCTGAAATAACATAGATTCACGCATCCCTGCCATTTCATTTAAAATATTATCCGCCGCTACTTCATCATTACTTTCTAAAGCTTGCACTAATTTTTTTGCAAGCAAAAGCTGTGCTTGCTGATTTTGTTCAGTCATTGAAAAATACCTTTTAAATTATCCGTCTATACGCTCAAAAACTTTATCAATCTTCTCTTTTAGTGTTATCGCTGTAAAAGGTTTGATGACATAGCCATTAACACCGGTTTGAGCCGCAAGAATAATCTGCTCGCGCTTTGCTTCAGCTGTCACCATTAAAACAGGTAACTTAGCCAATTTAGGGTCTGCACGAACTGCTTTTAATAAATCAATTCCTGTCATTCCCGGCATATTCCAGTCGGTAACAAGAAAATCAAAATCGCCAGATTGCAACATAGGTAAAGCCGTTTTACCATCATCTGCTTCAAACGTATTTGTAAACCCTAAATCTCTTAATAGGTTTTTAACAATACGTCTCATTGTTGAAAAATCATCAACAACAAGAATTTTCATATTTCTATCCAAGACAGCTCTCCACCATTTTCTTATTGACTACAATACTTTAATTTAGTTGAATAAAATTACCAATCACTCTCACTGAGTAATAAATCATTATCTTCATTAACCCAATCTCCGAGTTTAGCTCTTAATCTTAACATAGCTTGACTATTAATTTGACTAACTCGTGATTCACTAACATTTAAAACTTCACCGATTTCTTTTAAGTTAAGTTCTTCATTATAGTACAAAGAAATAACCAATTTTTCACGCTCTGGTAATTTTTCTATCGCTGCAGCTAATGCTAGCTGAAAATCATTCCCAGTCAAGCGCTCTACTGGATTTACACCAACACCCTCACACTCATCGAGAAAAGAATCACCCGCTTGCGCCAATTCTTCGACACTAAAGAAACGGCTACTCGCTGAATCTTGTAAAACATGATGATAGTCATCAACAGAAATCCCTAAATACGCAGCAATATCATTTGGTTTTGCTGTTTCAGCAGTTTGGTCTTCAATTGCTTTAATAGCCATCGAGACTTCTCTGGATTTTTTATGTACTGAACGCGGTGTCCAGTCTGAGTGCCGCACTTCATCTAACATGGAGCCTCTAATACGTATACCTGCATACGTCTCAAAACTTGCCCCTTGAGTTGGGTCGTAGTTTTTTAAGGCATCTAATAAGCCCAGCATACCCGCTTGAATTAAATCATCTATTAAAATAGACGCTGGTAATTTATTAGATAAATGATAAGCAATGCGTTTAACCAACGGAGCATATTCAACAATTTTTTCATCTGCTGCTCCCGAAGATTGTACCGAACTATACATTGCTATCGCAGTCATGCGGCATGCTCCTGAGTTTCATATTGAATCATGCGTTCTACGAAAAACTCAAGGTGCCCGCCAATTTGAGATTTTACTGGCCAATTACAAATTCCTTGAGCAATCGCTCTAAAAGCTTGGGACGCACGTGACTCAGGAAATCGATCAACAACAGCGGATTGTTTTTGCACGGCTTTACGCAAGCATTGATCAAAAGGAATCGCACCTGCATAAGTTAATACCACGTCTAAATAATCATCCGTGACATTAGATAGCTTTTTAAATAATTGCCGCCCATGCTGAGGCGATTGAACCATATTAGCTAATATATGAAATTGATATAAGCCATAATCACGATTTAATAATTTAATGAATGCATAGGCATCGGTAAGCGATGTAGGCTCATCAGAAACAACCACCATGACTTCTTGGCAGGCCCTTGCAAAACTAACAACATTCCCCGCAATACCCGCTGCGGTATCAACAATAAGCACATCAATCTCATCACTTAAGTCACTAAATGCATGAATTACTTCTGACTGTTCTGCTGGGTTTAATTCGGACATATGTTGTAAACCAGAAGAAGCAGGAATAACTTTCAAATTAAAAGGCCCTGTCTCTATAATTTCTTGCATCGTCTTTTGCCCATTAAGCACATGTGATAAATTGTATTTAGGATGCATTCCTAACAAAATATCCACATTAGCTAAACCCATATCAGCATCAAACAGCGCAACACGTTTGCCTTGCTGCGCAAGGGAAACACCTAAATTAACGGCAACGTTAGTTTTCCCCACCCCTCCTTTGCCACTAATCACAGCAATAACGCGTACAGGGTTAACTCGCTTTAATTTCCTGATGCCAGCCGCTTGATCTTGTACTTTACGCATAACCAGCCGCCAACCATTCGTCATTTTCAGTTAAATCATCATCCGCTTCTGCTTCAGAAAGACATTTATCAATCAACATATCAGCATCAGCCTCATGAATATCCTCTGGAACTTGCTGCCCATCGGTTATGAATGCAACAGGAAGCTGATACTCAATTAAAGTAGATACCGCATTGCCTGTTTCAGCCGCTTCATCCATTTTAGTCAAAATACATGCTTTAGCATCAAACACTGAAAACCCTTCAATAATTTCAGTCATTGCTTTGATTTGCGTTGTCGCAGATAACACAAGATACGAGGTCAATGTAATCCCTGATTCTTGCAAACTACTCATTTGCTCTAACATGCGTTGATCTTTTTGACTGACACCCGCTGTATCGATTAATACCAGACGTTTATTTCTAAAACTTTCAACTAAAGTGTAAAGTTCTTTTGCATCCGTAGCAACGCGAACAGGTACTCCTAAAATTCGCCCATAAATACTAAGCTGTTCGTGAGCACCTATTCTATAGTTATCCATTGTGATGAGTGCAATATCACGGCTAGAACCATAATGTAAAATAAACTGTGCCGCCAGTTTTGCGACAGTGGTTGTTTTACCGACACCTGTTGGGCCAACTAACGCAACTACTCCGCCTTTCTTTAAAATATCCCCGCCATCAACAGGCAATACCTTTCTCAGCATATCTAAAGCTTTATTCCAAATAACCTCCGAATCCTTATGATTATCTAAGCGATTCGCTATTTTGATGCTTAATTTTTTAGATAAACCAATACTAGCCAGTCGTCGCAACAAATCTAATCTAACCGGTGATTTAGTAAATTGCTCATTCACCACTGGTTCAGGAGGACGCGAATCCTCCAGTGCCGATTTAATATTACTCACTTCTTTACGCATCTCTAAGCGCATCTCTTGCAGCATATCAGTTGTTGCAGTCGCCATACTGTCTTTAATTTGCTGTAAAGCTTGCTGCAAACCATTGGTTTGTGCTTTTTTTATAGCAGGATTTAGCTTCTTAACAGGGGCGGATATTTTAGGCTTTTTCACTAGAGGTGATCTTTTTAGAGTTGCCGCATGTCCTTGCGTAAAATCAACTTTCTCAGCATAACCAACATATTCATCCAATTTACTACGCGCCGTGGTATTTTGTAGAATCTCGCGTGATTCATTTAAGTCACGGCGCGGACTTTTTATCGTTTTTGGTTTAGGTCTACTTTTCGCTTCTAAATTAGCTAATTCAGCCGATTTTCTAGCGGCTTCAGTACGCTTTTGTTGCTGCTGTTTTCTTAAATTTTCATGCACTAGTTGCTCATCAAAATCTTGGGCAGCAACAATTTCTACACCACCCTCTACCGAACGATTAGACATAATAACCGCATCATTGCCTAATTCATCCTTCACCATCCGCATGGCTTGGCGAATATCTTCAGCAAAAAAACGTTTAATTTTCATCGAGCATCCTCCTTATTAACTCAATTAGTCCGTTGTCCAACAGTAGAAACAACCTTGATCTGACGATCTTCAGGTATCTCAGTATAAGCTAAGACATGCAAACTAGGAATAGAATGACGAACAAATCGGGATAACCAAGGGCGTACAAAAGCGGAAACTAACAATATAGCTGTTTGTCCTTCAATTTCCATTTTTTGCGCGCTCTCTACAAGCGATTCATGCATTTGTTCAGCTAAACCTGGTTCTAAACCAGCGCCCGATTCATTTGCCGTCTGTAATGTCTTATGCAATAACTGTTCCAAATCTTGTTCCAATGTAATAACAGGGACATCCAACTGATTCCCTGAGATTTCTTGCAATATCAAACGCCCTAAGCTTACCCTAACTGCTGAGGTTAATACGTCAGGATCTTGACTCTTAGCACCATATTCCGCCAAAGTTTCGGCGATACTTCTCACATCTCTAATTGAAACACGCTCGTGCAATAGGTTTTGTAACACTTTTACAAAAATACCCAACGGCAATACAGTAGGCACTAAATCTTCAACCAGCTTAGGCGCAACAACACTGAGATTATCCAGTAGTTTTTGCGTTTCTTCATAGCCAAGCAACTGATGCGCATTAGTTTGTAAAATATGACTGAGGTGTGTTGCCACCACGGTTCCAGGGTCGACAACAGTATACCCTAAAGTTTGTGCGTAATCCTTCTGATCTGCTTCAATCCAAACGGCATCTAGCCCAAATGCAGGGTCTTTACAAGGCGCACCTTCCAGCGTTCCAAAAACCTGCCCCGGATTAATTGCCATTTCTTTATCTGGCATAATATCGGATTCACCAACCATCACACCCATTAATGAAATTTGATAATTGGTCGGGCTTAATTCTAAATTATCGCGTATATGCACCGTCGGTATTAAAAAGCCTAATTCTTGTGATAATTTTTTACGCACACCTTTAATACGCGCCATTAATTGTCCACCTTGCGCTTTATCAACCAAAGGAATCAAGCGATAACCCACCTCTAAGCCAATCACATCAACCGGCCTCACATCATCCCAACTCAAATCTTTTGTTTCTGGCTCCTGCTGTACCGCTGTAGGCATCGCAGATTCTAAAGCAGATTTTTCTTGTAGCACTGCCGATTGCCTTTTAATCCAATAGGCAGCTCCAGCTAAGCCTCCAGAAATAAGCAGAAAAACCATGTTAGGCATACCGGGAATAATACCCAATATCACCATAACACCCGCAGTAATATTAAGCGCCTTAGGGTTTGCAAACAACTGAGTGGAAATTTGCTCGCCCACTGTTTCATCGCTTCCTCTCACTCGACTAACAACCATTGCTGCAGCTGTAGAAAGTAATAGAGAAGGAATCTGCGCGACTAAGCCATCACCGATAGTCAACAAGACATATATCTCACCTGCCGCAGCGAATGTCATATCATGTTGACCCACTCCGATGATAAGCCCGCCGATTATATTCACCGCGAGAATAATCATCCCCGCAATCGCATCCCCTTTAACAAATTTACTCGCACCATCCATGGAACCGTAAAAATCAGCTTCTGCGGCAATTTCAGCACGCCTCTCTTTTGCTTCATCTTGCGTAAGAGTCCCCGCATTTAAATCCGCATCAATAGCCATTTGCTTACCCGGCATAGCATCCAAGGTAAATCGCGCGCCTACCTCTGCAATTCTTCCCGCCCCTTTGGTAACAACGGAAAAGTTAATTACCATTAAAATACCAAAAACAACGAGACCAACCGCAAAGTTACCGCCAATAACAAACTCACCAAACGCTTCAATTACTTTTCCGGCCGCATCTCCACCTTTATTTCCTTCTAATAAAACCACTCGTGTCGAAGCAACATTCAACGCCAAGCGAAATAAAGTTGCAATCAAAATAACACTGGGAAACGCAGCAAATTCAAGTGGTTTCGTTGTATAAACAACCACCAATAAAATAATTAGAGAAAATGCAATGTTGAAGGTAAAAAATAAATCCAACATAAAGGCAGGCAAGGGGATAATGATCAATGCAAGCATCATTATGATGACAATAGGCGCACCTAATTTAGCTTCCCCTGCAATGCCTAAGTATTTTTTAAATTGTGTAAAATCCATATTTTCTTATGCTTATCTATAACTATCGGGTTCTAAATTCATTCGGAATAACCAAACCTTCAGGGAACCTAGGTTTTATCGTATGCTTTTTTTCAGCCATTTTTAACTGATAAACATAAGCAAGTACTTGAGCAACTACCTGAAATAAGCCCGAGGGAATTTCCTCACCAATTTCAGTTGAATAATACAAGGCTCTTGCTAAGGGTGGCACTGCCACCAAAGGAACATCAACACCCGTAGCAATATTTCTAATGTGCGCTGCCACTAGGTCAGTACCTTTTGCGAGCATTATTGGAGCGCCTGAGTTTTGTTGATCATATTTCAATGCCACTGCAAAATGCGTAGGATTGGTGACAATAACATCCGCTTCAGGAACATCATTCATCATACGCCCTTGTGCCATTTGCATTTGCATTTGACGAATTCGCCCCTTAACTAAAGGATCCCCTTCTGACTGTTTATTTTCATCCTTTACTTCTTGCTTGGTCATCATCATATCTTTATTGTATTTCCACAACTGATAGGGAACGTCAATAATAACTAATAAAACCAAAGTAGAACTCAAGATAATCAAACCGATTAAAATTATATCTGCCGCATGAAAAATAGCTGACTTTACGGGCTCATCCATTAAGCCCATAAATTCAGGTAAATAACTTGTAAATAAAATTTTGGTGACTGTTAGAATTAACGCTACCTTTAAAATCGCTTTAAATAACTCGACGATTCCTTGCAACCCAAACATACGCTTTAAGCCTTTCATCGGGTTAAATTTGGATAATTTAGGCGACATGGACTCCATACTGAAATTCCAGCCGCCCATTAACATGGGGCGTAATAAAGTAGTTACCGTTAGCACTAACGCAAAAGGAATAATCAACATCATGCCATCCATTAAAACCTGCGTAAAATAAATCGTGATGCTTTTATTAGAAAATATTATTTCTCGTGATAATTGAAATTGCTGTTGCATCAAGCCAACTAAACCATCTACTATGCCGCGACCAAAATAATAAAGCATAATGACCGCAACCATTAAAGAAACAAAAACATCCAACTCTTTTGAGCGTGGAATCTGTCCTTTTTTACGCGCATCCTCGATACGCTTAGCTGTTGGTTGCTCAGTTTTATCTAATCCTGAATCTTCAGCCATTTAGACTCTCAATACCTGTTTAACTAAGTCAAAGCCATCAATTAAGATCAAAGAAAAACCGGTTAGTAAATTGGGTATCATTACCCAAATCAATATCAAACCCGTCATAATAAAAATAGGGAATCCTATACCAAAAATTTGTATTTGCGGCGCGGCTTTTGATGCAACGCCAAAGCTAATATTAATAAATAAGATAGTTGCCATAATGGGTAATGCAAGTAATACCCCCCCTGCAAACATCTGCCCACTCCACATAATAACTACCCATAAATCAGCCATACTAATACTGACTAATGCAATCGGTAAACTACTAAAACTTTGTATAATGATTTCAATCGCTAACAGGTGCGCATTCATACTAATAAAAAACAAACTGGCAGAAACTACAAATATTTGAGCCACAACAGGCACTTGCACACCGGATGCAGGGTCAACCATAGAAGCAAAACCCAAGCCCATACTATAAGCAATCGATTGCCCCGCAACCAACATAACGGAAAATACCATTTGTAAAATAAAAGCACTAATTAGGCCAATAGCCATTTGTTGAATCGTTATTAATACACCGTAATAACTCATTAGCTCAACATCAGGTAATGCCGGCAGAAAGGGCATTACAATTAACGTAGTAAAAAAAGAGATCATTATCCGAACTTTTACTGGCGCAGAACGCGCACTAAAAACAGGAATCGCCATAAATAAGGCACTAATTCGCACCATAGGCCAGAAAAAAAGAGCAACCTTGTTAAGAACTTCCTGCTCTGTAAATTCCAACATTTAACCGATTAATTCAGGTATTCGATGCACTAAATCACGCAAAAAATCGACTATCACTTGCAACATCCACGGCCCTAAAATCATCAAAACAATGATAATCGTTGCTAATTTTGGAATAAAGGTGAGTGTTTGTTCGTTAATAGAAGTTGCCGCTTGAAACATAGATACCACAAGCCCTACCGCTAATGAAGCAAGTAAAATAGGGCCTACCAACTTCACGGCAACAACCACTGTTTCTTGTGCAACCAAGGTAATAATATCAGGTGTCATTTTTTTGACTCATTAAACATAAAAGCTCGCCGCTAGCATTTCTAAGACTAGAGCCCAGCCATCAGCAAGCACAAATAACATAATCTTAAATGGCAAAGAAATAATCATCGGTGACAACATCATCATCCCCATCGACATCAACACACTCGCAACCACTAAGTCAATCACCAAAAAAGGCAAAAAGATTAAAAAGCCAATTTGAAAAGCGGTTTTTAATTCACTGGTCATATAAGCAGGAACCAACATAGTAAAAGGTACCTCGTCTGGGCTAGTAATATCGTCACGATCAGCAATGCGCATAAATAACTCTAAATCTTCTTCACGCGTTTGCTTCATCATAAAGGTACGAAAGGGCCCCGATGCCTTTTCTATTGCTTGTAATGCATCAATTTCTTCTTCCATATAGGGCTGAAATGCAACTTCATTCACTTTTTCAAATACGGGCATCATAATGAAAGCCGTCAAAAATAAAGTGAGCCCTAATAAAACCTGATTACTCGGTGCTTGCGCTGTACCGATTGCTTGCCTTAACAAACCTAAAACAATCATAATTCGCGTAAATGAAGTGATTGCCAATAATAACGAAGGCAACAACGTTAATAAGGTCATTAAAGCGAGAATTTGTATGGTAACCGTATAAGTTTGGCCGCCATCAGCGTTTGTGACTACTTTTACCGCATCAATACCTTGTACCGCATAACCAGGCTGACTATAAAGCAAAATACTCCCTAGCATCAATAGAACAATTTTAATCACGCGCCTGTCCTGTCATTGCTGCACTAAATTTTGTGGCAAAGCTTTCTTCTGAAGGCTTAGTTGAATTATCAGACAAGCATTCATCCCCTTCTAGCACATGTAATGTTTCCACTCGACCTGGGCACACACTCAATACCAGTTGTTTAGACCCTAACTGCACTAACACTAACCTTTCTTTTGTACCGAGCGACAATCCACCAATAATACGCATTTGACTATTGCTATGCATATTAAATAGATTAGTTTTGCGCACTAACCAAATACAGAGAAAAAAAACAGCTAAAACAAAAATTAAGCCCCCTAGCCACTTCATTACATCAGTGCTCTCAACTGTAACTGGTGCTGATGTAGTCAAAGCTGAAAAAGCAGTTTGGCTATATAAACTTAAAGTACTCAGAAAAACAAATAGGCGCATCAAGTTAATTGTTTAACACGTTCAGCCGGGCTAATCACATCCGTTAAGCGAATACCAAATTTATCATTAACCACAACCACTTCACCGTGCGCAACCAAGGTGCCATTAACGAGTACATCCATCGGCTCACCGGCTAATCGATCTAATTCAACAACCGAGCCTTGGTTAAGTTGTAGTAAATTTCGTATATTAATTTGTGTACGCCCTATTTCCATAGAGATAGTGACAGGTACATCAAGAATAACATCCAAATTAATATCATCATCGATATCACTACCCAGCATGCCACCTTCTAATTCTTGAAACTGCATGGCTTCTGCTGTTTCCTGCTCTTCCATAGCAGAACCCCAGTCAGCGTCGCCACCTCCATCGGTCTCACCTTGCTCTTCCATAGCGGCAGCCCAATCATCACCAGAAGAATCGCCCCCTTGCTCATCCATAGCCGCAGCCCAGTCATCACCTACTTCGCCATTTTCATCTTCACTCATATTCCATCACTTCCTAATAAGTTATCCAACTTAAAATATATTTACTTACTTCTTGTTTCTTATAATTTTTTCGTCAATTTTAATCGCATAATTTCCCGAAGATAAACCTACCTTCCCCGTAAAAACCGGCACTGCTTCAGCACGTAACAAAACCTCTTCAGGTAAGGTGATCGGAATTACATCGCCCGCTTTAAAATTTAAAACATCCCTTAGTTTAATTTCTTTTTCAACCAAAATACTCTTCATTTCGATTTCCGAGCGCATTACTTCGGCTCGTAAAGCACCTTGCCAACGATTATTATCTGAATCACCTTGATCGCTTGAAATACCAGCATCTAACAAATCCCGGATTGGTTCTATCATACTGTAAGGCATGGCAATACTAATATCACCTCCGCCCCCTTCCAACTCAATATGAACAGTGGAAACGACCACGATTTCAACAGGACTCACAATATTAGCAAAAGCCGGATTAACTTCTGAGCTCATATATTCCATGTGAAGTTCAATGACCGGGCGCCATGCTTCCTCTAAATCTTTAAACACCATTTCTACTAAGACTTTAATAATACGCATCTCAGTTGGCGTAAATTCGCGCCCTTCAATTTTATTGTAAAACTCGCCACCGCCACCAAAATAGTTGTCTACTGCGGTAAAAACCAAACGGGGTTCGATAACAATTAAAGCACGCCCACGCAGCGGCTTAATACGAATAATATTCAAATTAGTGGGTACAAAAAGCCCCTGAACATATTCTGAGAATTTTTGAATTTTTATGCCCGAAATAGAGATTTCAGCAGAACGACGTAAAAAATTGAACAAGGAAATACGAAAATAACGCGTAAAGCGCTCATTAACCATTTCCAAAGTAGGCATACGCCCACGAACGATACGCTCTTGGTTATTAAAATCGAATGCTTTAGATTCTACCCCAGACTCTTCAGCCGAGTCTGTTTCAACATCACCATCATCAACGCCATGTAATAAGGCATCAATTTCATCTTGGGAAAGTAAGTCAGCTGTTGCCATGGTTACTGCATAACAAACGAAGTGAAAAAGATATTTTCTATTTTCGTTTTAACAGAAACCTTCTCTAGTATTTTATTAGCCTCTTCAACCAAAGCAACTTGCAAGGCTTCCTTTCCTTCGCTACTACGTAATTTTTCAGGTTCTTGACTACGTATAACCATTAAAAAATAGTTACGTAACATCGGTTCGTGCTTTTTTAAATCAGTTATATCTTCATCCGTCCCTATCACAGCCAAAGAAAGTGATACCTGAAGTAGTCGCATACCGCTGCCTTTAGGTAAGCCAACAACTAATGCTTTACTCATTGGATAATATAAAGTTTCTTTGACTGCCTCTTCCTCATCTTCTGCAAGAACTTGTGCTGTACTCACTAATAAAACCATAAAAGTAATGAGCATCATCATTATTTTTGAAAGTTCATTTTTACTTCTAACTTGTTGCATCATAAATACCCCAGAATAAAGCCAAGAAACAATTTAATACTTCAATATACAAAATTTTCACTATTATAGAATAAGCACAAAGAATATGAATAGGTACTTCTTATTTTATTTGGACGCTAGGCATAAAAAAGGGCTTTTACTTACGTAAAAACCCTTTTAAAAAAACGACAAACCTAAATACAGCTTTTATTTAAAGGCACACCCTGACTTCGCACCCATCATTTTTAAAACTATTGCTAAAGGGCAAAAGCCAGTAAATGCAGATTGAAATAAATTTGCACCTACAAACGCTGTTAACCACAACCACTCCACAGCATGGTATTGTGATAAAGCTAAACTGGTTAAAATAACAGTGCCTGCAAAGGCAAATACAATTCTATCTATACTCATTTTTATTCCCTACTTTAAGCGTACGACGCCCATAAATTTTAAAATCATTTTTTCATAATAAGGTTCGCTAATTCCTTTACGCACTTTGCGCATAAAATATTTTTCGAAGCCTATTTTTGCTAAATGCACCCATTTACCCTGCTGCGCCCATGTCGTGTTACGTGGTGGAATTTGCGGTACAGCTAAAAATGCAATCCCACTATCACCCATATCTGCAAGGCATAAGGCATTTAAACTGGGCTTTTCATGCGGTTCTTTTCCTGCTAATTCATCTGCAATATTATGTGCCGTTGCGGTTACCATTGATTCAATCATATAGCCTGTTTTAGGCGTGCCTACAGGAACAGGCGTTTTCTCTACAGGAGGTAACGCCACACAAACTCCCACTGAATAAATGTTTTTAAACGTTGGGTTACGTTGATGCTCATCCACAATAATAAAACCACGCGGGTTGATTAAACCTTCAGCTTTAATATGTCTAACCGCATCGATCCCTGTAAAGGCAGGCAACATCATAGAATGTTTAAAAGGCAGTTCGTGTTTTTTCTTATCACCCCCTTCTTCATCAATCTCTGTCACATACATCATGCCTTCAGTAATTTTATCGACCTTAGCATTAGTTACCCATTTAATGGTTTTATCGCGTAATGCGCTTTCCATTAAACCTTTAGTATCACCGACACCCCCTAAGCCTAAATGGCCTATATAAGGTTCTGAAGTAACAAAAGTCATCGGCACTTGATCACGCACTTTACGTTTACGTAACTCCGCCTCCAAAATCATCAAGTATTCGTAAGCAGGGCCAAAGCATGAAGCACCTTGTACAGCCCCAACAATAATAGGGCCTGGATTTTCCATGAATTTTTCCCAGTCATCTGCAGCTAATGCCGCATGGTCCACATGGCAAACTGAGGTTGTATACCCTTCAGGTCCTAAACCTTCAACTTCATCAAAAGCAAGACGAGGGCCTGTCGCAATAATTAAATAATCGTACTCAACAGCTGACCCATCAGCTAGCTCAATTTTATTATTTTCTGGATCAACTTGAGTTGCAGCTTTTTGTATAAACGTAATGCCTTTTTTCTCAAAAACAGGCGCAAGCTCAATTTTTAATTCTTCCGGTGTACGCCATTTAGGTGGGACCCATGGGTTAGATGGTACAAAATGAAAGGTTGGAGAATCCGAAATAACCACCACTTCGTGATCATTATTAACCATCTCTTTCATTTCATAAGCCATTGGCACACCGCCAATTCCTGCCCCTAAAACTACAATTTTAGCCATTTCAATCTCCAGATAATTATTATTTTTATTGTCGTTAATTCTATGCGATCAGATCAATCACTCTAACATAAATATAACTTGCTTTTATATTAGCATTCTCTAAAATAGCTATCAAGTTATTTTAGAGAATCATTTTATTTGTTATGCTTGATTAATGAATGTTCTACAAAATTTTTGACCCTTTACTATTATCTATAAATATTGGAGTATTTATGAATCAGGAAGTACACGATACGGAAAGCGTTAATCCTCTGGTTTTATTTGCGATTAATCATCCAAAAATGATTACGCGCATAATGACAATTATCACCCTAGTTTTAATTACAACTGCAGCCTTACCCAATTTCTTCCCTAAAGAATTACATTTTTTAAATACTTTACAAGTAGATACTGACCCTGAAAACATGCTTTCTGCTGATGAAGATGCGCGTGTCTATAATGCTCAGATGAAAAAGGAATTTTCACTCAGCGATATAGTTGTCGTCGGTATCACCAATGAATTCAATGAAAATGGCGTTTTTAACCCTGCCACGCTAAGCCGCATTCACCAATTAACTCAATTTACATTGGGCCTACATTGGCAAGATGAAGAAACCGGTAAATCAGCAGGCGTTATTGGCATAGATTTATTATCGCCTTCAACGGTAGATAATATTGAACAAGGCGGCTTAGGCTCGGTTAATTTTAGTTGGCTAATGCCTGACGCACCTGAAACACAAGCAGAAGCTTTGGCAGTCCGTGATCGTGCCAAAAACATTCCCTTTTTAGACGGCACACTCATTAGTGATGATAGCCAAGCTTTAGCGATCTATATACCTATTACTGACAAACACTTAAGCTATGAAATTCGTGAGAAATTATTAACACGTATTGCTGAGTTTGGAGAAATAGAGGAAGAATACTATATAACAGGCCTCCCTGTTGCAGAAGATACCTTTGGC
>Ga0209495_1000739_pt1 | contig 24238 bp, 13 predicted proteins | sample EN1Hudsemesocosm_FD_184629 | JGI IMG/M metagenome (GOLD analysis project Ga0209495, IMG submission 184629) | Methane-oxidizing microbial communities from mesocosms in the Hudson Canyon - EN1E Hudson Canyon (SPAdes) (version 2) | ecosystem: Environmental > Aquatic > Marine > Cold seeps | place... | reverse complement strand
CTTGGAGAGTCATGTATCTTATGCGCTTAGGGCGTGTTTGTCCTGACTTACCTGCTGAATTAATCTTTGATCCTTTAGAATGGAAGTCATCTTATGGTTTACTGGACAAAAAGATACCAAAAAAAGTACCTACACTGAATGCAGTATTAAGAAATTTAGCGACATTGGGTGGTTTTTTAGGACGCAAATCAGATGGCGATCCTGGTGCGAAAAGTATTTGGATCGGTTTTCAGCGGATTCAGGACTGCGTATATGGTATTCAAATGGCCAGAAAGCTAAAAGGCGTATTTTAGGGCTTGTGTGTAAGGAGATGGGTAATACCCGAAGGATCCCGTGTACCGAGTGATGGAAAATACATGAAATTTGAAACATCTTCAATTTTAATGTCTCAAATTGTTTTTGGTATGGATCGTATTATAACTAGACAAAGTGCCATTGCCAAAGAAGCTCAATCTTATACTGCCCTAGCTAAAAAATATGGTGATATGACGGGAGGGATGCCTCATATAGTGAATATGGGGTCTATTAAACAATATAATGCGACTTTATCTTCATATTATGCTAGAGCTATCCATATTGTTGGTATTGAAAGATTTGTTGATAAAACACTGGTTGCACAATCAGAAAAATACTATAAAAATCAGAGCCATAAATTCTACTGGCATTTGAAATCACAAGAAATAATAGCTAGTGTAAATAATGATGATAATAATGATTTATTTTCAAAGGTAACTGAAAAATATAATGAGTTACTTGAAGGTGGAATTTATTTCTTAAAGAAAGAACAATACTTGAATAGTAGCTTGTTAGCATTTTCTTTAGATGGAGAAATTGAAAATACAATATCATTTTCTACTCAACAAGGACCATCAAATTATTTTAATGTAAAAAAATCAGATGAAAAAATAGTAGATAGCTATTATCAGTCAATTTTCGATGTAAATTTTTTGAATAGTAAAGGGGTATACGGTACTAAAGGTAAGGTAGCTTGTGATCTGACTGTTTTAACTAAAAGTGTAAGTTCTAGCTTTAGGGTTAAAAGAAATAAAGTGCCTCAGATACTCGTTAACACTATCGAAGAGTTAAATGAAGTTATAGATTCTGTTACAAAACAATTTCCAGATAAAGATGTGTATTATCGTGGGCAAGGAAAGCACCATAAGCTAAATAGACCGGCGGGTGTGAATGAGTTTTTGTATGGTGATATTAATGTAAATGAATTGTCACTTCCTACATCAGCAAGCCGCAATAACTTTGATTTTGATTCGTTTAATTCTGCATTTCAAATGCATATCCAAGGAATGATGTACTCTAAAATTGAAAAGTCTAAATTTAATAGTCTTCATGAAAATTGGAAATATTGGTCACACCGTTCTCCATGTACAGATAATCATATATTAAATACTTGTGAGAAGTGGTTTAAGTTATTTTATTCCTATGAGTGGGATATCATGGTGATGGCTTTGGCTCAACATTATGGTATTTCTACGCATGGTTTAGATATAACAAATGATTTAAATGTTGCTTTATGGTTCGCTACTAACAAATGGTATGAATATGAAATGTCAGGACAGAAATACTGCTGGTATAAAGACATAGAGAGGGTTGTCCAAAAAGAAATTAATGATTATCCTGTGATTTATATTGTAGCAACGGGCAAAGATTTAAAACGAGACTTGGATCAAGTAGAATTTTCTGGCTTTAAGGCCTTGAGACCTCAAAGACAGGGAGCTTTTTTGCATTTTGGCGGGTGGGGTCTCCATAGTAATATTTGTGCTGAAGATATCGTAGCTGCAATTCATTTATCTGAAAAAGTAAATTTACCAACTTTGCATGAAACTGAATGGTTATTTCCTACCCCTGAAAATGATGAATTCTATAAAGACTTATTAATATTGAAAAATGATGCTGTGAAGGCCGGGTTTCTTGCTGGTTTTGAGGATATTGCTGAATATCGCAAAGAAAATACTTAGTGACAGTATTAGAGAACTGATTGAATGTAAGTAAAAATACCTAACAAGGCTGGGGAACCCAAGCTGAGAGTTGGCAGTGCAGTTCGTTTCAAAAGGTCATTTTTATCAAAGTTTAGTGCTTTATCACGGGTCATTAAACATCTGACAACATCATCTGATTTTTGGGTTAGAGTTGCAGAAATTAAATATTGGAGTCGTAATGGAAAAACTGAAAGTCCCATATGGATTGAATAATTTAAATCAGTTAATCTCAGCAGAAAAAGCTACTAAAGGTGCGGCTTATCATTGCCCTTGTTGCGGCTCTAAGTTAGTCCATCGGGCGGGTGAAATTAGGGCTTCACACTTTGCTCATTCATCAGATTCAAATTGTAGTCTTGAGTCAATTTTGCATATTACGGCAAAGAAATTGATTGTGGGGGCAATAAATACCAACTCAGAAAGCCTGAGAAATATAAGTCTTCGTAATCATTGCCAAAGCTGTGGTGTTGAATTTAATACTAATTTACCATTTAAAACATTTACAGGTGCGAATGAGGAAGTTCGTATTGCTGAATATATTTGTGATGTTGTAGGGTATAGAGGCAACGAAGTAGCTCTCGCTATTGAGGTCCTAAATACTCATAAAGTTGATTTAAAGAAAGCAAAAAACCTTCCTATTTATTGGGTAGAATTAAAAGCAGAGGATGTAATAGCCAACCCATACCAATGGAACCCAACTCAGAGTAACCTTAAAGCATCATTCTGTACGGACTGTAAAAGTCATATTCAACATGTTGAGTCAGTTGCAAGTAAATGGGAGGTTGATCATAACTTATATTCAGCAATAAAAAAGCCTAATTTAGCACCTTATATAGCGGATACTGAAATATGCTTTAAATGCCATGAAGAAATTCCAGTTTTTTGGTGGCAGGGTGTACCATTTTGTGAAACAGAGCCTCCAAACCCTAAACCAAAAACTATTAAATACCAGAGTTCTAAGCAATATGGTGGCTCATACTGGGCAAATACTTGTGCAAAATGCAATGTGATTCAAGGCGATAATTATTTATTTATTTTTGATAATGCACCTTTTAAAAGTATGCCTATCTCTAATAAAGGTACTCACTTACAAATTGGAGCAGCTACATCTGAATTTATGAAAATAATAAATCGTAATTTTTAAAAAACTCTAACCTGTGTAGCTGCTTTATAATCTCTTAAAAGTCCTCTGTTTCTAAGGTCACATTTTTTATATAAAAAGAAGTTCTTCTACAGCCTCGATATGCCTAAATAGGTTTCTTATACTTTGCTAGATGAACTTAAAAGCCGTGTAAGATGCTCTAGGCTATTTAATTAAGGATAATGAACAATGGACTGGGAAGTTTTTCAAAACAGAATCTGTAGCTTCGACTTAGAATCAGATGAAAATGGTGATATTTTTGCCATCGGTGCAGTTTTTCGAAATCAGACTTTTCAGCGTAAAGCCCCCTTTAATATCCGCCAAGTTCTCAGTGAATTTGATGATTTTGCCAAGCATTCCGAGTTTTTATTAGGCCATAATATTATTGGCCATGATATTCCCTTGTGTTCTGCTTTGAATTCTCAATTAGGTTTTCTCGATAAGCCGGTAATCGATACCTTATTTTTATCCCCATTAGCTTTCCCAGAAAATCCCTATCATCGATTAGTTAAAAACTATAAATTACTGCGCGATAGCCTGAATGATCCTTTAGCGGATTCTAAGCTTGCTTTATCTTTATTTCAAGATCAATGGCAGGCATTACAGGAACAAAACACAGAGTCGGGCTTATTGTCTTTTTATCATTACGCTTTTTCTGAAAACGAACAACTGAAAGGCTTGCAAGAAGTATTATTGTCAATGGGAGCTGAACCTATTAAGGCAAGTGCAGCTTTTGATTTGTTAAAGTCTTTAACAGAAGGCAGTGTGTGTAAAACTGCATTTAGCAAAGCTATTCTCTCTTATTTACCTAATCCCATGCTACGTCCAGCATTAGCGTATTGTTTGGCTTGGCTACGAGTCGCTGGCGGTAATTCGGTTTTGCCTCCTTGGGTACGTGAACAATTTCATGATGTTGTTCCAGCTTTAAGGCAATTGCGTGATATCCCTTGTCAGGCATCAGACTGTCGTTATTGTCAGGAAATTCATAACCCTGTTGCTCAGTTAAAACGCTATTTCGGCTTCTCTGATTTTCGACCTCAACCTGAAAACTCGGAAGGTGGTAGCTTGCAACAAAGCATTGTTCAAGCTGGGATGCTCGATTCTCCTATGTTTGCTGTATTACCTACCGGCGGTGGTAAATCTTTATGTTTTCAGTTGCCCGCTTTGGTTCGTTATCAGCGTCGAGGTGCCTTGACGATTGTAATTTCTCCATTGCAAGCTTTGATGAAAGATCAGGTAGATAATTTACGTAGCAAAACGGGTGCGCCAAGCGCTGCAGCGTTATATGGGATGTTAACGGCCCCGGAAAGGGGTGAAGTGATTAAGGCGGTACAAATGGGCGATATTGCCTTGCTATATATATCCCCAGAGCAATTGCGTAATGTTGGTTTTAGAAAGGCCATAGAGCATCGAGAGATTGGCTGTTGGGTTTTTGATGAGGCGCATTGTTTATCTAAATGGGGGCATGATTTTCGCCCTGATTATTTATATGTTGCGCGCTTTATTAAAGAATTTGCGGCACAGCAACATGCCATTTTGCCGCCAATCCAATGTTTTACTGCAACTGCAAAACAAGATGTAAAACAGGAGATTATTGATTATTTTAAGGCGAATTTAGCACAAGAATTAATCACATTTGAGGGGGGAGTTGAACGTAATAACCTGCAATTTGAAGTACAAACAGTAAATAGTGTAGATAAATATGCACGTATTAACGCTTTATTGCATGAGCGACTTGATGGTTTAGAGTCAGGCAGTGCAATTATTTACTGTGCTAAGCGCAAACAAACTGAAGAAGTGGCTGAATTCTTACAAAACCAAGCATGGCAGGTAGAGGCTTTTCATGCAGGCAGGGATTCTGCTGCGAAAAAGCATATACAAGAAAATTTTATCAGTGGGTCTACGCGAATAATTACTGCGACGAATGCCTTCGGTATGGGTATTGATAAAGAAGATGTGCGATTAGTTATCCATGCGGATATTCCTGGTTCGCTAGAAAACTATCTACAAGAAGCTGGACGGGCAGGACGTGATCAGTTGCAAGCAGAATGTGTATTGTTGTTTGATGAAAATGACATTGATACTCAATTTAAGTTATCTGCTTCATCGCAAGTGAATAAGCGTGATATTTCGCAAATACTAAAGGGCTTACGCAGAACTCGCAAAGACAAACAGGATAATGTTGTGGTGACCACCGGTGAGTTATTACAAAATGATGTAGTTGAGACTTCATTTGATGCGGATGATTACAATGCTGGGACTAAAGTAATTACTGCGGTTTCTTGGTTAGAGAGAGCGGGCTTTATTGAGCGTAATGAAAATAAGACGCAGGTTTTTCAAGGGCGGCCTTTAGTTAAAAATATGCAAGAAGCTAAGGAAAAAATAGCGAAGCTTAATTTATCTATTCGTCAGCAAAAACGTTGGTTAGCTATTTTAGGGGCTTTATTTAATGCAGACAGCGATGAAGGCTTTAGTGCGGATGAACTAGCGCAGCTATCTGCTTTCTCAGAGAAAACAACAGAAGAAGAAAATAAACAGAATGAAACGGCAAGCCAGCGTGTAATCCGAACTTTATTTGATATGTCACAGTCAGGCATTATTCAGAAAAATTTATTGTTAACTGCTTTTGTACGGTACAAAGTTAAGAATGCTTCAAGCAGTCTTTTAGATAAAATCTGCTTACTAGAAAATGCATTAGTGAAAATGTTACAGGAGCAAGCTCCCGATGCAGATACCGAAGAATGGCAGATGCTCTCCTTGCGGCATATTAACCAGCATCTACTTGATTTAGGATTTGAAGAGTGTAGCCCTGGTGTGTTGCAATTATTACTGATTTCAATGAGCAAAGATGGGCAAGGTCTAGCAGGTAATAAGGGAAGCTTTTTTCTCAGGCATGCAGGATTAGACCAGTATCGAGTTAAACTCAATCGAGACTGGCATGCATTACTAGAAACAGTACGGCGGAGACAAGCTGTTGCAACTCTCGTGTTAAATGCCATTTTGTTGAAAGTTCCTGTTGAAACAAAGGCGGGAGCGGACCTGTTAGTGGAATTTTCCATCGAAGACTTACTCGCTGTAGTTCATCAAGATTTAGAAATGCATTCTTCTTTAAAAGATCCACTTGCAGCAGTTGAACGTGGATTGAATTATTTACATGAGCAAAAAATTATTACTTTGCAAAAGGGTTTGGCTGTATTTCGTAGTGCGATGACGATTCAAGTACTGCCTGAGGCGAAAGGCCGACGTTATAACAAAGGGGATTACGAACCTCTAGAGCAACATTATGGCGAAAGAACCTTTCAGGTGCATGTGATGAATGAATATGCAGTGAAAGGGCTGGAGAAAATAGGCCATGCGTTGAACTTTGTTGTTGCTTACTTCTCTCAGGATAAAAGTGACTTCGTAAAACAGTACTTTAAAGGGCGACGAGATATTTTAGAGAGAGCGACCAGTCAGCAATCCTTTCAGAAGATTGTGAGTGATCTGCAGAACCCTGAGCAACAAGCACTGGTTGCTAGCCACGAAGATGATAATTTATTGATTTTAGCTGGTCCAGGTTCGGGGAAAACGCGTGTTGTTATTCATCGCTGTGCTTATTTGTTGCGTGTTAAACAAGTGCCGGCCAGAAGTATTTTAGTCTTATGTTTTAACCGAAATGCCGCGACTGAATTACGCCAGCGTTTATTTGATTTAGTAGGTCCTGATGCAAAAGCGGTAACGATTCAAACCTATCATGGGCTGAGCTTGCGTTTGTCGGGACATGCATTGAATGGGGTGGATCAAGCAAATAGTGATGGTAATGAACATCCCTTTCAAACAATGATTCAAGAGGCGATTGATTTATTAACAGGGAAACAGGCGTGTTTGAATGTGGATACTGATGAAATGCGTGATCGTCTACTCGCAGGTTACCGCTTTATTTTAGTCGATGAATATCAGGATATTGATGAGCTACAATATCAGCTTATTTCAGCCTTAGCAGGACGAAATCAAGATGAAGATAACCAGCTAAGTATTTTAGCGGTAGGTGATGATGATCAAAATATTTATCAATTCCGAGGTGCGAATGTTGGCTTTATTCGACAGTTCGAAAAGGATTATCAGGCAACACAACATTATTTAGTCGAAAATTACCGTTCGAGTGCGCATATTATTTATGCCGCTAATCAGCTTATTCAGCTCAATCATGATCGTATGAAGCAACACCATCCGATTCGAATTAATCAGGGACGTAAGAGTTTGCCAGCTGGAGGCCGATGGGAAAAGCTGGACCTTTTAGCTAAAGGTCGAGTGCAAATATTACGTTGTGCAGATGAAATGCAGCAGGCTCAAGTTTTAGTGCAGGAATTACAACGTTTAAAGCAAATAGATAACAGTATGGATTGGTCGCAGTGTGCCATCTTAACGACTGAGTGGCGCATGCTTAATTCTGTGAGGGGCGTAATGGAGCATGAAAATATACCACTTAGTTTAGCTTTACCGAAACAAAGTCAGCCACCACCATTTCGTATTCGAGAAAATATGGCATTACTTAATGCCATAAAACAAAGCCCTAATAACGTATGTAAGGCCAGTGACTGGTTAGAGTATTTACAGCAAAACCGGTCTAATAGGCTGAATATCTGGGAACAACAATTACAGGGCTTATTAGACAATTGGGCAATAGAAACAGGGAATGTAGAGACAAGTAAGCAACAATTACTGGAATACCTGTATGAAGCACTTGCTGAGCAGCGGCGTGACAGCCGTTTAGGGCAAGGCGTTTATCTTAGTACTATTCATTCAGTTAAAGGCATGGAGTTTAGCCACGTGTTTATTCTTGATGGAGCTTGGGTGAACCCAGCAACAGAGGAGCAAAGGCGATTGTTTTATGTCGCAATGACTCGAGCAAAAGAAACACTGTGTTTATTACAGCGACAAGATCAGCATAACCCTTATTTAGAGTCACTTGTTGGTGACTTTATTATACAGCGGGATAGTCAAGTTGCTGTAGATTCAGGGTTAATGTTAGAGAATAAACAATATATCATCTTGGGCCTGAAAGATTTTGATTTGAGTTTCGCTGGAAGTTTTACGCAAGATCAGTCTATTCATCAAATATTAGCCAGTTTAACGGTGAGTGATCTTCTCGTTTTTCAGCAAATAAATGGCAAAATATTTCTACAAAAAGAGGGAGTCAGTATTGCAGCATTGTCGAAAAATGCTCAACAACAATGGCAAAATAAGCTAGAGAAGGTAAAGAGCGTGAGTGTTATCGCTTTCATTACACGCTACAAAACAGATAGTGAAGAGCAATATCAGTCACGCTGTAAAGTAGATCAATGGGAAGTGCCTATGCTTGAAGCCGTTTTGATTTAAGCGTTTAGAAAAGAAAATTATTCAAATTAATGAGTACAATTTTTAGGTAATAAAATATATGCAGACTATTGAATTCTTTTGAAGATGAAGCGGGCGAAAGTACAAGAGCTTCTGCCGCGACATCTTGTCCTGCACCAACTTCTACAATGGGGCCATATTTACAATTACCTGATTTGTTTAGGAGTCATAGTAACCATTAATAATATTAAACTTATATCTTTATATAACCTTATTATTACTATTAGTGAGTTGATTTTCTGTGTATAAGCCTATTTTTATATTATAAATTATGAAATTAAGCTGTTTATAATATTGTTATAAAGTTTAGTATTAGTTGTTTTAAAGCTGTTTATAAATAAGACCTATTTTTTTAAATACAGAAAGCAAACATCTTGTGCTAGTTATAATTAACAGAGTTATCCACAAATAGTATTGATAGGGTTGAAAGGAAAATTAATAATTTAAATTATTGAAAAAATAATTAAATGCATATGTTATTTTTTAGTCTGCGGTAGCTTAAGGATTATTGACAATCCTAAGTGAATTGTCAATTCTGTTCTGGTTAAGTTAAGCCGTGCACATTACCTTTACACTTTCGTACTCAATCGGCGAATTACAGAATGAGGTTACTGTGGTGAAGGGTCGTTAATTTTACGTAAATGTTATATCATCAAACGATCAAGGTACTTTAAATTAATGTGTCCTGTTGCATTGGAATAGAAATCATGAAAACTACAGCGCAGCGTAATGAATAAACAAATTCTACTATCTTGGCTTGGCATGACTGACCTTAAGGCGGGCGGTCAAATTCCTGTGCGTACTGGTGAGGTCATAGGCGAAGGACCTGTATTAGGTGCATTAAATAAATTACCTTTTGTCGAACTGCATTTATTACACGATCAAGAAAAATCTAGGGTAGATGCTTATACAGCTTGGCTTACTTCGCAAACCCAGATAAAAGTTATTCCAGTTAAATGTTCACTATGTTCCCCGATTGATTTTGGTGACATTCATCAAGCGGTAGATGGTTACCTTCATGAATTGACAACTACAGAACCTGATCTAGATATAAGTATTCACTTATCTCCAGGAACTCCATCAATGACTGCTGTATCAATTTTGTTGGGTAAAACCAAATATAACACTCGATTTGTTCAGTCAAGTAAGGATAAAGGCGGAGCATTTGTTAGCATACCTTTTGATATTTCAGCCGAATACATCCCTAAATTAATTAAAAAAGCGGATAAAAAACTCACTCAATTAGCCAACCCTGAAGTGTCTTTATCAGCTGCTTTTGATGACATAATTACCCAAAATCCTGATATGAAAAGGCTTATCGTTAAAGCCGAAAAAATTGCAGTTAGAGACGTTCCAGCTTTAATAATGGGTGATTCAGGGACAGGAAAAGAATTATTTGCTAAAGCAATTCATAATAGTAGCTTACGAACAGGCAAACCTTTTATAACGGTAAATTGTGGTGCTATTCCAAAAGACTTAATTGACTCAGAATTATTTGGGCATGTTAAAGGTGCATTTACTGGAGCAAACACTGACAAAAAGGGATATTTTGAAGAGGCTGATGGTGGCACCTTATTTTTAGATGAATTTGGTGAATTACCTGCGGATGCGCAAGTGCGTTTACTTCGAGTGTTACAGTCTGGCGAAATTAGTAAAGTAGGGGATAGTAAAACCAAGCAAGTTGATGTTCGTATCATTGCTGCAACTAATCGCAATTTAGCGAATGAAATTGCTCAGGGAAATTTTCGGGAAGATTTATTTTATCGTGTTGCTATCGGCATACTTACTTTACCACCATTAAGAGGTAGAGTTGGCGATATAGCTTTGTTGTCAGAGTATTTAATAAAGAAGATAAACCAAGAAGCATCCAGTCAGCCTAACTATATAAATAAAAAAATTTCTATAAAAGCAAAAAATATTATATTAAATCACTCGTGGCGAGGTAATATAAGGGAATTACATGGGACACTGCTTAGAGCATCAATTTGGGCTGAGGGTGATGAAATATCTGAATCAGACCTTCAAGATGCTATGCTGGAGCATCCTCAAAAAGAAATATTAGATGACACACCGGAAATAGGTGAAGGGGTTGATATAAATGATGTTTTGGATGAGATAAGAAAGAAATATGTAACTCAGGCACTTAAACAAACAGCAGGCAATAAGAAGAAAGCAGCTAAGCTTCTAAATATATCAAATTATCAAACATTAACCAATTGGATTGGTAAATTAGAAATTAAATAAATATTGGCACACTCTTCGCTATGAAGAGGATATGGATATAATCATGCAATCAAAAAATTTTGAATTTCTTAGAAGCACATGGCCTGAGCTCGCAAGTTTGGGAGGATTTGCTGAGAAATATGCACAAGCAGACCCACAAAGTACATTAACTAAATTACGTAACTTTGCAGAGCGAAGTGTAGCCATTGTTTATAACGAACTCCGTCTACCAAAAGCACCTCAATCAAATTTTAATGAATTACTGAATAATGATGCTTTTACAGCAATAACCCCGAGAGTTGTTGTCGATAAACTTCATGCGATTCGCATACATGGTAATAAAGCTGCACATGGCGATACGGTTTCTGTACAAAATGCACAGTGGTTATTAAAAGAAACTTTTGATATTGGGCGCTGGCTATTTGCAACTTATGATAATGGTGAAATCAAGAGTATTACCGACTTTCAACAGCCGCTCCCCGCAATTTCTGCCAAAGCTGAATACAAAAAGGAGCGTAAAGCTTTATTAGAGCAATACGCAAAACAAGAAGCGCGTATGAAAGCCATGCTGGATGAGCTGGGAGCAGAACGCGAAAAAACAGCGATATTAGAAAGCACACAAGAAGAGCTTAATCATCTAAAACAACAAGCTACCAGCAAAGGCCAACAAGTTGCTAATGCATTGGAGTTTAATGAAGCAACAACACGCAAACACCTTATTGATACACAGCTGGCTCAAGTGGGTTGGAATATTGATGATAGCAACCAAGTTACCTTAGAAGAAAAAGTACTGCACCAGCCAACAAAATCAGGCGAAGGCTATGCTGATTATGTTCTTTGGGATAGCAATGCTAAGCCTCTAGCAGTAATAGAAGCCAAAAAGACTTCCGTTGATGCAGAAAAAGGTCGTCACCAAGCCAAAATTTATGCCGATGGCCTAGAAAAAATGCACGGCCAACGCCCCGTTATTTTTTACACCAATGGATATGATATTTGGCTATGGGATGACCATAACGCACAAAATTATCCACCTAGAAAATTGTATGGGTTTTATTCAAAAAACAGCCTGCAATACAAAATCCGTCAAAGAACAGAACGTCAGCTATTAAATAGTGTTAGTGCAAAACCTGAAATATTAGGTGATCGGCTCTACCAACATGAAGCCCTAAAGCGAGTATGTGAACGCTTTGAAAATAAGCAACGTAAAGCCTTAGTTGTACAAGCGACAGGAACAGGAAAAACGCGTTTAGCCATAGCAATATCCGATGCGATGATGAAAGCCGGCTGGGTTAAACGCGTTCTATTTTTATGTGATCGCCGAGAACTACGCAAACAAGCCAAAAATGCCTACAGTGAATTCTTATCAGCCCCGATAACACTACTGACCAGTAAAAGTGTAGAAGATACCCATAACCGAATTTTTGTCGCGACTTACCCAGCGATGATTAAGCTGTTTGCTAAATTCGATACAGGCTATTTTGATTTAATCATCTCGGATGAATCACACCGCAGTATTTACAATATCTACGGCGATATCTTCCGTTACTTTGATGCTATTCAGCTTGGTTTAACCGCTACACCCGTTGAAATGGTCAGTCGCTCTACCTGTCAATTATTTGGATGTGATTTTAAACATCCAACCAGTAATTATGATTTAGAAAGAGCAGTAGAAGAAGGCTATTTAGTCCCCTATCAAGTAGTAAAACACACCACTAAATTCCTACGTGATGGAATTAAAGGTCAGGCTTTAACAGCAGAAGAAATTGCTGAATTAGAAGATAAAGGGATAGATCCAAATTCCCTAGATTTTGATGGCAAAGATATTGATAAAGCCATTTATAACAAAGATACTAACCGTAAAATATTACAAAACCTAATGGAAAATGGAGTTCGTCAAGCAGATGGACAAACATTAGGAAAAACCATTATCTTTGCGCGGAATCATAACCACGCCATACTGCTGGAAAAAATGTTTGATGAAGTGTACCCGCAATACGGTGGTAAGTTTTGTCAGGTGATTGACCATTTCAACCCTAGAGCCGAAGAGTTGATTGATGACTTTAAAGGCGAAGGTAGTAATGATCAGCTTACCATTGCAATCTCTGTTGATATGCTCGATACAGGTATAGATGTACCAGCAATTGTGAATATTGTCTTTGCTCGCCCAGTAAAATCCCCCGTTAAATTCTGGCAGATGGTTGGACGCGGTACACGCCTTTGTAAAAATTTATTTGGACAAGGCAAAGATAAAACTCACTTTCAAGTTTTTGATCATTGGGGAGTGGTTGAGTATCACGGTATGAAAGCCAGAGATGTCACCATTACGCAAAGTAAATCATTGATGCAGCGCTTATTTGATGAGCGATTAAACCTAGCTAAAACAGCCTTACAGCAAGCGGAACCAGATTTTTTTGATGTCATGGCTAACTGGATGCATAAAACCATCAACAGTCTAGATAACGATACCCTAGCAGTACGCGATCATTGGAAAGTTAAACACCAAATGCAAAACATAGAACTGATCCGCCAGTTCTCAGCCAACACTGTTATTTTATTAGAAAATGAAATAGTCCCCCTCATGCAATGGCTGGATGTAAGGGGGCATAGTGAGGCCTATCAATGGGATTTTTTAATCAGTCAGATTCAACAACAAAAACTAAAATCATCAGGAAAATTAGATGATTTAGCCAGTGATGCTATTGCACAATTATTAGACTTACCGATGAATCTTAATCAAGTCAAAGTAAAAGCGGATTGGATTAAACAGTGTCGTGAACTAACTTGGTGGCAAGCCGCCTCATTAGATGAGCAGGAACAAGCCCGAATAGAATTGCGAGATATTATGCAGTATCGCAGCAAAGGAACAGGAGAACCACCAAAACCACCTGTTATAGATATAACCGATGGCGATGAGGTCAGAGAAAAACAATCGACATATCTAAATTCTGTCGATATGAAAGCTTATATAATCAATGTGGAACAGGCTTTACAAAGCCTATTTGACAATAACAACATACTGCAAAAAATTCGTAAAGGTGAAGCGGTTACTGAACAAGAGTTAGATAACTTAAATGCCTTGCTTCATACCCAAAATCCAGAGGTTGATTTAGAGGTATTAAAAGCATTTTATGATACCGCAACACCACTAGAACAAGTGTTGCGATCAATAGTAGGTATGGACAGTGGAGCAGTGAACCAACAGTTTTCTGAATTTATCCAAACATACTCCACATTAAATGCCAGACAAGTACAATTTCTAGGCTTATTAAAGCGACAAATTGCAACCAGTGGAGCGATAGAATTATCTAGTTTGTATGAAATGCCACTTGCGGCATTAGGCGATATAGATGCATTGTTTGATAATGATCAACAAATAGACCATCTACTTAATATAGTAAAAAGTTTTGGACATTATCCAGAACCAAGAAGATAAAGAAGTCCTCTCTAAAGGGAGAAGGGTGGGGGAGGAGATATATAAAATCCTTCACAAAAACATAATAAATAAAACGGAATATAAATGATAACAGGCGCATTAAAAAACAAAATCGACAAACTTTGGTTGGAATTCTGGCAAGGTGGCGTAGCCAACCCGCTGAGCGTTATCGAGCAAGTTACTTTCTTGATGTTCTCGCGGCTGTTAGACATTAACGAAACACGCGATGAAAAACGTCAATCACGTACGGGTAAAGATTTTACCCATCGCTTTAAAGAAAATGAACAACACCTACGCTGGAGCCAATACAGCCATATCGAAGATGCAGAGCGTTTATTACATGTCGTAAGAGATGAAGTATTTAAACACTTTCGCGAACATACAGGTGAAAGTCAATTTGGCGATTACATGAAAGATGCGCGCTTGATTATCGAAAAGCCTAGTCTGTTAGTTAAAGCGATCGAAATGATTAATGCATTACCCTTGGAATCAGGTGATACCAAAGGTGATTTATACGAATACTTATTAGGCAAGCTCTCCACCGCAGGTATTAACGGCCAATTCCGTACCCCACGCCATATTATTGAACTGATGGTGAGAATAATGGATCCGCAACCCGATGAAACCATTGCTGATCCAGCCTGTGGAACAGCAGGATTTCTGGTCGGTGTGATGAATTACTTAATGGAACAACACAGCTCTGAGCAAGGCACAATACGCGAAGAAATAGAGGTGGATGACGGTAAAAAACTTACCCAAATCACCTACACAGGTGATCAGCTTGACCAAGACCAATGGCAACATATTAAAAACGATATGATTCATGGTTTTGATTTTGATAACACCATGTTGCGTATTGCCGCGATGAACCTGTATATGCACGGTGTCGATAACCCTGATATTCATTATCAAGACACTTTGGCACAAAGCTTTTCCGAACGCTTTCCGCAAGTTGAACAAGATGCCTTTAATGTGATTCTAGCCAATCCGCCGTTTAAAGGCAGTTTAGACGAAGACACTGTTAACCCACCTATTCTGAGAATGGTGAAAACCAAAAAGACCGAACTGTTATTTATCGCCCAGATATTACGTATGCTAAAAACTGGTGGGCGCAGTGCCACCGTTGTACCGCAAGGCGTGTTATTTGGTTCTTCAAAAGCCCATCAAGCAGTTCGAAAATTATTAATTGATGATAACCAATTAGAGGCGGTGATTAACTTACCCAGTGGTGTGTTTAAACCTTATGCAGGTGTAGCAACTGCAATTTTAATTTTTACCAAAGGTGGTGCGACTGATCAGGTGTGGTTTTATGATTTACAAGATGATGGTTTTTCTTTAGATGATAAACGCGATGCTTTATATCAAGATGAACAAGGCAACCCGCTCGGTTTTGCAGGCGATTTACCCAAGGTATTAGCAGGGTATCAAAACCGTGATAAAGCAGTTGCCGATACTGAAGCCAATGATAAAACACTAGCCAGTTTTTGGGTGAGTAAAGCCGATATTGCTGCTAATAAATATGACTTGTCGATTAACCGTTATAAAAAAGTGGTGTATGAAGAAGAGCTGTATGAAGAGCCTAAAGTTCTTTTAAAGCGGTTAATGGATTTGGAAATGGATATTCAGCAGGAGTTAGGGGAATTGGAGGAGATGTTGTGAGTTTTTTTGAAAACTCAAAGAGATACACGGAAGTTTCTTTAATAGACATTGCAACTTTAAAGAGAGGGTATGATCTTCCCGTCCAGAATAGAGTTGCTGGAAATGTGCCTATTTTTGCCGCAAATGGTCAAAATGGTACACATAACCAAGTAAAAAAAGTTGGACCAGGTGTTGTTACAGGGCGAAGTGGCACAATTGGAAAGGTTCATTATGTGAATGGTGAATACTGGCCTTTAAATACATCTTTATATGTAACTAATTTTCATGGTAATCACCCTAGATGGGTGTTTTATATGTTACAAGCTTTCAAGTTAGAAAGGTTTGTGGAAGGTGCTGGTGTTCCAACGTTAAACAGAAACTTGGTTCATGGTGAGAAAATTCCACTCCCGCCCCTAAATGAACAAAAACGCATCGCTGCCATACTCGATAAAGCCGATAGCCTACGCCGCAAACGCCAGCAAGCCATCCAACTCGCCGACCAATTCCTCCGCTCCGTGTTTTTGGATCTATTTGGCGATCCTTTAACTTGGTCAAAAAATAATACTTCAACTGATTGGGAGTATTTGCCTATTCGTAAAATTGCACACTTAAAAAGAGGATATGATCTTCCCGTCCAAAATAGACATGGAGAAGGGGTTCCTGTTTATGCTGCAAATGGTGTGGTGGGGTTTCACAATGAAGAAAAAGTATCAGGACCAGGGGTAATCACAGGGCGAAGTGGAACCCTGGGTACTGTTATGTTTTCAAACGAATCATTTTGGCCTTTAAATACTTCATTGTATGTAACTGATTTTTGCGGAAATGAACCTAGGTACATCCAATGGTTTTTAAAGTTTTATAAATTAGATAGATTTCATAGGGGAGCTGGTGTGCCGACGCTTAATAGAAATTTATTTCTTGATGAAATGTCATTTGTACCACCAATTGAAATTCAAAAGAAATTTGTTGATATTTTTAATATAGTGGCTGCCGTACATTCGAAGTTTAATGATTATTCAGATAAAAATTTATTTGAATCACTTAGCCAAAAAGCCTTCGCAGGTGAACTTTAATGCCTGCAATAGACACAAGTCTACGGAAATACGTCATTCCAGCAGGGAAGCTGGAATCCAGTCACAGGGAAGTGACTCGCCGTATAGCAATGCCTTCCATGGACGCTGGATTTCGGCCTCCCTGCCGAAATGACGCATTAATAAATAAAGGACAAATTTAATGCCCATCCAGCAAAGCCAAGAACAACTCACCAGCCTGCTCCGTGAATTATGCAAACTATCCAAAGAAACCGAATGGGTAGAATTTAAGCATAATAATGCTGACCCGCAGATGGTGGGTGAATATATCTCAGCACTGGCTAATTCAGCCGCTTTATTGGGTAAACAATCCGCTTATTTGGTGTGGGGAATTGCCGATGAAACGCATACTTTGCAGGGAACAGACTTTAAACCCTCAACTGCCAAGCATAAACAACAAGAGCTAGAAAGCTGGTTATTACAAAAAATAGCTCCCAAAATCCATTTTCAGTTTTTTGAATTTGAAGTTGATAACAAATCATTTGTTATTTTAGAAATCATAGCAGCCAGTCATACACCTGTTCAGTTTGATGGTGTGGAATATATCCGTATTGGTTCATACAAGAAAAAACTGAAAGATCATTCTGCCAAAGAACGCGAGTTATGGCGCACCTTTGATCGTGTGCCTTTCGAGAAACAAATGGCAGCAGAAAACCAAAGCGAAGAGCAAATATTAAAATTACTGGATTATCCCGCTTATTTTGAGCTGATGGAACACCCACTGCCCGATAATCGAGTCGGTATATTAAATGCGTTAGAAGCTGATCAATTAATTATTAAAAGTGATAGCGGCCAGTGGCATATCTCTAATTTAGGTGCAGTGCTGTTTGCTAAACAATTAACTGATTTTTCACATTTGGCACGTAAAGCGGTGCGAGTGGTGTTATACAAAAGCAATAACCGCATAGAAACCATCCGTGAAATCGGTGGTAATAAAGGCTATGCGACAGGGTTTGAAGGCTTAATCGAGTTTATCAATAATTTACTCCCCGAAAACGAAGTCATCGGTCAGGCATTACGAAAATCAGTCCCCATGTTCCCAGAACTAGCCATCCGTGAACTAGTCGCCAATGCACTGATACATCAAGATTTTACCCTAACGGGTACAGGTCCGATGATCGAGATATTTACAGATCGCATGGAAATCACCAACCCAGGTGTTCCACTGGTAGACACGCAACGCTTTCTGGACAGCCCACCAAGAAGCCGTAATGAAGCCATCGCTTCATTCTTGCGCCGTATCGGTATCTGTGAAGAACGAGGTAGTGGAATTGATAAAGTGGTTTTTCAAACCGAACTATTCCAATTACCCGCCCCAGCCTTTTCAGTCACACCAGAACATACCCGTGCCGTACTGTTTGGTCATAAAGAATTTAAGGATATGGATAAAGAAGCTCGACTCCGTGCTTGTTATTTACATTGTTGCCTGAAATATGTCAGTGATCAGCCGATGAATAATGCTTCAATACGTAAACGTTTTGGGATCGAAGAGCAAAACAAAGCCAATGCATCCCGTATTCTGTCGCAAACGGTAGAAGCTGGGTTAATAAAACTTTATGACCCAGAGGCAGGAGTTAGGGCTAAGCGCTATATACCTATTTGGGCATAGAGTTTGTTGATGGTTTGTTGATCAAGCTATGTTTAATACTGATTATGTTTAATTAACATAATGATAAATAAAGAAATACTTTTGTTGATGGTTTGTTGATGATTGCGTGCAAAATATTTAAATGAGATAAAAATAATGGATGATGCTTTAGAGCAACTTGAAGAATATTTTAAAAAATCAAAACAAGAACATTGGTTTGGTATTCAGAATTTCCAAGGAGTTCGTGAATATACAAAAATTCCTTTAGCTCCTTTAACTTTAGTATATGGACAAAATTCAGCTGGGAAAAGTACTATTCATGATGCCCAGCAATTTATACGTGGTTTTTTTAGTGGTGACTGGGACAGCAAAACGACAGCAGAATATTTGGATCGTTGGGCTAATCATAATCGTGATTCCCAACCGTTAACTAGAGGTTATTTGGGGAACCCTGATGATGTGGTGATTAGTATTAGTTCAGTTACTGGTGAGCTTGATTATTTTCAATGGGAGTCTGATTATCATCAAAATCAAGATATGATTACTGATGGTTTAGCAAATACACTATTTGCGTATGAACTTGGTAATTCGATTCCTTTTCGAGTTGAATTACATTTTTCCGACAAAATTCAGGGTCGCGGTTGGTCTGTTAGTCAGTTTTCATTGTATTTAGGCAATGAGATTTGTGTGAATTTGATTTTTAATGAGTTTAATAGGTTCTCCTCTGAATGTGTATTGAAGCTCAATAAATCTCATTTGGTTTATTCGTTATTAGATTCTTTTTTCTCTCAAGGGATTGATCGTTTAGTGACGGAAGAAATGGGAGAGAACTCGACAGATGACCATTTTCTTATCTTTACTAATATTGATAGTAGTGGAGACCTGCTTTGGAAGAAACCAATTAGTTGGTTGGGAGATGATAACGGAGCAGATCGACCTACACCAGAGGTGTTAGAGCTAAGAACTTTCTTATTAAGTTTATTGACTGTCCCCACAAAAAGTATTTCCAGTGATTTTAACTTCAGTTCAATTCCACCTCTTAGACCTATACCAACAAAACAGACGGCTGTGTTTCGTTGTTCTTTGGATGCTTATAAACAATCACATGGCTGGCTATCGATTGCTGAACAGGTTTCTATGAAATTAATAGATGAAAACTATCCAGTTAATCAGCCATTAGGTGATGAGCCGTCATTTTCTTCTTTGGATAAAATTAATCGTATACTTTCGCACCCTATGTTCTTAGGGACTGAATATGAGGTTACAGGTGAGTGTTTGTTTTTGGCACCTATTAATGTGTTAAGTGACGTGAATAAAAGCAATGAAGATATGCGCGAAATATTACGAAACTTAGAAGTTGAAGTGCATTTAAAGTTGAGGCATAAATCAAATGGGTGTCTGGTAGAAATTGAAGATGTTGGCGTAGGTATTTCACAAATAATTCCAGTACTAGTTGCAATTATTAATGGTGGAGGTGTTTTTATTCAGCAGCCAGAATTGCATTTACACCCTAAATTACAAGCGCAACTTGCAGATGCATTTATTGAATGTACAAATTCAGGTGCTTGGTCTAATTTTGTTATCGAATCTCACAGCGAACACTTTCTATTGCGCTTATTACGCAGAATTCGAGAAAGCAGAAAAAGCGATATTAAAAATAAATTATTTAGTTTGGAATCTACGCAACTGAGCGTTTTGTATGTCAATAAGCTGGGCGATGGATCGAGCAAGATTTTTCCGTTAAGAATTTCTGAAGATGGTGAGTTTATTGACCGTTGGCCGAATGGTTTTTTTACCGAACGCGATGGAGAGTTGTTTGATGAATGAGGAATTTCTAGTTGAACCTGCTGGATTTAATAGCGCGCTGGAGTTGAAGTATTTACTGGAAAAGTTTGGTTTTTTTCAGGGACGATTTATTGGTAAATTCCCTAAAGACTGGCAAAAACAGATTTATCAAAATATGTCTTCTCTACCTGATGTAGAGCAAGCGCGAGTTAAGCGTTTACTGGAGAAAAGTAAGGGTACTCTGGTGCCGTCTGGTCAGCCTTTTGAGTCTTCTAAATCATGGCTTGATAATGCGCATCAACAAGTCGAACAGAAAAGATTTTCTGGTCTTGTGGCGGCTAACCCTAATCAGTGGGGGTATCCTGATTTTAGTGAAGTTGATGAAGATTATCTTTTAGGTGGTCATGATGTGCGTGTGCTGGGTCAGGCTGAAAATTACACGGAGATTGCTCGGCGCTTATTGCAACTAAGTCATGAAATCGTATTGGTTGATCCCTATTTACATCTGAATAAACCTGCTTGCGAAAAAGTAATTACGCATTTTTTAGGTATTGCTCAACAAGGCAAGTGCCGATCCTTCGTTATTTGGGCGAGAGAAGAAAAGGCAGGTATGAAAGGTTATCAGCAGATGTTAGAGCGTAGATATAAAACGAAATTAGTAAAAGGCTCGCAACTGATAGTGAAGCTTGTTAATGATAATAACTCAACAGAGAAAATTCATGCGCGTCTGATGTTATCTGTATTAGGTGGTTTTCGTTTTGATCAGGGGTTTGCGGAAATTCCTGATAATCGCTATGTGGATATTTCTATTTTAGATAAGCAAACGCATGATCACCATTGTCGTTGGTATGTGGACCCTGGATCACCGAATGATTTTGAAGTTGTAGAAGAATACGTTTTATCAAACCAATAATTATTTAAAGTACATTGAAAGGGAAATTTCCATGAGCCTCCAAAAATACTCCGTTAACCAGCATTTAATTGAATCACTTTTAACTTGGGTTAAGTCAGGTGAAATTGCTATTCCAGAAATACAGCGTCCTTTCGTATGGGATGCAGCACAAGTTCGTGACTTACTTGATAGCCTTTATAAAGGTTATCCTGTCGGCTATATCATTGTTTGGAAAAATCCGAATGTAAAATTAAAAGACGGGTCTTTCTCGCAAGGCAAAAAGATATTGATTGATGGCCAACAAAGAGTGACTGCATTAAGCGCTGCTTTGATTGGTCAATCGGTGGTTAATAAGGAATATAAACAGGTTCGTATTCGTATCGCATTTAACCCAAAAGAAGAAAGGTTTGAAGTCACTACGCCGATTATTGAAAGAGATAAGGCTTGGATTTCAGATGTCGTACCTATAATGCAGGGTGATATCAGTTTATTGAAAATGATCCGTCAATATAATGAAGCTAATCCAGAGGTTGATGAGGATAAGCTGGAAAGTGTGATTAGCCAGTTAACGGGTATTACTAAAAAACAGATAGGCATGATTGAGTTGGATGCCGATTTAGATATTGAAACGGTTACTGAAATTTTTATTCGTATTAACCGTGAAGGTGTCACCTTAAGTCAGGCTGATTTTGTGATGTCTAAAATTGCTTCTAATGAAACTTATGGTGGTAATCAATTGCGTAAAGCTATCGATTATTTTTGTCATTTAGCGGTAGCTCCTGGGTTTTACAGCCATATCGCAAATAATGATCCTGAATTTGCGAAAACAGATTATTTTAAAGCAATGCGTTGGCTGCGAAATGAAAATGATGATTTATATGAGCCGTCTTACACCGATATGTTGCGAGTTGCATTTACTTCGCAATTTTCCAGAGGGAAGTTAGCTGATTTGGTTGGCTTATTGTCTGGAAGAAATTTTGAAACGCGGACGTATGAACAAGATATTGAAGAAGCATCTTATGATAAGTTGAAGCATGGTGTTATGCAGTTTATGAATGAAACGCATTTTAAGCGATTTATCATGATCATTAAGTCAGCAGGCTATGTTGTTAATAAGTTAATTAGAGCGCAAGCACCATTAAATTTTTGTTACATTTTGTATTTGAAATTGCGTGCAGAAAAATATGACCAGAACAAAATTGAGCATTATGTCAGGCGGTGGTTTGTACTTACCTCTTTAACCGGTCGTTATTCAAGCTCTCAGGAAACACGATTTGATTATGATATTAAGCAAATAGATGCCCAAGATTTTGGTGAATTTCTGGCTTCAATTGAAGCGGCAGAGTTATCTGAAGCATTTTGGGATGTTGGCTTGCTGCAATTATTAACAACGTCAAACAGTACACACCCTGCATTTAATGCATTTTTAGCTGCTCAATCTGTGAGTAATGATAAGGGGTTTTTATCTAAACAGATTACGGTGAAAAGCTTGCTGGAACATAGAGGTGATATTCATCATATTTTTCCTAAGAATTATTTGAAGAAAACATTTAATTTAACAAGAGGCCAATACAACCAAGTTGCCAACTATGTTTACACGCAGTCTGAAATCAATATTGCGATTGCCGATAAACCACCTGCTGATTATATGGAAACAATTGTTAATCAGTGTCAAACAGGAGAGTTGGTATTGGGAGGAATTGAATCAATAGATGAATTAAAAGTGGATCTGGCTGCTAATGCTATTCCAGAGAATCTTTATTTAAAGCAGGACTATGAGTATCAAGATTTTCTTTCGGAAAGGCGAAAGCTTATGGCTAGAAAAATTAAGGAGTATTATTTCGGAATTTAGCTGGGAAGAGGGATAAAAAATATTATATATAAGTAAATAATATTGTATTCTATGGTTTGGTAACAAATTTTTCATTAGGTGGAAATGTCACTAACCGCTTTATATTCAATGGATAAGGGGTCTTGGCATGATTTCTGTATTATTGCTGAGTAACTTAATTAAAAACACAAGGAGATCCACCATGGCTAAATTAATTTCTGAAGAAGTAAGACTACGTATAATCAAAATTGCAGAACAATATGATTTTGCTGTTCAGCTGAAGCCGAATAATCAAGATCAGTATGTTAAAAATTTGATGTTTTACTCTAAAGCCATTAACCAAACGGTTTATATTCGTAAGGATGCTGGAGTTAAGGATGGAGGTATCCCTTCATATTTTAAAGTTGCAGTACATCCAAATTTCTTCAACAAGCATTGGACTGCTTCTACTGAGGGAATAGAGGAACTCATTAATCGTCAAAAGCAGAAGAATTTACATTCCAGTAGTAATTATAAGAAATTTCCTGTTTTTTCAGAAAATAATGAGCCGTGCGGGATGTGTTTTAAGGTGGCTGATTATGAGGCATTAGGGAAATTGTTTCAGTGTATGAAAACAGGTGACGATAGTAAAGATCAGGAACTAATCGAATTAATTCCGTCTGATAAAAAACAAGATAATGAAGTTAAGGCTGCCAGTTCTATTGATCGAAGTATAGCTCCTTCTATAGCTAAAAAAGAAAAACCAGTGGTAGCTGAGTCTTTAAACAGTGTTCCAACCAAGGGACTAGTTATTAAAAGCCCTTTTATTGAACGCATTTTAGCAGGTACAAAAACATGGGAGATGCGTTCTACCTTAACAAAAATACGTGGGCCTATTGCTTTAATCAAGCAGGGAAGTGGCCAAATTATAGGAGTGGCAAATTTGGTTGATACAAAAGGGCCGTTGAGTCAACAGGACAAATTAAATGCAATGGATAAGCATCAAATATCAATTGAGCGATTACAGTCGGGTGAAACAGATAAATGGGGTAACGCTTGGGTTATGGAAAATGCTCAACCATTGATTAGCCCAATTGACTATCAGCATCCTAATGGTGCAGTGATTTGGGTAAACCTTGAAATACAGGTACAGGAAAAATTAGCGATTGCGATGCAGTAACGCTCCAAAAATTAAAAGGATAAATAATGACAGACCCAATTTTGTTGGCAAGTGTAATAACAGGCGTAATACTTTTCTTTATTTTGTTAT
>Ga0209495_1000738_pt1 | contig 24256 bp, 22 predicted proteins | sample EN1Hudsemesocosm_FD_184629 | JGI IMG/M metagenome (GOLD analysis project Ga0209495, IMG submission 184629) | Methane-oxidizing microbial communities from mesocosms in the Hudson Canyon - EN1E Hudson Canyon (SPAdes) (version 2) | ecosystem: Environmental > Aquatic > Marine > Cold seeps | place... | reverse complement strand
AACCAGTCACGACGAACTTCTGCTGGTTTTGCACTTAAAGTGGTTGTTTTCATTCCGCGGGTTGCTCCTGAAAAAATTACGCAAGCGGGTCTAATAAAGAGGGGGAATATTACGCATTCAACCGCTCGCTGTCAACCCAAATTACTAGATAAATAAGGTGATGAGAATTACACCTAGTATTAGACGATAGATTACAAAAGGCCACATACCGATCTGACTGATTAACTTCATAAAGAAGTGAATACAAATATAAGCACTAATCGCAGAGAATAGTGCGCCAGAAAATAGTGTGGACCAATCAATTACTACCGAGGATATGACTAGTTTAACACTGATCCAACTTCCAGCTAAGAAAATAATAGGGATTGATAGTAAAAAAGAGAACTGTGCAGCTGCATGCCTAGATAAACCCAGCATTAACCCTGCTGTCATGGTGATACCTGATCGTGATGTGCCGGGAATAAGCGATATTGCCTGTGCAACACCTATATATATGATGTCTTGCCAATTAATCTGATTTAATTCTCGTTGCCGCTTGCCATACCAATCTGCCCAGCCAAGTAATAAACCAAAACCAATTGTGGTTGCGGCAATAACAAATGGACTGCGTAAATGGTTGTCGACCAGATCATTTAATAAGAGTCCCGCCAGTCCGGCGGGAATTGTGGCAAACAATACTGCCCATGCAAGAAAGCTTTGATCCACATGCTTGCGCAATTTTAGAGATTGAAACCAGTCGGAGGATAATTTTTTTAAGGTATGGCGGAAATAAAAGACAACTGCGCTTAGTGTACCGACGTGAACGGCAACATCAAAAGCGAGTCCTTGATCTTCCCAGCCAGCGATAATAGGCAATAGAATTAAATGGGCTGAGCTGGATATGGGTAAGAATTCTGTTAAACCTTGCAGTATGGCGAGGGCAAGAATATGAGGTAATTCCATCTAAATTTGGACTCGAAATAATTGAATATCAAATTATCCTATTTTTTGTGCGCATATAAAAGGTGTGCTTCATGATATTATTTCGTGGATAACTTCTATTCTTTGTTTTTTTGTGGAAAAACATGCCAAACAGAATTCGCGAAATACCGTACAACTATACCTCTTTCTCTGACCGTGAAATCGTTATTCGATATCTTGGTGAACCAATGTGGGACATCGTCCAAACGTTACGAGGTCAGCGTAAGACTGGGCGTAGTGCCAAAATGTTATTCGAGGTCTTGGGAGATATGTGGGTTATCTCACGTAATCCTTTTATCCAAGATGATTTAGTTGAAAACCGTAAACGTTGGGATTCGCTATGTCATGCTTTGCATCATCGCCTTGATCAAGTACGTGAGCGTGCAACAAAAAATAACAATCAATTAGCACTTGAACTCGAAAATAGTGCGCGAGATGCAGTTGCTAAATTTGAACGTGATTTATTAAATGTTGCTGACCGCAGACAAGCTGTGATGAGACGTTTATCTCGAGTAACTAAAAAACATAATATCCAGTTTGATGGTTTAGCACGCGTTTCACATGTAACGGATGCAACAGATTGGCGTGTTGAATATCCCCTTGCTGTTGCTACACCGGATAGTGAAGAAGAAATGGCTGCACTAGTTGCAGCATCGATCGAGTTAGGTTTAACCGTTATTCCTCGTGGTGGTGGTACTGGATATACCGGTGGGGCGATTCCACTCACAGCAGAAAGTATTGTTATTAATACTGAGAAGCTAGAAGGCATAGGCCCTGTTATTTACCGTACCTTAGCTGGGCGAGATGATGAGGTAGCGACCGTTCGTGCTGAAGCGGGTGTGGTGACACGTCGACTTTCTGATCTTGCGGGTAAAAATGGTTTAGTGTTTGCCGTTGACCCAACATCACAAGACGCCTCAACTATTGGTGGTAATGTTGCGATGAATGCCGGTGGTAAAAAAGCCGTTATGTGGGGAACAACGCTTGATAACTTAGTATCATGGCGCATGGTGACACCTGACTCTGAGTGGATGGAAGTAGAACGTCTTAACCATAATATGGGCAAGATCCACGACATTGAGATTGCTGAGTTCCAAGTTACTCGTTATCAAGCAAATGGTAAAACGCCTATTGGTGAGCCAGAACATATCGCCATTCCTGCCCCTGAATTACGTAAAATTGGTCTTGGTAAAGATGTTACCAATAAATTCTTAGGTGGTTTACCGGGTATTCAAAAAGAAGGCTGTGATGGTTTAATTACTTCTGCAGTGTTTGTTTTGCATCGTGACTCACAATTTACTCGTACCGTTTGTCTTGAGTTTTTCGGTAATGATTTAAGTAAAGCTGTTCCTGCAATTGTAGAAACTAAAGATGCGCTGGATAATAATCCCGGTATCGTTTTAGCGGGAATGGAACATCTTGACGAACGTTATGTTCGTGCTGTCGATTACACCACTAAAGCCCCACGATCAGAATTGCCAAAAATGGTGTTAATGATTGATGTTTCTGGTGATGATGAAGATGTTGTTGCGGCAGCCTGTTCTGAAATTGTTCATTTAGCGAATGCACGTGATGGCGAGGGCTTTATTGCTGTTAGTCCTGAAGCTCGCAAACGTTTTTGGGCAGATCGATCAAGAACAGCAGCCATTGCAAAACATACCAATGCCTTTAAGATTAACGAAGATGTGGTGATTCCATTAGACCGTCTGTCTGAGTATAACGATGGCATTGAGCGCATGAATATTGTGCAATCAACACGTAATAAATTAAAGATGGCCGATGCGGCTTGCACCTATTTATCAAACCAGCCGAAAGAATTAAAGCAGGAAGATAAAGAGCTAGATGACAGTGCTGAAAATGATGCCATTCTACAAGCGAAAATTGATGCCGCTTGTAAGCACCTTGATGATGTTCGTGCTCGCTGGAATGAAATATTAAATAGTTTTGAATCATTAGCAGCAGATAAATTAGATTTATTGTCTGAAGAGCTTATCGCGAAGTTAAATGAGGGTGATACCTTATTTGATGTATTACAACGACGTGATGTACGAATTTCTTATCGCCAGGAAGTCGAAAAACCACTCAAAGAATTATTCCAAGGTCAGTCATTAGCAGCATTACGTACAAAACTAGATGCTATTCATGCTGATCATCGTTCTAGCCGTTTGTTTATAGCGACCCATATGCATGCGGGTGATGGCAACGTTCATACCAATATTCCCGTGAACTCGAATGATTACGACATGATGCATGAAGCCGAACTCATCGTTGATGATGTAATGGAATTGGCTGGTGCATTAGGTGGTGTTATTTCTGGTGAGCATGGTATCGGTTTGACTAAGATGCAATATCTTGATCAAGCCACGATTGATGCTTTTGCAAAATACAAACAGCAAGTCGATCCTAACGGTAATTTTAATGCCGGTAAATTATTGGCAGGGTCTGGTTTAGACAATGCTTACACACCTTCAATGAGGCTGTTACAGCAAGAAGCTTTAATTCTTGAAGCCAGCGAATTGAATGAAGTAAATAACGATATTAAAGATTGTTTACGTTGTGGTAAGTGTAAACCGGAATGTACTACGCATGTACCTCGTGCAAATTTATTGTATTCACCACGAAATAAGATTTTAGCGACTGGTTTGATCATGGAAGCTTTTCTTTATGAAGAACAAACTCGTCGTGGTATTTCGGTTCGTCATTTTGAAGAAATGAATGATGTTGCCGATCACTGTACAGTTTGTCATCGCTGTTTGAATCCTTGCCCAGTCAATATCGACTTTGGTGATGTGACAGTGAAGTTGCGTGCTATTTTGAAAAATCAGGGCAAACGTCACTTTAATGTGGGAACGTGGACCTCAATGGCTTACTTGAATGCCACTGATCCACTGACCATTAAAATTATGCGTAAGGGCATGATTGAATGGGGTTATAAAGCCCAACGCCTTGCACATAATGCAGCTAAATACTTGGGTTTATTAGGCAGTAAAAAGAAACGACCATTGCCAACAACGGGTAAAACACCCATTCGTGAGCAGGTTGTTCATTTTATGAAAAAACCGATGCCTGCTGGTTTACCATCACAAACAACACGTGCCATGCTGGGTGTGGAAGATGACAAGATGATTCCAATCTTGCGTGATGTTAATAAAGTGAATGAAGACTCTGATTCTGTATTTTACTTCCCAGGTTGTGGCAGCGAGCGTTTATTTAGCCAAGTGGGTTTGGCAACGCTAGCCATGCTTTATGAAGTAGGTGCAGAAACGGTCTTACCACCGGGTTATTTATGCTGTGGTTACCCGCAAGCTTCAAGCGGTGATACAGAAAAAGGTCAGGCTATCTCTACAGCTAACCAAGTGTTATTTCATCGTCTAGCTAACACCTTGAATTATATGGATATCAAAACGGTCATCGTATCCTGTGGTACTTGTATGGATCAGTTACTCAAATATCAATTTGAGTCGATATTCCCAGGTTGCCGTCTATTAGATATTCACGAATATTTGATGGAGAAAGGTGTCAAGATGGAAGGTGTTGAAGGTACGCAGTATCTTTATCATGAACCCTGTCATACACCGATGAAAACGTATGAATCAACTAATGTAGCTGCAACATTATTAGGCCAAGATGTAACATTAAGTGATCGTTGTTGTGGTGAGTCAGGTTCTTTTGCTGTGGCGAGACCTGATATTGCAACCCAAGTACGTTTTCGTAAAGAGGAAGAGATAACAAAAGGAATTCAGCAGTTAACGGGTGAAGGTAAAGCCGTTAAAGGTAATGTAAAAATGTTAACGTCATGTCCAGCTTGCCAGCAAGGTCTGGAACGATATAGTGAAGATACGGGTATTGATACAGATTACATTGTTGTTGAGGTGGCTAACCATATATTAGGTAAAGATTGGCAGCCTAAATTTATCGAAGATGTGAAAGATGGCGGGATTGAACGCGTTCTATTGTAATAGATAAAGACCTTGATATATTAATGTATCAAGGTCTTTAAATTAATTGTTTAGAGTAGCTGAGTGCTATGCTTCATATAATGTGTAGAGCTGACTTTCTTCCATTGCGACACGTTGGGTAAGTACTTTACCTATACCTTCTAAGTCAGAAATAAATTCATCCTTAAGGCCATCGGTAAAGTGTGCTTTTTCATATTTCTTTGAAAACTGAACAACCGCACGGGCAATACCATTCATTTCTTTACGAACATCTTGAATGAACTCTAAATTAGTAGAGTCATCACTCAGTTTTACTTCAAGATAAGTATAGAATTGAACATTTTCAACAATTACATGAGCTTGTAATGCTCGTTTAAATTCGGTGATTTTTTCACTGAGTTGAATATATTTGTGCTTACCCAACAGTTCAAACATGTCACTATAAAGAGTGACAATCGATTGATGATCATGAGTTAAGTTTTCTACTAACTCGGGGCGAAACTTGATTGAAGTGTCCCTGTTTTCCTGTTGAAAACGATTTCTATTGTTGGTGTCTTCTTTTTCGCCAAACATCCATGTAAATAATCCCATATCTCTTTTACTCCCTGTAATATTACTTTTAATGTTTAAAAGTGTGATGAGAAATACATTTTTAGTGTAGCACTATATTTGTAAGTATGATAGGAGTGATCGGTTTGGTTTTATATAGTTCCCATATATTAGTCGCTTAATATGTGGAGAATTGAAATCCTAAAACGGTGTAATAAATATTTACACAGCTTTAGTTCTATTTTTTAGAAAGTAATTGAAATTAACGTAATGTTAATGCTTCTCCATCAAATTTAATGCCATCCCATGCTGAAACCATAAAATTCCGAATGTTTTGATGATCATCACCTTTAGGGTTTTTAAGAACATCATCACGGTAATAACTGCCAAAACAAGCTAAAGTTTGCTGTTCAGATAGCTTATTTAACAAACCAAAAGAGAAAATCTTGCAGGAGCCATTATTCTGATTGGCTTCATTGAGAGTGGCTCCATTAGTAAAAGTAGTGGGGTTGAAATTGTAATTGGCATCAATTGTTGCCATTGTGTCAGAAAACTCAATAGTTTCAGGATGTGAGGTTAATTTGCTGATAAAAGTATTTAGGTTCATTATCTTTTTTGTTCTAGTGATGGTTATTGGAAGGTAATTATACCTTAAGAATCTGCCTATATAATCGTTTGATTATTAAATGTAAGGATGTGTATGGTATTACTGAGTAGGTGGAAATCTTTTCGTTTTTCGATTCGTTCGGCTGTCGTTGCTGTCTTTTTGATTTCAACCTTGATGACTGCTTCAGTCGCTATTGGCTTGCACTATCATTTTAGTAAGATATTAACTTTAGAAGCAGCTTTATCGACTTATCAACAAACAGCGACTGGTACGCATGATTATCTAGCTGCAATCGATGACAAAGCGACAGAAACTGTACGCATATTATCTAAATTTCCGAAGTTGGTCGAAAATGAAACTATTTCTGATCAATCTCGTGATTTCTTTGCTGAAATATTACAACGAAATCCAATTTTTTCTGATATTACCGTGGGGTTTCCCCAAGGCGGCTTCTACCAGTTGGTCAACCTTGATGCTAATGTTGCCATTCGCCAACAACTCAATGTACATGCAGAAGATCATTGGTTGGTTATTACGATAAAAACTAAGGAAAATAAGCTCTATCAACATTTTGATTATTTTGATGAGCAGTTTAAGCTGCAGCGTAGCTCACAATATCCGACAAGTTACGATATTAGTAAAAGACCTTGGTTTATCAATGCAGAAGAAAAGCTAGTTTATAAAACAAAACCCTATTTATTTCATAACTTACAATTACCCGGTCAAACATATTCCACCCAAATTGAAGGTAGCAAAACGGTATTAGCTATTGGCATTGTTTTGCCTTCGGTGTCTGATTTTTTGCAAGCACAGTCCGTGACTGAAAAAAGTGAACTTTATATTTATCAGAAAAATGGTGAGATTATTGCTTCTAATGTGCAACAGGATAAAGAACTAGTTTTACCACCGGCACCGACCTTATATCTAACCGAGGCACAAAAAAATACGGTCAAAAAACATCCCTATTTAACCGTTTCTAATGAAACAAATTGGCCACCGATTAATTTTGCAATTGCAGGCCAGCCTCGAGGTTATTCTATTGATGTATTGGACTATATTGCCGAGATGACAGGCTTCGAGTTTCGCTATGTAAATGGCCTGAATTGGCAGGAAATGGCACAATTATTTATTAATAATGAACTTGATATTATTCAACCTGTTTTTTTCAATTCAGCTAGAGAGGCCGCCGGTGAATTGAGTCAAGCTTTTATTGATGTGCCTTATGGGGTTATTTCACCTGTAGCTAGTCCCTCAATCAAACATGTGGAACAATTAATAGGTAAGACAGTTGCAATCCCTAGAGGCTGGTCTCTTATTGATCGACTTCAACAGCATTTTCCTCAAATAAAGATTGTTGAAGTTGATTCGGTGAAAGCAATGTTTACTGCAGTTCAAAATGGTGAGGTGGATGCTGGTATTGATACAGCTGAGATCTTACATTATTCTGCGAAAGAATTTTTCATCGAAGATGTAGTCGTGTATCAACCTTTTGATTTCACACCTCAACAGTTTCCAACTGAATTACACTTTTTGATTAATCGTTCCACACCTGAGGTGGTTGGAATTATTAATTTAGCATTAGAAAGACTTAACGATTCACATAAAAACGCACTAAGAAATAAATGGTTCAATCACGAGGAGAGTGCAAATGGACTAATGAGCACAGTGCCTTATGCAGATCTTATCACTTTAACAGAACAAGGAGGTGCTGAGAGACTGCAGACATTATCACTTAATGATGAGCAGTATTTTGTTTATGTAAAACCAATCAGTGAGAATGATTTTTTAGCTATTATCACGCCTGTTGATACGGTTACGGCAGTGGGCTTAGATAAGGTAAAAACATCTATTTGGGTCACGGCTGCTATCGTATTGCTATTGACTCCTATTATCTGGCTGATTGCGTCACCTCTCGTTAGATCTATTCGAGTGTTGGTTGAGGATAGTGAAAAGATAAAACAAAGAAAGTATCTAGATGTAGCGCGTGTCGAGAGTAATATCACTGAGATTAATGACTTGGCTAATTCAATGATTGGTATGTCAGATTCTATTGCTCAACATGAAATATCACAGCAAGAGTTGATAGAAGCATTTATTGAATTAATCGCTCAAGCCATTGATGACAAGTCACCTTATACAGCAGGTCATTGTGCACGGGTTCCTGAGCTGGCATTTATGCTGGCAGAAGTTGCCAATGAATCCAAAGCGGGCCCTTTTGATAGTTTTCAATTTAAAAATGAAAATGAATGGCGTGAATTTCGAATTGGTGCATGGTTACATGACTGTGGGAAAATTACGACACCAGAACATATTATTGATAAAGGCACTAAGTTAGAAAGTATTTATAACCGTATTCATGAGATTCGAATGCGCTTTGAAGTGCTGTGGCGTGACGCTGAGATTGATTATTTACAACAGCTAATCGAACAGGGTGAAGATAATAAGCTGAAAGTTGAATTGGAACAGTATCAGCAACAGCTTCAGGATGATTTTGCCTTTATCGCTAAATGTAATATTGGTGGTGAATACATCGATGATGATGATATTAAGCGACTTCAGGCCTTGGCGAATACAACATGGCAGCGATATTTTGATGATCGACTTGGATTGTCACCTATCGATGAAGCTCGCTTTACTGATCCTACACCTACTTTACCTATCACAGAAAAACTTCTGAGTGACAAGCCAGAACATATTATTGAACGACTACATAGTACTGAGTATGATCCAAAATTAGGTATCAAAATGGAGGTACCTGAGCATCTTTATAATTTGGGTGAGCTCTATAATTTGACTGTATCACGCGGTACGTTGACAGCGGAAGACCGTTTTAAAATCAATGAACATATGATTAGTACCATTAAAATGCTTGAGAACTTACCGTTTCCTCCAGAACTTTCTCAAGTGGCACGTTATGCCACCACTCACCATGAAACGATGAAGGGAACGGGGTATCCTCGAAAATTATCGGCTGTAGATCTATCGACCCCTGAACGGATTATGGTTGTTGCAGATATATTTGAGGCCTTAACGGCTGCTGACAGGCCTTATAAAAAAGCAAAACCCATTAGTCAGGCAGTTGCTATTCTTCATAAGATGGCTTTAAGAGAGAGTATTGATATTGATGTATTCGAACTATTTTTGACCAGTGGCGTGTATTTACAATATGCCAAACGCTTTTTGCCTGAGGCACAAATTGACGATGTGGATATCGAACAATACCTAAGGTAAGTTATTAATCAAAATACTGGGTAAAAGATGATACTGATTCACGTGGTGTTCGGTATTTGTTCACATCAGCATTGATATTTTCATAGCCTAGGGCCATGCCACAAATTAATGTAGCATCAGCATTATAATTGAGAGACTGTTTAACGATGTCTGGATATTCAGCTAAAGCTGCTTGTGGACAAGTGGCCAATCCTTCCTCCATTGCAGCAAGCATCACAGACTGTATAAACATACCGTAATCTAGGAATGAACCGGTTTCCATTTCAGGATCGATAAAGAATAACAACATGACAGGTGCATCAAACGCACGGTAATTAGCTAACCATTGTGCTTGTCGTTTTTCAGTGTCTTGTTTAGCAATATTTAAGCTAGAGTATAGTTGTAAGCCACATTCTCTACGGCGGGTTTTATAGACTGCTTTCCATGTAACTGGATAATATTGATAAGCTATTTGTGACTCGATACCAGCTTTAAATGCTTGTTCAATGAGCTGTTGTAGTTTAATTTTGGACTCACCTGAAACAACAGCCACCTGCCACGGTTGAGTATTTGCTCCCGAAGGTGAATAGCGAGCGACATCTAGGATCCGGTTAATCTGATCTGTGCTCACAGCTTTATTAAGAAAGGCTCGAGTGGAATGCCGCTGACTAATTGCATCATTTATATTCATCATTTAGATTCCTTAAGTCGCCAAACAAAGGTCAATAGAATGATACAGAAGCAAACTAACATGAGTTGCAACCCTAGGCGTCCAGATAACACAAATATGGAAATACTAAATGTTGCGATAATTAATATCATCACTTTGTGTTTTATTTTACGTCGGATCGTTTTGCTACTTTCCCATAGTGCAAGAGGGGGCCCAAACCATTTGTTTGCTAACAGCATACGATGAAAGCGAGGCGAATTCTCAGCAAAGCAAGCTAAGGCGAGAATGAGAAATGGTGTTGTCGGCAAGAGGGGCAACACTGCACCAATCGCACCTAAAAGCACAAAAATCCAGCCTAAACAAATAAGCAGTGACTGTTTAATTTTTGTACGCATAGCTGACTTTATTTATGCGCGAGACATAAATTTGCCACTTACCGTATTTATCTTGATAATTTCACCTGGTTCAATATATTCAGGAACTTGAATTTCTAGGCCAGTTGCAAATTGAGCAGGTTTAGTTCGTGCTGTTGCAGAGGCACCTTTGATGCCTGGAGCCGTCTCAACAATTTCCATTGCTACTGCTGCAGGTAGTTCGATAGCGACTAAAATACCGTCAAGTAGGATAGATACTACACCTTCAAGTCCTTCAGATAGATAAAGGCTTTCATCTTCAATATCTTCAGCATTGATAGTGTATTGTTCATAATCTTCCAAGCTCATAAAGGTGTAACCATCATCATCTTTATATGAAAACTGTAAGACTTTACGTTCGCAATCAACGTCTTTTAAGAAGTCTTCACCTTTTAATGATTCATCACGTTTTTGTTTTGTTTTAAGGTGATTAAAACGAATTTTGTATAAGGTTGAAGCGCCGCGAGAAGAAGGGTTTCTAACCTCAATATTTTTTACTACATGAGGTTCGCCATTTACTTCGACAACCATTCCACGTTTTAAATCACTGGCTTTAGGCATTATGCATCTCTTATATTTTAGGTTAGTGATAAAGATTATACGTGAGCAGACTAGTGCTATCCATTGAGAAATGACTTCATTTCAACGGGATAGTTGTGATTGCGTTAAAATCATCGTAATTAATGACAACTATTGAGAAAAAACATGGCAGATCTTGGAAAACTAAATACACTAACAGTACTGAAAAAACTGGACTTCGGTGTTTACCTAGATGGTGGTGATTTAGATGAAATCCTTTTACCGCGCCGCTATGTACCTGAAGGCTGTTCTGTTGGAGATGAGCTTGAGGTATTCGTTCATCTAGATTCAGAAGATATGCTGATTGCGACAACCGATACTCCGAAAGCAATGGTGGGTGAATGTGCTTTTTTGAAAGTAGTTGAAGTAAACAGAGTCGGCGCTTTTCTTGATTGGGGGCTGCCGAAAGATTTGTTAGTTCCTTTTGGTGAACAACAAAAACCGATGGAAGTAGGCCAATCTTATGTAGTCTATATTTATATTGATCCTGCATCAGAACGAATTGCGGCAAGTTCAACACTGGATAAGTTCCTAGGTGATACCTCGCCATATTATAAAGAACAGCAAGCTGTTGATTTACTTATTTGTGGTCGAACAGATCTTGGTTACAAAGCAGTCGTTGATGGTGGCACGATAGGCCTTTTATTTAATAGTGATGTATTTAAACCGATTAGCATCGGCCAACAAATGAAAGGATTTATTAAACGTATTCGAGAAGATAAGAAGCTAGATCTCTGTTTGCAGTTAGTGAGTCGTGAAGCGTTAGATGATTTGTCAGAGACAATTTTGGCGTTTATTAAGGCTGAAGGTGGCAAAACAACATTGACAGAGAAAAGCGCTCCCGATGTGATTGCAAAACAATTTGGAGTGAGTAAATCAAGTTACAAAAAAGCCTTAGGAAAATTATACAAAAAACGACTTATCCTTATCGAGAAAACTCACCTTGAATTGGTGAAATAAATGGCGAATATTAATTGGTATCCCGGTCATATGCATAAGGCTAGTAAGGAAATGCGTAAGATTGTGCCTCAGGTTGATCTGATTATTGAGATCCTTGATGCTCGTATTCCCTTTAGTAGTGAAAACCCAATGTTGGCTGATATTCGTGGTGATAAACCGTGTATTAAAGTCTTAAGTAAAAGTGACTTGGCTGATCCTATTGTTACCCAACAATGGCAAGATTATTTAGAGCAAGAAAAAGGTGTTAAAACCATTGCTCTGACGACAGAAGAACCTGAAAAAATGCATGATTTGTTAAACCTATGTCATAAGATGGTGCCGACAAAACAAAATGGTTCTGAGCGGCTTGAAGCGATGATTATGGGGATTCCTAATGTAGGGAAATCAACCTTAATTAATAATCTAGCAGGGCGGATGATCGCTAAAACAGGCAACGAACCTGCCGTGACTAAAAATCAACAACGTATTAAGCTCGATCAAGGGGTTGTATTGCTCGATACGCCGGGCGTGTTGTGGCCTAAGCTTGAGAATAAACATGGTGGTTATCGTTTAGCTATTACGGGAGCGATAAAAGAAACAGCGGTGAGTAATGATGATATTGCTATGTATGCTGTCGATTATTTTCGACGAGCTTATCCAGAGCTATTGAAACAGCGTTACCAGTTAGATGAATTACCAGAAGATGAGCTTCCTCTTCTAGAAATGATTGGGGCAAAACGAGGCTGTTTACGTGCCGGTGGACGAGTTGATTTAGATCGTGCTGCGAAGATATTACTAACAGAGTTTCGAGACATCACGATTGGTAGAATTACCTTAGAAACACCAACAATGATGGAAGCCGAGTTACTTGAAATGGCTGAGATTCGAGCAGCAAAAGAAGCTAAAAATGCAGCGAGAAAGAATAAAAAGCACGGTTCACGTTCGTAGGTGTGGGCCGGTTCGTCGCCAAAATATGTGCTTAATCGTATCTATTTAAATTAGAGTTTTTTGCACGACGTTTTTGCAACCAGCGGCGAATGCCTGTGATATACAAGATAAGTGGAATAAAACCTGAGATACAGACAATAATTCGTCCCGTTAAACCAAGTACTTCGCCACTATGTAATGGGTGTAACCAGCGTAAGAAAGTATCTCCAGCACTATCCTTTTTCACATCCCTAATAGCTAAAATCTCTCCATTATATTGATCGACCCAGACATTCGTTTTCGGGAAACGAATACTGGGTTCTCCCGGTTGTCGAAGATTAATACGAAAAGATCCTGTTATCGACTTGGGTGTTTCTATCCACTTTATGGCAGCGAATGGAAATTGGGCTTGTGCAACCTTGACTATGTGATCAATCGGTAGGCGATGAGAATTAGCTGACCAGTTTGATTGTGTGTTGTGTGGGTGATAAAGCGTGGACAGGCTTGCAACGGCAGGTTTTATGGGTGGGAAAGCAAGCAACACTCCCGTGACAACAAGCAATAAAAGTATGGACAAACCATAAATGCCATTGAGTTTGTGCAAATCAAAATTAAAACGTTCGGAACTTGCTCGTTTTTTTAAACTGAATGCTTTTTTTATTTTACCTTTGCTTGGCCACCATAAATAGATTCCCGTACACAAAGACACGGTGATCAGCAGTCCAAGAATGGATAATATAATCGCGCCTGTACTATCGAGTAATAAGCGATAATGCAGATCAAAAATCCATGTCATGGCAAAGTTGCCCCAAAAGCGACTGCTGACAACTTCAGCCGTATAAGGGGTGACCCATACCATAAGTGGTGCAAAGCTAATATGTGCTGTTTCTTTGGGTTTGTAATAACGAGCCGTTATCATTCGATCAGGTACGGCAGGTATTTGCAGTCGCCACGCACCTTTTCGTTCAGGGTGCGCCGTTGTTAAAGCCTGAAAAAGAGTCTCATACGATTGCCATTTTTTATCAGTCTGCGTCAGTGATATTTCAGGGTTTAACAACTCGTCAATATCAACATAAAAGGCTAATATGCTACCTGTGAGTCCTTCTAAAACAAAGACTAGACCAACAATTAGTCCTAAATATAGATGAATATTTAACCAGAACTTCCGTGTTCTAGTTCGATTGTTAGCCCGAGGTGGTAACGCTGCTTTAGCCATTAAAAGTCGATATTAATAGCACCATAAACAGATCGATCATCGCCGGGAGAATGTCTTGTCTCGCCGCCACCCCAATGCCATACATATTCAGAGTCTTGATCTGTGAGGTTTTTAACTTGAAGATCCAAACTTACTTTATTACTGATTTGATAATCAAACGCTAAATTCAGCCAATAATAGTCACCAAATTGACCAGTTAGCTCATTCGTTCTTTCTACATAATAATCACCTTGGGCATAGGCTGTTAATGAACTGCCAAGTTTAGGTGTAATTTGATAATCAGCACCGGCACTAAAGATAAAGTTTGGTGTGTGATCGATTTCTTTACCTTGGGTATTTAAATCTTGAGCACCAGGTTTTACAATAATCGCTTCCTGCCATGAGTAAGATGCCCATAGAGATAGCGGCTTACTAATTTGTAGACTTGCTTGAAGATCTATTCCTTTACGCTTGGTTTCGCCAACATTTTCACTATCACCACTTGGACCAAATACTTTACGAATTTCATCACTGGCTGTTTGTTCCCAATAAGCAATTCGCCCATTAAATGATTTTGTAGGGCTAAATTTTAATCCTAATTCCCAACCATCATTAATTGAAGGTTCAAGATCTGGATCACCATCACTGTGATAAGCGCCTGCACCGACACCCACTTGGTAGGTTCTCCCCCAGTTACCATAGATGTTATAACCCTCGGAGGGTGTTATTACAGCACTGAATTTTGGTTGCCAGATACTATCGTAATCATTGATGTCTTTACTGGTATTTGATAATTTATCTTTAAAATCTCCGTCAATAGCATCAACACGAATACCCGGAACCAACTTTAGCCAACTATTTGGTTCAATGACTGCCTGAGCATAAGCACCATACGTTTGCAGATCAAATTCTTGATTACGTGTTTGAGACTGTCTAACGCGATCGGTTGTTGCATACCGAAGACTATCGTTTTCTTGTTGTTCTATATCTAATCCACCTTCAATCGTTAACGTATCGCTAGGTCGATAGGTGAGTGTGGTTATCGCACCATAATGCACTTCATCAGCTATTCGTTCTTGCTGTGATGAAGTCTCGGCAAATCGTACCCAACGGTTTTTATCGAAGGTGTTGACGTAGCTTTTAATCGACCAAGATAACTCAGAAGTTAATTCAATATCTAAATGGGCACTAAATTGGCCAATATCATATTCAGTACCATCGCTGTCATTATAATCGTATGATCGGGTTAGATTACTGTGGGCATCTTCTAATAATAAGTAACCAGGTGAGTCAGCCTCGCTTTGATGCCAGCGAGCAATAATACCGGCCCTGTAACGGCTATCTTCTGGTGTATAAAACCATTTTCCAGCAAAGGATAATTTATCTTGATCAGCATGGTCACGGAAACCATCAGACTCACGGTAGGACAATGAATAGTTTTGGCTAAATTCATTGCTTTCAATGCCTTTAGATACCTGGAAGTCATAACTGTCGTAGCTACCATAACTTGCACGTGCTTTGGTGTAATTACCACCAATACGGGTACTTATATTCGCATTACCTGCAATATTATGAAGACCATAGCGGGGATCATTGGTACCGCGAACTAATTCAATTGAGTCAATATCAAGTGGAAATACACTGTCGATATATTCCATATTGCCTGAGTTACTGTTGCTTGGAATACCATCAATTAATAATTTAACGGCATTAATTTCACCTTCACCATTAAAACCACGAATGGAAAATTCACCTGAAATAGCACCTTGGTTAAAGTTAGTTAAGGTAACGCCAGGCAATAAACTAAATAGCTCCCAGCTATTATCGACATTTTGGTTTTCAATCATGCTGCTGCCCAAAATATCGACCGATGTCAGCATGTCTTGGCTTCTTAGAGGGCCAGATTCTGAGGCATTAACTTCAATTTTACCGAGAGTGAGGTAAGTGCTCCCAGTGGTTTCAGTTGTGCTTACTGTTTGTTCTGCATTAACCATGGTTGTGATGGAGAGTGCGACCATCGCACTGACTAATTTCAATGAATTGTTCACGAGATGAATGTCCTTATTATCGGTATCGAATTATTTTTTGGCTACATAATACAAAAGAATGTCTATAAACAATGGGGGTATATAAATTAAGATAGTGGTAAATAACACAACACTTAACGAAATAGCGGCTGAAAGGCTGATTGATGGGTTAAAAGGTGAAGATACTGACCGTGGTGACAATAAAAAGTACTTTATTTGCCATATTAAAATAGCGATCCCGTTGTTAAATATTAATTACTACGAGCTAAACAGCTTTAGTTGCGTCAATTACACCTCAAACTAAATAAGAATGATTTGCATTTAGATTTAAAGTTGGATATCATTTGTCCATCTTTAAAATAATGATGAGTAATAAAATGACACTATTCAAAAAAACAGCAGTAGCAATGGGTGTGATGGTGATGGTTGCTGTTTCTTCGGCACAAGCGGCAGCGCCTAGCAATGAAGAAATTTGGAAGTTGTTACAGCAAGTTCAACAACAGTTAACTGAAGTTCAACAGCAAAATAAGCAGCTAAGCACAGAGAATCAAAACTTAAAAACACAAGTTGAAAGAACTGAGCAGACAGCCATCGAAGCTAGTGAGACGGCAGAGGCCTTAGTTGAAGTAACTGAGCAAGTCGTCAAATCAGCAAGCGTAAGCAATACAACGATTGGTGGTTATGGCGAGCTACACTACAATAATCTAGAAGATCAAAATGGTACATCTGATAAGGATGAGATTGACTTTCACCGTTTTGTTTTATACTTCGGTCATGAGTTCAATGACAGACTACGCCTATTCTCAGAATTAGAGCTTGAACACAGTATCGCTGGTGAAGGTAAAAGTGGTGAAATTGAACTTGAACAAGCCTATATTGAATACGATATTAATGATGAACACCGTGTAAAAGGTGGTTTATTTTTGATGCCAGTAGGTATCATTAATGAAACACATGAACCCAACACTTTCTATGGTACTGAGCGTAACCCGGTTGAAAAAAATATCGTACCAGCAACATGGTGGGAAGCAGGTGTGATGTTTAGTGGTGAGCTCGCAAATGGTTTCAGCTATGACGTCGCAGCAACTTCGGGGTTGAATACTGGTGGTTCAAGTTATAAGCCAAGAGATGGTCGCCAAAAAGTAGCTAAAGCCGCAGCCGAAGATTTTGCATATATAGGTCGTTTGAAGTGGACAGCTATTCCAGGTGTTGAGTTAGCGGCAACAGTGCAATATCAAGAAGATATTACTCAAAGTACAGATGCAACAGCAGGGAGTGCCACTTTATTTGAAACGCATGCTGTGATTCAACGCGGTGATTTTGGACTGCGTGCTTTATATGCAACATGGGATCTTGATGGTACAGGACCTGAAGCAAGTGGTGCAGATGAGCAGACGGGTTGGTATATTGAACCTTCTTATCGCGTAACTGAACACTTTGGTTTATTTGCCCGTTATAACGAATGGGATAATACAGCAGGTAACGCAATGGATAGTGAATATCAGCAAATCGATCTAGGTGTGAACTGGTGGCCACATAAAGATGTTGTGGTGAAAGTAGATTACCAAGATCAAGATGTGCCAGTAGGTCAAACCGAATTAGATGGCTTTAACGTAGGTTTAGGTTACCAATTCTAAGATGAGCAACTATAAAGTCACGCTACGAGTATTTGCTTTAATTAGCTTAATATTGAGTTCGTTCACGGTTTTTGCTCGTGGTGTGTACCAAACTGATCAAAACTTCTTAGCTGAAGCATTTAATAATTCGGTGCCAAAAAGTAAAGTGGTCTGGGTTAAAGGTGAGTTAGCCAAGACCATTACAGAACTATTGGGTCATAATTATGCTGGACTTAGAATTAGATACTGGCGAAATGATCAGCGAAGTGTCTGGATTTTAGAAGAGATAGGCAAAGAAAAACCGATCACGTTTGGGGTTGTCATTGCTGATAATAAAATTACAACGATGAAGGTGCTCGCCTTTAGAGAAAGCCGAGGTGGCGAAATCCGTCATCCCGCATTCACCTTACAATTTCAACATGCTCAATTAGATAATATGCAATTAGATCGTCATATTGACGGTGTTTCTGGGGCAACCTTATCGGTTAGGGCTATGACTGTTGTTGCAAGACTGGCATTATATCTAGACAAATTCACAGGATGAAGCAGTAAAGAGTTAGGATGAATTTATGAATCGTAGAATGCGAAGTTTGCATCGAAGTATGGGCGCTCTTGTCGCTGTTTTTGTTTTAATGCTGGCGACAACAGGCATATTACTCAATCACACCTCAGATCTTGATTTAGATAAACGTTTTCTGACGTCGGACTGGCTATTAGATCACTATGGAATAAGTAATGTAGAAGCCGATGCCGTTTATTTATTAGATCGCCATACAATCTCGCAGTTTGGCTCACAGGTCTTTGTTGATGCAACACCGGTAACTCAATCTGAAGTGCCCATTCTTGGCGGTATTATCATTGATGACTTAATGGTTCTCGCTACAGAAGGTGCTTTATTATTATTTACTCCTGAAGGTGAATTCATTGAGAGAATGGGGGGCAGTGTCGGTATTCCTTCTATGATTCAAAATATTGGACTATTTCATGGCGATCCTGTTGTGCAGACTCGTAATGGCATGTGGCGTAGTGACTTCATGTTGGATCAGTGGGAACAACTTTCCTTAGATGGCGTCGGCTGGAGTGAACCTCAAGCTATGCCTAGTTCAGTTCAAGATGAATTAGCAACATTTTTCCGAGGTAAGGGAATTACTATTGAGCGGGTGATTCTAGACATCCATAATGGACGAATTCTTGGCAAATATGGTGTTTGGTTTGCCGACTTGCTTGGCGCATTTTTAGTGCTGATTTCACTCACTGGTTTATGGTTATGGGGACGTCGTCGTCTATAACGAGCAGGAATTGTTAGAACAGCGTAAAATACTCGGCGATGAGAAATTCGGAATTTCCTTTTTTACCCAAAGACTTCGTACAGACTAAAGAAGGCTTAATCTTCGCAGTAGTGAGTTATCAAGCTCATGCAGGAAAAGTTGGCTGTTTTCTTCGCTATGTAGCAGATGGAGATGCTTGGAAAAAAATAGGTACAGAACAAGCCAATCAATTATTAAAACATGTTCATCCACAGTATTGTTATCAATCTGATCAATTTGATGCTTCATTTCATGCTGTTGAGTTGGTTGATATTGTTGAACATCATCAACCAGAGAAAAGGTTGAAGGCTGCTTTTAAAAATGAAGCAAGGGATCAAATTGAACATAAACTGCAACAATTAATCCCCATTTTGGTGCGATATGGTGCTGATATTGAAGCATTAGGCTTAACAGGCTCGATGTTAATCAATCAGCAGTCATCGATATCAGATATTGATTTAGTTGTTTATGGGCGAGAAGAATTTAGAAAAACACGTGAAGCCCTAAGACTGGCGCAGACTGACGGACAATTAGAACTTTTATCTTCAGAGCTAATGGAAGATAACTTTAATCGCCGTGCAGGTGAATTAAGTTTTGATGAGTTTGCATGGCATGAAAATCGCAAATGGAACAAAGCTGCCATTGACGGCACAAAGTTTGATATTGGCATGGTGTGTTTGGCAAATGAGTTTGAACACGATGAAAAACAATATCAAAAACAAGGAACACGAACATTTAAAACAAAGGTGATTGACGACCATCGTGCTTTTGATTTTCCTGCTATATATAGAGTGGAAGATGAAATGACACCAGAAGTGGTGTCGTATACACACACTTATGTTGGGCAGGCAAAAGTAGGAGAAGTCATTGAAGTTTCAGGCGCCGTAGAATGTGATATTGCTACGGGGAAATGTCGGCTTATTGTGGGTTCAACCCGTGAAGCCGAAGGCGAATATATTAAGGTGAGTAGATAAATGAGTGCAGTAGAAACAACAGCAACAGCTGATATTGGTTTAGTTGGCTTAGCAGTAATGGGGCAAAACCTTGTTCTAAATATGAATGATAATGGCTATACCGTTGCGGTTTATAACCGGACAACAGCTAAAGTTGATGAGTTTTTAGAAGGTCCGGCTAAGGGAACAAATGTAGTAGGTTGCCATAACCTAAAAGACTTTGTTGAAAGTTTAAAAGCACCTCGCCGTGTCATGTTGATGGTCAAAGCGGGTTCTGTTGTCGATGCCTTCATCGAGCAACTATTACCGTATTTAGAGAAAGGCGACATTATTATTGATGGCGGTAACTCACTCTATACCGATAGTAATCGCCGCACGAATGATCTAAAAGAAAAAGGAATCTTATTTGTGGGTTCTGGTGTCTCTGGTGGTGAAGAAGGCGCACGTTTTGGACCTTCAATTATGCCGGGTGGCCATAAAGGTGCATGGTTAGATATTAAAGAAATATTCCAAGCAATCTCTGCAAAAGTCGATGGTGAATCATGTTGTGAGTGGGTTGGTAATGATGGTGCCGGCCACTATGTGAAAATGGTTCACAATGGTATTGAATATGGTGATATGCAATTAATTTGTGAAGCTTATCAGCTGATGCGTGAAGGTTTAGGCATGTCGGGTGATGAAATTCAGGCTGTATTTGCACAATGGAATGATGGCGTACTAGATTCATATCTCATTGAGATTACCCGAGATATTCTTACTGTAAAAGATGAAGAAGGCAATCTTCTTATTGATAGTATTCTTGATACTGCTGGACAAAAAGGTACGGGTAAATGGACGGGTATGAATGCTTTAGATTTAGGTATTCCTTTAACCCTGATTGGTGAAGCTGTATTTGCTCGCTGTCTATCTGCTCGTAAAAATGAACGTGTTATCGCTTCAAAAGTATTACCAAAATTAGCGAGTGAATTTGATGGTGATAAAGCTGACATGATCGATTCAATTCGTGATGCTTTATATGCTTCTAAAATCATTTCATACGCTCAAGGTTATATGTTGATGCGTGAAGCTGCCCAAACATATGGTTGGGACTTAAACTATAGTGGTATTGCTCTAATGTGGCGTGGTGGTTGTATTATCCGCAGTCAGTTCTTAGGCAATATTCGTGAAGCTTTTGATAATGATCCTGAGTTAGCAAACTTATTATTGGATCAGTTCTTTATTGATGCCATTACACAAGCATTACCAGGCTGGCGTAAAGCCGTAGGTGCCTCTATTTCATTAGGTATCCCTGCGCCAACATTTAGTAGTGCATTGGCATTCTATGATGGTTACCGTAGTGAACGTTTACCTGCTAATTTATTGCAAGCACAACGTGATTACTTTGGTGCTCATACTTATGAACGTTTAGATAAACCTCGCGGTGAATTCTTCCACACGAACTGGACAGGTCGTGGTGGTGATATTTCGGCGACAAACTATGATGTTTAATTAATCATTTTAGCTTAATCAAAAAAAGGGGATGTTCATTGAACATCCCCTTTTTTATATGGTCGATTTATTGCCAGCCATCTATTCGTGGGCAATAGCTTTATCTGTAAATAGATAATCTTTTAATTCTTTATCAAAACGGGGATCTTTACGACGAATCCATTCCAGCACCATGGCTGCATGTTCTTTTTCTTCATCACGATTATGAGCAAGAATGGCTTTAAGTTCATTATCTTTACAGGCATCCACACGTTGGTTATACCAATCGACTGCTTCAAGCTCCTCCATTAATGAAGTGATTGCTCTGTGCATATCCCGAGTTTCATCGGATAATTCATTGATAGGTTCGTGATATCCTTCATTTGCCATATGTTTCTCCTTGATCTAATTATTTAAAAAAGTGTTGGTAACCGTTTAAATAGTGCGCTACTTCTTTAGCATCTTCAAGTTGACCTTTTTCAGAAAGTGCTGTGACAGCAGGAATATAGCCGGTCAGAAAAATATGTAATTGGTCATGAGCTTCTTCAGTCATCGTACACCCTTGGATTAAGGTATCAATATCAGTTTGAAGATTTACTCCAACTTTTTTCAGGCCATCATTATCCATAGCTGAATGATCAAAGCTTGAGAATGATGCTGCCATTTCAATGAAAATGGCACGAGTATGATCATCCATTACCCACTTCTGATCATGATTAAGGGCCATATTTTTTAAAGTATCAGATGAGACTTCTGAAACTAGTGGTGAGTGCTCACTATGTAGGTTTTCTTGCTGATGAGACTCGTGGTTTTGTTCACTACATGAGATGAGTAATAGTGTAAGCAGGCCTATGAATATTCCAGTTAATTTCATTTTCATTTCCGTTTAAAGTCCAGAAGAGATCTTATTCATCGACTTCATCAACATCTGCTTGTCCAGACATTCTACGGCGAATATGTGACCAAGACATACCTGTTGCTAATATCGCCGATAAAAGGAATAAAACTATATAAGTCATGATGGAAATACTATCAACACCTAGTAAGCCAAGATCAACTAACCACCAAACAATAATGGCAAAGAATGAGAAAGCGAGAGCTAGACCAAAACCACCGAGAGAGCGTAAAGTTGCTCGAATATATATAGTCCAGCCAATGGCTAAAACAACAGCAGACATGGCAAAGGGCGGCGTTAGGGCTATTGCATCACCTAATAGGGCTTCTTTTGTCCAATGATAAAAACTATAGCCACTTGGGTTATACGTTAAATAGACAAGTAATAGTGCAAAGATAAGACGAAGCAGAAAGCTTTGTCCGTTGAAATTGTTTTGAGCCATGGAAATTCCTTTCGAACTGCGAATATTAGAAGTGTAATTAATGAACTTCAAACAGTATAAAGTAAATTATTGGGTAAGAGCCAAGTGATATGACTATTGCTCGATACTCCAATTGAAAGCATCATCATAGTTAGTAAAAAAATGTGTATTTCTATTTTTATTTCTAATGATAGCTGAGTGACCAAATGGATCATGGTGATCCGTCGAATCGCCAAGAATATAGGCGATAGATTTAAAATGACTAATGCTGGATAAGAAGTCTTCATTACAACCAAAAGAGCAGCGGTGAGTGCCGGTATCAAATATTAATTTAGCATCACATGAAATTTGATGCTCATAGATATAGTCAAGAATCCCTTCTCCACAGTCAGAGCATGCTTTAATGTCATCTAAAATGAAGAAGTAGATATTTTCAGCAATTTGTTTGAAACCTTGGATATCAGACATCTATTTTTACTAGGAAACGAAGAAGCCATGCACTATACAGGGTCTAATAAGTAGTTCACACCCCACTTATGGGGGGGCTTTTGTAAGTAATAGCCGATAAAATTACTCATATTGCAATGACATACCATTAATAAAGAATCAGTGTGCAACTTATGGTTTATGATGGGGTTTTACTGAAAGGTAATGTTAGTAATTTCAGTGTCTTACATGTTTTGCTATTACATTCCTTGAGGTGACTTTACAGTGCTATGCAATTGTGAAAAGCTGATCAAACTTGGCTACATCCAAAATTTCTATAATTTTATGCCCGCAGTTTGCCAGTGTTATTTTTTCACTTTCATTGCCAGCATATTCGCGTAACAGTAAAAGCATACCTAGTGCCGAGCTATCCATATACTCCGTTACACTAAAGTCAATAAGAAAGTGCATTGTTTTATCTGCCACTTCGTAAGCCGCTTTAAATTCATTTTGTAGCCTAAAATCAAATTGACCACACAATTTAATTGTATGAATTTCATCTTCAGTAGTCGTAGTAATGCTCACTTCAAAATCTCCTTATATTATCTCTTAACGCTCCAGTTGTATCTGTATTCATAGTTTTTAAGCATTACAGTGTTTGAGTGCTTAGATGAGTTGTTTGATTTGTGATGATATTTTGATTTCCATCAATTAACCATACTTGTACTGCTTGCTAGATAATACCCTGCTTTTGGGTGGGTATAGCAATTGCATTTAATTTGCAGCACAGTGTTAGCTAAGTTTTTATAGCGTAAATAATGTCCTGTGCCTGTTGTATTTTATCTCTAGCTTTTGTTTTCTTTTGTCGTGCACGTTCAGCTTTTAATGTGCCAGTAGCTTTGTCGTTGTTACAGCTTTGTGCAACATTTTGTGTAACAGTACGTTTAAAATTAATGGCTTATTTTAAGTGTGAAAGTTTTTCATGAACTTAATTGCCAATTAAAACAACACGTTAATATTAAAAAGCTATTCCCACTCAATAGTAGCTGGTGGCTTACCTGATATATCGTAGGTAACACGAGAGATACCTTCAACTTCATTAATGATTCGATTAGAAACTAAACCAAGGAAATCATAAGGAAGGTGTGCCCAACGTG
>Ga0209495_1000722_pt1 | contig 24621 bp, 19 predicted proteins | sample EN1Hudsemesocosm_FD_184629 | JGI IMG/M metagenome (GOLD analysis project Ga0209495, IMG submission 184629) | Methane-oxidizing microbial communities from mesocosms in the Hudson Canyon - EN1E Hudson Canyon (SPAdes) (version 2) | ecosystem: Environmental > Aquatic > Marine > Cold seeps | place... | reverse complement strand
GGCGGGATCGCGGTTCAAATCGGTGGAGAGTTCCCTGGGCTGGAAATTGAAATGTGGGCAATTAAAAATGGTTAGCAGTCATGAGTGATAAAGATTTATTTGATCAGCAAGACAATCATACGGTTTTGAAGCCGAGGCCAGGCAGTCGGAGACCCGGTCCTGGAATTAACAATGCAACACAAGCTCCATCGCCTCAGCAGCAACCGCCTCAGGGGACAAGAAGAGTTGTACGTAGAGCGGTTACAATGCCTCAGTCGTTTGATGATTCTCAGTTAAGTATTACAGACAGCAAAAAAAATGTACTGGTTTCTTTAGCCACGCCTTTGCTTACCTTGGCCTCAAATTTAAGAAATAGTGTGAGTCATCAGGATATTGACGGTTTGCGTGAAAGACTGGCACAGAGCTTTAATCAATTGAATAGTGATTTATTGCGTGCTGGTTATATGCAGGAAACGGTTGCAGAATCTTCTTATGCACTGTGTACTTTAATGGATGAAGTGGTTTTAAACACCCCTTGGGGAGGACATAGTGCATGGGGGACACAGACATTACTATCACAGTTTCATGGTGAAGCCTGGGGTGGAGAGAACTTCTTTACCAAGTTAGATAGTTTAAAGGTTCAGCCAGCAGTTAACCTGGATATTCTGGAGTTATATTATTTTTGTTTGAGTCTGGGCTTGCAGGGACGGTTTAGAGTACTGGATAACGGCTTAGGACGTTTAAACGAAGTTAGATCAGATTTGTACCAGTTAATTAGGCGTCAAAAAGGCGGCTATGAAAGAGCCTTGTCTCCGCAATGGCTAGGTGTTCAAAACCTGAAGAAATCCTTGGTTCATTACACACCATGGTGGGTTGTTGCGTCTTTGGCGGCAGGGTTGATGCTAGTTGTTTATCTGGTTTTTTTGTATTTAATTAATTCGACTTCTGAACCTCAGCAAATTGAGCTGGATAATATTGCACGAAGCAATAACCCTTTGCAAAATGAATTTATAACGATGGTTGAATATACGCCTGAATATGTTCAGCCCATTGCCGCGATTCAGCTAGAAAAAAGAAAACTCAGTTTAAAAGAATTGTTAGCACCTGAAATCAAACAGGGCTTGGTTGATGTGTTTGATAGAGATGGCAATGTCGTTATTAGAACCCGAGGTTTGTTTGCCTCTGGAAGCGATCAGGTGATGAAAAAAATGCGGCCTTTAATCAAACGAATATCAGAAGAATTAAATGATATGAAAGGCAAAATATTGGTGTCGGGACATTCTGATAATGTACCTATCTTCTCGGTAAAGTTCCCTTCTAACTGGGCGCTATCCAAAGCCAGAGCGGAGCAGGTGATGTTGTTATTAGAAAATGGGATGAATAAAAATATTAAGTTTGTCTCGGAAGGACGAGCAGATAGAGAGCCTGTTGTTGACAACAAAACAGCTGCAAACCGTGCTTTAAATAGACGTGTCGAAATAATTGTTACTGAAAGACTATGATGGAACAAGAAAAAAAGTCAAATCTAATTAAATTAACTCTTCAAATTATAGGCCTTGTTGCACTAAGTCTTTTGATTTGGTTTCTTGGTCCCTTAATCTCTATAGCCGAGTATAGCCCTTTAGAAGGGGTTATTGTCAGAACGGTGCTTATTGCTGTTGTGGTGATTTTGTTTGCTGTATTTTGGTATCTGAATAAAAGAAAACAACGAAAAGCAGCCGAGCAACTGGTGGAAGGCTTATCTGAGTCAGTAGATGATTCGGATAATATTATTGATGAAGAAGTGGGTATTCTGGATCAGGATTTTACTCAGGCCATTGGGATGCTTAAGCAGGCCAATGCAGGCAAGTCCTCTGAGCAATTATTGTATCAATTACCCTGGTATATCATTATTGGACCGCCAGGTTCTGGGAAGACTACGGCGTTAGTCAATTCGGGATTACAGTTTCCACTGGCTGACAAGTTTGGTGATAAAGGAATTAAAGGGGTGGGAGGGACCCGAAATTGTGATTGGTGGTTTACCGATGATGCCATCTTAATTGATACAGCAGGGCGATACACCACTCAAGACAGTCATGAGCTTGTTGATAAAGGTGGCTGGTTAGGTTTTCTTGAGTTATTAAAGAAAAACAGACCCCGTAGACCCGTAAATGGTGCAATTGTAGCAATGAGTCTGTCTGATTTATTATTGCAAACCGAAGAAGAGCAAAGACAACATGCTCTGGCGATACGCAATAGAATACAGGAGCTGGATGAAACGCTAGGTGTAGAGATTCCTGTCTATATGATGTTTACAAAGACGGATCTGGTTGCAGGTTTTTCTGAGTTTTTTGATGATTTAGATCAGGAAGGACGAGAGCAGGTTTGGGGACATACTTTCGGCTTTGAATTGCCCAGAGAGCAGGCTGTTGACTCTTTCCGAGCACAGTATCAGGCATTAATTCAGCGTTTGGATGATCGCTTAATAAAAATCATTCAGGATGAAGGCGATATTTTAAATAGATCGCAGGTTTTTGGTTTTCCTCGTCAAATGGAAGCGCTGGAAGTCTCTCTTATGCGATTTCTTGATGAGGTTTTTGCTGTTAACCGATATCAAAAACCCAGTTTATTGAGAGGTGTTTATTTTACCAGTGGAACACAAGAAGGTAGCCCTATAGATCGTGTGATGGGCGGGCTTGCCAATGCTTTCGGGCTCGACCGGCAAGCGACTCCATTATTCAGTGGACAAGGTAAAAGTTTTTTTATTACTCGACTTTTAAAAGAGGTTATTTTTAATGAAGCCGAGCTCGTTGGATCAGATCAAAAACGAGAAAAAAGGCGGCATTTAGTACAAGTAGCCGTTTACGTGCTTTCCTGTTTATCCTTAATCATGGGTTCGTTATTTTGGTTTATGAGTTACAGCGATAATAATGTTGCGATAGCGGAACAGAAAACAATTATTGAAGCTTATAACAACCAGCCTGAACAGTTACGGTGGCAATTAGATTTTAAACAGTTACAAATCAGAATGGATGCGCTGGAAAAGGCGAGTGATACAGTATTTACAGCCGATGACTCATGGATGATGAAGCTTGGCTTGTATCAAGGTGATAAGTTAGCCTTGCCTGCAAAACAAGGGTATGAGCGTTTTTTAGAGAAATACTTCTTACCTGCAATCAGGTATCGCTTTGAAGAACGACTCCAGGATGCAGTTTCAGGTGGCGATGAATTGCTTTATGAGTTATTAAAAGTCTATTTAATGCTAGATAACCCTGAAAAGCAGGATGTAGAGCAGTTAAAAGCATGGATTAATGTTGATTGGGAGCTGGAATTTGCCAATGATGTAGCAACGAAAGAGAGTTTAAAGAAACATCTGGATCGTTTGTTTGAGATAAATCCAGAGCCGATTAAATTAAATGCGGGGTTAATTTCAAGTGTTAGACGAGTATTAACTCAAGTGCCTTTGGCTTATCAAATTTATAGTCGTATAAAAAGTGAAACAGTTGATAACCCTTATGATATCACTGCGCAATTAGCGATGGGACGTTTTGGCGACCGCGTTTTTGTTAATTCAGATGGTACTTTGGATCAGCTTAGAATCCCAGGATTATATACTGCACAAGGGTATGGAAAGCTGTTACAGAAACACTCTGCCAGAATAATAAAAGAAGCGGTTGAGCAAGACTGGGTTATAAACCGGACTGAGTCAGGAGCCGCTTCAATAACTGAATTGAGACAGTTGCAAACAGAAATTCAGTCTCAATATGTTAAGGAATATATTGCTTATTGGGACGGTTTCTTAACTAAAATAAAGATTAGAGATACTGTAAGTGCTGATGACACCACGGAGTTGATTGGTTATTTGTCAGGTACTGATTCACCGCTAAAAAAACTGTTACTTGAAGTAGAAAAAAATACAGCTTTGTCCAGGCTGGAAAATAGCGCATTAAAAGCGGCCGAATCCTCTGTGCAGGAAAAAATAAATCCAAAACTGTTAGGGGCTTTAGAAAAGCTTAAACAGAAAGCAGGAGGGGGATTTAAATATTCAGTCGTTGAAATTGACCAGCATTTTGAAAAGCTGAATCAGCTTGTTTACAGCGAGAAAGGCCAGCCAGCAGAGCTAGACAAAATTTTATCCAGGTTTTCAAGAGTCTATAACGCATTAATTGAGCTACAAAATAAAAACTTGTTTGCTGGTGATGCTGCGCCAGTCACTCGCGATAGTAAATTAGCGAATGATCTACAATTGATAAAATATGAATCAGCCAGGTTGCATGAAACAACACAAGGCTGGATCAACGCTGTCGTTAATAAAGCGCATGGTGAAGTTACAAATAACATCCAAAAAGAAATTAGTCTGAAGTGGAAAAATGAAGTTTATGCTTTATGCAAAAATACTTTGGAAGGGCGTTATCCCTTTACAAAGGGCAGTCGTAGAGAAGTTAATTTAATGGACTTTACTCGTTTTTTCACTAAGCAAGGTGTGGTGGATACATTTTTTAATCAATATTTAAAAGGTAATATTGATATCACCAAAGAAAAATGGGAACTTACTAAACTTGCGAAGAAAAGCTTATCGATTAGTCAGGTTTCAGTAACAAACTTTCAGTATGCAGCTTTGATTAAAGAGAAGTTCTTTAAGTATCAGCGTGATATGCCTTCAATTCAGTTTTCTTTGAAACCGCTGGTTAAGAGTGATGATATTGCAAGAGTTATTGTTGAAACAGATGGTCAAAAATTGATCTTTGATGAAAAGCCAATAAGAGCGAGAGGATTCAAATGGCCAGGGGGGAACGTTGGTTATGTTCGCATCAGTTTTGAATATAAAGATGGAAGAGAGCAGCTTGTGTATCAGGCTGATGGTTCCTGGTCTTTGTTTAGATTACTTGATGTCTCTGTCAGTGGGAAAATTCGTAATTCTACCGAGCGAGTTAATATTAACCTATCAGCGGGAGCCAGTTACGCTAAGTTTGAATTGTATACGGGGGGAGGGGTTAATCCTTTTGCCGTTGAAGAAATTAGACATTTTAAATGTCCTAGGCAGTTATAGTTATGGCTAAAGGAAATATTGGTTTTTATGGCAAGTTACCTATTGTCGGTGATTTTATAAGCAGACGATTGCCAAAAGACTTTGTTGCTGTGCTGGATCAGTGGATGCAGAATGGTGTCTCTGTTAGCCAGGAGGAATTAGGTAATGATTGGTTAGATTTATATTTAACCTCTCCCATTTGGCGCTTTGCTATTCAGGCTAATATTTGTGGTGAACAGGCCTGGGTTGGCATTATGATGCCAAGTGTTGATAAAGTCGGACGATACTACCCCTTGATTCTTGCATGTCCAGTAGAAGAACACCAATTGGCACTGATACTCACGCATTGCGATGACTGGTTTATTCGTTTAGAACAGCTTGCTTTGGCAGGTTTGGAAGAAAATTACAATTTAGAAGGTTTTAATGACGCGATCTTAGATCTGGAAATACCCCAGATAAGCAATGTCGGTACAGCTGAAGCGAAAGTTAATGATCAATTAGCCACTCACCTTATTTCAGAAGTTGAATTAAATGAAACTGTAACTATGCTTGATGGTGTGATGTTAACCGGTTTAAATGCGATTAATAAGGCGGGTGAAAGTTATAGTTTGTGGTTGCATAGTGGTACGGAGCACAATGCAGGTACGGTAAAAATATATAAAGGGCTGCCAACAGCACATGATTATTCAGTGATGATTGCCTAATAGTGGGGGCAATGTTATTTAGTTTGGATGTTGATGAGCTATAAGTGTTTGTGTAAGTTGTTGTTTGTGTGGGTATAAGCGGGTTTTAGTCTGCAAAGCCAAAGTCTTTGCCCCGTGCTTTATATGTTAGGCAAAGGCTGGTGTAGGTTTCTTAAAGTAATGGTTTTGAGAGCGGGTCTATAGAGACTGTGAAAATATGAGTTCTTATTCCGCATAGAGCTTGTGCCTTAAACTGAAAGCAGAGTAATAAGTATTTTTTGCTGCATTTTACTTTTTTATGGCAGAAAAAAGGGGAGTGGATTACAATCAAATTGAAATTGATTCTTAATAGTATTTAGGATGCAGTTTTTAGATGACTAAATGACTCCTGACATTTAATACATAAGTTTAAGAGGTAATTCCCTTGAGTTCTATAGAAATAGAAAAGCTTTTAGCCCCCATTTCAGAAGACAATCCATGTGGTGAGGATCTTGAATATGATCCTGCTTTTATGGAGATTGAAAGTGAGTTAGAAGGGAAAACAGAGCAACAAATGGGCGATTCTGTTATTGAAGCAGAAGAACCCGACTGGAAAAAAGTGTTTAATGATTCTGTTGCATTGTTAGATAGAACTCATGATTTAAGAGTGCTTGTCTTTATGATTAGAGCGGGCCTCAGACTAGAAGGCTATTCCGCCTTTGCCGAAGGACTCACTGTTTTATCTTCCTGGGTTGATACCCAATGGCAACATATATATCCTCAGTTAGATCCAGATGATGATGATGACCCAACGGAAAGAGTCAATATCATTATGACATTGTGTGACTTTGAGGTCATACTCAGACCTGTTGTTTTAATTCCTGTTGTTGAATCAAATGCATTAGGGAAATTTAATTTAAGCGATATCCGCAAGGCACATGAGGGTGATGACGAGCCAAATTTAGCAACCATTGAAGCGGCTTTTACAGATTGTGATCTGGAGCAATTGCAACAAAGGAGTGAGCACGTTCAAACAAGTATTGAAATGCTTGAAGCAATTGAAAATAATGTCACTCAAAAGGTTGGGGTAGGGAATGCACCTAATTTGGCAGAGTTTTTAAAAATTTTAAAAGAAGTTTTATCAATTCTATCAGAGTATATTGTCAGTAAAGGAGGCGTAGCAGACGCGATTTCTGAGGGGGATGCCGAAACGGGTGTTTCAACGGGTGTTGCAGTTAAAGCTCAAGCGGTTGGAAGCATAAACTCTGGTAGTGATGTAACTAAAGCATTAGAAAAAATAATTGAGTATTACGCTAAAAATGAACCATCCAGTCCTGTTCCAATGTTATTAGAAAGGGCAAAAGGACTTGTTAACATGGATTTTATGTCTATTATAAAAAATATCGCATCAGATAGTGAGTCTCAAGTAATGAATATAAGGGGCCCGATTGAAGGTGAAGATGAATATTAATTTCAACAAGGGGAAATAGTATGGCTGAAAGTAGTCAAAAGTTTATTGCACGAAACAGGGCGCCAAGAGTTCAGATTGAATATGATGTTGAAGTCTATGGAGCTGAGAAGAAGGTCCAATTACCCTTTGTTATGGGGGTGATGTCAGATTTATCTGGTAATCCTGCAGAAGCATTACCACCAGTGGATGAGCGTAAGCCGCTAGAAATTGATGTCGATAATTTTGATGAAAGACTAAAATCAATGAAGCCACGGGCCGCTTTTCAGGTACCAAATACGATTAGCGGAGAAGGCAACTTGATGGTTGATATAACCTTTGAAAGTATGGATGATTTTTCACCCGCAGCAATCGCCAAAAAAGTAGCAGGATTAGATAAATTATTAGAGGCTAGAACTGAGTTAGCTAATCTAATGACTTATATGGATGGTAAGGCTGGGGCTGAAGACTTAATAGCAAAAGTTATTAATGACCCTGCACTATTAAAGTCTCTATCGGCAACTCCAAAAGGCGATGATGATGCGGCAGCAGAAACAACAGAGAGTGAGGAATAAGGAATGGCTGAAGAAAATTTAACGGAACAACAGGCTGAAGGTGGTCAGGTTGAGGAAGCAAGTGATTTTTCTGCGCTGTTAAGTCAGGAATTTAAACCAAGGTCTGATGCAGCAAAAAGCCAGGTTGAATCTGCAGTTGCCACCTTGGCAGAGTTTGTTTTAAAAGATGCTAATGTAATCTCTGAAGATGCCATTCAGTCTATACAGAGTGTTATTGCTGCCATCGATCAAAAAATGACCGAGCAGATCAATCTGGTTCTACATAATGAAGAGTTTCAGAAATTAGAAGGCGCATGGCGTGGTCTTCACTATTTAGTGAATAACACTGAAACTGATGAAATGTTAAAAATCAGGGTGATGAATATTTCTAAAAAGGAATTATCAAAAACACTGAAAAAATACAAAGGCACTTCCTGGGATCAAAGTCCGGTTTTTAAACGATTGTATGAAGAAGAATATGGTCAGTTTGGTGGTGAACCTTTCGGCTGTCTAATTGGTGATTACCATTTTGATCATTCCCCACCTGATGTACAGCTTTTAGGACAAATCGCACAAATTTCAGCCGCTTGTCATTCACCGTTCATCGCTGGCGTGTCGCCAAGTACACTACAAATGGATTCCTGGAGTGAGCTGAGTAATCCACGAGATTTAACTAAAATATTTGGTACTCCAGAATATGCTGCATGGCGCTCATTAAGAGAATCAGATGACGCTCGCTATTTAGGTTTGGCTATGCCTAGGTTCCTTGCCAGGCAACCGTATGGTGCCAGCACGGATCCAGTTGATGAATTTGATTTTGAAGAAGATACAGAAGGCAGTGACTCTTCTAAGTATGCCTGGGCTAACTCGGCCTATGCGATGGCTGTTAATATAAATCGCTCTTTCAAATTGTATGGCTGGTGCTCCAGAATTAGAGGTATTGAGTCGGGTGGTGCTGTAGAAGGTTTACCTGTGCATACCTTTCCGACCGATGATGGCGGTGTGGATATGAAATGTCCGACTGAAATTGCTATCAGTGATAGAAGAGAAGCAGAGCTAGCATCTAATGGTTTTATGCCGCTTATTCATAAAAAGAATTCTGATTTTGCTGCATTTATTGGTGCTCAATCCTTACAAAAACCTGCAGAATACGATGACCCAGATGCAACGGCCAATGCAAATTTAGCAGCAAGACTGCCTTACTTATTTGCAACCTGTCGATTTGCCCACTATTTAAAATGTATTGTGCGGGATAAGGTCGGCTCTTTTAAAGAAAAAGAAGATATGCAACGTTGGTTAAATGACTGGATTTTACAATATGTAGATGGCGATCCAGAGCATTCGACAGAAACAACAAAAGCAGAACATCCTCTTGCAGCTGCAGAAGTTGTTGTACAAGAAATTGAAGGAAATCCTGGGTACTATTCTTCACAGTTTTTTCTGAGACCACACTATCAATTGGAAGGCTTATCTGTGTCTTTACGATTGGTTTCAAAATTACCATCTGCAAAAGGTGGTGGGTAAGTTCTAGCCTTATTAAGGAAATTATCGAATAGGGTGATTGTTTTGATGCGGTTTGACCGTATGTTTTTTAATTTGATAAAGAGGTGATGAAAATGGCAGTAGATCAGTTTATAAAAATTGGTGATATTAAAGGTGAAGCTCAGGATAAGTCTCACAAAGATGAAATCGATGTATTAGCCTGGAGTTGGGGAATGTCTCAATCAGGGACTATGCATATGGGTGGCGGTGGTGGTGGCGGTAAAGTCAGCGTCCAGGATTTGAGCATTACCAAGTATATAGATAAATCGTCATCTCCGTTAATGACGGCATGTAGTGATGGTAGCCAATACAAGGAAGCTAAATTGGTGGTGAGAAAAGCCGGGAAAACCCCGCTTGAATATCTAATCATTACCATGACAGATGTGATTGTTACCTCTGTTTCAACCGGCGGTTCAGGAGGGGAAGACAGGTTGACTGAAAATGTTACTTTGAATTTTAGTACTGTAAAACTTGATTATCAGGCACAAAAACCTGATGGATCAAAAGATGGTGGGCCAATCAAATATGGCTGGGATATAGCAGCTAATGTACCTGCTTAATCTGAGGTTTTAAATGGTGTAACAGACCAGATACTTAATGTATCTGGTCTTATTTTTAGTCGAGAAATAAAATGAATGCAGAAGAACTTTTAAGTAACGGCCAGTTAAATGCAGCGTATGAAGAGTTAAAAAAACAAGTTCAGGCCGATCCTGCTAATTCTCAATTACGTATTTTTTTATTTCAAATCCTCACTGTAATGGGGGAGTGGCAGCGTGCATTAACTCAGCTTAATGTTGTGGGCGACATGGATGCAGGCAGTTTACCGATGGTGCAAACCTATAGGGAACTGATTAGATGTGAAGTCTATAGAGAAGATGTTTTTAAAGGTAAAAGAAAACCTTTGGTGTTTGGAGAACCCGAACAGTGGATTGTATTATTAATAGAAGCATTAGCAGCAACTGGCTCAGCAACTGAGGCAAAAATTACAGAATTAAGAGCGCAGGCTTTTGATTTAGCCCCTGCTGTATCAGGCACAATAGATGAACAAGCTTTTTCCTGGATAGCCGATGCAGATTCACGATTAGGGCCTGTAGTCGAGGTCATCTTAAATGGTCGATATTACTGGGTGCCTTTTTCTAATATAAAAAAAATTCAAATTGAAGAGCCTTCAGATTTGCGGGATATGGTCTGGACAGCCGCTAATTTTATGTGGACAAATGAAGGTGAAAGCATAGGGTTTATACCTACTCGCTATGTAAAAACTCATCTTGAGGATGACGCTGAATTAAAGTTAGCCAGGAAAACTATCTGGCAACAAAGCAGTGAAAATGAGTTTTTTGGTAAAGGACAACGCTTATTTACAACGGATTTAGATGATTATCCTATTATGAATACTCGAGATATTGCTTTTAATGACAATGAGTTGCTTGCTGACAAGGATTGAACCTTAAATGGATGCAATGGGGTCTGAGCAGGAACTATGTCGGAAATAACATCAAATGAGACTCTGCAGCCTTCGTTGCTTGATCGCTTAGCGGATAACGAACCCAGTGCCAAGTCGGAGTCGAGAGATAAAAGAGTGTTATCTAGTAAGCAACTACGCTTATCTGTCATTCGTGATCTATCCTGGTTGTTAAATTCAAGTAACCGGGAAGTGATGGGCGATATGGATAATCTTCCCTATATTAAAGATTCTGTACTTAACTATGGTATGCCTGATTTGTCAGGGCGTGTTGCAGTAGGGATGGATATTATTCAGCTTGAAAAAGTAATAAAAAAAATAATTACATTTTTTGAACCCCGAATTATAAAAAGATCTTTATCTGTAAAGGTACTGAGGACAGAGGGAATGGATAGGACTGCTGTCAGCTTTGAAATCGAAGCCGACTTATGGTCTCAGCCTTTACCGTTACATTTATATTTAAGAACAGAGCTCGATCTGGAAACGGGTGAGATTACGCTGGAACATAAAGGTTAAAGTATGGATCCAAGGATACTACAGTATTACAATAGCGAGTTACAGCATGTACGGGAAATGGGTGCTGAGTTTGCCAATGCGTATCCTAAAATTGCAGCGCGTCTGGGAATGGATGGTATTGATTGTTCAGACCCCTATGTAGAAAGGTTGCTAGAAGGCTTTGCCTTTTTAGCCGCACGCGTACAAGTAAAGATGGATGCAGAGTTTCCGGATTTTACTCAGCATTTACTGGAAATGGTCTATCCGCATTATTTAGCGCCTATTCCATCGATGACTATCGTGCAGTTTAATCCGGAATTGAATGAAAGTGCTTTAGCTGAAGGTTATTTGATTGAACGAGGCAGTGTACTTCGTAGCCCAATAGCCAAGGGAGAGACCTCTGCCTGCGAATATAGAACAGCTCACGAGACTACCTTATGGCCTTTGGAAGTCACAACGGTAAAGTATTTAACTACGGGGCATGCGGTTTCTAATAGCTGTAAACATAAAATTAGCAGAGCTAAAGCCGGCTTAAAGCTTGTTTTAAAAACAACCGCAGGCATCAGCTTTAAAGAGCTGCTTAACCTGGATGAATTAAGCATCTATTTAAAAGGCAACGAGGAAACGGCCACTTTTTTATATGAGCAATTAATCGCAAATACTCTGGCTATTAATTATTCTGGTGCAGGCTTAAATACTTATAACAAAGGCAATTCCAATGTAGCGATAGGCTTCGATGATGAAGAGGCATTATTGCCATATGGCAGTCAGTCTTTTTCAGGCTATAGATTATTGCAGGAATATTTTAGTTTTCCTGAAAGGTTCAGGTTTATTAAATTAACGGGCCTAAAAGATATTTTTTCCCGTTGTGTCGGCGATGAAATTGAAATTGTTTTTGCTTTTGATTACAACCACCCTAAGCTTGATGATACTTTTGATCAGGGTAGCTTTTTACTTAATTGTACGCCTGCAATTAATTTATTTTCCAAACAAGCCGATAGAATCCATTTAAATAATAAGACTCATCAATATCATGTGCTTCCTGACAGGAGTAAACCCTTAGATTATGAAGTCTATTCAATCACTGAAACAATTGGCTTAGGCTCAAGTAAAGAAGAGAAACAAGCCTTCTATCCTTTTTATGATGCCAGTAATTTTTACGGGCATAGAGAGCAAATGGCCTACTATACAATTAATAGGGTGCCGAGAGTTGCGTCATCAAAAAGGCTTAGACAAGGTCCTCGTTCCAGTTATATAGGTAATGAAATATTTATTTCCATCGTTGATGCCAAGCAGGCCCCTTACGATTTAAAGTTAAAGCAATTAGCGACTAAAATTTTATGTACAAATAGAGATCTGCCTTTATTTATGCCTGTTGGTAAAGGAACTACCGACTTTACGCTACAAGTTGGGGCTCCTGTACAGTCGATAAAATGTGTGGCAGGGCCAACTAAACCCAAACAGAGTTTGGCACAAGGCCAAGCCGCCTGGAAATTAATCAGTCATTTATCACTTAATTATTTATCCATTATTGACACCGATGAAGAGCATGGCGCGGTGGCATTAAGGGATTTGTTGATGTTATATGCGGATAAAAATGATTCGGTCATTCAAAAACAAATCGAAGGGGTTTTAAACATTTCATCTAAAGCCGTATTAAGACGGATAGAAGGAGTAGGTCCCATAACATTTGGGCGAGGTCTTGAAATCACCATTGAATTTGATGAAAGTTTGTATGAAGGTACGGGAGTGTTCTTGTTGGGTACGGTGTTAGAGCGTTTTTTTGCTAAATACACAACGATCAATTCATTTGTAGAGACGGTTATTAAAACAACGGAAAGAGGAGAGATTCATAGATGGGCGACTCGAAGAGGAACGAGACATATTTTATAGATCAAGGTCTGCAAGAAAGCCCTTATGAATTTGGTTTTTTTCAGGCGATTAGATTGCTTGAATGCGCGAACCCTGAAAAACCCTTACTAGGAAAAGGGGTGCGTTTGAGTGATGATGTGGTTCGACTGGATCAAGATGTCTCGCTAAATTTTCCCCCTTCCACTATTACCGCTTATCAATATAGAGAAGGCTATTCGGTTCCACATCTATCAACTGCTTTTTTTGGTTTGTTTGGCCCTAATGGTGCATTGCCTACGCATTTGACTGAATATGCTTTTCAGCGTTTAAATCATCATCATGACCCCACTTTTATACGGTTTGTAAATTTATTTCAGCATAGGATGTTGAGTCTAATTTATAGGGCCTGGGCAAATGCACAGCCGACGGTGAATTTTGACAGGCCAGAGGAAGATCGCTTCAAAACCTATCTTGGTAGTTTTTTTGGCTTAGCTTCTGAGGCTAATCAAAATCGTGATGATATAACTGATCAGCTAAAACTTCATTATGCGGGACATTTATCTTGTCAGAGCAAGCATGCAGAAGGCTTAACCGCAATATTACATGGATACTTTGGATTAATCGTTGAAATCGAAGAGTTCGTCGGCGAGTGGCTGGATCTACCTGACGATAGTATCTGTAGGCTGGGTGACTCTGAACAAACAGGATCATTAGGAACGACGGTGATTTTAGGGGAGCAGGTCTGGAGTCGACAGAATAAGTTTAGAATTATATTAGGGCCAATGGGGATTGAGTTATTCCAACTGATGTTACCAACAGGGGATAGTTTGAAAAAACTGGTTTCAGTAGTAAAAAATTATGTGGGCATTGAATTAGGCTGGGATATCCAATTAATATTAAAAAAACAACAAGTGCCAAAAACCTGTTTGAATAACAGTGCTCAATTAGGCTGGACAACATGGTTAGGTGAAAGAAAAACTCAACTGGATGCGGATGATCTAGTATTAAAACCAATTAAATAAATAATGAAGGCAAGAATATGAGTGGAATAAATCGAGTTGCGTTATTTGGTAAATTAAATTCTCTGGGTTATAAGGCAATAGAAAGTGCCACTGTTTTTTGTAAAATGCGCGGAAATCCCCATGTCGAACTGGTGCATTGGTTTAACCAAATATTACAAGAGCAGGACTCTGACTTACATCAAATTATTAATCATTTTGAGCTTAATATTCCGAAAATTGCACAGGACTTAACCACTGCTCTGGATAAGTTGCCGCGAGGAGCAACGTCTATATCCAATTTATCGCCTTATATTGAAGATGCTGTAGAAAGAGGTTGGGTGTATGGCACACTTGCTTTTGGCGAAACGCAAGTCAGAACAGGACACTTGATGGTTGGTTTGCTGGGTACACAAGGCCTGGAGCAAACACTGCTTAATATTTCTAAAGAGTTTGGAAAAATAAAGCTCGAACAGTTGCAAGACTCATTTGAAAGTATTGTTGCGGGATCACCTGAGGAACACCTGTCAGCGACAGATGGTTTTAGTGCGGCTATGCCTGGTGAAGCCAGTGGCGCCATTGCGCCTGCCGAGATGGGTAAGCAACAGGCTTTAAAACAGTTCACCGTTGACTTGACAGAGCAAGCGCGTTCAGGAGAAATGGACCCTATTGTCGGACGAGACGAAGAAATACGCCAAGTAGTTGATATTTTAATGCGTAGACGACAAAACAATCCGATTCTTACTGGTGAGGCAGGTGTTGGTAAAACTGCTGTCGTTGAAGGTTTTGCTCAAAAGATAGCCTGTGGGGATGTGCCTCCACCGCTGCAAGATGTTTCGCTACTTTCACTCGACATTGGCTTGTTACAAGCGGGCGCCAGTATGAAAGGTGAATTTGAAAACCGTTTAAGGCAAGTGATCGATGAAGTTCAGGCCTCAGAAAAACCAATTATCTTATTTATTGATGAAGCGCATACTCTGGTCGGTGCTGGTGGAGCAGCCGGTACGGGAGATGCTGCCAATCTGTTAAAACCCGCCTTGGCGCGTGGAAAACTAAGAACAGTGGCGGCAACAACCTGGGCTGAATACAAGAAACATATAGAAAAAGACCCTGCTTTAACACGCAGATTTCAGGTGGTACAAGTTGATGAACCTGATGAAGAAAAAGCCATTAAGATGATGCGAGGGATGGCATCAGTGATGGAAAATCACCATAAAGTTCAAGTTTTGGATGAAGCGATTGAAGCATCAGTCAAACTATCTCATCGCTATATTCCAGCTAGGCAATTGCCTGATAAATCTGTCAGTCTGTTAGATACTGCCTGTGCCCGTGTGGCAATCAGTCAGCATGCGATTCCTGCTGAAGTGGATGATAGAAAAAAACAGATTGATGCTATAAATGTTGAACTGGGGATGATTAAAAAGGAAAGTAATTTAGGCATAGATACTTCGGCAAGAAAAGCAATCGCTGAAGAAAAACTGGCTATTGAAACAGAAGTTTTAGAAGGACTGGAAACACGCTGGAAAGAAGAATTAGAATTGGTCAATCAAATATTGGATTTGCGCAAGAAATTACGTTCTGAGGATGTTGAAACCACGGATGAAGAGACAGCAGAGGGGGAAGAAAGTGAGACTAGAGAGGAGTTACTGACTCAGTTAAAAGCATTACAAAGTACGCTGCATGAAAAACAGGGTGAAAGCCCACTCATCTTACCGACCGTAGATGGACAGGCCGTAGCCTCGGTTGTTGGAGACTGGACCGGTATTCCCGTTGGTAAAATGGTGAAAAATGAAATTGAAACCGTACTTAATCTGGCTGATGCCTTAGGTAAAAGAATTATTGGTCAGCATCATGCGCTGGAAATGATAGCCAAGCGTATTCAAACATCAAGAGCAGGTTTGGATAACCCAAGTAAACCCATTGGTGTCTTTATGCTGGCAGGTACTTCTGGGGTGGGTAAAACAGAAACCGCACTGGCTTTAGCAGAGACCTTATATGGTGGCGAGCAAAATGTCATCACCATTAATATGAGTGAATTCCAGGAAGCGCATACGGTTTCTACGTTAAAAGGTGCACCTCCAGGTTATGTTGGTTATGGCGAAGGGGGGGTGTTAACCGAAGCCGTCAGACGTAAACCGTATAGTGTGGTATTACTGGATGAAATAGAAAAAGCCCATCCCGATGTACATGAGATCTTTTTTCAGGTCTTTGATAAAGGCTGGATGGAAGATGGTGAAGGGCGAATTATTGACTTTAAAAACACCTTAATCTTGTTGACCACCAATGCAGGCACAGATTTAATTACCAATATGTGCAAAGACCCCGAGTTTATGCCTGATGCAGAGGGTTTGACCAAAGCTTTGCGTACGCCATTATTAGAAGTTTTTCCACCTGCATTATTAGGCAGACTGGTGGTTATCCCTTATTTTCCATTAAGTGATGAAATGATCTCAGCTATTACTTGTTTGCAATTAGGCAGAATAGAAAAACGGATTTTAGAAAACCATAAAATTCCATTTACTTATGAGGACTCGGTAGTACAGCTTATCGTTGAACGCTGTACAGAGCTAGAAAGCGGTGGACGGATGATTGATTCAATACTGACAAACTCCATGCTACCTTCGATTAGTGCAGAGTTTTTGAATCGGATGATAGAAGGTAAGGAAATGCAGAAGGTACATGTCAATGTGCAGGATTCGGAGTTTTCTTTTATTTTTGATTAAATATTTTTATTAGTTTCAGTGGGGGGCTTTATGTCTAAGAAGTTAGCCGCAGGTATTATCTTTTTCAGTTTTTTTTTTTCAACGATAGGTTACACCATGTCTTTTTTTACTAAACAAGTTTTGTTTTCAGAAGTGAAGGGTGTTGTGTTAAATCAAGGAAAGCCCGTTACCGATGCGGAAGTAATAAGGCGGTATAGTTATGACGATGATTGGAAAGAAGAAGTAATAAAAACAAATAAAGAGGGAGGGTTTTATTTTCCAAAAGCAACGAGTACTTCATTATTTGATATGGGTTTTCTACCTAGTGAAATCGTTGTTTCTCAAGAGATTATTATAAAGTATAAAGATACTTCTTATGATGCTTGGGTATTTGTTCGAGATAATTATGATGACGGGAGTGAGTTAGGAATAAAATCTATTAATCTCATTTGTGATATTAGTAATGAACCGAAACAAATTAAAAGTAAAACCGGGGGTGTGGTCTATGGCATTTGCCAGATTAACTAAGGGAGATGGAAAAAAATAATCATCCAAAAATATGATTGAAACTAGCTTTGGAATAATAACCGATACAATGGGGCGTAGTCCTTTAGGTTGCTTATAACATGCAGGCTAAAGACCAGCGCTCTAAATAGTTACCTAAGTTATTTTTGCATACGTTCAGCTTTAAAGATTGGATAGTTATTTATTTCCACTTCCCTACGTTGATTTATTGACCCTTACCGATAGAAGTCTATATTAGTAAGAAATAAAATTGATGTTCGTCTTAATGTACAGTTAAAGTTCAATAGGAGAAAACTATGACAGGAATACCACCATTATCACCTTCACAAGCTTCAAACATTGCAAAAGATGTATATAAAATCAGGGATTTTGGTATTTCCCGTGCAATGCAGGCTTCTACGGGATTAGGTTTAACTGGAGACGATGGATCTAGTTTTAATCGGCCTGATGAACGACTTCGAGGAAGTTCTGGGATAAAGTACTTTAAAACAGAGAAAGGGTTTGGCTTTATTTCTCCTGGGCAAGGAAGCCGGCAAGGCCAGCATGTAATCGCCCTTAGGGGAACTGTGTCAAAAAGGGACTGGTTGTCAAACTTTAATATAGGGACAGGCAGGTCACCTAGTGGACATAAGGTTCATGCTGGTTTTGACGATATTTTTAAAGGTATTTTACCTGACTTAGAGGCTTATTTTAAAGGGAAAGCAGGAACCGTTCATTGTGTCGGGCATAGTTTGGGTGGCGCACTTGCCTCATTATCAGCTGATTACCTGATGGAACAAGGGGGGTTTAATGTTAAATTATATACTTTTGGCGCACCAAGGGTGGGACTGGAAGATTATTCAATAAACCTGACAAATAAAGTAAAACAGGAAAACTTGTTTCGAGTTTTTCATACTAGCGATCCCGTTCCAATGATAGCGCCTTATCCTTATATACATGCTCCCCACACCAGTATGGATAGGTTGAACTGGGGGATTCGCTGTGCAAAACCTGGTCGAATAGTGCCTGGTGATCATTCAATGTCTGAATATGTGAGTACAGTATCAAATTATGCAAGTTGGGGCGCAATTAGTGCAACGAATATGGAAGAGCATACGCCTTGGGAAGTCTGGCTGAAAGATGCGGCCGCTTCAAAAATTAAGGGGATTATTCAGTTCGGGGCAAATGTTTTTGCCATGATATCTCGGTGTCTAAAAGGCATAATAAAGAAAATTATTTCAGGGGTTAGCAGTGCTTTTCTGGCGGGTATGAACTTTATTGATCAGCTTGCATGGCTGATGTATAGAGGTGCTTTAGCCTCAGTAAAAATAGCAAGGTATTTAAAAGCATTAATTCAAGTTATTTTTAAATTTCTAGGTCGTACTTATAATGAAGGGAGTAGTATCACGCTTTCATTTGTAAGATGGGTGTTTGATTTAATGTATAGTTCTGTTCATATGATGGGAACACAAGCTGTACAGCTTGCGGATCATGTTTTTTAGAATTTGTTAAGGTAAAACAATGCCAATAACCCAGGAACATCGTCTTATAGCAGTCTCAACACCTTTAGGTGATGATGAATTAGTGATTCGTAGAATGACAGGTCATGAACAGATAAGTCAATTATTTGAATATGATCTTGAGTTATACAGTGAAGATCTGGATATAAATTACGAAGACCTCCTTGGAGGGAATGCAACGGTACGAGTTGAATTGGAAAGTGGAGAAACACGGTATTTCAATGGCTATATCAGTCGGTTTTCGTTGGTTGGGCAAACAGACCTGCATTGTACTTATCAGGCGAAATTGAAGCCGTGGTTATGGTTTTTAACCCGAACGGCAGATTGTCGGATTTTTCAGGAAATGACAGTGCCTGATATTATCAAACAGGTCTTTCGTGATCATGGCTTTACTGATTTTAAAGATGAGTTGAGTGAGTCCTATCGTACATGGGAATATTGTGTTCAATATAGAGAAACGGATTTTAATTTTGTCAGTCGACTCATGGAACAAGAAGGTATTTATTACTTTTTTACCCATGAAAATGGAAAACATGAATTAATCATGGCCGATGGCTATAGCTCACATCAAACGACGGATGGCTATGAAGAAGTACCTTATTTTCCACCTGAAAATTCACGGCGGCGAAAGCAGGATCATATTAGTTCCTGGGTTATTACTAAAGAAGTTCAAACAGGGGCTTATGCTTTAAATGATTTTGATTTTAAAGCGCCCAAAAAGGGTTTGATTTCAGCAGCAAATGATCAAAAAGCGCATGATGGCTCCAATTTTGAAGTTTATGACTATCCCGGTGAGTATTCTGAAAATTCAGATGGTGAAAAATATGCCCGCACCCGAATAGATGAGCTGCAAGCACAATACGAAATAATTGAAGGTGATGGCGATGCTCGTGGTTTAAGCTCTGGTGCTTTGTTTACTTTGATAGATTATCCGAGAGAGGACCAAAACCGTGAGTATCTTTTGCTCTCTGTTGATTATGAGATCAGTTCAGATGCTTTAGAAGGTGGGTCTAGCGATGGTGAAGAGGTTTTTCATTGTCGTTTTTCGGCGATAGATGCTCAACAACAATATAGAGCGCCCAGATCAACTGTCAAGCCCATCGTACAGGGCTTGCAGACAGCTATTGTTGTGGGGGCGTCTGGTGAAGAAATTCATACCGATGAATATGGCCGGATAAAAGTGCATTTTCATTGGGACCGATATGGAAAAGCCGATGATACGGATTCTTGCTGGATTCGTGTTGCTCAAATGTGGGCGGGTAAAAAGTGGGGAAGTATGTACTTACCCCGTGTTGGTCAGGAAGTTATTGTCGACTTTATTGAAGGTGATCCGGATAGACCAATAGTTACAGGGCGAGTTTATAACGGAGATAATATGCCTCCGTATGATTTACCTGCTAACAAAACAAAATCCACAACAAAATCCAATTCCAGTAAAGGGGGGCAGGGATTTAATGAAATTCGCTTTGAAGATAAAAAAGGCGAAGAGCAGATTTTTATTCATGCTGAAAAAAATAAAGATACCCGAATTAAAAATGATGATCTGGAATTCATCGGAAACGACAAACATTTGATTATCGAAAATGATGAGTTTGAACATATCAAAGGTGATAAACATTTAACGGTTGATGCTGATCAAAATGAAAAAATAAAAGGAACGGTATCAAGAGATATTGGTTCTGATTTACAAGAAAAAATTGCTATGAACTATGCGGTAGATTCCGGAATGGAAGTTCATATTAAAGCAGGGATGAAGGTTATTATAGAAGCAGGAACTCAAATAAGTTTAAAGGCAGGTGGAAGTTTTGTTGATATAGGTCCGGCAGGCGTATCTATAAAAGGTGCCATGGTAATGATTAACAGTGGAGGTGCTGCAGGTTCAGGCTCTGGCAGTTCACCAGATGCAGCTGTATTACCAGAAGAGGCTGATAATGATAAACCAGGTGAAGTTGCAGAAGTTTCAGCAACTAGTATAGAGAAAGAAGCCGTAACATTATCATCAACAACTGTGAAATCTTTTTCGAATCCGCAAGCACAAACTTTAGCCAATGCGGCTGAAAATGGCACTCCATTTTGTGCTAAATGTGAAGCAGCTAAATTAGCCCAAAAAGCATAAAGGATAAACATGGCCTCGTCTATTTCTATAGAAAATGAAAATGTCTACCAGACACTCTTCAGTAATAATGAATCCAATGTTTACGCTGTGCTAGATGGTGCCTCAGTTCCGAACATTATTCAAAATTTAGCAAAATACAAAGCCAAATCAATCTGTTTATATCGTGGAGAGTTAGATCTTGAATTAGCGCAAACAGCGCCCTATTTAGTTTTGTTAAAACCAGATTCAGACTTAACTGATTGGGTATTATCTGGAATTGGCCATCATTGGGGTATCTTTGCTATTTCAAAAGCTAATATGAAAGATATGCGTAAACATTTTCGTACTTTTTTAATGGTTTATGATCCTGATGGTCAGCCTATGTATTTTAGGTATTATGACCCTAGGGTTTTAAGGGTGTTTTTGCCTACTTGTAATGATGATGAGATAAGGCAGATATTTGGGCCTATTGATAGGTATTATGTTGAGAGTAAAAATGGTATATCTTTAGTGCCTTTTGTATAAGGTATAAGCGACTTATTAAGTGTTAATTAAGGGAGGTAGTATGCTAACAATTCGGAAAGAACAGATGGATGTGTTAAGTCACCATATGCTTAATCAGTTTTCTGATAGTATGGAAGTACATCTCATGAAACGATACCCTGAACAGACTAAGGATATGAGTAATGAACAGTTACGAGAACTCATTGTTAACGGAGTGGAAGAAGCTGAGAAATATGGTGTTACAGATGAGAACGATGTGAAACGATTTCTTGAGTATCATGTTGAGTATGGTCGCAATTTTGGGTATTCACCTGAAACAATATGGGCAGAACAATTTTTAAATAATAAAGATTTGACCGGTACAGAAAAAATGAACGAGATTGATAATTATGATTTATTTGTGATTACGCTTGGGAAATAGATATGGGATTACATACAGATTCAAGTGCATGCAATAATCGAAAAGCACTAAAGAAATTAAATAAAAGTTCTGTTGATGCAGCGAATAAGGCGCAATCTACTTGTGACACTTATGCTGAACGTAAGAATTGGATGGATAAATACATAGGAGCAGGTGGAGCATGGGAGTGTGTTTGTCCTAAGGAAAAGAAGCCTAGTAATCCAAAAGAATCGTGTCCACTCGGGGAACTTATAGTCCTTGTTAAGGATGCTGACGGGATACCCGTAATAGATGTCGATGTTACAGCAGGTGCTCTGGGTGCGAAGAAAACCAACAAAGATGGAATTGCAGATTATGGCAAGGTTGGGGTGGGAATTTATACAGTCAAAGCGAAGAAGGCTGGGCACTCTCCAAAACGTAATGACCCAGAAGATGGGGATAGTAAAACGGGAGTTACTGTAGCAGCGGGTTCCAAGACAACAGTTAATCTCGTTCAGCATCCAATCTGCGCGAATGTGAGTTTTTTCGAAGGCTCCACGACGCGTGCAAATTACTTCGGCTTTGACCACAAAACTAATTTGGTTGCAACACCTGGCTCGGATGAATACTGGCTGCCAACACCGGCGAGAGGCTCGCTCACCCTGCCTACGAATAGGCAGACAAGAGATGGTGGGAGATGGGTTTCTGTGGCTGTAGGTAAGGAAACTGAGGTAGAGATTAATTTCGCCTTTAAAACTACAGAATGTATTCCGTGTATTAGTAACAGCCGCTACGAAGTCGTACCAGCAACCATTGCAGAAGTGGTGACTACTAATGTAACAAGCAAAAAAGCAGTATTCAAAATAAAAGGAAAAGCCGAAGGTGAAGCAAGCCTCAAGGTGATCTGTGACGGCAAGGACATAGGCTGGTTCCATATATGGTGTAAAAACGAAGCGACTTTGAAAGTTGATGTTGTCAATCTAATTACTAATAGGGCACCGGTCAACGCATTCAGTATTGCCAGTCTGAAAACTGCGTTTAATGAGATATACAGCCAGGCAGCAATCAAGATTGATATGATAGATCTAGGAAATGTCGACCTAACTGGAAATGCGACGCTAGCGACTACTGAAAGTGCAGGATACCCGTCCACGGGCAAATTCTTAGCCAAAACAGGTTCTCCACGCCCATACGATAGCAAAGCCACTGTACTTAATGCACTTGATGTGGCAGCCTCTGCTGTGTTGTCTGCACGAACTACTGCGCCCCTAGCGCGGGCAGGTGCTTACAGAATCTACCGTTATATTCCAACTGGTGGTGCCGCTATCGGCGGCACAGTACTAGGTATCGGATCAAGCCCTGCCTTTGCTTTCATAGCTGACTCGGCCGCTGCTCGCAATTCTATGGCGCACGAATTCGGACATTGTTTGGGCTTGAAACATCCCTCTGACGGATCATCAGGGTCTCAATTTGCAATTCACAACAGGTCAAGCTGCAACCAGGCGGTTCCTGCGTATACAGCGACCAATACCGAGCCAGCTACGTCATCAGCGAGTGCTAAGTCGAACATAATGGCAAAGGACCCAACCAACCTCATGGGTTATTGGTCCGATAAGGCCAATCGAAAACCGATCCGCTATCATCAGTGGGTTGCTTGTAATAGGAGTTAAAAATGGAAATTAATGATATGAACTGCCCTCCAGCTGTCATCGAATACGTTCAGACGGTGAACTTGGCTTCAAGTGAAAACTCTGAGCTTTTTTCATGGATCGCAACTAACTCATCATTGGAATGTCAGGTAGATTCTTTAGGTGCTGTGGCTGAACGTCTTGATGATTTAAGTCACCCACAAGTCATTGATGACTTTTGTGCTTCAGTAGCAACCTATGCGCGATTTCTTACGACGGAAACGAAGAAGAAGGTTAGGGAGGCTTATATTCGTTTTCCATATTATCAATCTATAGCAATGAACTATTTCAATGGATTGCGCTATAACCAAATAGATATCCGTTCTCACTTGATGGGAAAAATAACAGAAGACTGGACATTTAAACATCCGCGATTGAATGCAGAGACTTGGCACTACTATTTATATCTTGCAAGTCTAGAAGATCCTCGCGCCTATGAAGCATTAAAGAAGAAACTTGCAGCCACAGTAAATGGGAATGACGCTACGAACCTGATTAAGAGTCTTGCGGAAGTCAGAACCGAACATACAAAAAAAATTCTTCTTCAATATAGAAAGGATACACGGAGAGCTGAAGGTCCGGAAGGTCCTGAGCAAACAATCGCGGAGACAGTGTCGTTACTACTAAAGACATATTTTTAGTAGGTCTAGGTTGCCAAAATAACCAATGGGTGAGCTAAGCAAAACATATTAACGAGGTCTTTGAAGAACAGCGGAGTCAGGTCTTTTGATATAACATAAAGTTGTGTTGTATCTTCTTTATGGCTAGACCGTCAAGAATTGAATTGAATTGAATTGAATTGGCTGGTGGGCTCTATCATGTTACGTCCAGAGATAATGTGCGAGAGGATATATACGAGGATGGCAATGAAAGGTTGGGGTAGATGATAATATTAGGATAAATATGAGACTGTTTTAATTGGTATATTTATGGATATTGTCTGATGGGCAATCATAATAATTAGAGGCAAAGTATCGTTAAACACATCTAAGATGAAATTCTGATTTTTTTGATTATCAAGTTTTACTTATGAATAGAAAACAACGTCGCCTGGCTGCAAAACAAAATAGAGGAACGGAAAAGAAAGTAACTCTTTCTGATGCAGTAGCCATGGCAATACAACTGCATCAACAGGGAAAGCTGGATGAGGCTGAGAAAATTTATCAGCAAGTTTTACAGGTAAACTCAGATCACCCCGATGCTTTACATTTTTACGGTGTACTTTCTCATC
>Ga0209495_1000721_pt1 | contig 24623 bp, 25 predicted proteins | sample EN1Hudsemesocosm_FD_184629 | JGI IMG/M metagenome (GOLD analysis project Ga0209495, IMG submission 184629) | Methane-oxidizing microbial communities from mesocosms in the Hudson Canyon - EN1E Hudson Canyon (SPAdes) (version 2) | ecosystem: Environmental > Aquatic > Marine > Cold seeps | place... | reverse complement strand
TAGAAATACCTTCATGAGTTTGCTCATAAATACGAGATAATAATTGTAGCCTTTCGTCAGCTTGTTTACGTTCAATAACCAATGTTACCAATTGAATTATTGATTCAATGAGTGCCAAATCAGAAATTTGAGGCGTTGTTACTGTATGGTGATAAATTGCAAATGTGCCAAGAACATTATCATTATGATCGAGAATAGGTTCTGACCAACAGGCGGCTAGATTAGCTTTGGCGGCAAGATCTTTAAATGGAGTCCAATAGGAGTGAGTTTGAATATCTTCAACAACAACTCTCTTTTTAGTAAATGCCGCGGTACCACAGCTGCCAATTCTGTCGCCTATTTGGAGGCCATGAACTGCCTCATTATAAAAAGTAGGTAGGCTAGGTGCAGCACCAAACGTTAAATGTTTAGCCTCACTATCGAGCAATAAAATACTGCAAATTCCCGAAGACATTTCTGCTTCAATAATGTGAATCAGAGACTCTAAAATAGTCTGGAGAGATTCACCTCGAGCAAGTTGTTCAAGTACATTGTTCCGAGAGTTTAGCTCTAAAGTTTGCAGCTGAATTATACGGTTTAAGCGGTTTGAAACTATGCGAATAGCAATGAAAACAAACAGTTCAATGATAAGAAAGGCTGCAAAAGCATAAAAAATATTGATTTGAAGGTGATTGTTAAATACAGCATACGTATCAGTAATGTCTTGCCAGATAACAATTTGGCCCGCATCAGAAATGCTTAAATCTTGTGTGCCTACATAGTCGCGCAATGGCCTAGAGGCATAAAGATAGGTCAGGCCATTAACTTCGATGACTTCTACAGTTATATCTGAATCTTTAATAAAAGGATGAGAATGGCCTGTATTATTTTCTACAGCCTTTCCACTATGTGCAGCTAATTCGTTTATTTGTTCACTTGTTGTTTGTTCCAATACTAAATTATTGATAGCAGGCGTTTCTTTTAATCGTTTTGCTAAGTAGTCAGGCCATACATTTTCACGTAGATGATCTTCATATAATAAGATTGCAGCATTAATATCCGATTTAGCGATTAAGTTTTTTAGAACTAAGCCAAATGAAACCCCAGCCTCAACGGTACCAATATGCTCAGACACCCCATTTTCATTAATAACAGCAACAGGGCTAGTACCTCTAATACCAGAATAAACACGACCTGTTTCAAAGCCCATAACGGCTTGTCTTAGTGCATTTGTATCAACAATGGTATGGCGAATAGTATCCATATTATCGCCAAATTTTTGTGGCTTATGTACACGTAAAAAAGAAGTAGAACCCGGACCTAGATGAAAATGTAATTGGCGGGCTAAAAATCGCTCACTAAATTGCTGCCAATTATCTTTAACGGCATCATATAGGGCATCTCGAGCTATTTTTGATTTGATGCCGCCGGCACCACCACCTTCTAATTCAACTGCTTGCTTGCCTTGAAGGAATAGCTGCTGATAAGCGGGGGTGTTAGCGACAATATTTGCCACTTGCATCATGTTTTCTTGTGTTGCTTGATAGGCAATATCAAAAGCAGCAAAGTGATTAATTGCTTTTTGTTGTTCGTCTATATGTAGATTATGTTTGGCCTGAAAATAAGTTAGGCTAACAAATGCACCATCAATGATGGCGATTAATAAACTAATAACTAAGAATAGGCGATGTTTTTTGAATAGAGCCATTGAGACATATATCTAGTTTGAACATCCGTGTGTATAAGTAATTACTTACATTCTATATGTGAATCGAGTTACATACAATAATATTTACCCTATTTTAGGGGGGGGGCTTAAATATATTCAATTAATATTTCTGCGTCAGAATTTTGCTCTTCAATAGGTTTTAATGCCTGTAATATTGCTTTTTCATTACTCCCATCTACGAGTTCAGGGAATACGTGGAAATTAACTTTCGCCTGACGGAGTTCAACCATTTGTTGATCAGATAAGAAACCAGTATTTACCCATAATTCTGCCTTATCTGTGAGTATGGAAGGTTTTGCTTCTGCAAACCCTTCTTGGCTAAAAATAAGATAAATTATCATTATTTTTCAATCGCTAAATAAGCATTTTCAGAAATATCTGACCACGCATCATTTTGACTTCGGAAAGCTTGATAAGCATCATAAACGTGTTTGAACTTAGGATCGTTGGCAGCTGCTTCTTCGAGTGTTTCGTCAGTTAATGCCCTTAATGTAGCCAAAACATCTGCTGGGAACTGGTGAATTTGAACATTTGGTCGATCTTTTAATTCTTGTAGTGCAGATAGGTTCTTTTGTTCCATCTCAGACAGCATTCTTACATTCTCTGCCATTGCAGCATTACTGACAATGGCCTGTAAGTCAGCAGGCAAGGAATCCCATGCACGTTGATTAACGGTCAGTTCTAATACCGTACCTGGTTCATGCCAGCCAGGATAATAATAATGTTCTGCTGCACGATACAAGCCTAAACGCTGATCATGGAAAGGACCAATCCACTCTGTAGCATCAATGGTGTTGCGTTCTAAAGCTGTATACACTTCGCTTCCCGCTAATAAAACTGGATTACCACCGGCTTTAGCAAAGACTTTTCCTCCAAGACCAGGAATACGCATTTTCAAGCCTTTGATGTCATCAAGTGAGTTGATCTCTTTATTAAACCAGCCGCCCATTTGAACGCCTGTGTTACCAAGAGGAAAGGGAACAACATGAAAAGGTTTATACACTTCACGCCATAAGTCCAAACCACCACCATCATAAAGCCATGCATTCATACCTCGAGCAGTCATACCAAACGGAACGGTTGAGAAGAACTGTGCTTCTGGTACTTTCCCTGCCCAGTAGTATGCACTGCCATGTCCCATTTCTACCGTGCCTTGTGAAACAGCATCAAATGTTTGTAATGCGGGAATGAGTTCGCCCCCAGCATATACTTTGATATTTAACCTGCCATTTGACATCGCTTTAATATTTTCAGCAAAACGTTCAGCCCCTTCTTGTAGAACAGGGAAGCCTGGTGGCCAAGTAGTGACCATTTTCCAGTTATATGCTTGGCTAGTATCTATAGTGTCCTGAGCGTTGTTAGATCCTACTTCTGCTTGGTTACACGCTATAAGTGATAGGCTAAGTAATGTAATGAGTAATCCATTAGTAATTGTTTTCATACGTTTTCCTATTTTAATTATTTGCCTAGCTTGGATTTTAATCCAACAACAGAACAAAAAATAAAGTGTGTCATCCTCGCGTAGGCGGGGATCTATGGGCTGTGAATCTAGCTAATATCGTTAGATTCCCGATAAAAGATCTCGGGAATGACGATGGTTTTATTAAGATGAAAATATTATAAAGTATTTAGACCTTTTCTAGTTTGGCATAAGCAGTAACTAACCACTTGCTACCAGCATGTTTGAAATTAACTTGGACGCGTGCACTTTTACCTGCGCCTTCAGTATCTATCACTGTTCCTGCCCCAAATTTATGATGGTGAACTTGTTGGCCAGGATTAAAGCCGGTCTCATTAATAGCATTTGTATGTTTGGGTGCAGCAAAACTTGAACTGCCACTACTAACGACATTTTTTCGAGCACGGATCTCTTCAACACGATCTTTAGGAATCTCTCGTAAAAAACGAGAGGGTGATGGTGACATTTCCTGACCATATAAAAAACGTGATTCCGTGTGCATTAAGTAGAGTGTTGTTCTTGCTCGTGTCATGCCCACATAACAAAGGCGACGCTCTTCGGCGAGGCGAGAAGGATCGTCACTTGTTTTTTGTCCTGGAAATAGACCTTCTTCCATGCCGACCATGAATACGATAGGAAATTCCAAACCCTTGGCAGAATGTAGTGTCATTAATTGAACACAATCCTCCCATTGATCTGCTTGGTTTTCACCGGCTTCTAACGCTGCATGAGATAAAAATGCATCCAATAAAGGCATATCATCTGCTTCTTCTGGTCGTTCGAATGTACGTGTTGCATTGATTAATTCATCTAAGTTTTCAATACGGCCCTGACCTTTCTCTGATTTATCTTTTGCGTGATGTGCACGTAAACCACTTTCATCAATGACTAAAGTCGTTAGTTCATGCAAAGGCATGGTGTCATCTTCAGGTGTTAATGAATCAATTAAGGTTAAAAAACCTGTCAGGGCATTACCCGCACGTGCCGTAAAGAATTTTTCAGCAAGCAAATCAACACAGGCTTGCCACATGGTTTGATTTTGTTCACGAGCATATTGGCGAAGCTGTGTTAGTGTCGCGGCACCAATGCCTCGTGTAGGTGTATTGACGACACGTTCAAAGGCGGCATCATCATTTCTGTTAGCAACAAGGCGTAGATAGGAGAGAACATCTTTAATTTCAGCACGATCAAAGAAGCGTAATCCCCCATACACTCGATAAGGCATATTAGCTTGCATTAGCGCTTCTTCAATAACACGTGATTGAGCATTTGAGCGATATAACACGGCATGATCAGCACGTTTTCCACCGGTACTTACTGCTGTTTTAACTTGTTCGACTAAATAGCCGGCTTCATCACGTTCGTTATAGGCATTGTAGATCTGAATTAATTTACCATCATCATCATCTGTCCAAAGCTCTTTGCCAAGGCGATCACTGTTATTAGCAATAACGGCATTAGCACCAGCCAAAATATTACCGGTCGAGCGATAGTTTTGTTCTAAGCGAATAGAGCTAGCATCATCATAATCATGATGAAACTTTTGAATATTCTCAATTTTGGCACCACGCCAACCATAAATAGATTGGTCATCATCACCCACTATAAACAAATGACCTGAGTCACCAGCAAGCAGACGAAGCCATGCATATTGAATCGTATTAGTATCTTGAAACTCATCAACGAGTATTTGTTGAAACCGTTGTTGATAGCTGGCAAGAATATCAGGACGTTTTAGCCATAATTCATGACAACGTAATAGGATTTCGCCAAAATCAATAACGCCTGCACGTTGGCAAGCTTGCTCATAGGCTTGATAAATGGCCAACATCTTTTGTGAGTAGGGATCATTACCAGCTTGAATATGCTTAGCGCGCAGCCCTTCATCTTTTTGAGCGTTGATGAACCACTGAGCTTGTTTTGCAGGCCATTGTGCTTCATCTAATTCCATGCCACGAATAATTCGTTTTAGCATGCGAAGTTGATCATCACTATCTAGAATTTGGAAACTTTGGGGTAAGTCAGCTTCTTTCCAATGCGCTCGAAGTAAACGATGAGCTAAACCATGGAATGTACCCACCCACATACCGCCAATTGGATAACCAAGACTATCTTCAATCTTGGCTCGCATTTCTTTAGCTGCTTTGTTGGTAAATGTAACGGCAAGAATATTAGCTGGTGACAGGCCTTCAGCCTGTATAAGCCATGAAATACGATGAACAAGAACACGTGTTTTACCACTTCCTGCACCGGCTAAAATTCGGGCATGGCCTAATGGCGCAGCAACAGCTTCACGTTGGGGTTTATTTAGACCATCAAGTAATTCAGAAACATCCATTCAGTTATTTTTAATCTTAGAGGTTTAGAGACAGAAAAACACTGAACATGATAAACATGCCCAGTGTTTTTTGTAATGTGTTCAATAAGGTTTTCGAAGGAAAACCTTAATAAGATTTAGATATTACTATCTAAAAATGCAGCAAGTTGTGATTTAGTTAATGCGCCAACTTTAGTTGCTTCAACTTCGCCACCTTTGAATAACATCAGGGTAGGAATACCGCGGATGCCATAACGAGGTGGTGTTTCTGCATTTTCATCAATATTAAGCTTGCAGACTTTAATTTTTCCAGCGTATTCAGTACCGATTTCTTCCAAGATTGGAGCAATCATTTTGCACGGTCCACACCATTCAGCCCAGTAGTCTACTAATACAGGTAAGTCAGACTGCAATACTTGGCTTTCAAAGTCGCCATCAGTCACTTGGGTGACATTTTCGCTCATGTTCTTTTCTCCAGTGGTCTATATATAAGGAAATAAAATGTAATAATTTCACTCCTATGCTATTGAAACGCTATACTCACATTCCAATATTGATTAACATTTTTTATCATCATCAAAGGTAATGCAAGTATTTCTATGAGTGCACATCTAACAGAGCAAGCTTTTTCGTCTTTACCTTTACATGAAACACTTCAAAATGGTCTACGTAGTGCGGGGTTTGAATTTTGTACACCAATCCAAGCCCAGTCACTGCCTCTATTACTTGCAGGGCAAGATGTAGCGGGGCAGGCGCAAACAGGAACGGGTAAAACAATAGCCTTTTTATTGGCAACATTTCAGCGACTATTGACCGTAGAACCCCCTAAGAGTTGGGATGGAAAGCAGCCTCGAGCGTTCATTTTAGCCCCTACTAGAGAGCTCGCGAATCAAATTGCTAAAGATGCAATCCTATTAAATAAGGATGCTAATTTGCGCATAGTTGTGTCATATGGTGGTAAAGATTATGACAAGCAAAAAGAAGACATTACAAGTGGTGTGGATATCTTAATAGGCACACCTGGTCGATTACTGGATTATCATAAACAACGTGTGTTTAATTTGAAGTCAGTTCAGGCTGTTGTATTAGATGAAGCAGATCGTATGTTTGATTTGGGCTTTATTAAAGATGTACGTTATTTTTTACGACGCGTTCCTGCACCAACTGAACGTTTGGGTATGTTGTTCTCTGCTACATTGAGTTTTAAAGTATCTGAACTTGCTTATGAGCATATGAATAACCCTGAAAAGGTTGAAGTTGCAGCAGGGAAAGTAGCAAGTGACCGCATTGAAGAAAGTGTTTATTACCCAGCAAATGAAGAAAAAATCCCTTTATTATTGGCATTAATTAAGCGTATTCAGCCACCGCGGGGTATTATTTTTGTTAATACTAAACGGGCAGCAGATCGTGTTTGGGGATTCCTAGAAGGTAATGGCCATAAAGCTGCTTTATTGTCTGGTGATGTGCCACAAAAGAAACGTGAGCGTTTACTGAAACATTTCCAAGATGGCGAGTTCCCTTTTTTGGTAGCAACCGATGTGGCGGCGCGAGGCTTGCACATTCCTGAAGTGAGTCATGTCTTTAATTATGATTTACCACAAGATGTTGAAGATTATGTACATCGTATAGGCCGAACTGCACGTGCCGGTGCAAGTGGTGTTGCGATTAGTTTCGCTTGTGAAGATTATGCATTTTCATTACCTGATATCGAGCAATACATAAAACATAAACTACCCGTTTCAACGACATCAGATGAAGTATTAGAACAGCCTCAGCCTGCAAAACGTCCTGAAAAACGACCACCCTTACCGCAGCACAAAAAACAGGGAAGTGGCCATAAGCCGAAACGTTCACATTCTCAACGTAACAAGCCTAAGCACGCTAACTCGGGTAATAAGTCCGGTAGCTAATTAATGCAGATTAATGGTGCCCATCTTGCGACTGTATTTGCTCCGAAGCCATTAGAGCTTCAGGAACAAACGCGTAAGCCGGTTACTATTGATGCAAGTTCAAGTTTTAAAGTTGAGGATGAACCGTCATCACGCGTTAATAGTGGTAGGCCTTCGACTCAAGCTGACATAAGAGCAAATGATAGTCAGCAATCACGGTTTGTCCGGTTCTTTGCTACAAATGATGAATTGTCGACATCGACAAAGGGACCTTCACAACAATTACCACAGGGTGTTCAGCAATATATTCAAGTAGCTGATTTACAAGGTGCCCCACCAGAAGCCACTATCGATGAGATTGTTTAAACTTTTTCTTGTTAGTACGTGTTTGCTTCTTGTCGCTTGCTCAGGCTCTCAAACGAAGCCGAAAGTCGTTGCAGGTGATCCAGAGGATGCGGGGATTTCACGTTTAGCTAAAAGTGATATTAATGAGGTTGTAGAGCTTCATCAGAGAGCCGTTATTCGTGACCTTAAGGTGTTGATGTCAAAATTATATCGCCGTAACCCTACTGGACGTCACGATAAAGAGCAGCGCTCTATTGAAGACAGTGTTGATTTGTTTTTTTCGACACCGCATAACCAAGGGTATCCACAATGGGAAACAATGTTACCTAATGACATTGTGAGAATTTCTTTAGATGAAACCTATCAAGGGCAAGATCGTATTTTGCCTTTTATTTATGGCTTACGAAAAATGCTGATGTCATCTTATGATGATCACACTGAGTTTTATTACCTAACGAGCATTAGTGAACAGAAATTGTATAACAGTGCACGTAATATAGAGATTGCAGCGTGGATGTTGGCCGAGAATAGGACTGTTCAAGGTAAGGTACTTATTTTGAGTGATAGCCTTGAAAATGAACACAGGAACCTAAGCTATCAACGTTTAATTGGCCGAATGATTGCGACTCAAGATAATTTGGCGGAAATTGTTGCTCAAAAATCAGGAAGGTTAATTAAAACAGTTGTGGTTAAAGCTGCTTCAATGGTTTTCCTACCTATTTAAGCTAGTGTAGTGCGGTGAAAGCTGCAAATGGAGGAATTCATGAAAGGTGTATTTTTAACGATACTATGTGGACTACTATTGTCTTGTTCTGATACAGATAAATCTCAGAAAGCTGAGACGGACCATGTATGGAAAGAGCAGGTCGAGGTGCTTGATAAAGCGAAAGCAGTTGAACAAATGCTCCAAGATTCGGCAGCATTACAGCAACAGAAAATTAACGAACAAACGCATTAGCTAAAATTTACTTTGTTAGTTTCGGGTTTCCAAAACGATGTCCTGATGCTTGACGCATAAACAGTTTCTTCAGCAAATCATGTTGATTAACCGTTTTCAAACCAAATCGTCTCGCCCAACGAAGTGGTGCTAATTCACTCCCAAATACGCGTTTAAATACATCCATGGTCATTTGCATGGCAAGGTTGTCACCTTTTCTTCGGCGTTGATATTTGTTTAATGTATGTAGGCTAGCAATATCTCGCCCTTTTTCATGAGCGCTCAACACGACTTCAGCTAGTGTCGCAGCATCAAGTAGGCCAATGTTAACGCCTTGTCCTGCTAGTGGGTGAATGGTATGTGCAGCATCACCAACGAGGGCAAAGCCTTTTTCAACATAGTGATCGGCATGGCGTAGCTTTAGGGGAAAACGTGCACGTTCACTTATCTCAACAAACTTACCTAATTTATTGCCAAAGGCATTTGAAATGGCAGTATTAAAGCGTTCATCATCTAATTCACACAGGAGCTCTGCTTCTTCAGTTGAATTAGACCATACAATGGAACATTGATGGGTGCTGGCTAAAGGTAAAAAAGCTAAAGGACCTTCAGGTAAAAAACGTTGCCATGCGGTGTGTTGATGTGACTTTTCTGTGCTTACAGTACAGACCACTGCTGTTTGTTGATAATCCCAACCATGGGTATCAATCTCTGCCCAGTCACGTAATAAAGAACGTGCCCCATCAGCGCCGACAATTAAATCAGCGGTGAGGGTTTGACCGTTTTCAAGCGTGAGCGATTGCTCTGAGCGTGCAAGTGGTTTTGCAGGACAGAGCAGTGAAATATTATTGATCTGCTTGCAGCGAGCAAGACAGGCTTGTTGGATGTGACGGTTTTCAACAATATAGCCGAGTAGTGGTTCACCGATATCAGCACTATCAAAATGGAGTGTGCTTGTTTGTGTTTCCCATACTTCCATATCGGTAAATTGACTAATTCGCTGGGGAATAAGGTGTTGCCAAATACCCAAGTTTTTGAATAAGTTTTCACTCGCACGCGTGAGTGCACTAACACGTAAGTCTGGTTTGTCTAATTCTGAGAGAGGAGTAGGCGTGTGAGCTTCGACAATGGCAACTCTTAACGGTGAGTGTTCTGCAAGGGCAACGGCGAGTGTTGCGCCGACCATGCCTCCACCAACAATGATGACATCATAATGGGTGCTCATAAGGGAATTCCTCGTCCAAGCCGTGGTTGTTTTCTACTTAAGCCCATACTTTTTTGAGCCAAAGCATGTTTAGCTGAGGGTAGTATATCTATCAATGTTAGCGCTGCGCCTCGTAGGTGGCCAAGAACCGGGTTGCTATTACTAAATAGAGTCACAAGACTGCTGGTATTATCAATAGTGAGATCTTGGTCGTCTTGTCGCCATTGTGCGTAGTCATGTAATAGACGAGGATCGCCACAATCATCACCACTAGCTGCAAGCAAGTCAGCTAAGGCAGCAATATCTCGTAAGCCTAGGTTAAAACCTTGTCCTGCAATAGGATGAAGACTATGGGCTGCATTGCCAATTAATACAGTACGGTGTTGAATTGGCTGGTCTGCTTGCATGAGTTTTAGGGGATAGCTATTTCGTTGACCACTCTGTGTTAATTTACCAAGCCGGTAACCAAAACGATCTTGGAGTTGCTCTAAAAATGCGCTGTCTGATAATTGAAGCAAGGCTTTCTCATCGCCTGTTTTTACCGTCCAGACCAAGCTGCAACGATTATCAGACATGGGTAATAAAGCAATGGGGCCCGAATCAGTGAAACGTTCAAATGCACGGCCATTATGGGCACGTTCAGGCGTAATATTGGCTGTGACAGCTGTTTGTCCATAATCGTGCTCTAAAGCACCTAAATTAAGTAGCTGGCGGATTGTAGACTGAGCACCATCGGCGGCAACGATTAATTGTGCGGTGATATGACGGTCATCATTAAGTATGAGTTCGACGCTGTCATCATGCTGCTTTAAGTTGACGACGCTAGCGGGACAAATGATGTCTAGATTGTGTTGTTGGCTGAGTGCTTGATTAAGTACTTGTCCCATAGAGCGGGCGGTAATAACGTGTCCTAAGGCAGGTACATTTTCATCTTGTGCTGAAAGACGTGTTACACCAAAGTGACCGCGGTCTGAAACATGGATATCATCAATGGCAGTGCTATGGACAGCAAGTTGCTCCCATAATCCTATTGATTCAAATATACGTTGTGAACCATAGGCAAGGGCTATGCCACGATCATCATAACTCGCTTGTTGTTTAGAACTGGGTTCAAAGGCTTCGATAATAGCAATGTTTAATGAGGTGTTTTTTAATGCACAGGCTAAACTTGCGCCCACCATGCCGCCACCAACAATAATAATATCAACGTCTATGTTTGCCATGTTACTTTGCCTTTGCCATTAGCGCTTCAATGTCATCGACTTCTTTTGGAGCAGCATCAGTCAGTATTTCATTACCTGTTTTTGTAACTAAAACATCATCTTCAATACGAATACCAATAAAATGCCATTTTTTATCAATATGTTTGGGATCGCGAACATATAACCCAGGTTCAACAGTTAACACCATGCCGGGTTCAAGTACTCGCCATTCGCCACCGACTTTATAGTCACCGACATCATGTACATCCATACCTAGCCAATGCCCTGTTCGATGCATATAAAACTCACGATATTTTTCTTGTTCAATCAGCGTTTCAAACTTGCCTTGTAGTAAGCCAATATCCAGTAAACCTTGCGTAATGACCCGCACCGCTGCTTCATGCGGTTGATTCCAGTGATTACCTGGTTTTACTTCTGCTATCGCTGCTTTTTGTGCATCTAAAACAATCGTGTATAGCGTCTTTTGGCAGGGAGTGAACTTGCCATTAACAGGAAATGTTCGGGTAATGTCTGCTGCATAATAATCATATTCAGCACCTGCATCGATCAATAATAGATCATTATTTTTTAATTTATGATCATTTTCAATATAGTGAAGAATACAACCATTTTCACCGCCACCAACAATAGAGGGATATGCAGGTGAACGGCAATCATTTGTCATGAACTCATGAATAATTTCCGCTTCAACTTGATATTCCCACTTGCCAACTTTCGTAAATTGCATTGCGCGAATATGAGCTGCGGTTGAAATATCAGCTGCTTTACGCATGGCTTTGATTTCATAGCTACTTTTATAGAGACGTAGTTCATTTAAACTATGTTCTAATTCGATGATTTCACTTGGTGAATGCATACCTTGACGTGATGCATTACGAAGATGATTGAGCCAGCCGACTATTCTTTGATCAAAAGAAGGCACGCTCCCCATTGTGTAATAGACTTTTTCTTTGCCTTCTAATAAGCCAGGTAAAATATCATCAAGATCAGAGATAGGGTATGAATCATCAGCCCCAAATTTCTCAATAGCCCCTTCTTGGCCTGCACGGTAACCATCCCAAATCTCTTTTGAAAGATCGCGTTCGCGGCAAAATAAAATATATTCACCATGAGGGCGACCAGGAATGATAACAATGACCGACTCTGGCTCATCAAAGCCACTTAGGTAATGAAAGCTACTATCACTACGATAACTATAATCAACATCTCGGTTACGATTGGCTACAGGGACACTGGGTAGCACTGCAATGCTATCTGAGCCCATTGTTTCGATTAAGTGCTGGCGACGTCGTGCGAATTCTTTTTTATTCATAATGACTTAACTATATATTCAAGTAGTTTGGGTATAAACCTTAATGTTCAGTTTGGTCTGTCGTGACGGGTGGTTGAAGTTCGCCAAATAATAAGAACAGGCCCATACGAAGATATTCTACTAACTCTTCAAAGTTAGCCTCATCCTCACTGTCATCAGAGTCTTCAGCACTGATTTGGCTAATACCAATGACATCACTAATATATTCTTTACAATCAGGTGATAATTCAGTCTCATCCGTTAAGCCCGAAGCGCCAAGACCAAAAGTAAGTCCCTGACACCATTGCGTCATCGCATAGATGCGTGAGGCAATCGGTGCGTCATCTGCTGGCAATTCAAGTTGAAGGTCAAAATCGAGGCTGTTCAAAGCTTGGACTGTATCGTCAAATAGTGCTGTTAAATCGAGTACTTCATCTTCATCTGGGTGAAAGTCTTCAAAAATACTTTTATACCAGTCTGTGCGACTTGCTTGAGAGTTTAAGCATAATAATCCACATAATGCGCCTTGTAATTCAGCTGTGCTTTGTGGTCCATCACCGTCAGAATTAGTGGATGAAAGAGAAGGAAAATACAATTCAGACATGATGATACGACCTATATTTAAAAAATAGTTTAAGACAATTGTTGACCCAATCACCTGGGCACGCTTATAGTTAGACTTTATTCTCGCACACTAAGAACTGATATTAATGGAAAAAGATGCGATTCAACAATTAGAGCAGCAAGTCGATGAGCTACTTCATGCAAGTCGGCGTATTCGTGAAGAGAACATGTTGTTGAAGTCTCAACAGACAGCATGGTTGGCTGAGCGTACTGAATTAGTGGAAAAAACAGACATGGCGCGCTCGCGAATTGAGAATATGGTTGGTCGTCTGAAAGAATTGGATGAAGATCTATGAGTTCACCTATATCCGTTAATATTTTAGGCAAGGAATATCAAGTTGCTTGCCCAGAAGAAGAAAAAGATGCGCTAATTGCCTCAGCTCAATTACTTCATAACAATATGGAAGATATTCGAGCGACCGGAAAAATTGTTGGATTAGACCGTATTGCCGTGATGGCAGCGCTTAATTTAGCGCATGATCTGATTTCATTGCAAAATAATAATGGCGGAATGGATGACCTCAATAAAAGTATTTTGCAGATGAAAGATAAAGTTAGCGTTTTTTTAGAAGAAGTTCGCCAGCTCGAGTTATAAAAAAAGCCCCATTTCGAAAAATTAGGCGTATGATCCTAATCAGTCCCTGCGGTGTTCGATAGTGACGTTAGTTTCTTGACCCGATAAGCATTTATGCACGGGAATTGACTGGAAATGGGAGTGCATACTCATCTTGAATGAGCAGCCCAAAATTTCGAAGATATTCCCACTTGAACCTCAAAATGGTTCGAGAACACTGTCACAACGGCACTGTGGGGCATTTATTTCATCCCCCCTCCTGAAAAAAATCAAGTACTTCAGTTCATTTACTGTTCTAATAGCCTTATATGCTTTAGAAACAGGGCTCTAAAATGAATCAGTTAGTAAAAATCCTGTGTGGACTTTTCGTTTTATTAGCTGGACCTTCATGTCTGTATGCAAATGATCATGCTGATACGCAGCGTGTGAACGCATTGCTAAATCAGGTTGATGACCTTTGGCGTGGTGAATCGTCCTATGCTGTCACCTCAATGCAGGTCCAAACCGAACACTATACCCGCACAATGCGAATGGAAGCTTGGTCTAAAGGTAAGGAAAAAACCTTATTTAAGATCATTGAACCTTTGCGCGAAAAAGGCACGGCAACATTGAAGTCGGGCAACCATATTTATACTTATCTTCCCAAAACAGATCGCACTATTAAACTCACTACAGGAATGATGATGGGGGCGTGGATGGGTAGCCATTTAACCAATGATGACTTGGTGAAAGAAGCACGTTTAGAAGAAGATTATGATGCGACGATTAGCTTTGAAGGTGAACGTGATGGTCAGGATGTTATTGAGTTCACCTTAATTCCAAAGTTAGATGTTGCTGTGGTGTGGGGGAAATTAACATTAACTATTCTAGCTGAAAGTCATATTCCACTGGTTGAATACTATTTTGATGAAGACTTTGTGTTAGCGAGAACAATACGTTTTAGTGATGTTAAATCATTAGGCGGACGCGAAAGACCGACTGTTTTACGTGTGGTTCCAGCAGATAAGCCTGATGAATATACCGAGTTTGTCTATGAGCAACTAGAATTAAATATAGCGCTAAGTGATCGACTATTTTCTCTTTCAAGCTTAAAGAAACGTTGAGATGAACGTTGCCAAATTGGCTGCACGTAATGTGTATCGAAATAGTCATCGTTCAATGGTAACGATTACTGCAATGGCTTTTGCATGCGCCATGATGATTGTCTTTTCATCATTAATGGATGGTGTCATTGCGGGGAGTGAGCGAAATGTAGTGACAATGAATACGGGGGATATTCAAATTCATCAAGCTGCTTATCGTGACGATCCTGATATTTATAAACTAATTCAAACATCAGCTCCGTTGAGTGAGGCTATTAGGCAGGCAGGATTTTTTGCATCTGAACGTTTATTTGCATCTGGATTAATGGCCAGTGATGACAGCTCTTCAGGTGTGCAACTTCGCGGTGTTGATTTATTATTTGAGTCGACAGTGACGGAGCTTTATCAGCATCTTATGCAAGGTGACTGGCTTGATCAAACTGATGAACATGGTGTTGTGATTGGAAAGAAACTAGCAAGGTTATTAGATGTTACTTTAGGCGATGAGCTTATCTTTGTTGGCCAAACGGCTGATGGCTATATGGCTAATGATCGCTTTTTTGTTCGAGGAATTTTGAAATCAATCGCTGCTGATATTGATAATTCTGCAGTGTTTATGAGTAATACCATGTTGCGAGAGTTGATAGGTCTTCCTGAATCAGGGGCTCATCAAATTGTTATTATGCGTACAGATAGAAAACAGGACTTAGCAGAGGCTACCGATAAAGTCAGAACGTTAGTTAATCAAGCTGTAGAGGTAATGAACTGGCGACACTTAATGCCTGTTATTAGTCGGTTTTTGGAAACAGCCCAAGTGCAAACACTGATTATGTTGTTCTTTACTTATATTGCAGTGGCATCGGTTGTATTAAATGCAATGTTAATGAGTGTCTTTGAGCGTATTCACGAATTTGGCATTATGAAAGCAATTGGCGTCAGCCCATGGCAAGTAATACGCTTGGTTTATGCTGAAACACTTGTTCAAACGGTTATTGCAAGTATTGCCGGACTCATTTTAGGGAGCTGTGTAGCGTGGTACTTGCAGCTATATGGTCTTGATATGTCGTCACTGGCTGGTGGAATGAGCTTTGCTGGAATTGCCCTAGATCCAGTTTGGCATGCGGAGCTGTCAGTTAAGTCATTAACAATGCCGATAGGGTTTTTATTTGTGATGGCGGCTGTTGCTGTGATTTATCCTGCTGCAAAGGTGGCCTTAATGCGGCCGCTAGACGCCATTCATCATCAATAGGGGCTGCCATGAACTTAAATGTACTCGCTTGGCGAAACCTTTGGAGACATAAACGACGCACTCTGATTACGGCCTCATCTATTGCATTTGGCGTATTGTTAGCTGTCACTTTTACTGGGGCTGGTGATTATTTTTACACACGAATGATAGATGCTGGCGCTAATATGGGGATGGGCCATATTACCCTTGCCGCCCCTGATTTTAATCGAGCGCCAAGTAGTAAAAAGTACTTACGACAATCAGAGCAATTACAACAGAAACTTGCACAATTGAGTGAAGTTAAAAGTTCAATGGCAAGGATCCAAGGTCAGGCCATGTTTGCCAGTGCTCACAAAAGTATTGGTGGAATGTTCTTTGCCGTTGATCCTGAGCAGGAGAGTGCGGAGAATAATCTATTCATCAAAGCGATGGTTGAAGGTGAAATGCCTACAACCGCATCGGATAAAACGATTGTTCTCGGTGTTGATTTAGCTAGAAAACTCAAATTAACGATGGGTAAGAAGGTGGTCTACACTACAACGGACAAGCAAGGCGAGATTGTGAGTGCTATTGCTAGAGTCGGCGGTTTGTTTCAAACGGGTTCTAAGGAAATAGATGGTGCGGTGGCGCTCTTGCCTTTGCATAGTGTACAAACTGTATTGGGATACCAACAGGATGAAGTGAGTGTTATTGCAGTCATTCTGCATGATCAACGTCATAGTCATCAGCTTCGTGACATGTTGAAAAGAATGAATTCATTTTCACATACTGAGGTATTAAACTGGCAACAAACACAGCCAGACTTAGCTGGTATGATTGCGGTTGATAAAAGTTCTAACTATATCAGTCAGTTATTAATCGCTATGCTGGTGGCCGCGGGTGTTTTAAATACAATGTTAATGAGTGTTCTAGAACGAAAACGTGAATTTGGCGTGATGATGGCGCTTGGGCTGTCACCACAGCGCTTATTTTTATTGGTGATGTTGGAGTCATTTTGGCTAGCAGTATTGGGACTAATAATCGGGACTGTTGTGACTATACCTTGGTATTTGTTTATGTCCCAAACAGGTATTGATATGTCTGCTGCTTATGGTGATGGATTTAGTTTTGGTGGCGTATTATTAGATACGGTATTCAAAATCAGGCTATTTAAAGAAAGCATTGTGGCTATTTTAATTGGTTTATTTACTTTGGCTTTATGTGCAGGTGCCTATCCTGCATGGCGAGCCGGACGAGAGCCTCCCGTACAAAGTTTAAAAACTATTTAATAAGGGTTAATACATGGAACAAACCATTGTTGAATTAAAACACCTAAGCAAAATATACCAGCAGGGTGAGCTTGAGCTTAAAGCCGTTAATAATGTGTCTTTAACCATCAGGAAAGGTGATTTTGCAGCACTTTGTGGACCTTCAGGATCGGGTAAAACCAGTATATTAAACTTGATTGGCGCACTTGATGAACCGACATCGGGCGAGGTGTACTTAGATAAAATTGAACTTGCTAGTTTAACGCGGAGTGAATTGGCAGAGGTTCGTAAAAATAGAATCGGTTTTGTATTTCAATCTTATAATTTGATTCCTGTTATGACTGCCTATGAAAATGCAGCATTTGTTTTAGAGTTGCAAGGTGTTGATAAGCAAGAGCAGCAGCAACGTGTCATGCAAACATTATCTGATGTAGGTTTGGCTGGATTGGAGCATCGTCGCCCTGATGAAATGTCAGGTGGGCAGCAGCAACGAGTGGCAATTGCTAGAGCGATTGTGACAAAACCAGCTATTGTATTGGCTGACGAGCCAACCGCTAATGTGGATTCACATACTGCGGAAGCTTTATTAGACTTAATGCAAAGCTTAAATGAGCAGCAGGGCATTACCTTTTTGTTTTCAACCCATGATCAACATGTTATTGATCGAGCAAAGCGTATTATTCAAGTTCATGACGGCAAGATTGCTGGAGATGAGTATAGGACTGATGATTAATGAACATTGTTAAAACATGTTCTGTCATCCTCGCGCATGTGGGGAACTATGGGCTGTGCTATTTATCACTATCGTTGGATTCCCGCGTTCGCGAGAATGACGGGAGAATACAAAATATTCCTTTGTTTAGGTTTCAACTATGTTAGTGAGACTGTTGTTACTGTTTTATTTGCTATGCTCACCTACCATAGGACACGCTTTTTATCAGTGGCAGTCTGATGATATGGCCATAGAGTTACGGGGCCTTGTTAGTGGTTTAGGTTTGGCAGTTAATAATGCAAATGACGACGTGTTTTTTTCTGATGATAAGCTGATTACAGGTGGAGTGGCAGGGCGCTTGATGTTGGATGCACAACTCTCATCACTAAGCTTTGAAATGCATGCTGAGCAAAGTGTTTTCGATAGAAAACTACTCACTGGAGGTAGTCGCTTCCTAACCCAGCGAGGTGTAGAACGCAGTGATGCACTACATTGGCATTATGCAAATGAGCATGCTGACCTATTAATCGATAGATTAAATATGCAGTATTCCACTAATAGAATGACGATAAAAATGGGCCGTCAGCCAATTAATCTTGCCAGTACCTTTTATTTTACTCCCAATGATTTTTTTGCTCCTTTTGCTGCTCAAACTTTCTTTCGCCAATATAAATCTGGAGTCGATGCAGCACGATTAGATTGGCAGTGGGGCGAGTTGTCACAGTTATCTTTAATGACTGTTGTGAACTATACACGTGAAGCGAGTAATGCTGCTTGGTCAAATAGCCCTGATTGGAGTGAGACTTCTTATGTGGCACGTGCGTCCACTGTATTAGGGGCATTTGAGTGGGCAGGTATGGTTGCTAAGATCGATGGGGACGATATTATTGGCCTAGATTTTCAGGGTGAAGTATTCGAGTGGATGGGTGTGCGAGGAGAAGGGCATATTCGTTGGCCAGATGAACAAGGAGAATCGAGAGATGTTAAGTTTGCTTTAAGCGTCGAACATCGTTGGGAAAGTACGCTTACTTTACGGTTAGAGCAGTTTTATCAACGATCAGGTATTAAGAGTGAAGATGATTACAATCTGACTGAGACAACAGGTTTTAGTAGTATTTACTTAGCTAGAAACTATACAGCAGCAGGTGCAAGCTATGAGTTTTCACCTTTATTGTTAGCTGATGCTGTTTGGCTATTTAACCATCAAGATTCATCACATTTATTCGCTTTATATTCAACATATTCCTTGTCTGATGAGTCAGAAGTGTCGATGGGCCTGAATATTCCCATAGGTGAACAGCCAAGTAATGGCATGTTGAATAGCGAGTTTGGCAGTTATCCTAAATCTGTAAGTGTTGAATATAGGCTGTATTTCTAGCCAATTGATAGAGATAAAATTCGACTAATGTGAGCATTACCCAAACCTGATTCATCACGCCAACTATTGTAGGCATCTTGAACTAACTTTAAATCTCGCTTGCTGGTAGGATTGGATGTGATGATGCCTGCACGGATTAGGGCGGCAACACCGTCTCTTGCCAATACAAAACCATCCTTGCCTATGAAACGCAGAAAATATTGGCTAGTTAAGCTGCCTAACCGTGAACCATTCTTATGTAATAACGCCAACAGACTAATGAAATCATCATCAGGCCAGTCGGCAATCATTTTGGCGAAAGAACCATGCTGTTCAGAAAACGCTAAAATCATCGCAGCATTTTTCTGTACCGTATCAATTTTCAGACTATTTCTAATAATACGTGTGTCTTGATATAGAGATTCAAGATCGTCGGGACTCGTCATATTGCAACGTGCGATATTGAAATTCCAAAATGCTTCTTCAAATCCATTCCATTTGTGGTCAATAATTTTCCAAATAAAACCAGCTTTGAATATCGCTCGCGTCATTTCAGCTAAATAACGATCGTGGGAGATTGCAGATAACTCAGCTGATGTTTTGATACCGGTAGGCATTAGAGCAGAAAGTTGTTCTTCACCACCTTTTCGCTCTAATGCCTGCTGATAAATGTCTGAAAACTGTTGCATAGTAAATTTCCAATTATGTTGCTGCATCTGCAAGGCTAGGATAATCAGTATATCCTTTTGCATCGCCACCATAGAAGGTATCTGGATTAGCATCATTAAGTGCCACACCTAGCTTAATTCTTTCTGGTAGATCAGGGTTGGCAATAAAGGGTGCGCCAAAAGCAATAAAATCACTTTGATTATTATCAAGGCTCTGTTCAGCTAATTCACCTGTATAGCCACCATTAGCTATATAAGCACCATTAAATAATTGGCGTAAAACATAAAAGTCAAAATCTTCGCTAGCCGCTTCACCAAATCGTTCAACGACATGTAAATAAGCGAGATTAAATTGATTGAGTTTATTGATTAGATAGTTATATAAAGCTTGAGGGTTTGTTTCAGACATTGAGTTGAATGTGCCTGTAGGCGAGATACGTATTCCTACACGGTTTCCACCCCATACCTCAGTAACGGCTTGAACAACTTCTAATACTAGGCGTGTACGATTTTCAATACTACCACCATAAATATCACTACGTTTGTTGGTACCATCTTTTAAAAATTGGTCTAACAGGTAACCATTAGCTGCATGAACTTCGACACCATCAAAACCAGCTTGCTTAGCATTAACAGCCGCTTGTCGATATTGTTCAACAACCTTCGGAATTTCATCTAGCTCTAATGCATGTGGAACTTCAAAATCTAACATGCCTTGTTCGGTAAATGCTTGGCCTTCTGGTGCAATAGCAGATGGTGCGACAGGAAGTGAGTTATCAATTTGTATTGCTGAATGAGACACTCGGCCTACATGCCATAACTGTATAAACATATGCGAGTTTTTAGAATGGACGGCATCAGTAATTTTCATCCATCCTTGAATTTGCTCTGTTGAGTGAATTCCTGGGGTGAATGCATAGCCTTTTCCCTGAGGTGATATTTGTGTGGCTTCGCTGATTATTAAGGCAGCCGATGCTCGTTGTTTATAGTATTCAGCGTTGAGATCATTAGGGATATCCCCTGGTTGAGATGAGCGACATCGTGTTAATGGTGCCATGACAATACGGTGAGGTAGGTTTAGATCGCCCAATTTTTTTTCACTGAAAAGAGATTCAAAGTTCATCATCACATCCTTACTATTTGTTGAATTAGAAATATAGGTATAAAAACTATAGATTGTTTATAATTGATATTTAGTATACTTTTGTAACTATAGAGCTTAAGTTACCCTGTTAACAAGTACGCACAAATTTGATAGTTAGTTTCACCGAGGTGCCTAATGGCGGATTTAAAGGCTCACAGAGCAGAAAGTAATTTAGAAAAAGAATCATCAATACCAGAATGTAGTGATATGCATAGCTGTCCAGTGACGACTGCTATTGATGTGATTGGTGGAAAGTGGAAGGTGATTATCCTCTACCAGTTACGTGATAAAACACTTCGCTTTGGTGAATTAAAACGTAGTATTCCTAAAATTACTCAGAAAATGCTGACTCAACAGCTACGTGAGTTAGAAGCCGATAAATTGATAACTCGGCAGGTTTATGCACAAGTGCCACCAAAAGTTGAATACACGTCGACTGATTTAGCAGAAAAACTTAATCCAGCATTAGATTTACTGTGTGAGTGGGGTGGGGAATACCAAAAGGCCCATCAAGGCTGAATTTAACAATAGTTCAAGCTCTTTAATGAGCTAGTTTTGAGAGAAATTCTGCTTCATCTGAAATGAAGTGAGTAATACAATCACTACAAATACAGACCTTATTTTGCAGAGCTAGTGGTAATAAGTCACGCAAACCTTGCGGTACTTGTACATTGCTGCACCAGCATGACGTTGCTGTATTTGCCATGCACGAGTTTGATGATTGGCAAAAGGGGCAGGATGATACATCTAATGTTTTAATTACGACCACGGGAGTTTTATTTTTATGGTCGAAGCAGTTTTATAGCAGACTGTGTGTCCGGTTTAACACTCCGCCAAAGTCTAAATGCTTCTGCTGCTTGCTCAATAAGCATACCTAAACCGTCGATCGTTTTATTAGCACCATGCTGTTTTGCCCAGCTAATAAATGCCGTATCCGTATCGCTATACATCATGTCATAACAGCTGGCATTACTATTTAGGATGCCATCAGGTAAAGGAGGCACTTCTCCCTGTAGACTGGCAGCAGTCGCATTGATGATGACATCAAATGAACCTGATAGCTGATCAAAGCCACCACCTGAGATGTTGCCGAAATTATTATAGCGTTGTGCCAAGTTGTCAGCTTTGCTGGCGGTACGGTTAGCAATCACAAGTTCTGCTGGGTCATAACTTAGCAATGGTTCAATAACACCACGGGCAGCACCGCCGGCACCTAATAACAAAATACGCGTTCCTTTCAGCTCTATTTGATGGTTATCAACTAAATCACGGCAAAGTCCAATGCCATCCGTATTGTCACCATATAGAGAACCATCTTCATTAAATAGGATGGTATTAATTGCACCCGCACGTGTTGCATGATCGCTTCTGTCTGTAACAATCTTCCAAGCCTGTTCTTTAAAAGGAACAGTGATATTAATGCCTTTAAAGCCTTCAGCTTGTAACTGTTTAAGACCATTAGCTAAATCATCTAGTGGAACTTCTCGAGTAACATAATCAAGGTTTTGCTCAGTTTGTTTGGCAAATTCTGTGTGGATTAAGGGAGATTTACTATGACTTATAGGATTGCCAATGACGGCGTAATGATCGGTCACTTCTCTGCCAGCCAGTGTGCTACGTCTTTAGCAAAGTAAGTTAGGATCCCATCAGCACCAGCACGTTTAAAGGCAATCATGCTTTCCATTACCACAGCCTTTTCATCTAACCAGCCATTTTGGGCTGCTGCTTTTAGCATGGCATATTCACCGCTGACTTGATAAACAAAGGTTGGTTTTTGAAACGTATCTTTCACGCGACGTAAGATATCAAGATATGGCATACCGGGTTTGACCATCACCATATCCGCACCTTCATTAATATCCATAGCCACTTCATGTAATGCTTCATCGCTATTTGCAGGATCCATTTGATAACTATATTTATTACCAGAACCTAGATTACCAGCAGAGCCAACCGCATCACGGAAGGGACCATAAAAACTAGATGCATATTTTGCTGAATAGGCAAGAATTCGAGTATGAATATGACCTTGCTGCTCTAATGCCTGACGAATAGCACCAACACGGCCATCCATCATGTCTGAGGGAGCCACAATATCAGCACCTGCTTGTGCATGAGATAAAGCTTGTTTTACTAATACCTCAACTGTTTCATCATTAATGATATAACCCGTGTCATCAATCAAACCGTCTTGACCGTGAGTTGTGAAAGGATCGAGTGCAACATCGGTAATCACACCTAAGTCCGGAAATGCTGTCTTAATTGCACGTACCGCTCGTTGAGCTAAGCCTTCAGGGTTATAAGCTTCTTTTGCATCAAGTGATTTGACGTCATCGGGAGTGACTGGAAATAAAGCCATCGCAGGAATGCCGAGTTGATGAATGACTTTCGCTTCTTCTAATAGTAGATCAATGCTCATCCGTTCGACGCCAGGCATTGAAGCTACAGCCTCGCGTTGGTTTTTACCTTCAAGTACAAAGCAAGGATAGATAAGATCATTAACAGATAATTGATTTTCGCGAACCAAATTACGTGAAAATTCATCTCGCCTAAGACGGCGTGGGCGATGGTTAGGAAAGCTATTATTGAGAAGTGAATAACTCACGATTTTATCCTTATCAAATATTTTATAGATTTATAGTACCTTAAGTTAAGTCATTGCTATTAAATTTTGTTATATTTCTGTTGAAAGACATTATAAATTTCGTGGGATAAGTGAAGCATTATGAAAAGTCGTATTGGAATGGTGCAGATGAATTCATCTGATCAACTTAAAGATAATTTGGAATATTCATTGGCAAAAATCCAACAGGCTGCTGCTGATGGTGTTGATTTGCTCGCTTTTCCTGAGACCTTCTTATACGTTGGGAAAGATCATCAACAAAAACATAATGTTGCTCAAAGCTTAGAGGGTGAAATTGTTCAAACATTTCAGGACTATGCAAGTAAATATGACTTATCAATTTTATTAGGCAGTATTTATGAAAAAACACCTGAAGATAGCGACCGTTTATATAACACCTCAATTTTAATCAATCGCGAAGGGGAGTTGAGTGGGGTATATCGCAAAATTCATATGTGCGATGCACCGTCCTTAGGCTATAACGAATCAGATGGTATTAAGCCTGGAAATACCCCTGTTATTGTGGATCATGAAGTCGGTAAGTTGGGATTAACAATTTGTTATGACTTGCGGTTTCCTGAGTTGTTTCGTCATATGACTGCCCAAGGTGCACAAATTGTATTTGTACCTGCGGCATTTTTTCTCTATACAGGAAAGCATCATTGGTTGCCGCTATTGATAGCGAGAGCAATAGAAAATCAAATCTACATTGTGGCTCCTAATCAATGGGGAGAGCACCATGAAGGGCGAGTATCGTATGGTAGTAGTGTCATTATTGACCCTTGGGGGAGTGTGATTTGCTGTGCTTCTGAACGTGCTGAGTTGGTATCAGCAGTGGTTGATTTGGACTATTTAAATGAAGTCAGAGCCAACATGCCATTACTGAACCATGGTCGACCAGAGTTGTATCTCACAAAGTAAGTTTTTTACGCGTAGACTTTAATAATAAAAAACCATATTTTCACATAGACTAAACACCCTCATTTAAGAT
>Ga0209495_1000719_pt1 | contig 24664 bp, 28 predicted proteins | sample EN1Hudsemesocosm_FD_184629 | JGI IMG/M metagenome (GOLD analysis project Ga0209495, IMG submission 184629) | Methane-oxidizing microbial communities from mesocosms in the Hudson Canyon - EN1E Hudson Canyon (SPAdes) (version 2) | ecosystem: Environmental > Aquatic > Marine > Cold seeps | place... | reverse complement strand
TTCCTTGTGCCAAAGCAGAGAAACTGGCAGATCCTACAGGTTGTGGTGATTCATACCGTGCCGGATTAATCCACGGTATTATGCATGGTAAAGATTGGCAAACAACAGGACGAATTGCCTCACTATTGGGTGCAATTAAAATCGAACAACATGGTACTCAGAATCATAACTTTACTAAAGAAGAGTTTGCTGAACGCTTTGAATGCAATTTTGGTTTCAAACCATAGTACTTTTTGTATATGTCTCAAGCTTGTATAAAGCAAGAATAAAATGTGATCAGCCTCATATTTATTGCTAAACTAAGCTTTACAGTAGCTTATGTATGGGAGTACTCTCAATACATACAGGGAGAAGTAAATTAAATAATGAAATTTCAAACAAAAACAATGGGATTCACCATTATAGAATTAATGATTACTTTAGCTGTAGCAGCAATTCTACTAAGCCTAGCTGCACCTAGCTTTAGAGACACCATTAAAAACACCCGATTAGTCACTCAAGTTAATAACTTGGCTTCTGGGATTAACTTTGCTCGTAGCGAGGCAATCAAACGTAGTTTGTCCGTCACTCTTTGTAAGAGTAACGATGATGTAACATGCAGTGGAAACTGGCAAGATGGTTGGATACTTTTTGAAGATATTGATGGTGACGGCACAGTAGATGCTGAAGATACAATTATTAGAGTAGGAGAAGGTGCCGAATCAAATAATGTTACACTCGTTTTTCCGGGTAAAAATCGTATCACATACAATGCAAATGGTTTTGCTGTCGGTTTTAACTCAACTTTCAAATTCTGTGATGATCGAGGATATACATTTGCTAAAGGTCTAGTAGTATCAAACACTGGACGAGTCAGAACAGCCCAATCTGCTGATATAACGAGTTGCTCATAATGATTTCACAAAGACATATTAATAAATGTGCCGGTTTCTCTTTACTAGAGATACTCATTACTATATTTATTTTAGCTATTGGCTTGCTTGGACTTGCCGCCTTACAAATGAATAGTTTAAAAAATAACCACAGTGCTCAACATAGAACTTCTGCAGTTGTTTTAGCCTATGATATCGTTGATAGAATGAGACTGAATAAAGGCACTTTGAAAGCAGCTGATCTCACTGAATGGAAAAATGACTTATCAAGCTCAATTCCGTCTGGCGATGGTTCTGTTGCAATCGATGCTGGTAATATTGTCACCGTTGTTGTGCAGTGGGATGATTCCCGAGCAACTTCTGGCACAACAACCCAATCATTTTCTGTGGACACGGAGTTATGATGTTATCCCATCGCATTAGCAGACAAAAACAAATAGGTCTAACATTAATTGAGTTAATGATTGCCATGGTACTAGGCCTATTATTAGTTGCGGGTGTCATTCAGGTCTTTATTAGTAATAACCAAACATCAAGAGTGGTAGAATCACATTCAAGGTTACAAGATAATGCACGTTTTGCCCTAGAAATATTGAGCAAAGACATTCGTTCTGCAGGTTATAGTGGCTGTCGTGCAATTGAAAATATGAATGTCGTCACTATAGCTGATACTCCTATGCCAGATTTAATGAGTGCCACAACCGTTATTGGAGGCAGTGATGCATCAACCGCAGCAAGTAGTTGGACTCCTGCACTTTCAGCTTCACTAGGTACAGTCGTTTCAGGTACAGATGTCATTACATTACAACATGGCACGGGTTGTGGAGCTAACCTCACTGGAAATATTGGTAGTTCAAATGCCAATATTGAAGTATTTTCACCTAATACCTGTAATTTAACGGCTGGTGATGTATTGATGATAGCTGACTGTGAAGATGCTCATATCTTCAGGGCTAGCAATGTTTCGAATGGGTCTGGGCAACAAACTATTGCACATGCAAATGGCAATCAAGCAAACCATTTCTGCACATCATACCCTCCCTTACCCCATACTGGTGCTTGTACTTCGGGTACAGCTAAACTCTATGATTATGATGCCGAGCTATTCAAATTTTCAGCAGTAACTTATTTTATACGACTAGGTACAAATGGTGATCCCGCCCTTTGGAGGTTTGATCTTACTGCCGCGGCTGGAGTTAATAATCCAGTTGAACTTGTAGAAGGAATAGAAAATATGCAGGTTGTCTATGGTGTTGATGATAATGACGACGACATTGTTGATAATTATGTAAATGCAGGCATCATTTCTACTGCTAGCAACTGGGATAAAGTAGTAAGTGCTCGCATCAGTTTATTAGCACAAACCTTAGAGCAGAACCTAACAACGGGGGATCAAAACGTTGCTTATGGTGGTGGAACAGTAACTGGGGAAGGACGAATAAGGCGTGTATTCACGACCACCATCGGCATTAGAAACAGGGTGCAATAATCATGATTAAGATCAACCGTCAATCACAACATGGTATGGCACTCATCGTGAGTCTTATCATGCTTTTACTTATGACCCTATTATCCATAAGTAGCATGAGAACAACCATTCTGGAAGAAAAAATTGCAGGTAATTATAAAGACAGAAACACTGCATTTCAGGCAGCTGAAGCAGGCCTTCGAGCAGGTGAAAACTACCTTCGAACAACGATGGTATTACCTATTTTTAATGGATCTACAATAGGACTCTATCAACCAACGACATCAGGTGATGCTAGGTGGGAAACAGTTGATTTAACTAATGCCAGTGAAGCAGTGCCTTATAACGGTTTAGCTGGTGTAGCTGCAACACCTAATTATATAATTGAAGAATTACAGCCTGTGACAGAATCTGGCGGCAGCATAGAAGTTGGCACAGCATTAGAAAATAGATTCTACCGCGTAACGAGTCATGCAGTCGGTGGAACAGCAACAGCTGTGGTCATGTTACAAAGCACCTATAAACGATAAAGATGGAACTGAGAATTGAAGAGGATCTACTCATGAATACTTCACCTATAAACAAATATTTGCTGATCTTGTTGGCAAGTCTTAGCTTGCTGTTCTCAAGCGTAAACAATGCGACTGTCGCCCAAGACCCTCTGTTTTTGACCACATCTGTTGATCCAAATGTCTTATTTAACATGTCAGTTGAAACACCTATGGGTGGTGCAGCCTACAATGATCAGCCAGATGGTGGGGCTTGTGGTGGTCGTGTAAACGATGGCGGTACAGTTGGCATTTGTTATTTCAAAACAAAAGAATACTTAGGTTATTTTGATCCTAATAAGTGTTATACGTATAACAATGGAGGAGGTCACTTTAACCCTGCTGGAGCAACAAACAGCAATCATGAGTGTTCAGGACAATTTAGTGGTAACTTTATGAACTGGTCCACCATGACAGCCATGGACATGTTTGTTTGGACGATGACTGGTGGTAACCGTGTCGTCGATGGTGCGAATACAACCACCGTTATTCGCAGAACTCGAAAGCAAAACAATGATGGTTGGTTTCCTCACAAGCTTGTTACCTCATCACAAAATGTTGCTCCATCAACTGTCACACCTTGGAGTGATAGCAAAATTTTTATTGATAACACTGACTTCGGTGTCCGGTTTGGTACTACTCGTGACAATGATGATAAAGGAACCTATAACGTTCAAATTAGAGTGTGTGATGAATCTCAAGGTCTTGAAGAAAACTGTGTTCCTTATGATAGTGCGAGTTATTACAAACCAGAAGGATTAGTACAAAAAAATGCTGATCATATGCGCTTTGCTGTCACTAGCTACAGCAATACTAATGGTAACGGTATTGATGGTGGCGTACTACGATCAAATATGAAATATGTCGGCACCACTATGCCTGATGGCTCCGGCAATAATATACCTAACACAAATGCTGAAATACTCATTGATGGTACAACAAACCTTAACTCAAACCCTGGTGATGCAACGGCTAGCGGTGTTTCCTTGTCAGGTGTCATTACTTATCTCAATAAATTTAGCGATCCTGGCTATAAAGGTAATGACCCTGCCAGTGAATTATTTTACGAGTCTATTAGGTACTACAAGAATCTTGGTCCTACTCCGGAATACCTAACTGGTGCCAATGGTGGATTCCCAATTTTGAATGCCTCTCGCTGGCAAGATCCTATCCAACATTGGTGTCAAAGTAATTTCATTATTGGTATGAATGATGCTAATCCGTGGAAAGATAAAAAATTACCCGGTACACATTTTACATCCAATACCTTCAATGGCGAGGATATCAGTGATGATTTTGGCGAACCCAGTAATGCTGATTCAGATATAAATGTTACTGCTCTAACAAATACTGTAGGTGCTTTGGAAGGATTAAACGGTACATCTCAATGTATTGGCTGTACAGCCAACATTTGTGATATGTCGGCTACAAATAAGATTATCCCTGGCTTAGGAGAAGTCTTTGGTACCTGCCCTTATACCCCTAAAGAAAATTCTTATTACATTGCAGGTTTAGCCTATTACGCAAATACACAGGATATTCGTACTGGCACTGGCAGCACAACAGATTTCCCTGACAAACAAACTGTATCAACATTTATGGTGGACAGCCAAGAATACAGCTCTAACCCGTTGATAGGTAGAATGAACATGTTGTGGCTAGCAGGAAAATATGGTGGTTTTGTTGATGCCAATAATAATGCTGCCCCTGACCTAACATCAGAATGGGATACTAACGGTGATGGTGAACCTGATAATTATGTATTAGCTACCGAGCCTCAGAAGTTAGTATCAGCACTTAATGCTGCATTTGACCAGATCATTGCAAGAACATCTTCCTCTTCAGCAGTGGCAACAAACTCAACTCGCCTTGATACCAATACAAAGATTTATCAAGCACGTTTTAATAGTGCTGATTGGTCAGGCCAGTTGCTTGCTTTTGATCTTGATGATATTGATGGCAGCATTGGTAGTCAAGCTTGGGATGCTGCCAACGAAATTCCTAGTGAAGATGACCGTAATATTTATAGTTATGATCCCACCGCTGCTGGTAGTAAAGGGATTGAATTTGAATATACTAATTTAAATGCTGCTCAGCAAGCTTTATTAGATCTGGATGCTTCAGGTACTGCTGATGCTTTTGGATCTGAGCGAGCTGACTATATAAGAGGTGATCAAAGTAACGAACAACAAAATAGTGGTATTTTCCGTGATAGGACATCATCGGTCATGGGAGATATTGTTAATTCTGACCCTTGGTTTGTCGGTCGTACAGAAGACTTTGGTTATTCAGGCCTGTCGGGCACTGAGGGAAGTAGTTACATCACTTATAGAGATGGTAAATCAACTAGAACACCAGCACTTTATTTCGGTGCTAATGATGGTATGTTGCATGCCATTAATGCTGAGGATGGTGATGAAATATTTGCCTACGTACCAGATGCTTTAATGAGTTCTCTAAGCAAACTGACCTCACCATTCTATGGTTGTGAAGGAGCAGGTTGCTTACCTCATGCCTATTATGTTGATGGTGCGTCAAAAGCTGCTGATGCCTATATAGATACTAGCGGAAGTGATTCATGGCACACCATTCTTATCGGAACCCTAGCAGGTGGAGGAAAAGGTATTTTTGCTCTAGATATTACGGATCCTGATAGTTTTTCTACAACCGATATAATGTGGGAAATTTCTACTACTCAGGCCCCCGTAACAGCCGACTTACCTAGCTTCCAAAATAACTTAGGTTACACCTTTGCACAAGCTTCTATTGTTCGCATGCACAATGGAAAATGGGCAGCTATTGTGTCCAATGGATATGAAAGTGCCAATGATAAAGCAGTTTTATTCATCATTGATGTTGAGACGGGTGGAATAATAGAAATGTTTGATACCGAAGTGGGCGATAGTCTCACACCAAATGGCTTATCTACTCCAACGCCTATAGATGAAGATGGGGATAGCATCGTAGACAGTATTTATGCTGGCGATCTACAAGGGAATATGTGGAAAATTGATGTTAGTGCTACAAACTCTAATAGCTGGGGTTTTGCATTTACATCAGGTAGTACTCCAGAACCATTATTTACCGCAAAAGATGCTAGCGATGTCGCACAGCCAATAACTTCGAAACCACAAGCTGGAGCACACCCTGATGGCGGTGTTATGGTCTACTTCGGCACAGGAAAGTATTTTGCAGTGAATGACCAAATCGTTGGCAACTCACCTCAAGTGCATACTTTTTATGGTATTCGTGATGTAGATTCTGAAGTCTCATCGCGTTCAGACTTACAAGAACAGACCATACTTCATGAAGAGACTTTATCTAATATTGATATCCGTGTGACATCTAACACGGCAGTAGACTACACAAGTCAAAGTGGTTGGTATATGGAGCTCGAGTCTCCGGCCAATGGTCCAGAAGGGGAACGAGCCGTCAGTGCTCCATTATTAAGAGGTGGAAGGGTGATTTTCGCCACATTAATACCTGAAAGCGATCCTTGTGGCTGGGGTGGTTCAAGTTGGCTAATGGAACTTGATGCTGTCAATGGTCGACGATTAGATTCTTCACCATTTGACATTACTGGTGATGGAGATTTTGATATCAATGATCTTATTTCCCTCGCAGGTATTGAAGATACTGATGGTGATGGTGATATAGATGCCGATGATATTGCAGATTATGAAATCACCGGTATTAGACAACATGATGTTGGAATAGTCAAAACACCGGGTGTTGTATCAACTGGTAATGATACTGAAATGAAATATATGAGTGGTTCTAGTGGTAATTTAGAATCCATCCTTGAGTCTGCCGGCGACCCATTTGGACGTCAATCATGGCGCCAGTTACGCTAAAATACAGGTGATATAAACTATGAAAAAAAATGGCTTCACTTTAATTGAATTGATGATTACGATTGCAATAATTGGCATTTTGGCAGCTATTGCCTACCCATCATATCTAGACAGTGTGCGTAAAACGGACAGAGCAAACGCTCAAGCAGCAGTGCTGGAAACTGTCAGCTTTATGGAACGTTTCTTCACGGAGAATAACACTTATGCCGGAGCCGTCCCAGCAATCACTAGTGATAAGTATACGATATCCCTTACAGCGCAATCAGCATCTACATATACAGTACAAGCACTGCCAAGTGGTTCTCAAACATCAGATATTTGTGGAACGATGACAATTAATCAGACAGGTGCAAAAACAACTACTGGTACAGCTGGTTGTTGGTAAACCTAACTTAGATTCAAATAGTTATTCATCTATTTCTTAATGACTAATACACTGTATTAGTCATTAAGCTAGTGGATTACCAACTAATAGTAGGAAATACATGATAAATCCATTGCACACAGACTAGTGCAAATATCCCTGCAATCACATCATCAACCATTATGCCTAAGCCACCATGAATAGCCTTATCGGCAAGGTTGATTGGCCATGGTTTTAAAATGTCAAAAAAGCGGAATAATACAAAGCCTAATACTAACCATTGCCAGCCAGCTGGTGCAGCAATCATAGTAATTAAATAACCAACAATCTCATCCCATACCACAGCACCTGGATCATCTTTACCTAACCATTCAGCTGATTTCTGACAAATCCAAATACCGGCAATAAAGGCAATAATCACTAATGCTAAATAGATTGCTAACGGTAAGTCTTTCATCAATAAATAAATTGGAACGGCAACCAAAGTTCCGAATGTACCAGGGGCTTTGGGTGCTAAGCCTGAACCAAATCCTAAGCCTAAAAAGCAGGCTGGACGTTTTAACAACTCACGGAATGTATATTTGTCACTTGAAGTGGTCATAGCCTGTTCCTGCCTCTGTTAAATTAATCAATTCATCACTCTCATTAATGTAAAAGAGTCCATCATCATCCGTAATCATGCCAATTTTAGTACATTGTCCTTGGAACTGTTGTTCCATTATTGAAAAATGTTGTGGTGGCACGGTAAAACATAGTTCATAATCATCACCAGACTGAAGTGCAAACTGCACGGCTTCCTGTCTCGATATTTTAGCCATCGCTGAAGATAAAGGTAGTTTACTTAAATCGAGCCTCGCGCCAACGTTGCTTTTTTCAAGGATATGGCCAAGATCAGCTAATAAACCATCTGATATATCTATCGCTGAAGAAGCAATCTCTTGTAAAGCCTGACCTATATCATTTCTCGGGCTGGGCTGTTCTAATCTTTGCTGAAAATAAGCTTTATCATCATCAGTTAGACGAGCATCATCCCATTGATTTAATCGTCGCTGTAATGCCACACCTGCATCACCTAAACTTCCCGTCACATAAATCATATCACCCAATTTGGCACCACTACGACGTAATGCTTGTTCAGGTTTTACAAAGCCGTGTACTTGAATACTAATCGATAAAGGACCGCGGGTAGTATCTCCACCCACTAATTGAATATTATGCTGCTGTGCTAGCTTAGCTAAGCCCTGAGAAAAGTTCTGCAACCAGTTTTCATTCGCTTCTGGTAAGGTTAGCGCTAGCGTAAACCAAGCTGGTGCTGCACCCATAGCCGCTAAATCACTCAGACCAACAGCTAAGCTTTTATGACCTAATGTTTCAGGCGGAACATCAGCAAAGAAGTGAATACCTTCAACTAGGGTATCAATAGAAACGGCAATAACATGGTCAACGGGGCATTGTAATAAGGCACAGTCATCACCAATGCTTAATAGAACATCCTGACGTTTGGGGCTGAGATTTTCGAAGTAGTGTTTAATCAGTGAAAATTCGTTCACAGGTCACCTTAAATCGGTAGATTGAGTTTCAAGCCAATATATTGGACTAAAGTCGAACCTACAATTATGAATTTCAAATGATTATGCTACTTTTTACTACGACGTGCCTTTGAAGCTTTATATTCAACTCCACGTAATTTAGAGCCCATCTTATCCAATACACCATTCACATATTTATGGCCTTTTTCGCCACCAAATGCTTTAGCCAATTCAACCGCTTCATTTAAAACAACACGGTAAGGGACTTCTGGACGATGCATGAACTCATACACTGCGAGTCTTAATACTGAACTTTCTACAGGATCAATTTCTGATAAATTACGATCAACTGCAAAAGCTAATTCAGAATCTAATGTTTCAATCTCCTTTGAAACACCTTCAACAAGGATGGTGAAATATTTCTTATCCATCTTTTCTGAGTTTTCAGCAGTAACAAAGTCAAGCTCATCTTTCGCTAATTCCTTGCCATTAACTAATGCTTGATAAAGTGCTTGAACTGCAGCGGCACGTGAGTGTGAACGAGGTAAAACTTTAGCCATTAATTATGCACTCTCAATTTGACGAAGCACATTGACCATTTCAATAGACCCCATTGCTGCTTCTGAACCTTTATTGCCGGCTTTAGTACCTGCACGCTCAATAGCTTGCTCGATAGTATCAACAGTCAACACACCAAATGAAATTGGAATATCAAGTTGTAATGTTAATTGACCTAAGCCTTTTGAACATTCACCAGCAACAAAATCAAAATGTGGCGTACCACCACGAATAACCGCCCCTAGAGCAATAATTGCATCATATTTACCGGTACGGCCCATACGCTGAACAGCTAATGGAATTTCAACAGCACCAGGAACTCGAGCTAATTCAATATCACTTTCACTTGCGCCATGGCGTACTAAACAATCAATCGCGCCTGAAATTAGGTTATCAACAATAAAGTCATTAAAGCGACCTGCTACGATGCCCACTTTGATACCTTTAGCTGAAAAATCACCAGAAAATGTTGTGATATTACTCATTGTTTTGATTTATCCGAGACTATAAAAAGTGACTATTGTACTGTTTTTGACGAACTTTTGCTTGTTTGAACGCTATTTGTTCTTAGCATGAGGTAAGCCAGCGGGATCTGCATCTGCAACATACCATTTAGGATTTTTCTTATCGATCCGAACTGCTGTCAGTTGCTCTCCCCACACCGCTCCACTATCAGTGGAAAAAACATTGCCATATTGACCTGTTCCTAAAGTTGACCAATGACCAAATATTATTTTGTCATCTTGTGTTTTGCGATTAGGCATTTCAAACCAGGGTAATTCATCCTTAGGTTTGTTTTTAGGCGCGCCCTTAAACTCTAGAGCCAAACGCCCATCATTATGACAATATCTTAGTCGAGTGAAACAGTTTGTTATATAACGTAATCGCTGCCAACCTTTGAGTTCTTTAGACCATGTATCAGGCTTATTGCCATACATATGTTTAAAAAAATCTCGCCAGTCATCACTTCGTAAAACAGCTTCCACTTCTGCCGCACGCTTGAGTGATTTTTTAATCGACCATTGGGGAGGTAAACCAGCATGTACCATACTGAAATTTAAATCTGCATCATGATGAAATAAAGGTTGATGGCGTAACCAGGTGATTAATTCATTACAATCATCTGCATCTAAGACAGAATCCATAGTATCCATTCGATGCTGATGCTTATTTACTCCAGCAGCTGTAGCTAACAAATGTAGATCATGATTTCCGAGCACAACCTTAACGCGATCAGGACCTAAGTCCTTGGCAAAACGTAAGACTTCTGCCGACATGGGACCACGGTTTACTAAATCACCCGCTAGCCATACTTGGTCTTTTTTAGGATTAAATTCAATGACATCAAGTAGTTTTAATAACTCATTAAAACACCCTTGTACATCACCTATCGCATATACTGCCACTGAAGAGATCCTCATGATTAAACTTAAGCTATATTTAACTATCGTCACTATACCCAAATAACTTTAAAGTGTGTGCAAATTTGTTTTTTAATAGCCTAAAACAAATATCCCAGCTTATGCTGGGATATTGAGTTTCTAGTTTGTCAGAAAAAGTTTATCTACGACGGTATAGCGGGTCAGGTTTTGGCACCGTTGTTTGATAGCTTTCACTAAAATCATCGAATGCTGGCAAAGCATCGGCAATACGATGTTCATTCGCCATTTCAAAGCTGTTGATACCACACTGTGTCATATAGAACAGTTGATCATGCAAGATATCACCTTGAGCTCTGATTTCACCTTTATAACCATAGCGGTCACGCAATAACCGAGCAAAAGAGTAGCAACGTCCATCAGTAAATGCAGGGAAATTTAACACTATTAATGAGAAATTCGCCAAGTCTGGAATAATTTCTTCTAATGGATCTTCGCCTGTCAGACGCAACCCTAAGCCACTTTCATGTTTTGAAATACTGTCATGTTCCGCCTGCCAACGTGCTAATGAAACAGTGATGTTTCCTGCTACTAATTCAGCTTCATCATCTAAATGCAGCCAATTATCTTCGACAATCTCACGATCTTTAATTATCTGCATAAACACGCTCCTTAAACGGATCAACACCAACACGACGAACCGTTGCTAAAAACAATTCATCTTCATGGCGTAATTCTTTAAATACATCAATCAATGTGACGACAGTATCGACCACTTTATCTTTCGGAATAGCTCGACCTAAACGTTTACCAATTTCAGCATCTGCTTCTGAACTACCCGCCAGCGTGAACTGATACCACTCCTCGCCTTTTTTATCGACACCAAGAATACCTATATGACCTACACTTTGATGAGCACAGCCATTCATACAGCCGGACATTTTGATTTTGATATCACCTAAGTCATATAAGTAATCAAGATCATCAAAACGTTCGTTAATTTCTTTTGCTAACGGAATTGAGGTTGCATTTGCTAGGCCACAGAAATCTAAACCCGGACAACAAATCATATCTGTCAGTGTATTTATATTTGCTGTTGCTAAACCTTCTGCTTGCAAACGCAACCATAAGGCATATAAATCACCTTGTTTAACATCACTTAATAATAAGTTTTGATTATGGCTTGCACGAATTTCACCTAAACTAAATTCATCAGCTAAATCAGCAACAAGGTCTAATTGGTCTGCAGAGATATCCCCAGGTGCTACTTCAGGAGCTTTTAATGAAATATAAGCAATTTTATAACCTGATACCTTATGGTCAACGACATTCTGTTTCACCCAGCGTGCAAAAGCAGCATCTTCTGCCAGTGTTTTTGCAAAGCTTTCATCGTTACCTGCTGTTGCTTCATAAGTAGGTTCGATAAAGTGACTTTTAACACGTGCGATTTCTTTATCATCAAGTTCAAGCTGTTCACGGATTTGCACCCATTCAGCTTCAACTAATTCACGAATATGGTTAATACCATGTTCACGAACAGTAATCTTAATACGAGCTTTATATTTATTATCACGGCGACCTAAGCGATTATAAACACGCAAAATAGCTTCTAAGTATGACAATAAATCTTTCTTTTCAAGGAAAGGGCGAATTTGTTGGCCAACGATAGGCGTTCGTCCTAAGCCACCACCAACTAATACTTCAAAACCAACTTCACCTTCATGGTTTTTAACTAGGTGTAAGCCAATGTCATGTAACTTTGTTGCAGCACGGTCTTCTTCCGTGCCAATGACAGCAATCTTAAACTTACGAGGCAGATAGGCAAACTCAGGATGAAATGTTGACCATTGGCGAATAATTTCACACCAAGGGCGTGGATCTTCTATTTCAGCTGCGTTAACACCAGCGAACTGATCTGATGTTGTATTACGAATACAGTTACCACTACTTTGAATAGCATGCATTTGTACTGATGCTAATTCAGCCAGGATATCAGGCACAGTTTCTAATGCTGGCCAGTTCAACTGAATATTAGTACGTGTTGTAAAATGCACATAGCCCTTGTCATAGCGACGAGAGATATCAGCCATTTTACGTACTTGCTTCGAGGACAACAGTCCATATGGCACAGCAACGCGTAACATTGGTGCATGAATCTGAACATACAGACCATTCATCAACCGTAATGGGCGGAACTGCTCTTCAGTCAATTCACCCGCTAAAAAACGACGTGTTTGATCGCGGTATTGTGCTACCCGCTGGTCAACCATCGCCTGATCGTAATTATCGTACTGATACATTTAAATCTCTACACTCGATATGGATTGTCTATTATATGCGATTATCACTTATAACTGGAAATTATAAATGGCTATATTAATAGATGATTATCTTCTAAAGCACTTTACTCTTAATTCTTAAAACCAGATTCGTAATCCCTCAGTCCATTTAACACTCAAATGATTCCCTCAGTCTCTATTTATTTTGAATAGAGCCATGTTCCAATGTAAGCTTGTTGCATATCTTCTAGGGCTATATACCTTATGTCTAAAGCATCGCGTCAAAAACAACGTATCTGGCTTATTTTAGCCTTTGCCATTCTGGGTTATTTTGCCAGTGATTATTCACCAGAAAAAGCTACATCAGTTCCTGTCACACTCACTACTCTTGAAACAGTAACTCAACAACAGCGTAGTGATGTTCAATTAGAAGTCACAGGTACTGTATTGAAACTTCTTGCCGATGATCTCGATGGTAGCCGCCATCAGAAGTTTCTTATCAAAACCACTAGCGGTCAATCACTACTCATTGTCCACAATATTGATTTAGCACCGCGAATTAATGCCATACAAAAAGGCGATACGATCTCCGTTTATGGTGAATATGAGTGGAATAATAAAGGTGGCTTAATTCATTGGACACATCATGATCCAGCAGGGCGACACATTGATGGCTGGATTAAACACCAAGGTAAAACCTATCAATAAATGAGTGATGCACCATCATTAGAGTCTGGTTTTCCAGCTATCTCAGATTGTAACACCCGTATTCTAATATTGGGGTCAATGCCAAGCATTACGTCGCTTGAACAACAGCAATACTATGCCCATCCACGTAATGCCTTCTGGCCAATAATGTGTGCGGTATTTGATATTGATAGAAATAAGACTTATCAACAACGTTGTGAGTTATTAATAAAAAATCATCTTGCTGTTTGGGATTCAATTCAAGCCTGCCAAAGACAAGGTAGTTTAGATCAAAGTATTGATTCCAGCAGTATGACTGCCAATGATTTCACACTCTTTTTTCAACATCATCTCGATATTGAGAAAATATTATTTAATGGCACTAAAGCTGAACAAGTGTTTAATCGCTTTGTATTACCCACATTAAACGAACAACTAGCGGCACTCCCTATGCTTCGCCTACCTTCCACTAGCCCTGCTCATGCAACAATGAATTTTGAACAGAAATATCAGCTTTGGAGTCAGGCTTTAGCTATAAATAAAGCCAATATTCTTTAAATAGATCAATAGAGCGAATCCACAAAGGAGGATGCCCCAATATTGCATCGGTATCCAGAAAAGTGAATGCTCTAGTTTTATTTCTACCTTTTCGCCAGTTTCGGCATCGACCAATACTCTTGCAGGCTTATTATTGAGCTTAACGCCAACAATCGTAGTTGGAATGGCACCTAACAGCATAGCCAATGGGATAGGCCAAGATAATGCTTTATATTGTCCCACACCAAAATAATGTTCAACCAATAGCTCTATCGGCAAAACAAACATAAAAACAAAACCAATAATCAATAAGCCCCAGCCTTTCCACATAACCATATTTAATTCCTAATAAATACGGTAGGACTGCATCCTGGCAGCCCTACTTAGACTTTAGTTTTACTTCAGTAACTTACTAAGATCCTTAGCATCCCAATGAGGGAAGTGTTTTCTAACCAAAGCATTTAGTTCAACTTCAAAGTCAGAAAACTCACCGGAATTTGTCACTTGTTGGGCTTGTGTGCTAGATACCGCTTCGGTGATCATTCCGGCACCAATCGTAACGTTAGTAAGACGATCAATAATAATAAATGAACCCGTACTATGGTTACGTTTATAAGCATCAAAAACAACAGGTTTATTGAGTGAAAATTCACATTGACCGATTTCATTCAACGCTAATTCACTTGCATCATTTTCTTCTAAGGTATTCACATCAATCTGACTATCTACCGATGTTAAAACACCTGTACTTTCACTCACGCCAACTTTGAAGTTATATTGTTTACCTGCAACTAGTGCTTTTTCAGTCATCCACACAACAGTTGCTTTGAAGTGACTAGCAACATGAGGTTGATGATTTCGGTGAACAAGCATATCACCACGACTCACATCGATTTCATCTTCTAAAGTAACGGTAATCGCTTCACCCGGAATCGCTTCTTCCAGATCACCCTCATAGGTCACAATAGATTTAACTCGACTTTCACTACCAGATGGTAATACTGTAATTTCATCACCGGGCTTCAAAAGACCTGAAGCAAGCGTGCCACAATAACCACGGAAGTCTAGGTTTGGACGATTAACGTATTGCACAGGGAAACGTGCATCATCAGTATTTGCATCAGCGGCTATTTCGATATTCTCTAAATAATGCATGAGTGTTTCACCTTGATACCAAGGCATATTGACACTTTTATTTACAACATTATCGCCAACCAAAGCTGAAAGTGGCACAAAGTGCACATCTTCCATTTCTAGTTCACGAGCAAATTCACTGTATTCTTTACGAATATCGTTATAAACATCTTCGCTATAGTCTTTAATATCCATTTTATTAATAGCGACAACGATATGTTTGATGCCTAATAAATTAGCAATAAAGCTATGACGGCGAGTTTGAGTTTGCACGCCGTAGCGAGCATCAATCAAAATAACAGCTAGCTGACAATTTGACGCACCAGTTGCCATATTACGAGTGTATTGTTCATGACCCGGTGTATCAGCAATAATGAATTTACGTTTTGTTGTTGAAAAGTAACGGTAAGCTACATCAATGGTGATACCTTGCTCACGCTCTGCTTGCAAGCCATCCACCAGCAAAGCTAAATCAACTGTTTCACCTGTTGTTCCTGATTTAACACTGTCTTTTGTAATAGATTCTAATTGATCTTCATAGATCATCTTTGAATCATAAAGAAGGCGACCAATTAAAGTACTTTTACCATCATCGACATTACCGCAGGTTAGAAAACGTAGAATTTCTTTATTTTCATGCTGTTTTAAATAAGCGTCGATGTCAGTAGCAATAAGACTATCTGTTTGGTAGTTACTATCTGTAGACATTAGAAATAGCCCTCTTGTTTTTTCTTCTCCATCGAGCCAGCTTCATCGTGATCGATCGCTCGACCTTGTCGCTCAGATGTCGTGGTTAATAACATTTCTTGAATAATTTCTGGCAAGGTTTCAGCATTTGAATCTACTGCACCCGTTAATGGATAACAACCCAATGTTCTGAATCGTACTTTTTCCATCTTAGGTACTTCACCTTCATTTAAACGCATACGATCATCATCAACCATGATCTTCAAACCATTACGCTCAACAACTGGACGCTCTGCTGCGTAATACAATGGCACAATCGGAATTCCTTCCAAATGGATATATTGCCAAATATCTAACTCAGTCCAATTAGATAGAGGGAATACTCGAATACTTTCGCCTTGATTCACTTTGCTGTTATAAATATTCCATAACTCTGGGCGTTGTTGCTTTGGATCCCAACGGTGATTCTTGTCGCGGAAAGAATAAACACGTTCTTTAGCACGAGACTTTTCTTCATCACGGCGAGCACCACCAAAGGCAGCATCAAAACCATATTTATCTAAGGCTTGCTTCAAGCCATCCGTTTTCATAATGTCGGTATAGCGAGCATGATCAAAAGGGTTAATGCCTTCGTCAATACCTTCTTGATTACTATGAACCAAAAGCTCTAAACCAAGTTTTTTGACTTGATCATCACGAAACTTAATCATTTCTTTAAACTTCCATGTTGTATCAACATGAAGTAATGGAAATGGCGGTTTACCCGGCGCAAAAGCTTTCATTGCTAAATGCAGCATCACTGCTGAATCTTTACCAACTGAATACAGCATAACGGGGTTATCAAACTCCGCTGCTACTTCACGCATGATATGGATACTTTCAGCTTCTAACTGCTGTAAATGTGTTAGTTTTTTAGTCATATTTTCACTCTAAAATAAATACTTTTATTACTCATTATCTTAAATAAACATCATCATTCCCGAGCTCTTTTATCGGGAATCTATTTTAAGCTCTATGGATTCCCACTTGAAACATGCGGGAATGACATATTAAATTTTTGTAGCTTTCACATGAAGTCCACATTCTTTTGATTCTGGATTTTCCCACCACCAGCGACCGGCACGAATATCCTCACCCGCTGTAATCGCTCGTGTACAAGGTGCACAACCAATACTGGCCACACCTTGATCATGTAATTTATTATACGGCACACCGAAGGCTTTAATATATGCCCAGACATCCCCATTCGACCAATCAGTTAATGGACTAAATTTTTGTAATCCAAATGCTTCATCCCACTCTGATACAGGTAATTCTATACGAGTTACAGCCTGCGAACGACGCATACCAGTTAACCATGCTTTTTGACCAGCCAAAGCTCGTTTCAGCGGTTTAACTTTACGAATTCTACAACATTGTTTACGTAACTCAACGCTATCATAAAATGCATTAGGTCCTTTTTGAGTAACAAAAGCTTCAACCTCTGCCGCATCAGGGAAGAATACTTTAACTTCTCGATTATAATGTGCTTTTGCGGCCTGCATTACTTCATAAGTTTCTTTTGGCAAGCGTCCTGTATCTAGCGTAAAGATCTCGATCTCTGGTGCAAACTTACAAATTAAGTCCATTAACACCATATCTTCAGCACCATAACTTGATGCTAATGTGGCGGAGTCATACTCGGCGGCAATACTAACTAATACTTGTTTTACTGCTTCAATCTTTGCAGCTAAAGCTTCATTGATATTTGTCATACTTTTTTTACTACTCTAATTAGTGTTGTTGGACCTTGTTCAGGTTCAAGCTCACAGCTCTGACCATCATGACGGAGGCTATTGATAACTTCATCGACGGCATCACCTTTATTCACTTCAAATAAAACAGTCTCATCCAATGCCATAGTGCGAAGAAATTCTCTCGCTTTAATATAATGCATCGGACAGCCATACAAAGTGAGATCGTGTTTTTCAATTACAATAGACATTTTGCCCCCACCAGTAACAATATTACCGCTAATAAAGGTCTCATTACTCGATCAGATATTCTCACACCTAAATGGCTACCAATATATATACCTGGTAATGATCCTAATACTAAATATGATAACAAGGACCAATCTACATTACCTACGGTTGAGTGGCCTAACCCAGCTATAGCGGTTAAAGGCACTGCATGAGCAATATCTGTTGCGACAATTTCAACCCCTTTCATCTTAGGGTAAAGAAATAGTAAGATAACAGCACCTAATGCTCCAGCACCTACTGATGACATGGTTACCATCACACCGAGAAAAGCACCGGTAACAACCGTTGCCATTGCTTTATGTTTTTCGTCTTGTCGCATGCGATAAAGAGCACTGATCACCGGATGATCCGCCTGAGCTTGCATAATGCCGCCTATCCAAGATTTTAATAACAAAGCACTTGAGGTCAAAATCAAAGCAACTCCTAATGCCTTAGTAATTAATTCGCTATGCTGTTCATCACCCACGCCTGTTGAACTTAACGCCCATAAGGTGAGTAATGTTGCAGGAATACTTCCTGTTGCAAGACGCTTAACTGCTATCCAATTAACAACACCATGACGCCAATAAGCCCAAATACCACCTGATTTAGTGATGGCGGCAAACAAGAGATCGGTTCCCACTGCTATCGCAGGTTGAACGGCAAAACCGAAAATCAGAATCGGTGTCATTAATGATCCACCACCCACGCCAGTCATTCCGATCATGGTTCCGACAAACAGTCCTGCTAATGTAAATCCCCATTCCATTTTCGTTATTGTTCACTTCATCTTGGCTTTAAAGGGTGACAATTTTATCAGTTAATAATATTCTATCAATGAATATTATTAACTATTGTTATAATTAAAACGTATATAGGATCCTGGAATATGAAATTACAACAATTAAAATATGTCCGAGAAATAGCGCGCCGAGGTTTAAGTGTTTCTGCTGCAGCCAATGCATTACACGCATCTCAACCTGGCGTAAGTAATCAAGTTCACCAACTTGAAGATGAATTGGGTTTACAAATTTTTGAACGTCACGGTAAGCGATTAACCGACTTAACACCTGTTGGTCGTAGTGTTGTTGAAATGGCTGACCGTGTATTACTCGATGTAGAAAATATCCGGCAGCTTGCTGCTGACAGTAAAAATGATCAGTTAGGTACTTTATCTATTGGCACAACACATACCCAAGCGCGCTATGCACTGCCTCAAGCTATCAAGGAATTTTCACTGCAATATCCTCACGTCCATTTGAATATGGTGCAAGGAACACCGTCAGAAATTGCCCAAATGGCGGCAACAGGCCGTGTTGATATCGCTATTGCAACAGAAGGTTTATCGCAAGTTGAATCACTAGCCATTCTGCCTTGCTATGATTGGAACCGTTCTATTGTCGTGCCACCCAGCCATCCTTTATTATTAGAAAAAAAACTAACTCTTGAGGCCATCTCTCGTTATCCAATCTTAACCTATGTCATGGGGTTTACTGGTAGAGAGCAACAAGACAAAGCATTCACGGAAAAAGGTTTACACCCCAATGTTGTTTTTACTGCAACAGATGCCGATGTCATAAAAACCTATGTTGAACTTGAATTAGGGATTGGCATTATTGCCAGTATGGCATTTGATCCTATTAAAGATGCGCCACTACAATCACTTGATGCGAGTCATTTATTTAAACCGAGCACAACTCATTTAGGCATTAAACGTGGCAGTTTTCTTCGCGGATTCAGTTATGCATTTATTGAATACTTAGCTCCTCAACTTACTCGAAAAGTGGTTGAGAAAGCAATGCAAACATGACTAATTCCCATTAACAATGATGAAAATTTATGGTAGCTTGTCTGATTGCTACATTAGCAAAAACACAAATCTCTCAGAAAGGACATTTATGAAAATCTTTGCACGAATTTTAACTTTAGGCTTAATTATCATGCCTGCAATAGCTTACTCTCACGGTGCACCTCGCCTGCAAGTTCAGGAAAGCATTACAATTAATGCCGAACCAGCTACAGTTTGGAATGCTATCAAAAATTTTGACAGCCTGCATCAATGGCATCCAGCAGTAAAATCAACCGAAGCTACAGGCGGTAATGATGTCGGTGCAACACGGACACTCACACTAGAAAGTGGTGCTACAATCGAAGAAATATTGAAAAAATTTGATGCTGACAAAATGACAGTAATGTATGCCATCACGAAAATAAGTGCCGCAGGCGAAGTTGATGATGACGGTCACCCGCATGAAGTGCCAGCCGTCCCTGTTAGCAAATATAAGTCATGGTTAAGCGTTAAAGCCTCTGATGGAGGCAGTACAGTTTCATGGAAGGGTAAATTTTTCCGTGCTTATCATGGCAAGCATACGCCACCAGTTGAACTAAATGATGAAACAGCAAAAAATGCAATTTCAGGCATTTATAAAGCTGGACTAGAAAATCTTAAAACACAACTTGAAAAATAAAGTTTATAATTTTCGATAAAAAGGCGCCTACGGGCGTCTTCTTATTTGACTCTTATTTCACTCTTTAAATTAACTCCAACTCAAATCACATGACTATTATCGATAGTATCAAACGTTCACAAACACTTTTACAACACATATCAAGTCAAGAAAACTTTAATACTGAAGTAACAGAATCATTATCATCACTCCAAGCAGAACTTAATACCATTTCATCTCAAGCACAACAGCTTAGTGAGCGACTAAAGCAACTACAAACTTCGCATAATTCAACAGAACATTCACAAACAACTCCTAAGATCCCTGAAATGAAGTCTGGTTGTTATATTTTTGAAGGGGAAAAGGCCTTTTTCTGTCCTCACTGTTATGACAATCACAGTCATAAAGTGGCTACTGCACGTATTAATAAAAACCTTCGTGTTTGCCCTACATGCCGGGCAAGTATTAAATAAATTTAAACAAAATAGTCGACTACCTCCCTGTTTATTACTGCATTATTTCGTATGTTATCTCTAACTGCTTTATAAGAGATTACAAATGTCTAATAATGATTTTAAAGAAAAACGTAACTACAGTCGGCATTCCTTAGACTCCCCCGTTACCTTTACGATGGCTCACAATGATGACATCCCCTGTAACGGAACAAGCCAAAACCTAAGTGCCAGTGGCATCTACATCACAACAGACCATGCTCCGAAACTAGATACTGAAATCAGAATCCTGCTGAATACAAGCGGAAAACACACTCCACCAATAATGATTGAAGGCCGAGTTGTTCGCTGTAAATTTGATAAAAAAGATCCCGATTTATTCCATGTTTCAATTGAATTTGCCGAGATACATGAAGCCTGTGTACAAATCATGACGTCAAATTAACCTAGCTGTAAACAGATGCTTGAGGTATAATTTACGCCGAATTTGAACGAAAAAATCAAATTCAAGCCTAGGGGTGGTGATATCACCTGAGACTTTCCTTATAGAAAGAACCCTATGAACCTGATCCAGTTAATACTGGCGTAGGGACAGGCCGTGACACTCCATTTGCACACTATAATAATGTGCAGAATAAAGCGTTATCCCCTGTCCTTTTTAATACCTTAAAAAGGATACACATGAAGTTCAAAGTTTTATCTCTTGCTATTTCAGCGCTTATTGCTAGTCAAGCATTTGCAAACGATAGCGCAACACTTGATCCTATTATCGTTAATTCCGACTTTCGTCCAGCTGAAATTCAACAAACACCGATAAGTATTACTAGTATCAGTTCTGAAGAAATTCAGTCCCGTGGAGCACAACATCTAGAAGATGTTCTCAATATGGCCCCCAATGTAAACCTATCCAGTGGTGGCTCACGTGGCCATTATTTTCAAATTCGTGGAATGGGTGAGCGTAGTCAATTCAAAGCCCCCATCAATCCTTCTGTCGGTCTAATTATTGATGACATAGACTTTAGCCGAAGTGGAGCAGCCGCAACACTTTTTGACATTGAATCAGTTGAAATTCTCCGTGGACCTCAAGGCACTCGCTTTGGGGCAAGTGCATTAGCAGGCGTAATCAATTTACGTAGTAAAGAGCCAAGTAATGATCTCGATGTTCATTTCGAATCAACACTTGCAGAATACAATACTCGTAGCATCGGCCTTGCCGTTGGTGGAGCATTAATTGATGACAAACTATTAGGTCGTATTGCCTTACATAGCAATAAATCAGACGGTTATATTGAGAATAAACATCTCAACCGTGATAATACAAATAACCGTGATGAAACAACAATTCGTACCAATTTCAAATGGCTAGCTAGCGATGATCTAACGATGTCATTAAACTATTTACACCTTGATGTAGATAATGGTTATGACGCATTTTCCTTTGATAATAGTCGTAATACGCTTTCGGACCAACCCGGAACTGATGCTCAAAAAACCAATGCATTCTCTTTACGTGCCGATTGGGATATTTCAAGCGCACTTCGTTTAGAAAGCATCATCAGTCATTCAAACTCTGACCTTGAATATAGCTTTGATGAAGATTGGTCTTATGTTGGCCAGTTTGATGACTCTCTTTATCCTTATAGCTCTTTCGACCAATACCTTCGCGATCGCGACAATAACTCAATTGAGTTTCGACTATTATCAAATGAAGATGGTCGAATTTTCAATAGCTCAACTGATTGGCTAATCGGCTTTTATCATGCAGAACAAGATGAAGATTTAGAGCGTAACTACACCTACCTTCCTTCTGTTTTTACAAGTGCTTATGACACCCAAAACACTGCAGTATTTGGTCAATTAGACAGTGCATTATCAGATAAATTAACGTTAATCTCAGGTCTACGTGTTGAACATTGGCAAGCTGATTACAATGATTCTGAAAACTTAGATATTGATACCAGTGAAACACTATTTGGCGGTAAACTGGGACTCAATTATCAAGTTAATAATGATCAAATGCTTTTTACCAGTCTATCTAGAGGCTATAAAGCTGGTGGCGTAAATACTGATGGCACGTTGCCAACTGATGCTCGTGACTTTGAAACTGAATACCTATGGAATCTAGAGGTAGGTATCAAATCACTTTGGCTGGATGGCTCATTAAAAACGAATCTAACCGCATTTTATGCCAAGCGTAAAGATCAACAAGTTAAAAGCTCACTTCTTACTGTTCGACCAGATAATAGTACCGAATTTGTCGATTACATTAGCAATGCTGCTGAAGGTAAAAATATGGGAATAGAAGCAGAAGTAGATTGGTTGGTGAATACTAACTGGCTCATATATGCTAATGCTGGCTTATTAAGAGCTACATTTGATGAATATGATGATCCCGATGGTATTGATGTTTCAGGTCGTCGTCAAGCTCATGCTCCCAACTACCAATTTGCAGTAGGTACCGAAGTTTATATTGCTCAGAACTGGACAGCCCGCGCTAATGTGGAAGGCAAAGATGAGTTCTATTTCTCAGATCGACACAATGCCAAATCAGATTCATACGCTCTAGTTAATGCCAGCATTGAATATGCCATTGAATCATGGAGAGTAAACCTTTGGGGAAGAAACTTGTTTGATAAGGAATATGCAGTTCGAGGCTTTGGTAGTTTTGGTAATAATCCAGGTAATGGCTACATAACTGAAACATATATTCAGCAAGGTGAACCTCGCATCGTTGGTCTATCGCTTAGCTACGACTATTAATTATTTAAAAGGGCTAGCAATAGTCCTTTTCTTTACCTCAAGGATTTTACTATGAGAATATCTATAGATATCAGTCTTTACCCTTTAAATGAAAACTACATTGAACCCATCCTAACTTTTATTGCTAAGTTAGAAACTAATGCCAATTTAATCGTAAAAAGAAATAGTTTAAGTACCCAAGTGTTTGGTGAATATCGTGATGTAATGGATTGTTTAGATGATGAAATCGAAGCTGTCTTTGATGCTATTCCCGCGTCTGTGTTTGTATTGAAAATGATCGGTACTGACCGAGCAGATATTGTCGATGTTTGACCTTTTATCCCTTGTAGCTTGGACTTTAGTCCAACAGGAGAATATGTTGGATTAAAATCCGACCTACATTATTATGCAAATATTCTTAGATGCTTTATTGATGATGTCTGGCTGGGAGGTGTTTGCTGCTGTACTGGGCACTGGCTACGTGATTATGGCTGCTCGTGAATCACAATGGTGTTGGCCATTAGCATTTATTAGCACTCTCATCTACACCGTGTTGTTTTGGGAAGGTCAGTTGCCCATGCAAGCATTGCTCAATGTCTACTATATGGCTATGGCTATCTATGGCTATCTGCTATGGCGTAAACACGGCAATAGCGACGATGATTTACCCATCCATTCTTGGTCATTATTACAACAACTACAATGGATCGTGATCGGTACAGTTTTTACCTATGTTGTAGGATTATATCTCACTTACTCAGCCACCTCTCAAAGCCCATACCTCGATGCAGGTGTGACCGTATTTTCAGTATTAAATACATGGTTGATGGCCAAAAAAGTATTACAAAACTGGTTGTATTGGATTGTGATTGATAGTGCAGCTATCGTGCTCTATGTCCAGAATGGTTATTACGCAACGACCGTTATGTTTAGTCTCTATTTAATATTGGCTATCGTTGGTTTTGTTAGTTGGCATAAGCTTTACCGACAACAAGCTAACTAACTAAAATCGTGTTGGTGCCTGCATCCAGGCATCAATATTTTTTTCACCTAGAACATTCATCATAAAAAGTAATAAGCGATACGATTTTCTCACTTTATCTAAATCAGGTAAAGAATGTGTTTGT
>Ga0209495_1000717_pt1 | contig 24701 bp, 20 predicted proteins | sample EN1Hudsemesocosm_FD_184629 | JGI IMG/M metagenome (GOLD analysis project Ga0209495, IMG submission 184629) | Methane-oxidizing microbial communities from mesocosms in the Hudson Canyon - EN1E Hudson Canyon (SPAdes) (version 2) | ecosystem: Environmental > Aquatic > Marine > Cold seeps | place... | reverse complement strand
TACGGAGCAAATCAAACAGGGTATTGATGCGGAAGAATTACGCTTCACATCAATAGAGAGCTTTGCTACGCCAAGACGCCTATCAGTTTTGGTATCCGGGCTCGATGAAATGACAGCAGAAAAAGAGCTCACTATCTGGGGCCCACCGAAGAAAGTCGCTTTTGATGATAATGGAGTGCCCTCAAAAGCAGCAGAGGCTTTCGCTAGAAAAAATGGCCTCAGTATTGATCAACTAACAGTTGAGAATGATGGCAAGGCAGACAAACTCATTTTTCGCAGTGTTAGTGCAGGAAAAGAAGCCACCGCACTACTACCTAACATCGTTAAAACTGCTTTGGAAAAGCTGCCGATTCCAAAACGTATGCGCTGGGGAACCAGCAGAATTGAGTTTGTTCGTCCAGCCCAATGGATAGTCATGATGTTTGGAAGCAATGTTATTGATTGCGAAATTCTCGGCATAAAAGCCGCGAACATAACTCGTGGCCATCGCTTTCACTGTGACACTTCCTTAGATATCGGCAATGCTGGATCGTACCCAGCGTTGTTGCAAGAGAGCGGCCACGTCATTCCCAGCTACGATGATCGTAAGGCAATAGTAAGAGAATCAGTGATAGCAGAAGGCTTTAAACTTGGCGGCGAAACCGTTATCGATGAAGACCTGCTAGACGAAGTAACCGGCTTAGTCGAATGGCCGGTAGCTTTAACCGGTAGTTTTGAAAATCGGTTTTTGGACGTTCCAGCTGAGGCATTAATTTCTTCGATGAAAGAACACCAGAAGTACTTTCACATCGTCGACAAAAACGGCAAACTCATGCCAAATTTCATCACTGTTGCAAATATCCGTAGCAACGATCCATCTCAGGTTATTAGTGGTAATGAACGAGTGATACGTCCTCGCCTCGCAGACGCAGCCTTTTTTTATGAAACAGATAAAAAAACAAGATTGGACACTCGCGCTAAAAAACTGAACACCATTGTCTTTCAAAATAAACTCGGAACCTTATTAGACAAAACGCAAAGAGTTAAATCCCTCGCAGAGATTATCGGGGAGAAAATTGGCGGAAATCCGACATATTCTGCACGCGCTGGAGAACTATGCAAAGCGGACCTGTTATCGGATATGGTGTTAGAATTTGACAAAATGCAGGGAATTGCTGGCTATTATTATGCCCTGAATGATGGCGAAGAAGTTGAAGTTGCCAACGCTATAAAAGATCACTATCTACCGAAATACGCTGGAGACAAGCTACCCGAAAGTTTAACGGGCTGTGCGGTGGCTCTCGCCGACCGTCTCGATACGATCACCGGAATTTTTGGCATCGGCCAGAAGCCCACCGGCTCCAAAGATCCGTTTGCATTACGCCGTGCCAGTATAAGTGTGTTGCGCATTTTGGTTGAAAAGAATTTTTCCCTCGACCTTTTAGAGTTACTGCAGCTGGCAGCCGCCAACTATGGAGCAATTCTCACAGATGTAGAAACAACAGCTAGCAGTTCCTTTGACTACATGGTGGAACGTTTTCGCGCTGGGTATATCGACGATCAAATTTCCGCCGAGGTTTTTCAAGCAGTTTCAGTAAAAGCTTTATCGGTTCCACTAGATATAGATAAACGCGTTAAAGCAGTTAACAGTTTTAATCAGTTGCCTGAAGCACAGGCCTTAGCAGCTGCAAATAAACGTGTTTCAAACATTCTAGCAAAACTTGATGACGAAGATTTAAGTGATGAGATCAACGAAGAGTTACTGATAGACAACGCTGAGTTAAACCTTTTTAGATTGGTTCAAGAAAAAGAAAGACAAGTTAAACCGTTATTTGAAAATAGCGAATATGAAGAGGCTTTAGCTGTACTCGCGAACCTACGTGTGTCTGTCGATGCTTTCTTTGACGATGTCATGGTCATGGTCGATGACAAGGCAATAAGAAATAATCGATTGGCCTTGTTAAGAAAATTAAGAGGTCTCTTTTTGGAGGTCGCTGATATTTCGGTACTTGTTCAAACAAAATGAAACTGGTAATACTGGACCGAGACGGAGTTATCAATACTGACTCTGACACTTTTGTAAAATCTGCCGACGAGTGGGTTCCGATCGAAGGTAGTATTGATGCAATAGCGAGATTATCTAAAGCCGGTTTTACGGTTGTTGTAGCTACCAACCAATCTGGACTGGGTCGCAATTTGTTTGATCTCGATGATCTTGAAGCAATGCATAAAAAAATGATTGAACTGGTTGAAGATGCTGACGGTGAATTAGCAGGAATTTTTTACTGTCCTCACCATCCAGATGACAACTGTCATTGCCGAAAGCCTAAACCAGGATTGATAGACGCCATCGAAAACGAGTTTTGTACGACTGCCAGGAACGCTTTTTTTGTAGGCGACTCACTACGCGATCTTCAAGCTGCCGTTGCTAAACAGTGCAGGCCTATCCTGGTGAAAACAGGTAAAGGCGAAAAAACAGTAAAAGAACTCGATACTACCGATATTTTTAACACAAGTGACAATGGAAAGATTAATAAACTGGCGATCTTTGATGATCTCGCCGCCGCCACTAACTTTATCATAAATAACCACTAACATGAGCTCACTAATTCTAATTGTTAGAATGATGATTTTCTATCTCGGTTTTGCACTAACGATAGTCTGGATCAGTACAACAGGAATTCTATTTCTCGGCTTTGCCTCTTACCGAATTCGAACCGGTTATATACTATTATGGAACCGATACGTGATTTGGTCCGCCCGTTGGATCTGCGGTTTGCGGTTTGAAATTATTGGCGCCGAAAACCTCCCTGCCTCTCCCTATGTCGCTCTTTCGAAACACCAAAGTCAATGGGAAACCTATTTTTTGCAATACTATTTGGCGCCTGTTGCTATTGTCCTAAAACGCGAGCTTCTAAACGTGCCCTTTTTTGGCTGGGGCTTGCGTCTGACTAATCCCATCGCGATTGATCGAAGCAACCCCAAGCAAGCACTAAAACAAACGCTGGAACAAGGTAAGGCACATCTTGAAGATAATATTTCCATATTAATCTTCCCTGAGGGTACCCGCACACAAGCCGATACCTCCGCAAAATACGCCCGCGGTGGTGCAAATATTGCTGTTGCATCCGGTGTTCCAGTGGTACCGATCGCGCTCAACGCCGGAGAATTTTGGCCGGCGGACACTTTACTGAAGTATCCAGGCAAGATAACCCTATCCATAGGAAAGCCTATCGAGTCAACAGCAAAGACAAGCCGGGAAATTACCGAAGAAGCCAGAGTCTGGATAGAAGATCAGGTTCGGACAATGAAAAAGCGTAACTAACATGGTTTGCACAATATCCCTCGCCGGGCGTTCACCGCTTGCGCTTTTTGTCTTCCTACTATCACTATTGATGTTAGCTCCTGCACATGCAGACATTAAAGTTGACGGAGTACTCGATGATCCAGAATGGAAGCATGCAGTAAGCTTTAAGCAGTTTGTAACAACTGAACCCTTAAGTAGTGAAGCGGCAAAATATGCGACCGAAGTTAAGGTCGTCAGTAATAAGGAAGGGATATTCGTCGGGTTTATTAACTATCAACCAAAATCCGTTAATCGGGTGCATCGGCGTTTTGCAAGAGACTCTCATATTGCAGCTGATCGTAATGTCGTCGGGATAGATTTTGACGGCTCGGGGTTATCTGGTTATGACTTTACTGTGGGTTCAGCCAATTCCCAACAAGACGGTATTTTTAACGCCAGCAGCTGGTCCGGCGACTGGGATGGTACTTGGTACTCTCAAACATCAGGCGACGAAAACTACTGGTATGCCGAAATTCACATTCCCTGGACTGTGGCGCCCATGACCAGTTCTATTAATGGCAAGAAGCAAATGTCGATGTGGTTTTCGCGCGTCGTGTTTGATGAATCCTTACGGTTTTCCTACCCCAATGCGTCATCTGAGCGACCGACCTTTATTCAGGAATGGCATTTAATCCCGGTCGACCAGGTTAAAACGTCAACCCTTGACTGGTTCCCTTACCTCAGCTATTCAAATGACCGATTGCGGGATGACGATGATTTGAAGGCTGGGATCGATGTGATTTGGCGGCCCAACAGTAACAGCCAGATTACCGGCGCACTCAATCCTGATTTTGGTCAAGTTGAAAGCGATGATCTGGTGGTTAACTTTTCGGCCTTCGAAACTTTCCGGTCCGAAAAAAGACCATTCTTCACAGAAAATCAAGCACTGTTCAGCAGCAATATTCCCACCGGCGATACCCTATTGCACACACGACGCATCGGTGCGGCTGGCGATGTCAGTGACAGTGGCATTAATGATGTTAATGTGGCCGGAAAATTTACCCACTACGGAAAATCCGTCGATTACGGTATATTTGCCGTAACCGAGGACGACAACTCTGCCAGTGAAGGGCGCGATTTTCTCGCAACACGCTTACAGAGAAAGATGGAAAATCTGACGATCGGACACAGCTTGACCCATGTAGACAAACCATCATTAGATAGAGAAGCCACTGTTCATGCAGTGGATGCCGATTGGCGATCGGAGTCTTGGGGACGCTTTAGAGGTCAAATTCTTTATAGCGACATCAGTCAACAAGCCAACGGGTATAATACTCAGCAAGACCTCGATAAACGAGATTATGCAGGATGGACCCAGTGGAGTTACTCTTCCGGAGATGAGTGGAAGCATATAATAGAACTGTTCCACTATGGTGCTGAATTCGAGATGAACGACCTCGGATTTCTAAAACGTAACGACATGAACGAGCTTTTTCTTAGTCATCGTCACAACACGCTGCGATACGGACGATCGTCCTCCCTACAGTCGAGCTACACCGAATTCAATTACGGCTATCAGAAGAATACGCAAGGAGAGCGTTTAATGCTGTGGGGAGAGTTAGTTCAAAGTTACACCTTTAATTCAAGCCGTAAACTTAACTTTGAAGTTGGATACAATACCGCTGTAACAGACGATCGAATCACCCGGGGTAATGGTTTGTATTCGAAACCAGCCTCCTACTGGGGCAACGTGCACTATCTGAATGCGAGGGGAGGGAAGCTTACCTTCGACGCCACGGTATTCTACGAAACTAGCGGAACAGAGAAGCTGTCGGGCGGAGTGAAAATAGAGCCCCAAATCTATTTAAGCGATACTTTTACAATTAGCGGTACGCTGAAGTATCAGTACTTTCAAGAATGGTTATTGTGGGACTTTGACAGCTTGCAACTGGCGACCTACCAGTCAGAGCATCTGGAGGCAGATTTGCGTCTGGACTGGTATCCTTCAACTCGCCAAGAGGTTCGACTAAAGTTTCAATGGGTAGCGATTAGTGCCGATGCAATAGCAGCCTATAGTTTGAGCGAAGGAGGGCAGTTGCGTCAGTCTCCAAAGTCGGTGTCGGATTTCACTATTAGCGATACTGCACTACAGGTTCGCTACCGGTATCAACTCGCTCCTCTGTCAGATATTTTCCTGGTCTACAGCCGCGGAGGATACGTTGAAGACAATGTCAGCCGCGCGCATTCATTAAGCCTGCTCGAAAAGAGTTGGCAAGAGCCGATAGCTGACTCGGTTATTGCGAAGATTCGCTACCGGTTTTAACTACACAAATGCCGGGAGTTAACCTTTCCTTAGTTAGGCTATATTGATGGTGGCAAGAATCTGTAACAATCACCGCACTATTTTTACGAGAAGTCAGTCTCAAGGAATAAGTCATCTCATTTGCGTTACGGTACCTCTGGAGGGATGGGTCACCTCTTTAGGGGTGAGTCACCTCTTTAGGGATGAGTCAACTCTTTAGGGATGAGTCAACTCTGCCAGTTTTGGCTAGACTTTTAGTCAGCTGGCTTTTATGCTTTTAGTCCCGCGTAATAGGTATTTCAGTCCATTCTGCTTTTCAACATGAATTGGCGATTCCGGTTACTATACACTTAGAAATGGGTAACTATTAGCCAAGGGCAGGAAAACCGTGAGAGTCCATCAGTATCAGCTCCCTAAGCTTTTGGTTCATTGCCTCATTTTGTTAATGTCGTTTAATGTCGAAGCTAACGATTTAACGGATACCATGTTAAAGGAATATCAGCTAAAAGAGCCTATCCCATTTTCATCGGATGCCGGTAGACTCTTCTGGTACAAAGATAATAACGGCAGAAGCTGCACCACCTGTCATACAGATTCAGTCCTGATAAAAGGCAGACATGAACGTACCGGAAAAATCCTCGAGCCGATGGCTCCGTCGGTAAATCCGGAGCGGCTTACAAGCCGTAAAAAGGTCAATAAATGGTTTCTACGAAACTGTAAATGGACCGTTGGAAGAGAGTGTACAACAAAGGAAAAGGGCAACATTCTCTTATGGCTAAGCCAGCAGTGAGTTAATGCCCTCGCTATCGACTAATAATTAGAACAGGTAAATTTCTATGACCAGCACTAGCAAAATCAGTCCGCGATTTTTGGTGATATGCCTATTAGTGTCAGTTGGACTTTTTAGTTTGACAGTTTCAGCGCAACGCTACGCAGGCGATCGAAGTAGTTATGATAATAAGACCCCGCGGACCTTTGAAGTCGACGCTATTTACGATGAAGAGTGTGGCTCCTGCCACCTAGCTTATCCGCCCGGGCTGTTACCCGCCAAAAGCTGGCAACGGCTATTACTGGGATTGGAAGACCATTTCGGCGAAAATGCTGAGCTGGGTTCTGAAGAAATAGGGCACCTTACTAACTATTTATTGCGAAACTCACTGGAGAAGGAAACCTCTCCGATCATTAGTAAGTTGTCGAAAAACGTGCCGGTCGAGCCTCCTATCCGTATATCGGAGTTACCTCAGTTCCATAAAGAACATGAATCTTCAGTTCGACAACTTGGAGGAGCCAGCTTGCCTGTTGGCTTTTTTAGTCCCTGTGAAGACTGTCATAAGGAAGCTGCCAGTGGCATATTTAGTAAGGAAAAGATTTACAAAGGTTACGGTCCCAGTTTCGAAATCGGCGCTGGCAAGAATAAATAGTGAGTCACTGCACCGCCGAGTTCCGGCATTATGGTGATGGTGCCCGCCCGTCAAACGGCAGAGTTTGAAAATGGGTGTTTTTATCTCGATTGGTTTTACGATTATTCAATAAACTATCAATCTGTGGTTACTAGTAAATAATCATTAATCGGTCTTTGTCGCAATTATCGCATTCGGTCGGCTACACCAGTCACTCCAGCTCCCCGCATAGAGCGCTGCTTCACGACCTGAAAGATAAGCGGAGAAGATATTTACCGTGGCGGTAACGCCGCTGCCGCAATAAATAACTAGGGGTTTGTCGGGTGCTAGATCCGACCATCGTTCCCGCTGAAACTGAGCATTTTTAATGAAACCTTGCTCATCTGTCACTTCAGCCCAGGGCTTGTTAATTGCGGTCGGAATATGTCCCGCGACTGGATCGATCGGTTCTAGTTCACCTCTGAAACGCTTTTCTTCTCTGGAGTCGACGAGATTTATAGTTTTTCCGCTAACAGCATCGGACACGTCGCTATAGTTATATAGGGGTAGTTCCCATTGACCAATTTCGGTACGAACAGCGTTCACTTCGGTTAAACCGACAAGCGCTTCAACTTTGTGACGCCCGTTAATCCACGCGTCGTATCCACCGTTGAGAATACGCACGTTTTTGACACCAGCCGACTTTAGTAGCCACCACGCTCTGCACGCATAAGCGAGTTTATTATTGTCATAGACGACAACTGAACTGGCCTGGGTAATCCCAAGGTCAGCTAGGATTTGTGCGAATGTCGCTAATTCAGGAAGAGGGTGTCTACCGCCTGTTTCCTTCTTGTTACCGGAAAGTTGTAAATCTAAGTTTATATATTGCGCTGTCGGTATATGTCCTTGTTGATATTGTGTTCTTCCTAAAGCTGCATCTGTCAGAGAAAAACGACAGTCTAAAACACAGTGCTGACCTAGGGTTTCTTCTAATTCGCTAGCTTCAATTATCAAGTCGGTCATTTTGGGAGCGGCTCATAGGCAGAATTATATTCAATCATAGCAAGCAATCAATTAGTCGGCGCTTACTAGCAGAAATCACCATCGCCTCTACAGAAAAACAAGCTAAGCCTTTGATTTAAAAGAATATTTACAAAAAACAAAGGCTCGAGGTTTAGATTATATATCCAGGTTAGCGACTTTTAATGCATTTTCTTCAATAAAGTCACGTCGAGGCTCTACCTGATCACCCATCAGGGTCGTAAATATTTGGTCAGCCGCGATAGCGTCTTCAATCGTGACACATAACATACGCCTTACTTCAGGGTCCATGGTCGTCTCCCAAAGTTGATCGGGATTCATTTCCCCCAGACCCTTGTAACGCTGAATATTCACGCCTTTTGCAGCCTGTCCCATTAGCCATTCTAGAGCATCGGAAAAGTCGCTAAACTCTTCTATTTTTTCGCCCCGTTTTATGTACGCACCATCTTCAAGTAACCCATTTAACTCGGCACCCAGTTCAACGATCGCTTTGTAATCATTTGATGCAAAAAAATCACGAGAGAAAAGATAATCTGTCTCAACACCATGGGCTGTCGACTTAATAGCAGGTAGAAAGTGATGTCGTTCCTTATCTTCTTGCACAAACATATCGTAACTTTGACCATTGTTGTTGTCTTCTAACTGACCTTGCAACTGATCTAGCCACGCTCTCACTTTAACTTGGTCCAGTAAATCCTCGACAGATAATATTGGCAAATAAATCATCTCAGTCATAAGCCTTGGCGGATATACACGAGATAGACGTTCAATGGTCGCCAGGACCGAACGATACTGCACTACCAAGTCTTCCAGGCCCTGGCCACTTATACCCGGAGCGTCGGCATTTACATGCAGCGACGCATTTTCCAATGCACCCTGTGTTAAATATTGATTTAATCCGTCATCATCCTTCAAATACTGCTGCTGTTTACCACGCGTTATCTTATACAAAGGTGGCTGAGCGATGAAAACATGTCCCCGTTCTATCAGTTCGGGCATTTGCCTAAAGAAAAAAGTCAGTAAGAGCGTTCTGATATGGGAGCCATCAACATCAGCATCGGTCATTATGATGATACTGTGATACCGTAACTTGTCAGGATCAAATTCTGATTTTCCAATTCCACAACCAAAGGCGGTCACCATATTTCCTACTTCAGCAGAAGACAGCATTTTGTCAAACCGAGCTTTTTCTACATTGAGTATTTTCCCCCGCAACGGAAGAATTGCCTGCGTACGGCGGTCACGACCCTGCTTTGCACTACCTCCAGCAGAGTCACCCTCCACCAAATATACCTCGGAAAGAGCGGGATCTTTTTCCTGGCAATCAGAAAGCTTACCCGGTAAGCCGGCGATATCGAGGGCGCCCTTTCGTCGGGTCATATCCCTCGCTTTCCTTGCGGCTTCGCGTGCCCTCGCTGCATCCAACATTTTTGTAACGACGAGTTTAGCTTCAGAGGGGTTTTCGATGAGATAATCCCCGAACATCTTATTCATTGTCTGTTCGACAGCGGTCTTAACTTCAGAAGAAACCAGTTTATCTTTTGTTTGCGAAGAGAATTTAGGGTCGGGCACTTTTACCGATATGACCGCTGTTAAGCCTTCTCGTGCGTCATCTCCGCTAGTCGACACTTTAGCTTTCTTTGCAAAGCCTTCTCTCTCTATATAGCCATTTAAACTGCGCGTTAATGAAGCGCGGAAACCCGCAAGATGGGTTCCTCCATCACGTTGAGGGATATTATTTGTGTAACAATGGATACTTTCTTGAAAACTATCATTCCATTGCAATGCTATTTCGACACCTACTCCATCTTCGCTCATCGTACTAAAATGGAAAAGCTTGTTTATCGTCGTTTTATTCTGATTTAGAAATTCAACAAATGCCTTCAGGCCACCACTATAGTTATAGTTTTCTATTTTTCCCGATCGCTCGTCTTTCAATTCGATGTGAATGCCTGAATTAAGAAAAGCTAATTCTCTCAACCGTTTTGCTAGCTGTTCAAAGTGAAATTCGATATTAGTAAACGTGTCCGAAGAGGGCTTAAACCTAATGCTGGTTCCTGTTAAATCCGTCTCTCCGACCAAAGCCAAGGGGGCATCTGGAACACCATGGCGATAGATTTGTTCATGAACTTTCCCTCCTCGCCGAATAACTAGCTTGAGTTCTTCAGATAAAGCATTTACAACGGAAACTCCAACACCATGTAAGCCACCGGACACTTTATACGTATTATCGTCAAATTTTCCGCCGGCATGTAAGACCGTCAGTATAACTTCGGCAGCAGAGACACCCTCTTCATGCATTTCTGTCGGTATGCCACGGCCGTCATCGGACACGGACACGGATTCATCAGGATGAATGGTGATCATTACCTTTGAACAGAACCCGGCTAACGCTTCATCGATTGAGTTATCGACAACCTCAAACACCATATGATGCAGGCCGGTACCATCGTCTGTATCACCTATGTACATTCCCGGGCGTTTCCGTACTGCATCCAACCCCTTGAGTACTTTAATACTAGTTGAATCGTAATTATTCTCTTCTTCGCTCATACTTTACAACCTATTTTTGCTCATTATCGGCTATCGCTGTCTTCCATCTAGCACATTTGGTAGCCGTTGTTTCAACGACGACGCGCGTATTAAGCGATGGATTCACCGAATACGACTATCATTTATTGAAATCTTCCCATGTTCCACGTGGAACAACTTAACTTTATTCTCGGACGACCAGTAATCTATTACATCCTTCCAATCTACACAGGTTAAAAAAACCTGGCAATTTATTTCCTCCAGCAACTCACAAAGAGCCTGTCGGTGCATTGAATCAAGCTCTGAAGGTAAGTCATCAACCAAAAACACGCACTGCTTTCCAGTTAACGTGGACAGAAGCAAACCCTGCGCTACCCTCATTGCGCATACAACGAGTTTTTGCTGCCCCCTCGACAACACCTCTGAAGCTGCCATTGCCTTATAGCGAAGTCGCAGATCAGCTCGATGCGGCCCAACCGTTGTATAACCTTTGTCTATTTCCTTGAGTAAATTTTCTTCAAATATGTCAGCTATATCGCGTGTCTTATCCCAGCCTCGGAAGTAAGATACTGATAGATCTTCCAAATCAACCAGACGCTTCAGCAATTTTTCAAAAACAGGTAGAAATTGCTGGAAATAGTGGAGCCTTAAAGCGTCCAACTGTTCGCTGTACTTGATTAATTCCAGCGTCCAGGCATGCAATTGCTGCTGATCAATTCTACCATGACGCAGCAGACTATTCCGTTGTTTTAGTCCCCGTTGAACATTTCTCCACACCGCATGGAAGCTTTGTTCCACGTGGAACACTCCCCAATCAATAAACTGCCGTCTTACGACAGGGCCTCCTTCCAGCAACTTAAAGGTATCAGAAGAAATAACCTGTACCGGCAAGTTTTCAGCCAAGACAGCTGCGGAGCTTACAGGTTGACCGGCTACTTTTATTGCGCCAGACCTTCCCGTTGCTTTGTAACGTTCTACACCAACGGGCAGATAACCTCTGCCTGACAAAAAAACTTCGCCGAAAACAACGCATTTTTCTAAGGAATTGTTTATTAATGGATTTAATTTGTGGCTACGAAAAGATCGAGCTGAAGACAGCAGATGAATAGATTCCAAAACACTGGTTTTGCCAGCGCCATTGACACCATAAAATATATTAACAGGCTCAAATTCTGTGAGACTAACAGGGGCCAAATTGCGAACCCCTGAAATATCTAATCGTCGTATAAGCACTCTCTAAATTTTTATAGTCGCATCGGCATAACTACGTACATCGAATCACTCTCTTCAGCCTCTTCAAGTAGGGCACTGCTGTTCGAATCAGACAACGAAATCTTTACCTGATCACCACTCAAAACTCCAAGAACATCAAGAAGATAACTGACATTAAACCCGATTTCGAGGGTATCTCCCTGGTAATCAACAGAAACCGTTTCTTCAGCTTCTTCCTGTTCGGGATTATTAGCCACTATTTGTAGATTGTTATCAGACAATAATAGACGAACGCCTCGATACTTTTCATTAGACAAAATTGACGTCCTGGTAAAGGCCTGGCGTAATTCATCACGCGCTCCGAAAACAGCTTTGGTGCTTGCCTTGGGTAGAACCCTGTCATAATCTGGAAACTTGCCATCGACCAACTTTGAAGTAAAAGTAAACTCTGTGGTTGTGGCCCTAATATGATTAGTTCCAATGACAATTTCAACATTCTCATTTTCATTCATCAACAGACGAGCAAGTTCTATCACACCTTTTCTAGGCAAAATGACTTGCAGGTTTTCCTCTGCTGTAATATCTGCCGGTAGGGTACAGACAGCCAAACGATGTCCATCAGTAGCAACGAGGCGCAATTGACCCGACCGAATCTCCCATAACATCCCGTTTAAATAATAACGAACATCTTGCTGAGCCATTGCGAAGCTGGTTCTGTCAATCAAACGCTTCAGAACGCCCTGCGTAACAGTAAATCCCTGGTTGCCTGGTCCTTCTTCAACATTGGGGAAATCGCTAGCCGAAAGACAAGATAATATGAACCTGCTGCGCCCAGACTTAATGATAAGTCTTTGATCTTCAAGGGAAAACTGAATATCACTGCCATCTGGAAGAGACTTACAAATATCGGCTAGCTTACGCGCTGGTACCGTTATCTCACCACCAGAATCAGGCGCCTGTTCAAGATTGACACGTCCTACCAACTCCACTTCAAGATCCGTACCGGTAATTGATAACTCACTACCTTCAAGCACAAGCATTACATTTGATAATATAGGCAAGGTTTGACGCCGCTCAACAACACCAGCTACCAAGTTTAGTGGCTTTAAAAGGCTCTCGCGGGAAATTACAAATTTCATGTCAATCTTTATCCTTATCTTTTAGCGAATAAATTATTAGTGATGCTTAGCTCGTCAGTGAACGCAGTAAGTTTTTACAATCTTCTCGAATATCGGTATCCGATTCTTGCAGTTCTTTTATTTTCCTACAAGCATGTAAGACAGTAGTATGGTCTCTACCACCAAAACTTTCACCAATTTCGGGCAAACTATGGTTTGTCAGTTCTTTCGCAAGCGCCATCGCCACTTGCCTAGGCCTTGCCACAGAACGGCTACGTCGTTTGGACATCATATCTGAAAGTTTGATCTTATAATATTCAGCTACTGTTCGCTGAATATTATCGAGGCTAATCTGCCTATCCTGCAAAGCTAATAGATCTTTTAGAGATTCACGAATGAGGTCTATATCTATCGGTTTTCCGGTAAAGTGCGCGCTCGCTATAACCCTCTTTAAGGCGCCCTCAAGCTCTCTTACATTAGAGCGAATCTTCTGGGCAATAAAAAACGCCGCATCCGCAGGGAGAGTCATCTTAGCTTGCTCAGCCTTTTTAAGTAATATAGCAACTCGCGTTTCAAGCTCGGGCGGATCAACCGCAACAGTTAAACCCCACCCAAACCTTGACTTCAAACGCTCTTCTAAGCCCTTTATTTCCTTCGGGTAACGATCACAAGTCAATATCATCTGCTGACCACCTTCCAACAACGCATTAAACGTGTGGAAGAATTCTTCTTGAGAGCGCTCCTTACCTGCAAAAAATTGAATATCATCAATTAACAGCGCGTCGACAGATCGATAAAATCGCTTGAATTCGTTGATAGCATTCAACTGAAGTGCCTTTACCATATCCGCAACGAATCGCTCAGAATGTAGATACACGACTTTCGCGTCCGGATTTTTCTGAAGGAGAGCATTTCCTACCGCGTGCATAAGATGAGTCTTGCCCAAGCCCACACCTCCGTATAGAAATAACGGATTATAAGCGCCACCGGTATTTTCAGCGACTTGCCGAGACGCTGCTCGTGCTAGTTGGTTTGACTTACCCTCTACAAAGGTATCAAAGGTATAATTTTCGATTAAATAACTTTGATGATGAATACCGCCCTCTACCTCTACTTTTCGTTTCGGTGGAGGAATAAACCGGGAGTCAGTATTGCGATGTGGCGTGACTATTTTGTTTACACTGCCTGGCTGTCTTCCTGCAACGGGCGTCGTTCGCCTGTTCATTGCCGGAACAGTGGCGACAATGTTTCGCCTTGCTACTTTGACCTGACTGATCTCTAAAGATACATTTAACTTTTTGTCGGGCGACACTTCAGAGACAATCTCTTCTATTCTCTGTAAAAACTTATCATTGACCCAATCCTTAACAAACCGATTCGGAGCAAATAATTTGAGCTGACCCAAACTTGTTTCCGAGTCTACCTGAAGAGGCCGGATCCACGTATTAAACTGCTGGGATGGTAACTCCACCTGTAAACAGTCAACGCATTGCTGCCATGTTGAATTAGGCAATGAAGAATCCTCAAAACTTGCAAATTATATAATGGTGATAACTGTGCATTAAAAATACTAGTCACCGAATTTATTATTAAGTTTTAAACATCCATGTTTAACACATCAAAAACTAACGTCCATGTCCGCAAACCTGCTGAAACCACGAGGCGACTGAACTACACGCACGCGATGCCATCAAGCTGTGCATTGTACTCTCAGATTATAGACTTATCCACAAAAAAACCACAATTAAGGAAATATTATAGAAAAGAAAATTATCATTAGTAATCAACAACTTAAAATGAAAAACCTGACTAAAAAACGAAAAAAACTCCATTAAGTCGATATGTGCATAAGTACACAAAAAAGCTGTGGATAACATCTTGATATGATGTCAAAAACCCGTTAAAAACAATTTTATCTGCTTTCTCAAAGTCTTCCTTCATTTATATGTATCCAATCACCGGCTTCACGCAGAAGAAAGAAATTGATATTAGTCGCTAAATTCACTAGAATGCGCGGTCCCAAAGTATGGGGTTACAAGAATTCGGTTTCCGCCAATTAAATTCCATACTACCACTAGTTAATATTTTCGGAATAATCGTCATGAAAAGAACATTTCAACCCAGCGTACTAAAACGCAAACGCACTCATGGTTTTCGCGCACGCATGGCAACCAAAAGTGGCAGAGCGTTAATTAATCGCCGCCGCGCTAAAGGTCGTCAACGTCTCGCAGCATAAGGTAATTGGTCAAACTGGCTCAGCACATGCCCGATTACGAAGCTAGTCATAGTTTCGGTAAATCACTCCGTTTGCTGGATGCCAAGGCTTACAAATCAGTTTTTGATGATGCTAAATTTAAAATCTCCGCAAGAGAAATATTATTGCTAGCTCGTCCGAACGATAAGGCAGCACCCAGACTTGGTTTGGTTATTGCCAAAAAAAATGCAAAACACGCAACACAGCGCAATCGAATTAAAAGAATTGCGCGTGAAAGCTTCAGATTGCAACAAGAACAACTGCACGGTGTAGATGCCGTTGTACTTGCGCGTCGCGGTTTAGATAAACTAGATAATATTGCCTTACACAAAATGTTTAATCAGCTTTGGCAGCAGCTTAAGTATAAATCAGAAAACCATACTTCAAAGACTGCCGGCAATAACTTAACCTCGTAGACCTCAAAAGGCGAACCATGCGCCGTATACTCATAGCTTGCATAAAATTTTACCGATATATGATTAGCCCGTTAATGGCTAACCATTGTCGATTCTATCCAAGCTGTTCGAGTTATGCTATTCAGGCCATTGAAAGGTTTGGCGTATTTAAAGGAAGTTATTATTCAATAAGACGCTTGTTACGGTGTCATCCATTTAATCCCGGTGGCTATGATCCAGTTCCGGACAACCATTCTAACCACCACGGGCATACCTCACAATAATTATGGACTTTCAACGATATATTTTAATCGCGGCAATCGCCATTTTGTCTTTCATGTTATTGACAGAATGGGTGCAGTTTAAAGAACAAAAAAAGGCAGAGACTTCTTCCGCCACTTATCGGCAGCAGACAGTCGCCAATACAAATGACAGTCTGTCAGATACCAACGTCTCCCTGCCCGACGCGACCGTTACCGATAACACTAGCGTAGGAGTCGACGATTTACCGACCGCTCAGCCTATCGTGCAAACAGAAGCGGTGCCAACTGCCTCGACCACAAGCAACGTTAACGTCGTTCGCGTTACAACAGATTCATTAATCCTCGACATTAATACACTCGGCGGCGACATTATCTACTCGGCTCTTCCTAAGCATTTTGCCGAAATTGATACTCCCGACGTTCCTTTCACGCTATTAGAACAGTCGAACATAAGAACTTATATCGCTCAAAGTGGATTAGTGGGCGTTAACGGAATTGATACCAGTAAAGGTCGAGCCCAATACACGGCCAGCGCGCCCAGCTTTACTCTTGCAGACGATAAAGATGAGTTGCAGGTTGACCTAATATTCCAAGCAGAAAACGGTGTAGAAATAATTAAGCGCTTCGGTTTTCACCGAGGTGACTATGTAGTCAATGTCGAATATGTCATCAACAATACCGGACAGCTGGACTGGACTGCCGGCATGTTTGGACAGATTAAGCGCGACCATACAGAAGATCCCTCCGCGGATTCCTCGGGTATGGGATTAGCTCCTTACCTCGGTGCAGCTATTCACCTAAAAGATCAACCTTATGAAAAAATCAGTTTTGATGATATTGCCGAAAGCGACTTTAAAGAAAGTATCGAAGGCGGATGGATAGCGATTTTGCAACACTATTTTGTGAATGCATGGATACCCGATCCCACCAAAACACATACTTACTCGACAGCAGTGAGTCGCGACAAATCAAACATTATCCGTTTTACCAGCCCCCAGCTAACCGTCGGGCCGAGCGAAACAGCAACGATGAAATCACGGTTTTACACAGGTCCGAAAGATCAATACAAACTTCAGGATATTTCCGAAGGTCTAGAACTGACAGTTGATTATGGCTGGCTTTGGTGGATCGCCCAGCCTCTTTTCTGGTTGCTAACTAAGCTCCACAGTTACCTGGGAAATTGGGGCTTCGCTATAATCGCCGTTACAGTTCTCGTCAAGGGAGCTTTCTTCCAACTGAACGCCAAAGCCTATACGTCTATGGCTAACATGCGAAAGGTCGGGCCGAAACTAACAGAACTGCGCGAACGCTATGCCGATGATCGTCAGAAGCAATCCCAAGAAATGATGAACTTATACAAAAAGGAAAAGATAAACCCTCTCGGCGGCTGTCTTCCTATACTCGTTCAAATGCCTGTTTTCATATCTCTTTATTGGGTCTTAATGGAAAGCGTGGAATTGCGTCACGCCCCTTTTATCCTATATATAAAAGACTTATCGGTCATGGATCCATACTTTATTTTGCCTCTAATCATGGGCGTATCTATGTTTATACAGCAACGGCTTAACCCACCGCCGCCAGATCCAATGCAGGCAAAGATCATGCAGTGGATGCCTGTGATGTTTACCTTCTTCTTCCTGTTCTTCCCTGCTGGTCTGGTATTGTATTGGGTGGTTAATAATACCTTGTCTATAATCCAGCAATACATTATTACTAAGCGCATAGAAAACGCGTAAAAAAAGGGCCGCTATATACGGCCTTTTCTATTCCTACAAGCTATGAATACTTTGGACATTGAAACCGATACTATTGCTGCTATAGCCACTCCGCCAGGACGTGGCGGTGTCGGCATAATCCGAATTTCAGGACCTAACACAAAGCCTATTGCTTCATCCATAACAGATTCAAACCTTGCTCCTAGATTTGCTCACTTCGGACCCTTTTTCGAGTCAGGAAAAAAGCCTAACGATTTAGCTAGTTGTGAGATAGACAATGGAATTTCTATTTTTTTTCCTTCACCTAATTCCTTTACGGGCGAAGACGTACTTGAACTACAGGCACACGGCGGTCCATTATTGCTAGATATATTACTAAGAGAAGTTCTGCGTCTAGGCGCACGCCTTGCACGTCCCGGAGAGTTTTCTGAAAGAGCATTTCTAAATAACAAAATCGACCTAACTCAAGCAGAGGCTATCGCCGATTTAATTAATAGCTCATCGGAACAAGCTGCAAGAAATGCAGTTCGATCTTTACAAGGAGAGTTTAGTAAAAAAATATCAACACTTGTTAATTCCGTTATTCAACTCAGAATTTATGTAGAAGCCGCAATCGATTTTCCTGAAGAGGAAATTGATTTTCTCGCCGATGGTAAGGTTGCAAGAGATTTAACAGAAATTATTAGCAACCTAGAACAAGTATTTTTAGAGACCAGACAAGGAACCTTAATACAAGAAGGTATGACCGTTGTAATCGCTGGTCGTCCAAACGCTGGGAAGTCGAGTTTACTCAATGCCTTATCTGGAAGGGAAAGCGCGATAGTCACAGAAGTTGAGGGAACGACACGAGATGTCTTACGAGAAAAAATTCAAATCGATGGCATGCCTTTACATATTATCGACACGGCTGGTTTACGAGAAAGCCCGGACATTGTCGAAAAAGAAGGTATTCGCAGGGCCTGGAATGAAATCGAAAAAGCGGACCGCATCTTACTCGTCGTCGACAGCAACTCTCACAGGGAAGACGATCCCGCAAAACTTTATCAAGATTTAGGTCTAGAAGAAATCTCGACCACGTCAAAGCAACATATCACTATTGTTCAAAACAAGTGTGATATTTCCGGACTTGCAACGGGTATCATCGACGGTACTCCCAGCATTATTAGTCTTTCAGCTAAAAAAGGTGATGGAATCGATCTCCTGCGCCAGCATCTAAAAAACAGTGTTGGCTTTGAAGGCGCTGAGGGTGGCTTTACTGCTAGGAGACGACATCTGGATGCCTTACAAAGCGCGCGTGATTCCCTCCACGCTGGGCAAAACCAACTCCAATCCTATGGTGCAGGTGAATTATTGGCAGAGGATTTACGTCAATGCCAAAACTTTCTCAATGAAATAACCGGCGAATTCAGCTCTGACGACCTTTTAGGGGAAATTTTTTCCAGTTTCTGTATTGGTAAATAGTCGATCTAGAAAAAGTAGGTTGATATCAATTTCAAACTTTTTCCTTCATTTACACTGCATTCTAGATATAAACACAATATCAGGTATTTTTCAGGTCGATGGCGTGGCGTTGGAATGCTTCATCATTGGCCGTAACGTCCACTGCGAGCGCAAAAAATTACTAGCAAAACCACTTTTTTGCTCTCATGTTTTTAGCAGTGACGAACTGACAAAGTCATGAAATACGATTTCAGTGCCGCCTAAATAGACGCTCACCCTTCGTTCCCACAACTTATCAACAAAGCGCTCCCATGTTAGCGCTAAAATAGCTGTCCGTTTGTCAAAAATCGGCTCTACTCGATACTAATAGTTTCGGAAAAAAATTCTGTGGATAAGTAACCCCGAAAGACTGTTGAAAAGCCTTTTGCAGCGCGAGGATAGAAAACAGCTGAAAACCGCCTTTTGAAGCTCCTGTGGATAACCAAGCTACTTATCCACGCCTAATCCTTAGCTTAAACGCAGCAAATCAATAGGCAAACGCTGTGGTTCAATCATAGTTAACTAATTGATAGTAAAGGTTTTTATCTAGTTAATAACAGAAAAGAAGGACCCTAATAATAACAATAATATTAGAAAACAATATATATACATAAATATATATACCTTAATTATTATAATAATTAACGGAATAAAAAAACTAAAAATAATCTTACAATTTTGCTGATTATTTTTTCGCCAACACCTATCTACTGAAGCAAAGCTGCCTTATACTCCACGCCCTTTTTATCTTCCATCGTTGTTCGAGGTTTAAGTGGACTATCAAGAACGTTTTGACGTAATCGTTATTGGTGGCGGTCACGCAGGCACAGAAGCTTGTTTGGCAGCTGCCCGTATGGGTTGCAAAACATTGTTGCTGACCCACAATATCGAGACCTTGGGTCAAATGTCTTGTAATCCGGCAATTGGCGGTATTGGTAAAAGTCATCTTGTGAAAGAAATCGACGCCCTGGGCGGCGCCATGGCTAAAGCGACCGATTTTGGTGGTATCCAATTTCGGGTCCTAAACTCCAGAAAAGGTCCTGCCGTGAGAGCAACTCGCGCTCAGGCAGATCGAGTTCTGTACAAAGCGGCCATTCGAGAAACACTCGAAAATCAGGAAGGTCTAAGTATTTTCCAGCAAGCCGCTGTTGATCTCATTGTTGAGGGCGAAAAAGTTATCGGTGTTGTCACGCAGATAGGTATCAAGTTCTTTGCGGAAAATGTCGTGCTTTGCACGGGCACCTTTCTTGGTGGAAAAATTCATATCGGTCTCGACAACCACAGTGGTGGAAGGGCCGGCGACCCACCATCTTTGGCTTTGGCCGAGCGCTTGAGAGAGCTTCCCTTCAACGTTGACAGGTTGAAAACAGGCACGCCGCCCCGTATTGATGCTCGTTCTGTAAATTTCAAAGGACTTGAGGAACAGTGGGGAGATCAGCCAGAACCCGTCATGTCATTTTCCGGTTCTTTAGCCCAGCATCCGCGCCAAACCTGCTGCTGGATTACCCATACAAACGAAAAAACCCATGACATTATTCGACAGGGGTTAGATCGGTCGCCGATGTATACCGGCGTGATTGAGGGAGTTGGCCCACGTTATTGTCCCTCGATTGAAGATAAAATACATCGATTTTCCAACAAGAACTCCCACCAAATATTTATTGAACCGGAGGGCCTAACAACAAACGAACTATACCCCAACGGTATTTCAACGAGTCTCCCTTTTGATGTTCAGATGGAATTGGTTCGTTCCATCCAGGGGTTTGAGAACGCACATATTTCTCGACCTGGTTACGCCATCGAATACGATTTTTTTGATCCTCGCGATCTAAAGTATTCATTGGAAACGAAATTCATCGAAGGTCTATTTTTTGCGGGCCAGATTAATGGCACGACCGGTTATGAAGAAGCCGCTGCTCAAGGCTTACTGGCTGGATTGAACGCAGCGTTGAAAGCTCAGGGGAAAGAAGCCTGGTGTCCCCGGCGAGACGAAGCTTACATCGGTGTTATGGTAGACGATCTAATTTCAAGCGGAACGATTGAACCCTACAGGATGTTCACGTCGAGAGCTGAATATCGATTATTGCTTCGCGAAGACAACGCCGATTTACGTTTAACGGAAAAAGGCCGGGAGCTCGGTTTAGTTGACGACTATTTCTGGAATGCTTTTAATAAAAAGCGAAAAAGTATTGACGAGGAAACGCATAGATTATCTTCAACCTGGATTCAACCGGGCACTGAAGAAGCAGAAAAGGTAAATCGGCTGATCGATAAGCCAATTACAAGGGAGTACAGTTTACTTGATTTTGTCAAACGTCCCGACCTTTCCTACGCCGATGTGGCTAAGCTAAAAGGTGGCGAGGCTGTGATTGATCCACAAGTCGCAAGCCAAGTAGAAACTCAAATCAAATACTCTGGGTATATCGATCGGCAATCTGTCGAAATCGAACGTTTACGTCGTTACGAAAACACCCTGCTGCCCATTGACTTCGATTATGGTTCGGTGGAAGGATTGTCAAACGAAGCAAAGCAAAAATTGACGGACGCCCGCCCAGAAACATTAGCGAGAGCCTCCCGAATATCCGGAATCACGCCTGCTGCAGTTTCTTTGCTACTCATTTTTCTTAAAAAGCGCGGCATGTTGGAGAGAAAAAAAGAAACTGATGAAAGTATTAAGACCGCTTGATGTTCCGGTAGAGAATTATTGAATCATGTTTAGAAAAACACTGTTATCTGGAATAGACCAGTTTAACAACTTACCGAAAAACATGGATGTTAAAGTTGACTTAATGTTGGATTATCTTCAACTACTCATTAAGTGGAATAAGGCATACAACTTAACGGCAATCCGTAACCCTGAAGAAATGGTCTCCAAACATATTTTGGATAGCCTAAGTATTGCGTCGCGTATTGATGGCCAATATTTTCTAGACGTCGGAACGGGCGCAGGATTACCCGGCGTAATTCTGGCTATATTGTATCCGGAGCGGCAATTTGATTTGTTAGATAGTAACGGGAAAAAGACTCGATTTCTTTTCCAGGTAAAAACAGAGCTAAATTTAGATAACATTGCAATTTTTCAATGTAGAGTAGAACATCATTCAGTGGGTCCGGTATACGATGGTATTCTTTCCAGAGCTTTTTCGACACTTCATGATATGGTGAAAGGCAGTAATCATCTGCTGAAAGAAACTGGACATTTTTACGCGATGAAAGGCGTTTATCCGGACAGTGAAATTGACCAATTGAAGCAAATGGAGCCTGGATATACGGTGAAAGAAATTTGTCCCCTAACAGTCCCGGGTGAAAATGCAGAACGTCATTTAGTTGTTATCGGTAAGAATTAGTACCAATCAAATGGAACCAGTAAAAATTTATCAGTAAAGGTATATATCGTTGGGAAAAATTTTTTCAGTAACTAATCAAAAAGGTGGTGTGGGTAAAACGACAACCTGCGTGAATCTCGCAGCATCTTTGGCGGCAACCAAGAAAAAGGTTCTGTTGATTGATTTAGATCCACAGGGCAACGCTACAATGGGCAGTGGCGTCGATAAACATGATGTAGAGCTGAGTCTTTATGATGTGCTAGTTCACTCCGCGCCAATAACTGATGTCAGGATTAAGGCCGAAACATCGGGGTATGATATTGTTCCGTCCAATTCGGATGTGACAGCGGCAGAGGTAGAACTGCTGGCGATCGAGGGAAAGGAATATCGACTTCGAGAGGCTTTGGCGACAGAGCAGGATAACTATGACTACATCATTATAGATTGTCCACCGTCATTGAATATGCTCACCGTCAATGCATTAGCAGCCTCTCATGGCGTGATTATTCCTATGCAGTGTGAGTATTACGCGCTTGAAGGTTTATCAGCGTTGTTAGACACCATTACTCAAATTCAGCAAGTACTGAATCCTAATTTGGAAATTGAAGGGCTGTTGCGCACAATGTATGATCCGCGTAATAGCCTTACTAATGACGTGTCGGCCCAATTGCATGAGCATTTCCCCGACAAAGTCTACCGCACGGTAATTCCACGTAATATAAGACTGGCGGAAGCTCCCAGTTATGGAATGCCAGCCCTGTACTATGATCGTCAATCCAAGGGGGCGAAAGCCTATTTGGCGCTTGCTGGCGAAATGCTCCGCAAAAGCGACCGGGAAATTACAGAAGAACTGGCTGTTAATTGATATAATGGCTGGTTTGAAAAAAGTGAAGAAGATCAATAAAAATAGCAGCTAGTAAGATTTCTATTTTGCTTCCTTTAACAAAGTCAGGAAATTTTCTGATATCGATTAAACTAAAACGGTTATTGTTTCGATGGCAACAAAAAAACGTGGCTTAGGTCGTGGGTTAGACGCTTTATTAGGCGGACCATCGCCCGCAACAAAACACCCGGACACTTTGCCAGAATCAACGGTAGAAGATGAAGCGGTCGGCGTTGGAAAAGATGGTGATCTTCGAAAATTACCGGTAGAAATGATACAGCGCGGCAAATATCAACCGCGACGGGATATGCAACCGGAAGCACTGGAAGAACTGGCGGAAAGTATTAAAGTCCAGGGCGTCATGCAGCCAATCGTTGTTCGTCCCATCAGTGCCGATAAGTATGAGATTATCGCGGGCGAAAGAAGATGGCGCGCCACTCAATTAGCGGGATTGGATTCGATTCCCGTATTGGTTCGTCACGTACCGGACGAAGCGGCCATTGCTATGTCTTTGATCGAAAATATTCAGCGCGAAGACCTGAATCCTATCGAGGAAGCAATGGCACTAGCGCGGCTGCAACAGGAATTTGAACTGACTCACCAACAAGTCGCTGAAGCCGTTGGTAAATCGCGAACTACTGTAACGAATCTACTGCGCTTAACGTCTTTGCGTGAAGATGTGCAGCGCATGCTTGAATATGGTGATCTGGAAATGGGACACGCAAAAGCCCTCTTGGGTCTTCCTCTTGAACACCAATCGCAAGCTGCAAATACCGTGGTGAGCAAAGGCATGTCAGTTCGCCAGACTGAAGCCTTGATTCGCTCCTTGTTGAGTTCAATCACCACGGGTAAAACGAAATCTGATCAAAAGATAGACCCTGACATCAAACATCTACAAGACCAGCTTTCCGAAAAAATTGGCGTTCCTGTGATGGTACAACACAGCGCTAAGGGAAAAGGTAAGCTGGTTTTAAAATATAATAACCTCGACGAACTGGACGGTATTCTAAACCATATCAAATAAACGGCGTGGCCAGAAATAGCCTCAAGTTTTTCCTTAAAGCACAACATATGGTAGTCGTTTCTTTAAAACATTCCCGGATGATGTATTTTGTGTAAAATCAAAGGGGTCGAGTTTGAATCCGAGTCGAATCGGTTCGATAAGACTACCAACCTTTAATCGGCGATCATCGATAATATGGTTGAATACCTCGCGCATTATCCCTATAATGCGCCCGCGTTTATTAGACGATTGAACGGCTTTTTTACAAGACATTTTGGTGTTTTGACGAATGCCTAAGAGGATGCAGTGCAGTTAGGTATAAAGACTATGCACGGCGCTAAGATCCAAAAACCTCCATTTCTTCGTATTTATGCAAGTCAGTGCGTTGTGCTCGTATGCATATCGACGGTTTTATTGTTCGCTGACCGTGTTATAGCCTATTCGTCTTTACTTGGCGGAATCATTTCAATAGGCCCAAATATATATTTTGCCCGACTGGCATTCCGTTTTACTGGAGCTAGTGCGGCCAACGAT
>Ga0209495_1000716_pt1 | contig 24741 bp, 24 predicted proteins | sample EN1Hudsemesocosm_FD_184629 | JGI IMG/M metagenome (GOLD analysis project Ga0209495, IMG submission 184629) | Methane-oxidizing microbial communities from mesocosms in the Hudson Canyon - EN1E Hudson Canyon (SPAdes) (version 2) | ecosystem: Environmental > Aquatic > Marine > Cold seeps | place... | reverse complement strand
GGACAACAATGAAACTTTTCACACGACTTCTTACATTGGCGCTTACACTTTTACCAATACTCGCTCATGCTCATGGTGCACCGCGCTTGAAGGTAGAAGAAACAATTACAATCAACGCTGCTCCAGCTGATGTTTGGAATGCAATTAAGAATTTTGACAACATTCATTCTTGGCATCCAGCTATCGAATCAACTAAAGCAAGTGGCAATGAAAATGGTGCAACACGCACTTTGACACTTAGCAATGCCGGCACAATCGAAGAAAGCCTGAAAAAGGTTGATCATGAAAAAATGGTCATGAACTATCAAATTACTGGCATGAGTAATGCTGGTGAAATTGATGACCACGGCACACCACATGAAGTACCTGTGGTTCCTGTCAGTAAATATAAGTCTTGGTTAAGCGTTAAAGCAGATGGTGAAGGTAGCAAAGTAAGCTGGAAAGGTAAATTCTTCCGTGCTTATCATGGTCACGAAAGTGTCCCACCTAAAGAGCTAGATGACAATACTGCAAAATCAGCTATTTCTAGTATTTATAAAGCAGGATTGGAAAACTTAAAGGCACAATTGGAAAAATAATTTCAGCCTGACCAATAAAAAGCCCTTACATGCAAGAGCATGTAAGGGCTTTTTTATATCGTAATCAGTTCTATTTTAAAGCAATAGTTTCTGTGCGACCTTTTGTTTCAAGGGTTAGCTTGCCTTCATTTGCCAACCAACCAATTGCACGCTGAACAGATTTTGCATCTAAGCTTGTGTCTTTTGCAATTTTTGTTGCTGAGCTTGCGCCATTTGTATTAAGAAAGTTCCATACTGCACCAGCTGCTGTACCGATTGAATCTGCCATTTTTAACTCCATATTTAAAATCGTAAAATATTCGACACCAGGCCAAAGTATTATCTCTGGTTGCATTTTACACTATAGGATTATGTTATTAATAGAGAATTTCTTCCCGATCTTTCTTCTCATCCTCTTCGATTTCCCAGCTATATTTTTTCTCTGGCGGTTTGGGATCTTTATTACGAAAGATAATGGCACACGCAACGCCCATCAAAGCACCAAATAAATGTGTTTCAAATGAAATTTCTTCTTTTGTAGGCAATACGCCCCAGACCATACTTCCATAAAGGAAAAATACGATCATTGCCAATGCCATTGCTGGTTTATCTCGTCTTAATACACCAATTAAAAATAAGAAAAACATCATGCCATGAGTCAAACCACTTGCTCCAAAGTGATAGGCATCACGTGCAAATAACCACACTCCTAGTCCTGATCCAAAATAGATAATTAGAAAACTTAATTTTGCAGCTTTTGGATATTCATAGAATAAGGCGGTGGTTAAAACAAATAATGCTAATGTATTTGATAATAAATGTTCAAATGAACCGTGAATCATTGGTGCTAATGGAATCCCAATTAAGCCTGAAAATTCTCTTGGTTCAATTCCATAAATATTGAAATGCCAATTAAATACTAATTCCACACCTTTTATTAACCATATAACTATAATTGCTAAAATCACATTTATTGCAATTGGTTTGAGTAATACAGGACTCTCAGATTCCATTACACGCTCGTTCTATTGCTTGACAGGCATTCATAATGATTTCCCTTGGTGCCGCGATATTCATTCGCATAAAACCACTACCAACGTCACCAAAGCTAATGCCTGGGTTCATCCCTACTTTTGCCTGCGTGATAAAGAATGTTTTGAGATCATCATCTGATAAACCCAACTCACGACAGTCTAACCACAACAGGTATGTTCCTTGCGACTCTACTAGTTTTATTTTACTTATCTTATCTTGTATAAATTGAGTCACTTGTCTACGCGTTTCATCAAGATAAGACATCAACTCATCTAACCAGTGTTCTCCACCACGATAAGCGGCTTCAAATGCAACGATACTAAAGGGGTTGCTTGCAGTAATATGTAAGCGTTCAAAGACCAGCTTAATCGCTTGCCAATGCTGACGGTTATCAACAACGAGACTGGATAAGCCTAAACCAGGAATATTGAAGGTTTTACTCGGTGAAATAAGAGTAATAATACTGACATCATCAGCCAATGTTGCTAATGGAATATGTTGATAATCTGGATAAACTAAGTCCGCATGGATTTCATCGGAAAGAATAATCAATTTATATCGTCGTGCAATATCTAAAACAGCTTCAAGCTCTTGCTGTGACCATACTCGGCCTACAGGATTATGAGGTGAACACAATAACAGCATCTTGGCGCCCAAAGCCGCACACTGTTCAAGATGTTCCAAATCAAGCTGATACTCACTATCAACTAATTTAAGTGGATTCTCAACTACCTTTCGCCCTGTTTCAGTAATTGCTGAAAAGAAAGGAGGATAAATAGGTGGCTGAATAATAATACTGTCACCACTCTCTGATAAGGCCTCAATAACAGCATGCATTGACGGCACAACACCTGGGCAAATTAAGGTAGATTTACGCGCTATATCCCAATTATGTCGAGACTTAAACCAATCTTGCATCGCTGTAAATAATGAATCAGGGTAAAGGGTATATCCATAAATAGGATGACTTGCACGTTGTACTAATGCCTCGCTGACTACACTCGGTGCCGCAAAGTCCATATCCGCCACCCATAGCGGCACAACATCATCAGTACCAAAGACAGCTTGGCGAACATCATACTTAACAGTTGATGTTCCCGTTCTATCTATTATTTGATCAAAGTCAGTCATTTCAGATACTTCACTTTCTCTTCCACAACGTCACGTCAGACAGAGTATGTTGAAACTTTCGACTGGTTTCCCGAATAACAAAAGGCACTTGTTGCGGTGCTTCCATCAAATCAAAGTTCGCTTCTAACAGAGATTTTAATCCATCCAAAGTCGTTACGTTTTCACCATCTTTTTTAATTCCACCTACCCAATGTTCTTTTTTGGTATGCTCTTCTAACCACGTATAAGGCGATGCAATTAATAATACGCCCCCTGAATTTATGCGTTCATGAATTGTACTCAAAAACAATGCTGGGTCATATAATCTATCAATAAGGTTAGCAGCCAATACTAAGTCATAGGCATTAAAGTGAGCTTTCAAATTACAGGCATCGCCCTGTAAAAACTCCACTTTGTCACTGACTGAATCTAAACCCAATTCTGCTAAACGTCGTTCACGATAATGTAATAGTTCGCCTTCATCTGCAATGCTGTAGCGAATTACACCTTGCTCGGCAAGCTGTACGCCTAAATTGATTAATCGAGCAGAAAAATCAATACCTGTAACATGATCAAAATGTTTCGCTAATTCAAAGCTTGCCCGACCTACCGCACAACCGATATCTAGTGCTCTCTTTGCTGGTTGCTTGCCTAATGCTTTAATCGCAATATTAGCCAAGGTCTGAGGAAAGTTGGCCACGTCATAATAACGATCACCATAATGAAACTCTGCATACTCTGACAACATCTTGTCATTTTCATAATTCGACACTATTTGTTCCTCAAGTGCATTAGCCTCAACATAACGAAAGCCCGCATGTTGGAAAAAGTGTTGTCTAAACGCATAACGTGCATCTTGTCGGCTTTCATTACCAGACGATATCCATGAGCCACCTTTAAATAAGTTATGTCGGCCATCATAGGTCGGCATCGTAAAATCATCGTAAAAGGGATGAACTTTAAAGCCATCAAAAGGGTAAATTGCCGTTTCTGTCCACTGCCAGACATTACCCACCACATCATACAATTCGCCATGTGGAAAACGATTTACAGGACAAGGAGAAGCCCCATGATCATGATGTATATTAGCCGCTGCTTGCTCGCCATCTTTTAATTCATTGATGCCAGAGTGGTCGTAAATCCGACTCCATTCATCTTCTGTTGGTAATCTGATTAATTGACCCGTTTGTCTAGCTTTCCAATTACAAAATGCTTTCGCTTCATGATAATTAACCTCAACAGGCCAATCCCATGGCATGGCAATCACTTCGGTCATCAATCGCAACTGCCATTCATCTTTTGTCTTAACCCAAAAACTAGGATACTCAGCCTGTGAAAAGTTTAACCACTGCAAGCCTTCCTCATGCCAATAATGTTTATGCTGATACCCCTTAGCTTCAACAAAAGCTAAAAACTCCTGATTACTGACCAGAAATTTGCTTGCTTTAAATTCACTAACATCAGCTTGATGTAAACCATATTCGTTATCCCAACCATAAACATCATCGTTTGATTTACCTAGCGCTACTTTTCCAGATGGAATTGTGATGAGTTCATTGTAGGGCGCATTTGAAGTTTCTTGCCATGCTTGCCACAAAGACTGTGTTTGTACTAGTTCTAATGCTTGTTGGCGAATCAATACTGAGGAGGTTTCAATATGGATCTGTTCATGTTCGATCCCCATCATAATCGTCCACCAAGGATGATCCCAATCAATCGGTAATGCCAGTGGTGCGGTCTCGATTAGCTCATTGATTACCTGCTTAAGTTTCTGCCTATAGGCTTTGACTTCGGAAACATTTGGCCATTGATAGTTTGATTCATCAAGATCATCCCAGCTCATCTCATCAACACCAATTGCAAACATTGATTCGAACTGTGGATTAATTCGCGACTCAATCAATCCAGATAAAATAAGTTTATTGATGAAAAAGGTAGCAGTATGACCGTAATAAAAGATCAAAGGATGGCGTAATGGTATTGGCTTTTGAAAATAAGCCTGATCAGATGCTAAGGTTTCAAATAGTGATTCATAACATTCAAAAGTAGCATTGAAATAAGCTGAGATCTCTTTTCTTTTTGCTGCAACATCGCTCCCTGTTAAGGAAGGCGTTCTCAGAAATTGTAAAGATGCCATTCAAATGTCCTTTTATTCGCAAAAAGAATAGACTTTTAGAAGTATCAAACGTTACATAAGAAAACAAATTAGCTAATTTGGGCTGCCAACCACGCAGTTTTAGCCGAAAGCTCTACTGAACAGCTCCATTTATAAGCTAGATTAATAGTTTCAGCACACGCATAAACACCATGACCTTTAACAATGGCGACCTTATGCTCCTTTAAAACATTAGCGACAGCAGCGGGAGCTTGCTCAACATAATTAATATAAGGAATAGATATAACGGGGACGATGGGGAAATAATATTGGCCCTCAAAATCAACTGGAACAAAATCCTCCCCTTTCATACTTAGTGCAACTGTATGAGGGCCATGACTATGTATTACCGCTTGGGCGTGTGGATTATTTTGATAGACTTGAATATGCAGAGGCGCATCAAGTGATGCCCCTTCTTCCATCAAGCCATCAATGTGACATTGCACAAGATCATCAGCCTGCAGTGTATCTGCACAGCAACCTGAGGGCGTAACCCAAACTTCATCATGAAAGCGAAAAGAGGCGTTACCACTATGAGAATCATTACAGCCATATTGGCGTAACCAATGGTAATGTTCTACTAACTGCCGTTTTAGTTGTTCACGACTCATCTTTATTCTCAGCTTCTAATTGAGCATCAACATGACGTAACCATTGACCAGCCTGACTACGCTCGTTCTCATAACTAATCGCTTTACTAAAGTATACTTTAGCTTCAGACAAGTTTTTTAAATGAAACTGAGTCATTCCTAATAATAATGATGCAGTGCCTAACCGCTTACCTTTAAGCTTTTGCATGCTATTTGTTAAAGGTTCAGATGCTTGCTTCCACTTTTCCAAGCCGAACAAAACTCGCCCGTACTTCAAGTCAGATTCACCCGTTTTATCAACTTTTGATGCTTTTTCTAAGATAATAGCTGCTTTTTCAGCTTCTTTTGCCGCTAACCAGCTTTCAGCCAAACTCGTTAAGTTATCTAAATCAGATTCAATGATGCCATTTTCTATACCCTCTGATAATAACTGTGCAGATTTATAAGGAACATGTAAATAGCGATACATATTAGCCATATTGACTAATACTTTGCCATCACCTAACTCTAGACGTTGAGCTAACATTTTTACAGCTAGGCCAGTAAACTCTTTATTTTGCTGTAAATAAAGTGCTGATAATTGTGTCCAATATGATTTTTTATAGGGATAACGAGGTATTAGAGACTCCAATACTTTTATCGCTGACTTATATTGTTTTAATTCTAAATGAGCTGAAAGTAATATTTGATACCATGCTTCTTTGGCTGATTTATCATTTTTAATGGCACTACGAATATGTTCAATCGTTTTTTTATAATTTTTAACGCGATAATGCGCGCTCGCCAATAAAACATGAGCACTATTAGGCGGAGAACTCTCTGCTTTCAACCATTGTTCTATTAATGCTATTCCCTCTTTATAGCGATCATCTGCTAGCAGTAATTGTCCCAAATTATATTGTAAATTGTGACTCACTTTTTCAGGTAATGCCTTAGAATCTAAGGCCTGCTTAAATAGCTTCGTTGCGAGGGTATAATTTTCTTGAGAGGAATACAAATAGCCTAACGTTTGTTGAACAACAGCCATTTCATAGGAGTCTGCTTTAAGCTGTTTCAATAAGTCTTTCAGCTTGGACTCTGCTTGAGAATACTTTTCAGCCTCCATCAACTCTTGTGCACTATTCAAACTCTTATAGGTTTTTTCAGTCAATAAATACTGACGATCTTCTTTAGCAATAGCATTAGACATCAGCATGGCTGATAGCAGTAACAGAAGAATTTGAACTCTAAATAGTTTCATCATTATTTAGCCAACTTGAATTCTATTTCTTGTGTTGCTTGACGCTCAACAGGCTTACCATCAACCACTTTAGGCTTGAACTTCCATTTCAAAATAGCCTTAAGCGCAGCCTTATCAAATATATTTTTTGTCGTAGCATTAATAACAACAGGATCACGTACTTGTCCCTCTTTTGTAATCGTGAATGATACTGTTACTGTTCCTTCCACACCCCGACGCGAAGCCGAACGTGGATAACGTGGCGGGATTCGAACTAAAGGAATAACATCATCATCCATCATTGGGGCTGCCATAGGTGCCGGTGCTGCAATAGGAGCAGGTGCTGTAGAGTAATCACCTAAATAAGGTCCACCAGCGATATTAAGTGGCACATCAATACGCGGAATATCTAATTTAGGCGTAGGCGCTTTCAATTTATCAGCTTGTGGAGCAGGCGCTTTCGGAGGTGGAGGTGGCTTTTTAGGTGGTGGCGGCTTTTTAGGCAACTCCCTCTTTTTGGTTTCAGTTCGCGTTTCACGCTTGAGCCGAACAAAATCGAGCAAGCGAATATCTTCAGTCACCAAACGATCAATACTCGTGGCTGAAGTCATCTGCTGCATTAAGGTAAACAAACCAAGATTCACCAAAATAGCTAGAATTAACCCTATGGTTAAACGCATCTAATGATTATCCTTAATCGCGTTCTGCAGCAATCGATACATTAGACACACCTGCAAGACGTGCCTGGTCCATCACTTCAATTAACAAACCTGTTTTAGCTTCTTTATCCGCTAAAATAATCACCGCTCCTTCAGGATTTTCAGCATGCATTCGTTCAACATTTGCACGAACAGCACGACGATCAATTTGGCGTTTATCCATCCAAACTTCACCATTTGGGCTGATCGAAATCAAAATATTGGCATGTTCTTTTTTAACTGCGGTTTTAGCAGAGGGACGACTCACATCTACCCCTGTTTCTTTCACAAATGAAGTGGTTACTATAAAGAAGATTAACAAGATAAATACCATATCAATTAATGGCGTCATATTGACTTCTGCAATGGCGCCACTTTGACGACGTGAATGTCTATTTCTCATAATTTAACTCTCAATTCCTTTTAATCTCTACGTAATGCATCAGCAACATTATCAACAGAGCTAGCCACTCGCTGCTCTAGTTGTGTACTAAAGTACATGCCTGATAAGGCGGCTAATAACCCCCCCATTGTAGTGATTAACGCGACAGATATACCACCCGCCATACCTCGGGCATTACCTGTTCCAAATACGGTTAATACGTCAAAAGTCTGAATCATTCCATCCACAGTGCCTAACAAGCCCAACATAGGTAAAGCGGCAATTAAAGTACGAATTGACATTAAATATTGTTTTAATGAGGCTGTACTTTCAGAAATCATTCCTTGACGAATTTGGTGAGCATACCAACTATTTCGATCACTTCTTTGTTGCCATGTCTCAATAAGCTGTTTAACGTGCTTAGGATGAGTCAAATAAACAAATACATAACGCTCTATGATCAATGTCCACATCACTATTGAAGCGATCAAGATCGCCCATAATACTAAACCGCCACTTTCCAGCAGCAATTGAATATTAAATAAATTATTACTCAGTGCTACCATTTTGCTTTTCTGCATTTTGAGCGACTAATGCTGCACTTTCTTCATCTAGGATCTGCACTAAACGATTACTTTTGCTTGATATGGCACTGTGGATTAATAAGATTGGAATGGCCACTGCTAAACCTAGTTCAGTTGTAACCAAGGCCTGTGAGATACCGCCTGACATTAGCTTAGGATCACCCGTACCGAATAATGTTATCGATTGAAACGTCTCGATCATGCCCGATACAGTACCTAAAAGCCCTAACATTGGTGCGATTGCCGCTAAAACAGCTAATGTAATCAATCCTCGTTCAATTTTTGGAATTTCACGCAATATCGCTTCATCTAATTTAAGAGATAAGGTTTCAACATCATTATCTTTATCGCTACTATAGACCGATAAAATTCGACCTAATGGATTATTAAGGCTGACCTCACTTACACTTCGCTGCTTATCAATACCTCGTCCAACTACTGTTAAAAAGATAAAGCGTTGTAATGCGATTAACAAGCCAATTACACCAAGTCCTAAAATAATATAACCAATCCAACCACCTTGCTGAATACGTTCTTTTAGATCTGGCGACTGAACTAGCAATGCCATTAGGGCGCCACGAGTGGGATCAACAACAACCGGTTGAATAGACTGTTCGCTTACATCTTCAAAATCGGCAACAATATTTTGTAAACGATCAACAGGCTGACGACCAAGCTCTACCAAACTGCCTGTTTCGGGTAAGTAGCGCAAGAATTTACCATCACTAAAAGCCGTAAATACCCCGACCCGCGTGACATTACGATCTTCGACATTACCTTCTGCTGTAATAATCGGCACTGAAAAACGACTCACTTTGCCAGACTCAGTCATTTCTTCTTGTAATAAGATCCAAAAATCACGTAGTTCTGTAATTGTAGGTTGCTGCTTACGCTCAGCCATTGTAGATAAAAAGTCACCTCGGTTTGGCTTTTGAGCCGAGGTCATCGAACTATCTAACGTACTTCGACTATCATTTGTCATCTGTCGAACTGTACCAAACAGCTCGCCTAATGAACCTGACTTTTCTTTTAATAGAGCTTCTTTTTCAATTAAACCTTGTTCATAATCTTGAAAGGTTTGATTGAGCAGTAAGGTTCTTTGCTCTTCTGATGCAAGCTGTGCTTTGGCATCAGCTAGCAATTGAGCCTGTTCATCACGTGCAGTTACAAACTCAGCTTCACGTAGTTTATTTTGCTGCTGTTCTAATACACGTTCACGTTTTACTTGTTTTAATAAGGCATCTAAATCGGCAGGTTTATCTGCAGAATAAGCTGATGAAAGGGTAAGCAAGCTTATTAATAAGGTCGATATTACTAATCTCATTGTGCTGCCTCCGCTGTTTTCATTGGCAACACTAATAAATCAGGTGGCAATTGCTTTTTCGCGACTTTCAGTCCCTGAGAAATACTGTGGCGATATTCATTATCAAGCTTTTGCCATCCTTGCTGAACCCACATTCCTGCTTCTAAGCCATCTAGGGTCAGATAATACAAACTAACACGACCTATTCTTAAGAAATCAACTGTCCTCGTGCTGTCATCAATAGTTAGTTCTCCTTGATAAGCCTCGATGGTGCGACCATATTCAGTTTCAACTTGATACGCTTCTAGAATGCGACGGTATTTTTCAGCCAACGTAACATCGGCACGTTCCATTAACGTTTGTAGTTGTTGCACACGTTGTTGACGCTCTTCAGGTAAGAATGGCACATCTAATTCGACAAACTGTACCATTGTGTCAATCATGTTTAACATGAGTGGAACAATGTCACGCTGGGTAGATTCAATATTACGCAACTGTAGGCCTATCGATTCAAGTTCAGCTTTCTGAGAAACAACTAATTTATAAAGCTGATCGTTATAAGCACGCAAACTATCTGTTTGACGTAATGCTTCACGATATTCCGCTAACATCTGACTTGTTGCGTCAGATAAGTTATCAATTTGTTGTTGTGATTTTTGAGCTGCTACATCTGTTTTTACTTGAGTATCTATCGCATGCTCGAGATTTCCAGCTGATGTCATAACAGGGTTGAGTGTTAATAACATTATTGCAATCCAATGCGGCTTAATCCATGTGTTTTTCTGCATAAAAATATTTCCGTCCACATAATGAGGCATGAGGGCTTAACAACTATCTGCCATCAAAAAAGTCAGACAGCAATAGTACCAAGAGAATCACATACAGGGAAATGCTAAATTGAAGTGTTCTGGGTATTTGTGAACAAATTTAGGCAAAAAAAAACCAGACTCAATGGTCTGGTTAAACCTTCATAAGAAGGAGAGAGAAATATAAGTTTACTAAGAAGCTGAATTCCTAAAACTTGTTGCACATGATACCGAGTGCACCTCATTTAAGAACGAGCGACTCCTCCCAATAAATCAGGAAGTTATTCCCTTCATCTCTAAGGTCTTTACTTTTAAAGGTTTAGCTTGATAGACCGTGGCTGATTGCAAAGCGCATCAACTCAGCAGTTTTACTAATATCTAACTTACTTTTGATCTGTGTTAGGTTATTTGCGACAGTTTTATAGCTAATTCCTAATACTTCAGCAATCTCCGTCATGCTCTTACCATCACCCAATAATCTCAGAATCTCTAATTCTCGGCGGGATAAATCACTCAACACACTTGTACCTGCGCCCACATTTAACATCGCCAACTGCTGAGCAGTATCGGGGCTAAGGTAGGTTTTACCTTCCAATACTTTTTCAACAGCTTCAACCAAATGGTCTGCGGCATTATTTTTTGTGATATAGCCCTTTGCCCCCGCTTGCATCGCGCGAGATGCAAATACAGGATCTTCATGCATACTAAACATTAATACCTTGGCATTTTCCCTATTAGCTCGCATTTTGCGTAGCACTTCTAAGCCACCAATTCCTGGCAAGGTAATATCTAATAACACCATATCTGGGTATATTTCTTGAAATAAGCGGTAACCATCTTCCCCCGTTTCGGCTTCAACAACTTTAGCAGTAGGTATTTGCTGAATAAGCTGTCTACAACCCGCTCTTACGATAGGATGATCATCGACCACCAAAATAGTTACTGTTTGTTTCATGTTATTTCACTATCCTTTAAAGGAATTAATACTCGCACCTGTAAACCATGCCCTTCTTCAGTATCAAAAGCAATTCGACCACCTAATGCAGACACGCGCTCTCGCATACCGATTAAACCAAAACCTCGAATTAAATCCGCTTTTAAACCTATCCCATCATCCGTTACGGTGACTTTCAAGTTTTCATCATCTACGCGTAATTCAACTTTTACATGTTTTGCTTGGGCATGGCGAACACAGTTCGTTGTACATTCTTGCACAAGTCGATACACAGTGACTTGCAATGTATCTGGCAGATTACGACAGTCACCAACAAAATCCCACTCCCAATCTATTTCTGGTTGCCTATCACGCCAATTTCTCACCATATCTCGCAGGGCATCTGTCAAACCTAAATCATCTAAGGTCATAGGTCGTAGACGACTAAGCATTTTACGCACAAGTGACTGAATATGATTTGTAATCGTCTTAACCGAATCGACTTTGCCAACAACCTCAGTTAATAAATGTTCATTTGCAACTCGCTCTATATCAGCTAAATCAACACGTATCCCAAATAAACAAGGGCCTAACTCATCATGTAATTCACGAGACAAATCACGACGTTCGGACTCTTGCACTGCCAACATATTCCCCGCCAATGAATGATTTTCTACCATTGTTTTTTCTAATACTTGAGCCATATGATTGAATCGATTCTGAATAGGCGTTAACTCACTCACCACAGCCGTTTCAACACGGGCAGAAAAATCTCCCTTTTCTAACATCCCTAAGGCACCAGCTAACTGTTCAATAGGTTTAAGACCTTGTCGCAAAGCAACGTAGACTAAACTAACGATCAATACCAAGAAAAAAGTACCTAGCCAAAATAAAACTTGTACATCACGCCATACCTCGCTTACTTCATCACTAGGATCGGCTTCAACAACAAGGTAGCCATAGGATTTGCTCCCTTTAGTAATTAAACGTCTAAAGGCGACGGCTTCAGGCTCCATTAATTTAATAAACCAATCGGGCGCATCGGGTTTGCGTATAAAGCTCGCGCGATCTATTTCTCCAATCAAAGGAGAGCCATGCATATCTTCAAACCATGCACGAATATGACGTGTATCTTTTACACTGTTTACAATAAGCTTTAATCGCTCACCCAAGTCGTTAGAGAAGCGAAGTGTTGGCAATGCATTTATCAATAAACCTTTTGCTAACTGCGTACTTGACTCCATTTCAGCGACTAATGCCTGACGTGCATTCTTCACCATGAAAAAACCCGCCGCAGCGAAGTTAATCAATAATATAATGGTTACAATTATTACTATTCGAAATTTTAAACTCATAATCGGTCGGTATTTGGCTAATAATTAAGCTAGAATTATCGCACATATTTAATTTAGACCTTTAGGATTCCACCATGACAAGCAATCACGACCTATTTTCTCAAGCCCAACAACATATACCTGGCGGGGTTAACTCTCCTGTTCGAGCATTTAAAGGTGTGGGTGGCGATCCTATCTTCTTCCGTGAAGGTAAAGGCGCATGGATTACAGATGCTGAAGGAAATCGCTACATTGACTACATCGGCTCATGGGGACCTATGATTTTAGGTCATGCCCATCCTGACGTTATTAGTGCAGTGCAAGAATCAGTTACTCATGGTCTAGGTTTTGGTGCACCAACTGAAATTGAAATTGAAATGGCAGATACCTTATGTGAGCTTGTGCCTTCAATGGAGCTGGTTCGTATGGTGAGCTCTGGTACAGAAGCAACAATGAGCGCGATTAGACTTGCTCGCGGCTTTACAGGCCGTGACAAAATCGTCAAATTTGAAGGCTGCTACCATGGCCATGCTGATTCATTATTAGTTAAAGCGGGTTCAGGTGCATTAACGTTAGGCGTGCCATCATCAGGTGGCGTTCCCGCTTCATTAGCCGAACATACATTGACCTTAATTTATAACGATCTTGATTCTGTTCGTGACTGTTTCGCTGAGTTAGGCGATCAAATTGCCTGCATTATCGTTGAACCTGTAGCGGGTAATATGAACTGTATTCCACCAACCGATGGCTTCTTACAAGGTTTGCGCGAAATATGTGACCAATCAGGTGCGGTACTCATTTTTGATGAAGTCATGACAGGGTTTCGCGTGTCTTTAGGTGGTGCCCAAGAGTATTATGATGTGACACCTGATCTTACAACCTTAGGTAAAGTAGTGGGTGGTGGCTTGCCTGTTGGTGCCTTTGGTGGAAAACGTGAAGTAATGGAGTGTATTGCGCCTTTAGGCCCTGTTTATCAAGCAGGAACCTTATCAGGTAACCCGGTTGCCATGGCTGCAGGTTTAAGCACACTGAAACTTATTCAAGCACCTGATTTTCACAAAAAACTTTCTGCAAGTGCAAATGCACTAGTAACAGGCATAAAAGATCGAGCTGACAAAGCAGGTATTCCACTAGCCATCAACCAAGTCGGCGGTATGTTTGGCATCTTTTTCACCGATGAGAAAGAAGTGAGTTCATTTGATCAAGTAGTTGCTTGTGATCAAGAACGTTTCAAAAAATTCTTCCATGGCATGTTAGAACAAGGCATTTACCTTGCGCCTTCTTCTTATGAAGCAGGTTTTATTTCAGCCGCCCATGGTGATGCTGAAATTCAAGCAACATTGGATGCTGCCGAAAAAGTATTTTCAACACTATAAATGCTTCAAAAAACAGCCCATGTTTTGGCATCATTATTATGGTTATTCCTGATCATAATATTAGCCATTACATGGGATGTAAAAATACGTTTTGGCATTAATGGCATTCTATTACCCTATTTGATATTAAGTTTATCTCCATATGTATTTAATCGTACTCCAGCACTCTTTCGTCGTATTCACCATTACCTAGTTTTTCCAGCATTATTTATATCGCTAGGTCTTAGCTATTATTTTCTCTTCCATGGTGGAGAACAAGGCGGCGTTGGCGTTTACTTAGTTACATACGGTGTAATTGCTGGCTATTACATCTTTATTAGTTTGTTTTTGATTGCACTAGCCATCAGAAAATTCCGGAGTAAATCATGAGTACACTCTACTGGCACGATTATGAAACCTTTGGCATCGATCCTCGTTATGATCGTCCGTCACAGTTTGCTGGTATTCGTACCGATGAAGATTTAAATATCATCGGCGAACCTTTAATGATTTACTGCAAACAAGCCAATGACAGTCTGCCTAACCCTCAAGCTTGTTTAGTGACAGGAATAACGCCACAAGAAGCTAATGAGAAAGGTATAACAGAAGCTAAATTTATCAAGCAAATTAATGATGAGTTCGCCCAGCCTAATACCTGCGGGGTTGGTTATAACAGTTTACGATTTGATGATGAGTTTACTCGCTTCACACTCTACCGAAACTTTTATGACGCCTATGCCCGTGAGTGGCAGAATGGAAATTCTCGTTGGGATATTATCGATATGGCTCGCCTGACACGAGCTTTACGTCCAGAAGGTATCAATTGGCCTGATCGTGAAGATGGTAAGCCTAGCTTCCGTTTAGAAGCTCTCACTGCGGCTAATAATATTGAACATCAAGGTGCTCATGATGCTTTGGTCGATGTTTATGCCACCATTGCTTTAGCAAAACTGATTAAAACAGCTCAGCCAAAACTCTATGACTTTGTTTATCAAAACCGCCGTAAACAAGCTGTTTCACCACTGCTTAATTTACAAGATCGTACGCCAGTAGTTCATGTATCGAGAATGTATCCTAGTGAATATTGTGGCACGGCTTTAGTGGTACCTATTGCCAAAGATCCAACAAATAATAATGGCATTATTGTCTATGATCTTCGTCATAATCCTGAAGCGTTGATCAATGAAGATGCCGATACATTACGACAGTGGTTATTTACTCCTACTGCAGACTTGCCTGAAGGTGTCACACGACCTGCACTTAAAACCTTACACATTAATAAATGTCCTGTTATTGTGCCTGAAAATACACTTAATGATGCAGCAGCACAACGCTTAGATATCGATCGTGAACAACACTATCAACATCTGCAACAATTAAACGCCGCGGGTGATTTGAGCAAAAAAATTGCCGAAATATTCACTAAGCCTGACTATGAGGCTAATGATGATCCTGATGCCAATCTTTATGGTGGTGGTTTTTTCAGTGATAATGATAAACGCAAGATGGAGTTTATTCGCAGTGCCGAACCAGAACATTTAAAAACATTATCGGTTCCCTTTGATGACGCACGTTTACCCGAAATGTTATTCCGCTACCGTGCTCGTAATTGGCCAGAAAGCTTATCGGCGGATGAACAAGTTGAATGGCAGCAGTATTGTCAACAGCGTTTGACGGATGAATCAAATAGTAAAATTCTGACTTTTCCTAAGTTTTTTGAGGCAATTGAGACATGTCGGAAGGGGGAGATTTCAGCTGAGCAGGGTTTGGTTTTAGATCAGTTGGAAGAATATGGGAAGGGGTTAATGGCATGAAGAATTATTTAAATACGCTCTAACATTCATTTTTTGCGTGGCCAAAAAACGAACCAAAAAAGGCCAATCCCATGCTCGCCCTAACGGGTTACCTGCGCTCCTCAGAACTGAATGAAATACTACGGAACTCGCTGCGCTCAAACACCGCAGTATTTGGTCATTCATTTCTTCCGGTACTCAGCTTCGCATCAGGGCATCCATGAGTATCGTTTTAAAGTTCAGCTAAGCATAAAAAGCCTTCCCCTTTATCCCATGTTATCGCCGCCAAAAAGTAAACTACATGGTGGGTTAAGTGGGCGAGTGTCTGAGCGTAGCGAGTTTTCGCCCACACCACCAGATAGTTTAATTTTTGGAAGCAAGGTGATAAGGGTGGCCTTTTCTTTGGTTCTGTTTCTTTTGGCCACGCAAAAGAAATGAACACCCAGCGGCGGCGAATAACTTCTAATTAACCTGCAAGCTTGTCACCTTAACAACTGTGACGCTGTTGTTGCTCAAATTAAGATAAAATAGCGTTATGCAATCAATATCCCCCATCATCCTCAGTACGCTTAATGCCCGCTATATGCATACCGCTTTTGGTTTGCGTTATCTCTATGCCAATTTGGGTAATTTACAACAGCAGGCGAAAATAATTGAATTCACTATTCAAGAATTGCCTATCAATATTGTTGAACAGTTACTCTCGTACAAGCCTAAAGTTATTGGTCTAAGTGTTTATATATGGAATGTCAGTGAGATAAACAAAGTAGTGGCAATGCTGAAACAGATTGCACCAGAAGTCATTATCATTCTTGGTGGGCCTGAAGTTAGTCATTATCCTGATGTACCTTCCGTTACAGATCTAGCGGATTATATTATTTCAGGTCCAGGTGAAGTGAGTTTTCATGATCTTTGCCAAGACTTACTCGAGGGAAAACGCCCAGAACAAAAGTTCATCGAAGGAAAATCTAAGCCCCTCGATGAAATTAAGTTACCTTATGAACACTATAATGAAGATGATATTAGAAATCGCCTTATTTATGTTGAAGCCTCTCGTGGTTGCCCTTTTAAGTGTGAATTTTGCCTCTCGGCATTAGATAAGACCGTTACTGCTTTTCCTTTAGCACCTTTCTTTAAGGCTATGGATAAGCTACTGCAACGTGGTGTGCGTAATTTTAAATTTATTGATCGAACGTTTAATCTTAAGGTGAGCACTAGCGTAGCTATTCTAGAGTTCTTTCTAGAGCGAATGACTGATGACCTCTATTTACACTTTGAAGTTGTTCCTGATAATTTACCTGAAAAACTAAAACACGTATTACAGCGTTTCCCTATTAATAGTTTACAGTTTGAGATTGGCGTACAAACGTTTGATTCCGATATTCAAGATTTAATTAGCCGCAAACAGAATAATGATAAAACCAAAGCTAATATTATCTGGCTACGAGAAAATACAGGTGCACATTTACATACGGATCTTATTTTCGGTCTACCCAGTGATACATTAGAAAATTTTGGTCATAGCTTTAATCAACTAATTGCCTTAAAACCTCATGAAATACAGATGGGAATTTTGAAACGCTTACGCGGTGCTCCACTCAATCGGCATACCGAACCTTATCAGCTCAAATACAATCCCGAGGCACCCTATAATATTCTTACAACTCAGGATATTACGTTTAAAGAAATGCAACGAGTCAATCGTTTTGCTCGTTATTGGGATATGATTGGCAACTCTGGACGCTTCACTAATACACTACCACTCATGTTAGCTGACAGCCCGTTTAATCGTTTCATGATACTGTCTGATAATATTCATCTGCTGGCAGGTAGTTCATGGAAAATTGCTCTAAAGCGCCTGTTTGAATTAATTTATAGTGTTCTAACCGAAGAGTTTAAACTTGATGTAAAGAAGGTGAAAGAGTGTTTAGCGTTGGACTATGCACGTGCCAAGCTCAAGGGGCTGCCTATTTACGAGCAACAAAACACGAGTCCGAAAGAAAAAAAGCAGGGACAAGCCAATAAACGTCAGCGTATGCATGAATAAACACATGTCTAACTGAAAATAGTTACACAATCAGTTTAGATAAGGTCCTAAACTCAGGATGCTTGGCATCTGCAAGCCACTCAAATAATACTGATTCGGTATTTGTAATAATGACCCCAGCCTGACGTAGGCGTTGCAAAGCATTTTGTTGATTTTCTTGTGTCCGAGAACTCACTGCATCTTCAACAACAAAGACTTGAAATCCTTGTGCTTGCAAAGCTAATGCCGTTTGTAAAACACAGATATGTGTTTCCATACCCGTTAAAATAATACTACGACGATGACTTGCTCGAACAGTATTCATAAAGTCGTCAGCATCAGCACATGAAAAGCAGGTCTTCTCTATGGTTGATGTAGTGGGTGAAAGTTTTAATAGCTCAGGTTCAGTTGGCCCTAAACCTTTTGGATACTGCTCTGTAATTGCAATAGGAATGTCTAACGCATTAGATGCTTGTATTAACACCCCTACTTGTCTGATGAGCGGCTCCCGAACGGCTTCAGGCATTGCTGACATCAAACGTTGTTGAACATCTATAACGACAAGGAAACAGTCCTTACTCTGTGCAATTCCTAATACCCGTTCAGACATTCGTGACTATTCGCCTAACCACTGATTAATTTGATTCAAATCATCAACACTTATCGTTCCAGCAGCTTGCTTTAAACGAAGGCTAGATAATATATAGTCATAGCGTGAGCTAGCATAATCACGACGAGCTCGGAATAAATCTCGGCGAACATTTAATACATCCACTGTAGTACGAGTACCGACCTCATAACCCGCCTCCGTTGACTCTAATGCTTTTTCATTTGATGCAACAGCTTGCTTCAATGCTTTAACACGGCTAATACCGGAAATAACACCATTGTATGATTCACGGCTCTGTCGAACGACAGATCGACGCTGCTGTTCTTCATTTTGCATTGCCTGATTAAGTCGATGTTCTGATTCTCGTGTTTTAGATTGCACACTACCACCAGAATAAATAGGAAGATTAAACTGTAAACCAATGCTTTCTTGATCCGTTTTGCTGCTACCACCGAAGCTACTATCACTTTGTGAGTTATAACTCTTCTGGCCAACAATATCCAAAGTTGGGTAATGACCCGTTTTTTGTAGCTCAATGTTTTGACCTGCATTATCAACTGCAGATTTTGCCACCAATAAACTAGGATTTTGATTCAGAGCAACATTACTCCACTCGTCAATATTTTCAGGTTCAGGGCTCACCAAAGGACTTTCTGATTTTAATTGGGATAAGGACTGTGAGTAACTGCCAGATGTTTCGCGTAATCGCTCACGACTATTTGCCAATTCATTTTCTGCACTGATAACTGAAGCATTCGCTAAATCGTAAGCAGCTTGAGACTCAACAACATCAGTAATAGTCGCTAAGCCCACATCAAATCGTTGTTGAGTTTGTTCTAATTGCTGTGCAATAGCTTCACGCTCTGCAATAGCAAAAGTCACATCATCTTTACGTCCCAACACATCAAAATAACGTTCAGCGACACGTACAATTAATGCTTGCTCAACAATTTGATAACTTGCTTGTGCACTTTCAATGGCAATATCAGCCTGTTCTCGTTGAACAAAGTTTTGTCTACGATAAAGTGGTTGAGTAATGCTTAATGAATAACCATGATCATCCGATTGACGTTTGCCTGAAACAAAGTTTTGAGAGGATGACGTATCTTGCCACGCTCTTCCAGAGTTAGCAGACAATCCAACCTGTGGTAAAAACAATGCTTTGGCTTGAGATTCAAGTTCAGCAACAGCTTGGCGAGATGAGGATTCTGCTAATAATTGAGGATCTGTTTTTAATGACATTGCAAATACATCTAACAGATCTTCTGCTATTACGGCTGTTGAAGTAAACGAAATAAGTAACAGCGTAGCCAAATTAAAACTCAAGCGTTTCATCATAGGAAGTCCTTTAATATACCGTCATACTTGTATCGACATCCGTCGCCCAAGCGTTCATGCCACCCTCTAAATTAATCACATCTGTGAAGCCCATTTGCTCAAGGAATTGACCGATCTGATCACTTCGTCTTCCAGAGCGACAAATCAACACTACCGTATCGTTTTTATGTTGCTCTAACTCGTTAAGTTGACCTGGAACATTCTGCATAGGGATGTGAATTGCATCCTTAATCATGCCAAACTCTAACTCTACATCTTCGCGAACATCTATCTTAACTGTTGCTGTACCCGTTGCGAAAAAATCACGTAGCTCTATTGCATTCATCTGTTTCATTAACTGTAACTTCTCTTAAAATTCAAATTCAGGTGTAAGCTCAGCATTCAACATAGCGGGAACACTCGTTTCAAACACTGCTTTAGTCTGCCATTCTCTCTCTGTGACACGTCTAATAATCTGTACTGACATATCATTATCTTTGCCAACAATCGCCAACATCCGACCACCAACAGCTAAACTTTGTAAATAATTATCAGGAATAATTTCAAATGCAGCAGTCGCAATAATGACATCAATTCGTTCTGCTAATAGCCAACCTTTTGATGCATCGCCCACACAGCATGTCACATTATTAATGCCCATTTTTTCTAAATTCTGCTGTGCGATCTCTACTAGCTCTGGCACAATATCGACAGTGGTAACATGATTTGCCAACTGGGATAATAAGGCTGTGGAATATCCTGTTCCAGTACCAATCTCAAGTACGTTTTCATTCGTTTGAACGTTCAAGGCCTGTAGCAGTTGTCCTTGAAGAACAGGCTGCAAAATCACTTGGCCAAAACCTATCGGTAAAGCAGTATCAGCATAAGCCAGTCCAGACAGACTGTCATCAACAAACTGATTTCTCTCAACATTTTTTAAAACCTCTAATACCCGAGGATCTAATACATTACTAGGTCTAACTTGCTGCTCCAACATATTAAAGTGGGCATTATCTAAGTTTTGCACCATCATTTATCCTTATTCATAACTGGCATCAGCATAAGACTTTCATTATATACCGATTAATTTAACTTGCTTGATCTATTTTTGCCCATGTATCGCGTAATGTGACTGTACGATTAAAGACTAACCGTCCATCCTTACACAGTTTACTATCCGCACAAAAATATCCCTCTCGTTCAAACTGATAAACACTTTCAGGTTCTGCACTCACTAAACTTTTTTCTACAACACACTCTGTTAATGTCACTAGTGATTCAGGATTAATATGCACAGTAAAATCATCTACTTCTTTATCACTATCCGGATGTGGGTAATTGAATAAGCGGTCGTAAAGTCTCACTTCAGCCTTAATACCTTGCTCGGCAGATACCCAATGAATAACGCCTTTCACTTTACGCCCTTCAGGGTTAGCGCCTAAAGTCGTAGGGTCATAACTACAGCGTAACTCAATGATCTCATCGTTACCATCTTTGATAACCTCATCGCAACGAATCACATAAGCATTTCTAAGGCGTACTTCTTTATCTTTCACCAAACGTTTAAATTTATTATTAGCTTCTTCTTTAAAGTCTGCACGATCAATATATAACTCACGTGAAAACGGAACGATACGTGTTCCCCTTTCCTCTTTTTGAGGATGATTCGGTGCAGTTAATTCTTCAACTTGTCCTTCAGGATAGTTAGTAATAACCACTTTTACTGGATTAAGAACAGCCATGACACGAGGTGCAGTTTCATTTAAGTTTTCTCGAATACACGCATCAAGAATTTCCATCTCAACAGAGTTATCAGATTTGGTTACACCAATACGTTCACAAAACTCTCGAATGGCTGCCGCAGGGTAACCACGACGACGCATGCCCGAAATAGTCGACAGTCGTGGGTCATCCCATCCCTCAACTAAACCATCTTCAACTAATTTTGTTAGTTTGCGTTTACTGGTAATCGCATATTGCAGATTAAGACGAGAAAATTCGATTTGTTGTGGTCGATGTTCTGTATTTAGTTTGTCTAAAAACCAATTATAAAGTGGGCGGTGATCAGCAAACTCTAATGTACAAACCGAGTGTGTAATTCCCTCGATCGCATCAGAAATACAATGTGTGTAATCGTACATTGGATAAATGCACCATTCACTGCCAGTTTGATGATGAATAACCCCATGACGGATGCGATAAATAGCAGGATCACGCATATTCACATTAGGTGATGCCATATCGATCTTGGCGCGTAATAATTTTGAACCATCAGGAAACTCACCAGCACGCATACGTGTAAACAAGTCTAGGTTTTCTTCCACACTTCGATCACGAAATGGGCTATTTTTACCCGGCTCAGTTAATGTGCCTCGATATTCGCGTGTTTGTTCAGCGCTAAGATCACACACATACGCATCACCTTGTTCAATAAGCTGTACTGCGTAAGCATAAAGTTGTTCAAAATAATTTGACGAAAAAAACAATCTCTCTTGCCAATCAAAGCCTAACCAACGCACATCTTCTTCAATAGCATGAACAAATTCTTCATTTTCTTTTTGTGGGTTAGTATCATCAAAACGTAAATTACATAAACCATCATAATCATTTGCTAAACCAAAGTTCAAACAAATAGATTTAGCATGACCAATATGTAAGTAACCATTAGGCTCTGGAGGGAATCGAGTATGTACCCGACCTCCATGTTTACCAGATTCATTATCCTCATTAATGATATTTCGGATAAAGTTACTTGGTTTTATTGTACTTGCTTCTACTTCGCTCATTTTTATCTCTAAATCTATTTATACGCAGGGTAATTATCGCTCGATATTGTATCATGGACACATCAATCTATAAGCGAGATTAAATCATGGCTATTGCAACATTTGCTGCGGGGTGTTTTTGGGGCATTGAAGTACAGTTTAGAAAAATTACTGGCATAGTCTCAACCCGTGTTGGCTATACAGCTGGCACAAGCGAAGACCCAACGTATAAATCAGTCTGTACCGGAGCAACCGGCCATGCAGAAGCGATAGAAATAACATTTGATGACAGTATCATCAGCTATGCTGCATTACTGGAACATTTTTGGCGGATGCACAATCCAACGACGTTAAACCGTCAAGGTCCTGATATTGGCACACAATACCGAAGTGCTATTTTTTACCATGATGATGAACAAAAAAATACTGCCACCTCATCTAAACAACAGTTAGAGAATCAAGGTCAGTATCAAAATCCAATTGCCACAGAGATTACTCAAGCTTGCTTTTTTTATCCGGCTGAAGAATATCATCAGTGTTACCTTGAAAAGAAAGGCTTAGGCAGCTGTCATTAAACGATTCTAATAAAGAAGAGGAACGAACTTCTAGTTTATTTACTCATGCGTTGAAACAGTGGCGCATGTACTGACTCTCGTGAAAACTGCCAACAAGCAATAAAAATAGCAGCAACAGAAAAGCCGATTAATACAGTAATATCAGTCATTATAGAGAAGTCTGTCGCCACATTAGGTACAGCATGTTTCAACAGGTCTACCCCATAGCTGAATGGATTAATGACGACAATGTAGTGTAGGTATTCAGGCAATTGATTAACGGGATATAAAGCACCGCTAAGGAAAAATACGGGGAAAATGAAGAAGTTCATAATGACAGCAAAGTTATCAATACTCTTTGACCAAACAGCAATTAATCCACCAATTGCGGCACAACATATTGCTGTTAACACTGCTGGCAGTAATAAAGCTAAAGCAATTTTCACACTGATCAATCCCATTACTAATAAAAGGATTAATAATAATAGTGCTTGAACCATAGCGGTAAGCGTTGCTGCTATTAACTTGGAAAGTACAATCCAATAATGGGCTATCGGCGCAATCATCATCATTCGCATGACCCCAAACTCTTTATCATAGACCAATGTTAATGCAGATAATAAAGCTGCAAATAATAAGGTCATGGCTAAAATTCCTGGCACTAAAAATGTCAGGTAACCATCCTGTTGAGACCCTTGCAACATACTGCCAACACCCGAACCGATTACTAATAACCAGATCATAGGACGTACCATTGAGCTGATTAAACGAGCACGTTGACGAAATAACTTACTCATTTCACGACCAACAACGGCCTTAACGGGGCGCCAACTCATGCTATTTTTCCTTGTTCAGGGCTGCAAAAAGTCCATAAATAAATATCATTTAAATTAGGCTTACGCCATTGCATTGATGCAATCGAATCACCCAATGTTTGTTGCAATTGGTGAAAGTCGACATCATCAGCAGAAATCTTGAAACTTAAGTCTTCATCTTCTCGAATAGGCGAACCAAAGATCGGCGTTAATTGAGCGATAACATTTTCTGGATTGGGTGTATTTACTTCGAGAATATAGGCAGCTAATTGTTGCATTAGCTGTTGAGGTTTTCCACCACGTTGCAATTGTCCTTGTTGAAAAAAATCAACATGATCACAGGCGGCTGCCTCTTCTAAGTAATGAGTCGTTAAAAACACGGTCATACCTTCGTCACGGCGTAATTGTTCTACAAAGCGCCATATAGAACGTCGATTGGGCAAGTCTAAGCCAATGGTTGGTTCATCAAGAAATAGTACTTTGGGTTTATGTAATACACCTCGTGCAATATCAACTGCACGGCGTTGACCACCTGATAATGAAACTAATTTACGTTTGCGCTTATCTTGTAAACCAAATACCGATAATAATTCATCGATACGTTTATTAGCTACGTCTGGAGCAAGGTTATACATCGCTGCTGCAAATTGTAGGTTTTCATCAATCGACATAGTGCGATCGAGTGCCGAATCTTGAAAGACCAAACCTACTGTACGCCGAATAGCGACAGGATCTGCAGATACTTGTTGACCCGCTATCCACGCCTCACCAGATGTGGCAGCGGTCATCGTCGTCAACA
>Ga0209495_1000715_pt1 | contig 24752 bp, 17 predicted proteins | sample EN1Hudsemesocosm_FD_184629 | JGI IMG/M metagenome (GOLD analysis project Ga0209495, IMG submission 184629) | Methane-oxidizing microbial communities from mesocosms in the Hudson Canyon - EN1E Hudson Canyon (SPAdes) (version 2) | ecosystem: Environmental > Aquatic > Marine > Cold seeps | place... | reverse complement strand
TATTACAATAGAATAAACCTAAGTATAGATGAATTTATAATATAAAAAGGTTTAACATAGATTAGTTACTGCACGACGAATCCCATAGAATCACTAAATAGCGTTATTCGAAAAACGCTCAAAAAACGTAAGATTTTTCTTTATGATGATTTAGCGAGGAAATTGGTTTATCTAGCAGTAAGTGTGACATTATAAAAATGGACGATGCCAATAATAAATAGGACAACGGCCTTGAATTGATTTATGAATGAATTCGAAGACCGCTTAAATAACTTTATATAAAATCTCTTTTAGTTCATCGGAATAACTAATTTATGTAAACCAGTATTTACTCTTTCTGCAATTCTAGGCTCATTAGGATAAATAAATACTTAAGTTAACATTGGTTTATATCTGCAGATGAAGTAGCAGGCTCAGACTAAGTAATGATCACATTAATAACTATTTACACTATTTAAATCTTTGAAACATTGTACCAATCTTGCAGCCATTGACTCTTCCGATTTTCTCAGCCAAATTCGAGGATCGTAGTACTTTTTGTTCGGCAGTTCTTTTCCTTTAGGATTACCAATTTGATTTTGTAAATATTTGTTTTTTTCTGCTGATATTGATTAACACCCTGCCAAAATGACCATTGCGTATCAGTATCAATATTCATTTTAACAACGCCATAAGATATGGCTTCCTTGATGTCTCCTACGTCAGAGCCAGAGCCACCATGAAAAACAAAGTTTAATGGTCGACAAGGCAATTGAAATTTATCGACAACATAAGCTTGAGAGTTCTTTAAAATCATCGGCGTTAAACTGACTTGTCCTGATTTATAGACACCATGCACATTGCCAAATGACGCAGCAATTGTGAAGTTATCACTAATTGAGATAAGCTTTTCATAAGCGTAGGCAACATCCTCAGGTTGTGTATAAAGCTTAGCATTATCGATTTGAGTATTATCAACGCCATCTTCTTCACCTCCGGTACAACCTAGTTCAATTTCTAATGCCATCCCTATTTTGCTCATGCGATGTAAATATTTAGCACAGATATCAATATTATCTTCTAACGGTTCCTCTGAAAGATCTAACATATGAGAACTAAATAATGGCTCACCTGTTTGTGTAAAGTGTTTCTCTCCTTCATCTAACAGTCCATCGATCCAAGGAAGTAATTTTTTCGATGCATGATCAGTGTGAATAATCACAGGTATACCGTAATGCTTGGCGACATTCTTAATGTATATTGCTGCTGCAGCGGCTCCTTGAATTGCTGCATCAAGAGCAGATAAGTTAGCGCCTTTGCCAATAAAAAAGGCAGCTCCAGAATATGATAACTGGATTATGATAGGTGAATTAGCCTGCTGAGCCGCTTCTAATGCCGCATTAATAGAATTTGTTCCTATAACATTAACAGCAGGAAGGGCGAATTGACTTTTTTTCGCGAATTTAAATAATGTATTAATATCATCACCAAAAACAAACCCGCTGTTTATTAACTCAGAGAGTGAACTCATATCAACTTATACCCTGAGCGTCTTTACAAGCTTGAGTTATTTTTGACCAGTTTTCAGACTCAACCCAGTCATTTTTTGCGATCCACGTACCACCTACAGCAAATACATTCGCGAGTGATAAGTATTCATGTTGATTTTTATCACTTATCCCACCAGTAGGACAAAAAGAAATCCCTTTGAAAACAGCATTCATCGCTGACAAGAAAGGCGCGCCTCCTGATAATGAAGCAGGAAAAAGCTTCAATTCTTTATAACCAAACTCCCTTGCAAGAAGTATATCAGCCGTATTTGATACGCCTGGGAGTACCGGTACCGGACAATTAGACAAGCACGTTAATAATTGATTTGAAATGGCAGGCGTTATTATAAAATCGCTTCCTGCATCAAGTGCTTGCTTATATATATCTGCATCAATTACAGTTCCTGCTCCAACTTTTAAATCGGGCAATTCCTGTTTTATCGCCTTGATAACATCAATTGAAGCTTCTGTTCTCAATACAACTTCAACTAAATTTATCCCAGCAGCTGACATCGCTTTGGCAACTTCAACTCCTTGAGATACTGAATTGGCTTGAATTATGGGTAGCAAAGTTTGCTTCCCCATTAAATGGGAAAATGATTTCATGAGTGTTCCTAAATTAGATTACAGAATAAAAAGCCACTAGATGTGTTGTTGCTCGATAAATTTTTGATAAGTGCTAGGCTCGACAATAGCCCCATAGTGCTGAATAACAAAACCAGCCGCTTTAGAAGCAAGATCTATCGCATGACTAACGTTTAATCCTTGAGCTCTAGCCCCAAGATAAACACCGTTAAAAGAATCTCCTGCTGAAGTAGTATCTACAACATTTTCAACGGGTGTTATTGGAAAGTGATAAGCACCTTCATCTGTATAGCAAAAGATACCGGTCTCACCATTTTTAATGACTAACTCTTTAAATTGGTAAGGCTTGCAAAAGTCATAAACCGCTTCAGAAGTTGATATACCGTAAAGTTGTTCAAAGTCATCTACTCCAGGTAAAAGAATGTCAGCAAGTGTAAATGCTTGTTCAAATTGATCTTTTGCTTGTTCTTGATTGTCCCACATACGAGCACGATAATTTGGATCGAAAACAATTGTTGAGCCTAAGGCTTTTAGGTCTTTTATTAACTGCCAAAATTTTGGGCGTTCCTTTGGCGTAATTACAGCTAATGAAATCCCTGAAAAAAAGACTATATCATCTGCAGAAACCTTATCTAGAAACTGCTCACCAATAAACGACATTACCTCTCTTGCTGCAGAGTTTTCTCGCCAATATGTGAAGCTGCGCTCACCTTTATCATCAAGTTGAATAGCATATAAACCTGGTATTTTATTGTCTGATTGAAAAACAAAATCAGTACCAATTTTTTCACTTTCAAAGTATTGAATCATATCAAGGCTAAAATTATCATTGCCTACAGCAGTAACTAAGTGCGGATTTATCTTAGGGAACGTACGTTTTAAATAAACAGCTGTATTAAAAACATCACCGGCAAATGATTGTGCCATGGTGTTAGATGAAGAACTTGATGGCTTATCGTGTGACGCCGCCATCAATTCAATCATACATTCACCGAACAAAAAAATGTTTTTCATTTCAAAACCTTATTAACGTAAACTTAAAATTTTCGATTAAGCACAATTGATAAATGTCAATTGTGCTTAATGGTTGAATTATTTAATATTTTTTACTGGCTCAATTTTTGGAATCAAAATCCAAACTGCGAGTATGGCGATAACCGCTAAAGATCCTCCAATGATAAACACTGGCATATAACTGATAATGCCATCTGCATCCGGACGAGTTAAAATTGGTACTAACGCGATTAATCCTGCTACCGCTAGCTTAGCCGCCATGCCAGCAAAACCAGCAAGTGTTCCTACTGATTTCTTACTAAACAAGTCACTTGGTAGTGTTTGAACATTACCAATAGCTGTTTGGAAGCCAAACAAAATAACTGCCATAGTTAATACAATAGAAATGCTTTCGTATTCTTTACCAATCAATAAAAATAATGGGTAAACCATTAATACAAATGCAGGTAACATAATCAAACAACCCAATGTAATGACTAACTTACGTGTTTTGTCTGTAGTCCAACCCGCTTTAAAGCGATTTTGAGCAAGAAGACCACCAAACCATGCGCCAAACATTGCACCAACGTATGGTATCCAACCGTATTGAGCAATTGCCGCAAGGTCCATATTGTATACATCAGTAAGGAAAATAGGTGTCCAAACAACAAATAACCACCAGATAGGATCAATCGCTGCAGAAGCAATAATGACACCCCAACTTTGCTTGTGTTTAAGTAACTCGACTGTTGTAGGAACGTATTCGTCTTCTTCAGGCTCATCTGTATCAGAATTTTTCTGACCCGTTAAGATATATTCACGTTCTTCTGGAGTGATCCAAGGATGTGTTTTCGGTGGAGCTTTAACCAATATAACCCAAGGAATAAGCCATAATAAACCAATAGCACCAATGACAATAAACACCGTTTGCCAACTATTATGAATTGCCATCCAAGCAATTAGTGGTATTGAAATAATCCCACCAATAGCAGCACCAGAATTAAAAATACCTTGAGCTAACGCACGCTCTTTAGCGGGGAACCAATCAGCATTACTTTTAGTTGCACCAGGCCAGTTACCAGCTTCTGATATACCTAAAATTGAACGGAAAATGGCAAAGCTAAGCATACCTTGTGCAAAGGCATGTAGCACAGTAGCGATAGACCAAACACCAATGGCTAATACAAAACCTAAACGCGTACCTAACCAGTCAAATATTTTGCCAAATATTGCTTGGCCAAAAGCATAAGAGAATACAAATACTACGGAGATCGTTGCATATATTTGATTAGTTTCAAGCTTAGTCGCTTCAGGAAATAAATCACTTGCGATTGAAGGCCAAAGTACACTAAGTGCTTGGCGATCAATATAGTTAATAATTGTGGCTAAGGCAATTAGTGCAATAACCCACCAACGTAATCCTTTTAATTGCATTGTTACTTCTCCGCAGGTTTGCTGTTAAGTTTTTCTAAATCAATATTTTCGAACGTTCCTGGCTCAACAAAATCTTCACGAGGCGGGCTAAACGTATCAATTAATATGCCTCCAGTCGGACAGGTTGCACCATGGTCAGCGAAAGGGGGGATCATACAGCTATCGCCTGCTTTCATGATGGTAGTTACACCATCAATGTTGAAATGAAATTCACCTTCAACAACATAAGTCACTTGAGAATGTCTATGTGCATGATTGTAGCCAATAGCACCTTTCTCAAACCAAATTTTAACAGCCATTAATTCATGATTGTAACCTAGCATTTGGCGTTTTAATCCACCGCCAATATCTTCGATTTCTGTTTTATCGCCTGATAAAAAATGTTCACTCTGACTCATGATTATTCCTCGCCTTACTGCTTTGCGTTTAATTGAAAAAGGTTAAATCTACCGGTAAAGGTGTAATTCGCCTGTTGATATGAAAAGTTTTTTTCTATCTTATTTTCAATAACTTTATTCGTGTTTATTGCTAATAAATAGTGGTTGCCATTTGTTAATTCGACTTCTACCAGTTTAAGATCATCCTGTTGGTGGAAATGTAAACCTGATACTTTAGATCTTGCTGACAATGTATATTCTTTTGATGGATTGTATTCACCATGCGGCTCTAACACGCTAACAAAACGATGATTTTTTGCTGACTTTTTACGATAAATAAATCCTGATTCATTACGTAAATTAAAGTGAGGATCATTAGCGCCGATACGGGTAAATAATGTTTCTGTTTCTCCATCAACTATGGCTGTTTGAGTATAAAAGCGTCCATTATCATTTAACCAAGTTATCTTTGATAACCCTTTTGCAGGAGTCGCTTGACCGGTCAACCATAAATGTTGGTAGCCATTGTCTTTTCCTAATGCGGCTAAATTATCAGTGAAACCTAACATGTCAAAGTTACTTTCAATAAAGTGGCCTTGATAGTGAACAGGTAAATCGTATTGATGGGCTTCGTCACTACCTACTTCAAAAATATCAAAGGCTAATGGCTTGTCTATCTCTGGTAATTTAACCAATGCCATCGTACGACGAAGCTCGACTCCTTGGTATGTAGAATCAATTTTTGCCGAAGATACACTGCCTAATTCATTACTTTCAAAAAAGGTGAGTTCCGGATGGTTTGCATTACCCGTTTTCACATTACCTAGAAAGTGACTTTGCTCATCTACAACGACCGTATTATGTGCGATAGTTTGCTTTGCATAGGTTTTGTTTTCTGGTAAATAACGTCCACCGTATTTCGCTTCAACATTTAAGAAACGTGCAGCACCGTAATCTGACACTATTTCAGCACCATTATCATAAAACTGCCACGTTAACTTATCAAAATGACCATGCCCTAACCCTTGTGCGGCAGGTTTAAATAATAGTGCCTGTTCACCTCTGGCTTCTTGGCGCATGATAACTAATGCCCCTTGTTTACCATCAGCACCATCACCATAAGCAATAGATTTAAATGCATAAGGAGTTGCAAGGCCTTCATCTAATGCATTAGCTACTGCTAGACCGTCACCCGTTAAAATAATTTGCTGTTGTTTGTCAGCTATATCAAGCAGGCCACTATTTTTGGTTAAGCCATAAGCAATAGTAACGCCATGAACTAACTCAATAGTGTCTATGTCTTTGCTTTTTATCGCATCATTAATTGGGGAAAATAAACCGTTGTAGCTCAACTCAATGGTTGTAGTGATCGCTTTTTCTAGAATACCATCACGATACTCAAATATTTTACGCTCTGGTTGATTGGTTTCGATAGCTTTAGCAAAAGTGACAAAAGGCATCAGTGCATAGCGTTGATAATAAGGACCTTCATTGTAATAACCTTGCGGAGAAAACAATTCATCTAGCTGACGTAAGAAACCACCCTTGCCGGATTTATCTAAACCATAAAGTGCTTGTTCTACCCATTCTAACTCACCTAAAACATAACCTGTCATGCCAACAGCAGCTGTTGTCCATGTGCCATGGTTATGAACCTTATTAAAAGTTTCAGGTGACTCTACTGATAAAAATTGTACTATCGGGCGAAATAAGCCTTTTTCGATTTTTGTTTTTTCTGCATCGCTGAGAGAAGATAAGATAAGATCATATGCTTGGCTTGTATAAACTAACCAAACAGCTTCATTTAAGCTTTGCCAAAATAACTTACCTGGATTTTGCTTCCCTACTTTTCTTCGAGGATGAAGAGGCAAGGTCGGATATAATTCAGCATAAGCAAATAACATGTCACGCACATAGGCAGCATATTTCTTCTCTTCTGTTATTTGATAAATAACACCCGCATCATACATTAATTGATAATTTTTCTTATGGCGCTCATGCGTCAAACCGCCACCACCATCTTTTGGTACCGGTACCTTTATTTCTAAAGCCATCTGACTATCAAGATTTTTTCTATTAACCTTAAATGCTTTGGCATATCGACCATCACTTTTACTGGCCGCTTGCATTTTTGCGATGTCTTGTTGTGAAACAACTAGATTGGGGCTTTGACGGTCTGCATACGCTTTTCCACACGTTAGTATGGTAAGTAAGGCTATCGTTAAAGCTCGTTTAACATTTACTATTGAAAACAACATCGATTTACTCACTTATTTAACGACTTTATTATTTGAAAGTTTGGCGGTATGTTCGCCTAACGCATATAACTCAACAATGCTTGGTGCCGACGTTTCGTTAAAGTTATTGCCTATGATTTCACTTATTGGTTCACCCACGGTATGCTCAAGTGTTATTGGTGCCGTATTATTAAAATGATTTTTATTAATTTTAGCCACTTGGACACCATGTAATTTGATAACAGATTTCGTTCTATTACGTTTATCGTGCCCTGCATTGGTGACGGTATTATTAGTAAATACTAGGTGTGGCCCGAAGGTACTTTCATCACGCCCACCACGATATAAATCGACTAACGCACCAGCAATATTTTCAAAATTGTTGTTGTCCATCGTTAAATAATCTGCGTTAAAAATACCTAAATCGTCAGTTTCTTTGCTAAGACGGAAAATGTCGCCGCTAATATTTTTAAACGTACTATCTGTAACTTTAATGTAGCTTGCTAAACTTCTACTGCCTGCCACAAAAAAGTGAAAGTCGTTGTTCACATCTAAAGCTTCAACGGTTACGTTTGACATAGCTAAACGTTAGTTTTTGTACATGCCCCATTTAGATGGACGAATAAGGACATTACCTTTTGAATCTGGTGCTTCAATACCACTAATCACTAAATCAGCCAACTTTAGGCTGCCACCATTCACTATTTCAACAAAGGTAGAGCGTGCAAATGTAATGGTTACTGTATCTGGCTGCTGCGCCATTAAGCTAATAACTTTGTTCAATTTAACTATTTTGGTTTCATGGTAAACACCGGGTGATAATACAAGCTTATCCCCTGATTTTGCTGCAGTTATCGCATTGTATATGCTGTTTTCACCTGCGGTAATTACCGTGATTTTGTTTGAATCAAACTCGATAACAGGCTCAATTTTCTCATACCAAATAGGTCCTACTTGTTCTTTAGTCATAGGCATTAAGCTTTTATCTACACCAACACCTGCTTCAATGCCCTCAGGGTATAACAAACCATTCTTTTCACGAACGAGTGTTACGGGTTGGTTTGTAAAACCTTTGGTAATTTTTGCATCGGGTACTTCATTACGAACATTACCGGTAAAGCTAATACCTGAAACATCATCAAATAAGCTAAAAGCATCTTTAAGATTTTCGTTGTATACAACATTATTACTCATGGTTGATTTTTGTGGTGTAGCAGAACGCTCTTGGTCACTACCTGCAGCTAAGTGAATATGGTCAACGTTAATAAAGCTGTTGTTATTTATTTTTGCATTAACCACTTGATGGTAACGATTAATCTTTGAATTAGGCACACCATTCATGACCGTAAAACCACTGCCAAATCGATAGCCAGTTAACCCTTCCATATAATTATTACGTACTACTTGATCACGATTGATTACGCGAATACCGCCCGTGTGATCAACACCATTACCAAAGAAAACATTATTTTCAACAATATTGCCGTTGCCATGCCTTAGCGTTAACGTACCTTTAGACTCAAAGAATGTGTTGTTTCTAAGTATGTTTTTACCTGATTTAACTGAGATGATTTCAACTTCACCGTCACAACGATCAAAGTAATTGTTCTCAACAACCGTTAATGAATCAGATAATGAATAATGACTTGTTCCTATTCTAAGGGTTTCACCACCATTAGAACCAAATACAGGGCGTGGACCAAAATAGTTATGGTCAATTCTATGATTATTTTCTCTGTCTGCCTCAGTAGGCAGACGAACAGCCAGGGTAACGCCTTTATTACGCTTACCGGCTAAATAGTTATGATCAAAACGGTTATTTTTACCGTATAAAGCTACCCAGTAATCTGGTTCAAAACGGTCTGGGTTGCTGTACTCATCAATAACAACTTCTGTTATACGACTGTTATTCGCAAATTCTGTTTTGTTAACTTGATATGAAATAACTGAGCGTGTCGGTGTATAACCATTTTTAAAGACTAAGCCAGAAACCACTAAATATTCACCCGCCAACCTTAAGTTAGACTGGCCAGATAATATGACACCACCCTTTGTTTCTGCTGTTAAGGTAATTGGTTTTGCGTGGGTGCCTTTTCCTGTAAACACAACTTTGAAATCTCGCCAAACACCATTAGCTAATTTTATGGTGTCGCCTGCAACTAACTTTTTAACTGTTTGTTTATACGCTTCAGGTGATTTAACTAAATACTCTTCGGCATTAACTAAAGAGGTTGTACTAAATACAAGCACTGCTAATGCTACTAGTTGATTAATTTGTTTACAGTAAATCATATTATTCTCTATTTCTTATGAACAACATTAAGGCTTTATCTACTCCTTGTAATATAAAACCTTAATACTATCCAAACTACATTATTAGAACTTTGCTTTAATACCAAAGATGAAATATCTCTTTAGCTAAACATTATTATCTATTGCATTTACTTTGTTCATCACGTTATTTTGAACCATAAATAACAATTCAATTCAATTCAATTCAATTTAATTTAACCAATACCCTCTTTCGTGCCAACCAATTTATATTACCAATTAAAATAAAAAAACTCATTTGTTATATTACCAATATGTTGACACAGCATTAAAAGGAGCTAATAATGTTAATTATCAAACATCCTGATATTTAGATGTAAAGATCAGAATGAATTTTGCCAAGCACATACAAACTGGTATGATGCACACTTTTAAAGTTAATGACTTTTAACCAAGGGATAGATATGAGTAGTCGTAGGTTGTTCTGGCGTATTGTTGAAAAAATTGAAGCTTCGATTAATAAAGGAAATTATCCTGAAGGTAGTCGACTTCCCCCAGAACGTGAACTAGCAGAAGTATTTGGGGTAAGTAGGCCTACAATACGCGAGGCAATAATAGCGTTAGAAGTAAGAGGGAAAGTAGAAGTTAAAACAGGCTCGGGGGTTTATGTATTAGCGTCGAAACAACAACCTTCAGAAAATATAACAATCAACGCCTTTGAAGTAACACAAGCTAGAGCATTAATTGAGGGTGAGGTTGCAGCAATGGCGGCAACAAGCATCACTAAAGAAGAATTATCTAATTTAAAGCAAACACTTGTAAACATGGAAAATAATGAAAGCATGGCAGATGCTGATGAAAAATTTCATAATATAATAGCAAATGCTACACGAAATTCAGCAATGATATTGTCAGTTAAAAACTTGTGGGCTTTGCGTTCTTCTACCGCAGAAATTATTAATGATTATGCTAGTGTTTGTGCCAAAGATAATCAGAAAACGATTACTGAACATAGAGAAATTTATGAAGCATTAAAATCAGGTAATGCTTCCAAAGCAAGAAATGCTATGCACCAGCACTTTAATCGTTTAATCAATACCTTATTCGATGCAGATGAAGCAAAAGCACTAGAAGAAATACGTCGTAAAAACAATGAAAAACGCGGTTTATATTCGTTAGAAAATATTTTGAAAACAAGCTCTACAAGCTAAATCCTCTCATTATGTAATACCATTTATAATTGCAATAAAGGCCTTTTTAAAAAGAGGCCTGTGAGTTAAAGCAAAGTAAATCAAACCTTTATTCATAAAAATACGTGATATCTTATTTACTTAATTATTGTCAAGTAAATACCTTTAAATTAATAATAACTAACCGACAACTGTTACTACCGTCCTTTTTTGGATCTAATCTTGGACTTGGATACTTCAAAATAAAGTCATGTGGTTAAATGCCAATAGCCAACAATCATAAGTAGAACGCTCTACTTGCTCATTCTTAAAATCCAATTTATGTTGATTCATCTTTTAATAAAATAAAAGTGCACTAGTCGTCATTTTTTTAGTTACCAACTCCCTTGCCATAGCGAAATTCAATAACAAAAAAAGACGCCTTTAGGCGTCTTTATAATAATATTACAATTATAACCATCAAGTAATAGTTTGATAAAAGGACTTGTAAGCCCTAATTAAATCTTATTTAGTTGATTTTCATAAATGAAAACATAGCTCAATTAGGATTAAGTCAATAAACAGGTAAAACTACGACCTGGTTAAATAACTCTTAATATTGCTAGCGTTATTTTTCTAATTTAGAAAAGTAATCAAAAATAACGGGAACGTCATTTTGACCTAACCCTGCATCAACAGCAGCTTGTAAACCTGCAGAAGTGCCTTCAGCGATTAGAGATTCAGTACCTAAATCTTTAACCATCTCTAAAAAATAACCTAAATCTTTGTTGGCATTCGCAACTGAAAAACCTAGTTTCTCTTCGCCGTCTACAGCATAGAATTTACAAAATTGCATGAACGGTGAATTAGATGGGCCAGCTGACATAATGTCAAATAATTGTTGGCCATCAACGCCTGCTAACTTGGCAACAGCAAACGCTTGAGACATTGCAGCTACAGTCGTCATACCCATGAAGTTGTTGATAAGCTTCGTTGTATGACCAGCACCTAAAGCGCCTAAATGAAACACGTTTTCGCCTTGCTCGTCTAAAACAGGTTTAACTTTATTGAAAGTGTCGATGTCACCAGCGGCCATGATATTTAATAAACCATCTTTAGCATGCGCAGGAGTGCGACTCAAAGGGGCATCTATCATGCCAGCGCCTTTAGCTGCTAAGTCAGCACCAATTTTACGTGTAGAAGCAGGGATAGATGTACCAAAGTCAACTAAAACTGAACCTTCACTCATGCCAGCTAATATGCCGCTTTCACCATAAACGACTAATTCAACAACCTTTGAAGTAGTAAGAGCAAGCATCACGATATCGCTTTTTTCAGCTAACTCTTTTCCGGTAGCTACTTCTGTAGCATTGCCGCGAGCAACAACTTTCGCAACAGCATCTTTATTAAGGTCCATTACATTTACCTTAAAACCACGTGTTTGTAGGTTTTCTAACATGTTGCCGCCGATAAGGCCGAGACCGATGAAACCGATGACTGGTTTTGTCATATCTTACTCCTGCGTATAATTAGTATTTTTATTTAGTGACCAAATTGTCAAACAAATTGAATACATCAATTTATCACAACAACCACATAGTAACTCCACCCCTAACTGATTGTCAACCAATTCAATATTATCGTCTTTACCAGTAATTATCACTACAACAGAGGGGTTGTTTAACTCGTTGTTTTAAAAGAAAATAAGTAATTTCTTGATGTGGTAACAAGACATGTATTCAATATATAAAATGTACTTTACATTCTGTTTGGTAATAACAATTGGTAAATAAGCGCTATGTGTAAGATCAAATAGTCTATAAATAAAGTCGGTTCATTATAAGGCACTTTTAATGAAGCCATACATTGATACACTTAAATCATAAATTGGTCATACAGTTATTATAATAAATTAAAACCACCGTTGATATAAAGGAAGGGGAAGAATGATGAAATTGAATAAAATAAGCTCTGTATTTAACGCATCAAGAAATACAAATAAGAACTTACTATTTCTGGCGCTGCATTTACTGCAATGTTAGCTTTACCGGCTTATGCTGCTGAAGAATCTACTGAAAACACTAAAAAAGAGGAATAAATAGAAGTGATCCAGGTTACTTGTGTTACATCAAGCCAATTAATATTATTGGTTTACAATTATTTGATTATTGGTAATATGCCTTCTATTTAATTTACATTAGAGGTACGTCGTGTCTTCAAATCTATTGGTTGTTAATGTTTGCTGTTTATTATTTTTACTTGGTTGCAACTCGTCTACTGAACCAGAAGTTGAGAATGAAATTATTATTGAAGACCCTATCATCATCGAAAATCCGGTTATTATTGATGATGCTCAACAAGACCTCTTTTGTGATGGCTTAGCAAAACTTAACTTTATTGACGCCACTGCAACACATGAAATAGAGAACTATAACGCAAGCAATACAATTGACAGTAACTTCATATCAGGATCACGTTGGTCAACATCCGAAAATGATCAATCATTAGTTTTGACCCTAGACGCACCGATGTCAGTTAAAGGTATTTCGATTACTTGGCTTAATGAAGATAGCCGTAGTTATAGTTATGACATGGAGGTTTCGAAGGATAAAATTGATTGGATATCCGTGTTAAGTGATGAATTAAGTAACCAATCCTCTACTCGATCAGAATATATCGAAACAACTGAAACCACAGCGCGTTATATAAAAATAATACCTAAAGGGAATACCTTTGATGACAGTAGCCATATTGTCGAGATTGAAGCGTTTGGTTGTAATGCTGATGTTACATCAACCATTGAATTAGATGATTGGTATCTCAGTATCCCTGTTGATGAAAGTTCAAATTCGAAAGCACAAAGCATTAAAGAACAAGAGCTTAATGACAATTATTTCAATGCAGAGTTTTTCTTTCAAGACGCCGATGGCGGATTAGTCTTTAGATCGCCCATTGAAGGAGCTAAAACATCTTCAAATACTAAATACACCCGTACAGAACTAAGAGAAATGTTAAGGCGCGGAAATACAAGCATTAGTACTCAAGGCATAAATGGCAATAATTGGGTGTTCTCTAGTGCATCAAATGATGAACAATTGGCAGCAGGTGGTGTTGATGGTGACCTGATAGCTGAACTAGCAGTGAACTATGTAACCACTACGGGTGAAGAATCTCAAGTTGGCCGTGTCATTATTGGACAAATTCACGCTAATGATGACGAACCCATTCGAATTTATTATCGAAAATTACCACAGAATGATAAAGGTTCACTTTATTTAGCGCATGAAGTAAATGGTGGCGATGATATTTATAGAGAATTAATCGGTACCCGATCTCAAAGTGCTGACAATCCATCCAATGGTATTAAATTAAATGAACGGTTTGGTTACCGTATTTCAGTAGAAGGCCATCAATTAACGTTAACAATTATTAGAGAAGGTCATGCTGATATATCTGAGGCGGTTGATATGAGTGATAGTGGATATGACAGCGGTGGCCAATATATGTATTTTAAAGCCGGAGTTTATAACCAAAATAGCACCGGAGATCCAAAAGATTATGTTCAGGCTACTTTCTATAAAATAGAAAACAGTCATTCCGGTTATTTGTCTAATTAACTCATCATAGCCTATTAGATAACTGATTGAGGCAGTCTACTCTAGTATTTTTATTAAAATCAAAGTTTCCCAAATTAAAGAAGGCTGTTTTTGTTTATCAAAAATGGTCTTCCTATCATTGAGCCTTGTTGGAAAATTTCAGAAGAAAATATTTCACTTAATTGAATGCCTTGTTCGGGGCAGTCGGTATGAATTTGGCCAATGACTTTGTAAAGTAAATTTATTTATTATCAATGAGTCACTGAAAAATCAGCTTGAAATATTGGATCAGAAATGCCAAACACGGGGGCACTGATTACTCCACGGGAGCTGTTATCATGGTTGCTGAGCTTGTTGAAGAACCACCGCAAGCAACTAACAAGAGCATTAATGAGAAAACACAAAAAATACGAATCATCGTACAGCTTATAATCTGCGATATTAGCTCTGAGCTATAATCTCATTACATCATCAATTGGTAATATTATTCAATTAGTTTATTTTTCATTGCATGCAAATGTGGTCAGCCATAACATTAGCCATTGTTATGCCAAGGTTACAACCAATATTGGGTTTTTGGTAACGTCTATTTATTGCTTTTGTTTGATAATCCCCTGTGGCGGTGGTTATATTACATTCAATATAAAATGCCGATGTGAATAAATTGGTAAGCTGGCATCTGTGCTAGGTAAGTTATTATGATTCTATAAATAACAATTAATCATAGTTATTTAGTGATATACAACAAAGAGTTTGGCTTCTTTTTACAACGAAATCAGGCAATTGTTGTTTATTAGAAACAAAGTATTATCTCTTTTTATTACTTTTTCAGGATCAGTTAATTTCATGTGCAGATGCGCCACTATATGCTGGGCGTACAGATACTTTATGTAAGTGTTGAAAATAGTTAAACCGAAAAGTACACGAACAGATATAGCAAAGAGAGCAGAAGTTATGAAGTATTTCAATATCCACACATGTAAGTATTATCGTCATTTACACCAGGAAATGAGCGACGTTTTCGCCGCGCTATTTTTTGCTTTAGCTATTTTCAGTACATCACTCCATGCTCAGGAAATTGAGGAGAATATCCTTATTTCTAAGTCGCACAGTAGCCTATCTGAAGGTGTTTTACTGGGGGATTTTTCAAAACTCGATCCGCTTAAAAAGCCAAGTGAAAATTTTGACTTACTCGATTGGTCGTTAACGTTGCCAACCGACCTCAACAAAGATAAAAAAGCTGATACCATCTACGAGAAATCATTAGATAAAGGCTTCAACTTAAAGCCATTTTTTTATACAGCGGATGATGGTGGCTTGGTATTCGCTAGCCCGAACGTAGGTGCCAAGACCTCAAAAAATACAAAATATACGAGAACCGAACTACGCGAAATGCTCCGCAGAGGTAATGGACGCATAAAAACTCGTGGTATGACTAAGAATAATTGGGTTTTCAGCAATGCGCATGGTTCGACAAAAGCTAAGTCTGGCGGTGTTGAAGGCAGTTTGGAAGGGACTTTAGCAATAAACCGAGTATCGACCACAGGTGATGAAAAAAAGGTTGGACGCGTGGTCATCGGACAAATTCATGCCACGGATGACGAACCTATTCGTTTATATTACCGAAAATTACCAGGCAACTCGAAAGGGGCTATTTATTTTGCCCATGAAATAAATGATGGTGACGATATTTGGATAAATATGATTGGCTCACGTTCTCATACTTTGTCAGATCCTGATGACATCGTGATTGCTGATGCAAATGATACGGAAATTCTGAATGAGGACTTCGAGACGGGTTATGTTGATGGTGAAGACCTAAGCACAACGTATTCAAGTTCTGCTGAAGCAACAGTAAGAAGCATTGATAGCTCGATAAATCTTGTTGCAAGAATGGCTGATACAACTACAACGGCTGATGCTGAGTTACGTTTAACGACGGCTGCACTTGCTGAAGGTTCTATTTCTACAACGCTTAAGCTACAAGCAATTGCTGGCTTCACAGCTACAACAGGAGTTGATGAAGATAATACCGCTTATATGAGTGTTTACGGTGGCTCTGCCTCTTCAAGTAACCTCACGGGTGAAATTGTCTTTAGTAATGGCGCTGTTAAATACCGTGATGCAAATAAAGATCAGCAAACTATTGAAGGCTTAACGTATGCTGATGATACTGATATTGATGTAGTGCTTAAATGGACTGCAACAGATTACTCAGTTTCAATTGATGGCGGTACAACGTTCTTCGGACCTTATGTTGCAATTAATACTGGTACAGCAACGGAAACGTATCAAATCCGTATTGGTAGCTCAGGGAAAGAGTCAGCTAAAGAATTACTCGCTGATGACATCGTGATTGCTGATGAAACAGATTCGACAGTTCTAAATGAAGACTTTGAAACTTATGTTGTGGGTGACGATCTAAGTACGACTTACTCTAGTTCTGCCGAAGCAACAGTTCAACAAGACTAATCATCTTGAAGTTGTAGATTAATTTTTTAAAACATTGTGTTAAAAATGCCGCTAATTAATAGCGGCATTTTTTTGTTTTTACTTTGAGACGAGGGCGGGCTATTTGAGTGCGACTTTCGCTCTTTTTAAAGTGATAAATAACAAAGTATCTATTTTTAGTCTTTTATCTTTTTAGTGTTTAGCCCGTTTTTTTAAATATCTCCCTTGTTTACAGCGTTTCCCCTCAATATACTCTAATTGCAATGTTCATCTAAAAACCGCACCAATAATAACGTTAGGTTTTCTCTTCTAGATTTATCGGACCGCACTGCATAGTATCCCAACGATTTAACTCCCCATTTGGGAAACACGTGTAAAAGATCCCCGGCGGATATATGCTTTTCTATTTAGTGCTCAGGTAATATAGTAAGCCCTAAATACTCAAAGAATATGTGCAGGATCTATAATTAGAAAATGATGTTAATAAATAAAAATCAGATAGACGAATAGATTGGAATACTGCACTATGGATTGGACGTTGCTCTTTGCCATTGTTATCACCTAAGCAGGTGTTAGATGCATCATTACATCTCTAATGAACTGGCCAAATTAACTGTGCCACTCATGTAAATTATAGTGAAATTCATGTTGATTTCTCAAATGATAAAGTCGCTTTGATTACTTTACTTTAAGATGTAAGTTTATAATTAAAAATTAACGTACTACTGAATTTGAGGAAAACATTAATGCAAATATCTGCCAATCAAAGGTTCTTTGTAATAATATTAGCAACACTAGCCTCTGCACTCGTTAATTATTTTCCTCTACCTTACTTTGCAGGTTCTCAACTCGTTTTTGGAAATGTAATAGCCGTTACGATAACGCTATTATTTGGGCTTAGAGCTGGACTATTTTGTACTTTGTTAAGTAGTTGGGTAACGTGGTTGAGTTGGGGAAGCTTTTTTGCAATTCCCCCTTTTGCAATAGAAATTGTTATTATTCATTTTGCGGTTAAAAGTAACAAAAACCCTTGTTTTTTTGGGATTTTGTACTGGTTAACTTTTGGATGGATGATAGCAGGTGTTCAATTAGCTTTTTTTACTAATTACCTCGAAGTAACCAAAATAGCGATCACGCTAAAATACCTTTTGAATGGATTAATAAATGTCGTACTTGGTTATGTCATTGCATTTTTATTTGCCCGATACACAACAACAAAATGGCAAGAAAAATTTAAAATCCATCGTTTCATTGCTTTCGCAGTTTCTTTTCTTTTAACATTTGCAATATTCACACACTCATTCTTTTGGCTTAAGAACATTCAAACAGACAAGTTAGCTCAGCTTAATCACGCTTTACTTTTAGAAGCAAAAATTACCGCCAAGGAACTCAATAGCTATATTAACAATCACGTAGATATGCTCACGTTAGTCGCCAAATTAAATCATAATCAAGACCCAAGTCCGATAAATTATCAAGCATGGCAAAGCTCAATAGATAACATGCGAAGCACTTACCCTAATATATTAACCATGCTTGTTACTGAAAAGTCGGGCAATCTTATTGCTACGGCACCAAAGAATTTAATTGAAAAAATTAAATTGCCAGGTAATGATTTCGTCAATGTAAATACTCGCCCTTACTTCATAGAAAGTGTGAGAACAATGCAGCCTTATGTGTCAGATGTATTTCAAGGCAGAGGTTTTGGTAATGATCCTATTATCGCTATTTCAGTTCCAATCTCTCATGACAGAGGTTTTGTTGGAATTATCGAAGCATCCTTAGATTTGCAAAAAATGAAGATTCTTGATAGTAAAACTTGGGATAAAGCGCAAAGTTTACTCATATTTGATAACAATAAAAAAGTAATTTATAGGTCAGATAATCTGCCTTATACCTTTTTACAAAATATTAAAGAGGAGCCTGTTAATACTTATATTTATGATCCTTCGACTTATTATTATATAGATTCATCAGGTGAGTATCGTATAGGTATGTCCTCAAAAATTGAAGGGCTAAACTGGACTGTATTTATTTCAGTACCTAGGGTGGTGTATGAAGATCAAATTTTAGAAAAAGTATTTTTTACGATTAAATTATTTCTTATTTTCATTATTGCTAGCATATTTATGACATTAAAGTTTACTCGGTTATTGAGTAAACCTATTGAAAAATTAAATGAAAATTTACAGCGAGTGAATAAAACTGGTGATTTCGAAAACCTCAATTTGAACATTGAACCTTCAATATTTATCGAATTGAACAGTATGTCAGCTATTATTCAAGATTTTTCAAATAGATTAAATGACACTTTATCGTCGTTGCATCAAGCCAAAGAAAATAAAGAGGAGGCTAATAAGGCACTTGCCTTAGTGAATAAAAATTTAGAATCAGTTATTGAGGAAAAAACGTACAGCTTACAACAAGCTCTAGAAACAGCCAACAATGCTAATAAAGCGAAATCTGAATTTTTGGCAACGATGAGCCATGAGATCAGAACCCCCCTTAATGGGGTATTAGGTATGCTTGAATTACTTTCTAATTCAGATATGTCTCTAGATCATTTAGAAAAAATAAAGATTGCACAATCAAGTGCAAAAATATTACTCAGTCTTTTAAGTGATGTTTTAGATATTTCGAAGATAGAGTCGGGTAAGTTAGAAATTGAATCCGTTGAATTTAATTTATTAGCATTAATAAGTGATGTTGTTGTTTCGCATGCTCTCTCTGCTGAAAGTAAAGGTTTAACACTTCTTCTTGATACTGAAAAGATAGAACATGTGAATGTCGTTTGTGACCCTACAAGGTTAAAGCAAATACTGACTAACCTTATTGGTAATTCAATTAAGTTTACTCAAAATGGTCAAATAAAAGTTACCTGTTTAACAACTCAATCAGACAATCAAATAAAATTAGTTATGTCTGTTGAAGATACAGGAATAGGGATCAAAGCCAGTAAAATGGCAACACTTTTCACACCTTTCATTCAAGCCGACTCTTCAACAACCCGAATGTTTGGAGGGAGTGGTTTAGGGTTAACAATTTCAAAGCAGCTATGTAAGTTGATGTCTGGTGATTTAAATGCAACTAGCGTATTTGGAGAAAAAAGTACGTTCACAGCGACAGTTATGGCCTTGTCAACAGACACAAAATCGAACTGGCCATCATTTAATAATGAATTAGATGAAGCCATACTAATCATGCCTTTTGAATCAGCTGCTATTGTAAAGAATTTATTCAAACGGTCAAATGTTCAATGTAGAACATTCAATGAAAATACTTTTAAAGAAATTTCGTTTGAGCTTGAACGTGAAAGAAAGATAATGTCGTTACAAAACAGTAAGGCTAAAATAATTATCATAGATGAAGATTATTATAATGGTGAATTATTTAATCTAGCAAGCAACTGGAAAGCCATGAAACATCATGTGTTATGGTTGACTGCTTTATCTACCAACCTAGAGAATAAACTCAAAGAGCAGTGTTTTCCGCTTTGTAGAAAGCCAATTACACCAATGAACTTTTCTACGACGTTAAGTAAACTAATACTTAACACGGAAGATAAATTGGAAACTACCAAAATAGAAGATACCTTCACCAATCTATGTGCTCTGATTGTAGAAGACAATAGAATAAACCAAAAAGTAGCATCAAATATGTTATCAGTGCTTGGTATTCCATCTGATATTGCTAACGACGGTATAGAAGCGTTAAATATATTAAAAAGTAATCCCAAAAAATATAGTTTTGTGTTGATGGATTGTCAGATGCCACAAATGGATGGATTTGAAACAACTCAGAATATTAGATTAGGAAATGCAGGAGCTGCGGTGCAAAACATTCATATTATAGCGCTAACAGCAAATGCCATAAAGGGCGATAAAGAAAAGTGCATAGCCAGTGGCATGAACGATTATTTAGTGAAACCTCTCGAACTAGATAATTTAAAGAAAGCGCTAAACAAAATATACTAAAAATTCCATATTTCCCAAGGTTACAGAAAATGATGTTCAAGTTGATTAATGGATGGGAACTTGCTTTTGAGATATCTCCACCACATAGTGAACCACTTCGTATTGATTTAAACTGGACTAATAACGCCCTCGAAATTAAACAAGCTGAAGAAATAAAAGATAGCTTAGTCTACTGGATAAAGTACGTTTGCGTTTGTCGTGATATTTGTAGCAAGCTACGTAAAACAATAATTTTTAACGCAAACGTGTTCGATATGGATAACTTAGATTATCTAGAAGAAATAGTTGAGTTATTGAATGCGCCAAAATCAGTTCCAGCAGAAAATATGTCTATTCCAACGTTCAATCTACAACCCTCAGAGGCTCATTTTATAGCACCACTATTTCAATTTAATGCTGTAACCAACGCCTCTATGCGTGGTTAATAAACTATTTTGAGGAGCTATGACTCTAAGTTTTGCTCGAATAGTTTTAATATGAGTATCAACAGTTCGGTCAATATTTTTGGCTGCTAATAAATCTAAACCTTCGGAACCTATGCCAGCCCACGAACAGTTAAAACCTTCAGACGTGAGGGCATAGGTGATGTTTTCGGCAATACTTGATTCGTCTTCTATGACGAGAATATGTTTTTTTGTCACGTAGCCCCTCTTCTTCTTATTAAATATCAATAGCTTATAGGTGGTTATGTGGTTTTCAAAAATACAGTACAAGCATGATACCGTAAACTGAACATTCTACTAACGTTATTAAAGTATGTTTCTTTGCTTTAAACGCTTACATCAAGTTAGGTAAGAACAATACTAGGCTTGGGAAATAAGTGATGACAAGTAACGAAAATATTAGCGCTATTATAAAGGGCCAAATTTCTTTAACGAAATCACCAACAGGTACTTTAGTCACCGAGCAGGTGGTAAACATCATCGAACCAAACGGCGGTGTTACACCACCAATCATAATGTTAACTATAATAATCATTCCAAAATGGACGGGGTCTACCCCTAGCTGAACAACGACAGGAACAAGTAGAGGAGCCAAAATAATAAGCGCTGCTCCACCTTCTAGAAACATACCAATACATAATAAAAATACGTTCAAAATCCCCAGCATTACCAACTTGTTATCTGTCATAAGCAAAAGTTGCTCTGTTAGTAACTGAGGGATGCGTTCCCAATTCAGGTAATAACCAAAAACTGAAGCTGAGACGATAATCAAGACCACAGTTCCCGTGCCATAAATAGTGTCCAGCAAAATGGGTTTTATATGCGCAAAGGTTAACTCTTTATAGATAAATATACCGATTAAAGCCGAGGCTAAAACCGCCATAGCGCCAGCTTCGGTAGGTGTGAATATACCAAATCGTAATCCTAATATAATACCGAAGGGCAGCATCAAGGACCAACTTGAATCTACAAACTGTAGAAATATCTCTTTGCCACTGGCTCGTTTATCTCGTGAAGATTTATAGTTTCGTTTTTTAGCTATGATGGTCACCGTAACCATCAAGGACACCGCCATAATCATCCCTGGGACATAACCTGCTGCGAACATTTCTCCAACAGAAACTTGTGCAATTAACGCATAAATAATCATAGTAATACCCGGCGGTATTACAGGTGAAATCGCAGAAGAAGCAGCTGTGATAGCAGAAGAGAATGATGCGCTGTAGCCACGTTTTACCATTTGGGGCACAAGAATTTTACTTTGCATGGCGGCATCGGCATTCGCTGAACCAGAAACACCGCCCATCATGGTACTCAACACCACGTTGACTTGCGCCATGCCACCTGTCATATGGCCGGTTAATACTTCAGCCATTTGCATGAGCTTTTTACTTATCCCAGAATAATTCATAACTGAACCCGCCATAACAAAAAATGGAATGGCTAATAACGGGAAAGAGGCTGTAGCGGTTATAAATTGCTGTAAAACAAGATCTGGCGGCATACCCGCATCGAAAAAAGTAAAATAAAATATTGAAGCACCAAACAATGCAAAGGCAATGGGGATGCCTGTAAAATAGAGAAGGAATACTAAAATTACCGGTATATAAGCCATATCAGTCTACAACTCCAGGGTTTGTCATTTGCTGAATATCTTGTTTGATAAAACAAAGAGTATGGAATGTGATTAAACCAAAACTAACAATTAACGCGGCATTAAACGCAGCAGAAGAAACGCCTAATACGGCGGTGGGCTTACTCCACGAGATACTTGTAAACACCACACTCATGTAAAAAATGTAGCCATTAATAAGTAACAATAGAATATTTACAAGAAAACGAATAACGTGTTGAACGTTCAATGAACATTTTAAAACAAGCACGTCGATGCCTAAATTCATTTTATGTTTGTAAACGGCACTTGCACCAACAAAAGTGGCCCACACAAAACAAATTGTGGAAACCTCTTCAGCCCAAAAGATGGAATAGTCGAATATAGACCTTAACAACACATTCACTATCACGAGAAGAACCATGGTAATTAAAAAGAAGCCACTTAATATTTCTTCTAAGTAACTAAAATAATGCTTAATTCTTTTAGTCATATACGTATTCATTATTGTCTTTCACTTCTGATTTTTTTCAATTCATTTTGAATCTGGTCATACATTTCAATATTTACTCCCGGTAGCGTACTGAAAAGTGATGACGTGCGAGCTTCGAATGATGGTCTATCCACTTCGTTAAATTGCACACCCTGTTCTTCTAGTTCTTCTACCACCGAAGCATGTTTCGACTTCAATAAATTAACCATTACATGAGATTCAGTTATAAATTCGTTTTCAACGATGGTTCTATACTTTAAAGGTATTTTGTTCCAAACCTCGGTTGATATGTAGACTCCCGCTACACCTAAAAAATGATTGGTTAGCGCAACGTTCTTTTTACCTGTTTCGTAAACTTTTGTTTGAACATTGGTAAATTCAGAGCCTTCAAGTCCATCAACTACACCTTGCTGAATAGCACTAAACGTTTCACCCCATGGTAAAGGTGTGGCTGTAGCACCCATTGCATTTAGTGTTTCAATAAATAGTTTACTGCCAGGTGTTCTTAATTTTACACCTTGAAGGTCATCTGGGGTTTTGATCACTTTATCGGTTATAAGGTTTCTAAAGCCAAAGATATATTGCATTGATAAAATTTTAATTCCCTTTGTCTCGGCCTTTTTAATCCAGCCCTGAACTAAAGGGGTTTTCACTAAACTAATGAATTCATCATAGTCTCTATATAACATGGGTCCTACAAGTGCGGTGAATTCTGGTACGTAGTCTCCAATGTAAGAAGGGTCTTCAACAGAGATGAAATAAGCGCCACGCACAACCAGTTCAACACCGTCTTTGTAGGTGGCAATTTGTCCTTGCGGGTAGGTGAGTATTTTTACGGCGCCGTTGGTTTTTTCAAAAACGCTTTTCGCGACATTTTCCATTGAAATGGCAAGATCTTCTTTGGGGCTAAAAACGTGACTGAGCCTGAGCACTATTTTGAATTCATCGTCTGTCTTTATTTCACTACAGCCCATAACAAGGCCAAGAATAACGAGTATTAAAACTGGCCATTTCATAAGAGCTACCCAACAATAAAAATTACACATTTAACAATACTAACGTGTCGTAACTAAATTTTATATAACAATGACTTTTTGTTTATTTCTCGTAAGAAAAGCGTAGAAATTAGCGCGTAAATTTAGTGAGTCAAATGGAATAATATTTTGTCATTTGTGGAGGTAACTACTGACATGAAGGCCGACGAACCAGTTAGAGTAGCCATTTCATGTATTGCTTTGGATCTATTTACATTTGATCAGTTTGATAGAAAAATATATATTGAAATCAAAAAATTTAATTCTGAATATTCTTTTCATTTTAAATTCACTAAAATCAATGCTTTGTGCGTGTGCTGATGGTGGGTAATATGCTGTAATGTTTTATTTTTTCATAACGTATAAACTTATGTTTAAAGGGTGAAATAGATGTCTTTAGTAAAGCAAGGAAGAAGTTATGGCTGTTTTAATTAATAATCAAACCCAAGAAAATTGTCTATTACAATCACACCATACCTTTGGTCGACTTAATAGTTCGGTTAATACTTTTATTTCCGATGTTTATGTTTCTAAAATTCATGCCTTTATTGAAT
>Ga0209495_1000704_pt1 | contig 25001 bp, 24 predicted proteins | sample EN1Hudsemesocosm_FD_184629 | JGI IMG/M metagenome (GOLD analysis project Ga0209495, IMG submission 184629) | Methane-oxidizing microbial communities from mesocosms in the Hudson Canyon - EN1E Hudson Canyon (SPAdes) (version 2) | ecosystem: Environmental > Aquatic > Marine > Cold seeps | place... | reverse complement strand
GTGCATTGTGACGCGTGGATAGGCGCTGAGACACTACCCGAAAGGGTGGATATCAATAAACCACACCTTCGGGTGGTATAGCCCTTGTGCCTAACGGGTTATCTTTAAGGCAGCACAGTCTGTGTGCAGTTGCGCCCATGAATACAGCACTGGGGCGAAGCCATTGAAAAACAACATATATAGGCGAGGGGGTTACCATCATGTTCGCATTCAACACTAAGAAGTCGCTGTCGTCCGCGGTCTCCGCGGTCATAGCACTGTCATATTTGGCGCCAGGCTATGTAGCCGCACAGGCCGATGCGGACGGGGAAATGATCGAAGAAGTATACGTTACTGGTTCGCGTATTCGCACCGGCCGTCAGGCACCATCAATTCCAGTTGATGTGGTGTCGGCAGACCAGATAAAACTGTCTGGCTTCCAAAACGTCGAAGAAGTACTCAACAACATGCCGCAGTTTGTGCCTTCTCGCACGGCTTCAACAAATTCTACTGCGAATCCAACGGCTACCGGAGCTGCGACTCTCGACCTGCGTGGCCTTGGTGCTACACGCAGTTTGGTTTTGGTTAACGGTCGGCGTTACACTTTCTTCGATTCTAGCCAAACAACCGATATTAATAGCATTCCGGCGTCGCTCATTAAGCGAGTGGAAGTGGTAACGGGTGGTGCATCAGCAGTGTATGGTTCAGACGCTGTCGCCGGTGTTGTTAACTTTATTCTGCGCGACGATTTTGAGGGTGTTGAGCTTCGTTCGCAATTTAACCAAACCACAGAAGGTGACGGCAATGTCACCGATTTCACATTGACCATGGGCGGTAATTTTGCCGATGACAAAGGTAATGCGGTTGTTGCGTTTAACTATTTAGATCGCGAGCCGATCATGACCACCGATCGGGGTTTCTCTTCGTCTGTTTTGACCGATGGCAACGATATTAACGCGATATTAACGGCAATCGTGCACTGGTGGCTGGCGGTAGTAGCTTTGTTCCCAATGGTCGGTTTACGGGTCTGCCTTCAAGCGCATCGGCGATTGGAGCGATTCCAGGAATGGATGCGGCACTGGCAGCGGCGGGCCTGGCAGGTATCGGTGGTGATGGATTCATTCCTGATGCCAGTGGTATGGGTGTTCGGCCCTTTACCCGTCCCGGTGACCTGTACAACTACACTTTAGACAACTTTCTTCGTATTCCGCAAGAGCGCTACAACATAACCGTGCTGGCAGACTACGACATCAATGATGATGCGAAGATTTACTTTGAAGGTGCCTACTCGCACAATCAGACCACCACAGGGTTTGCTCCGGCTTTTATCAATCAAGTATTGCCTGTTGAAGTTAATAACCCTTATATCAGCCCTGAGCTGAGTAACGTTTTACAACTCGTCGACGCTAACGAAGTGGGCGCGGGTGCTAATGACGGTTTAGTGGGGTTGGGTATTCGTCGTCGTCTGGTAGAAGCTGGCGCGCGTCGCAATCGCGATACACGTAACGCGTTCAGAGCATTGATGGGTGTTGACGGCACTATCAATGGTTACGATTACAACGCCTATTATTCTTACGCTCGGTCTGACAATACTCAAATTCAACAAGGCAACGTATCGCGAACCGCTTTTGCGGCCGGCATACTGTCAAGTGGTGGTAATGCGCCTATCGTGAATCCTTTTGGCCCCAATATTTCGCCTACGGGTGTTGATTTCATCAATATCGCCGCGACGAATATTGAAGAGACAGAATTGAATGTTTTTGGCGCAACGCTCAGTGGTGATTTATTTGAGTTACCAGCTGGCACAGTTGCGGGCATGATCGGTACTGAATGGCGTTCAAGCTCGGTTGAGTTCAACCCAGATGAGGCCTTGCTGACAGGTGACGTGGCAGGGTTCAATTCTATTGACCCGGCTGCAGGCGAAATTGATGTTCGTGAATTATTTGTTGAATTTCAAATACCTCTGATCACTGGCGCGCCAGGCATTGAGGCCTTGGATGCCTCTGCGGCCTACCGATATTCAGATTACGACCTTGATCAAACCGGCGGCGTTAATACCTTCCTCGGTGGTCTGGATTGGACCGTGAACGATTCCATTGCTTTTGGCGTGCAATTCCAACGAGCGATTCGCGCGCCCAGTGTTGGTGAGGCATTTGGCGGACAGCGTTTATTTCCTGTAGGTGCCACCGATCCTTGTGCCGATCCTAGTGCGGCGAGTGACGCAACAATTCGCGACCTGTGTATAGCGACGGGTGTGCCCGCAGAGCTTGTCGGTGACGCCAGCATTCAGCCAAATAACGAAATACCTGGCTTGTTTGGTGGTAACCCTGATTTGAGCGAAGAGGAATCGGACACAGTGACGGTGAGTGCAGTTATCACACCTGAGTCGATACCTAACTTACGTGTATCCATCGATTATTTCGACATCGAAGTTGAAAATGCCATTGGCGCATTTGGCGGCTCCGTCAATAACATCCTCAACGTTTGTTATACCCAAGTGCAAAGCGCCAGCAGCACGGCTTGTCAGGCCGTTGGTCGCAACAGTGCCAGTGGTTCTATCGACACACTTAATCCAGTGCAGGCTGGCAATGTGAACGTGGGTGGGCTGGCTACTTCGGGTGTCGACTTGCAAGTGGGTTACAACTTTGAGTTGGAAGCAGCGGGTGGCAGTGAGTTGAGTATTTTATTCAACGCAACCTTCCTAGGTGATTATGATCTAACCCCCATTGCTGATTTAGATACCGTTAACGATTGTGCCGGTGCTTTTGGTCGAACCTGTGGTGAGCCTAAGTCAGAGTTGAAAATGAACACGTCTATAAATTGGACCATGGGCGACCTGACGCTTGGTTTGCGTCATCGTTGGTCAGACGATACCACGCTCGATGAAGTGCAGTTTGGTGCTGATCCAGCAAGCAAAGCTGTGCCTGAACTCGATGGTTATAACTACGTGGACATTTCGTTTAATTACAATGCTGACGAAAATCTGTCAATCTGGGGCGGTGTGACCAACGTGTTGGATGAAGATCCACCCTTGTTGGGCTCGCGTCAAACTCGAGCAAATACCAGCCCTGATACCTTTAGTCCAACAGGTGCTGAGATGTTCATTGGCGGCGCATACCGATTCTAAGGTCAGCTGCCTAGGGTAGGGTTGCTAGACCCTCCCTTAGGCGTAAGTAGGATGACATCTTTAGCATGCACAATCAGAATGACGGTCTTTGGGAGTGGAGTGTTTTCTGGCACTCCAATCAGCTGCACTCTTGCATGCCGGTCGAAGAAGGCCACAACACTCTGGCCCCTGTGTGGCGAGATTTTTTTCAAGTTTTGCCCCCAGGGGCCACAATTCTGGACCTGGGCACAGGCAACGGTAGTTTGGCCGCGCAAGCGGTCAGCGTTTCAGAAAGTAAGTCTTCTCCATTTTCGATCCACGGAGTTGATCTTGCAGATATAGAGCCCTCTCGCTATGTTGCCGCAGCTGATAAATTATTAGCCGAGGTAAGCTTTCACCCCCGGACCGCCATGGAACACTTGCCATTTGAAGCTCAGTCATTTGATGCGATTGGCAGTCAATACGCTATCGAGTATTCCAATATTCAAGAAAGTGTGGGAGAGGTATTTCGGGTGTTGAAGCCCGGTGGGCGAGTGCGGTTTTTGTTGCACGCCAACGACGGTGTGCTAAAAGATCGTTGTCGCCAGCAATATGATCAGGCGCAAACAATACTGGCGAGTGACTTGTTTCTTGTAACAACGGAGTTGCTGGCCGCATTGATTGAAGCTGAAACGAAGAATACACAAACAGCGATACAAGAAGCCGAGGCATCAATATTACGAGTAAAAAATACCTTTGATATGCTTCAGGAACGATTTTCTGACGAAGAAGACCGAAGCCTCATTGATAATTTGTTTGCGGCTGTGCGCAGTCTTCCCGGCTTGAGAAAATCGTATGATCTGCAGGCACTGACCAAGATGAATGAAGATATTCAATTATTACTACGGGCTCAGGCAAAGCGTTTACTTGCTATGCAGCAAGCCGCTCTGGATGATATTAAGGTAAATGAAATGGCCGAACAACTGCGCTTATTGAAGTTTGAGTGTGTTAGCTTAGAGCGAGCAAGTACGGCCACGGGGGCACCTTGTTTGGGCTATTGGTTGTCCGGAGAAAAGCCGCTGATACATGAGGTCTCGCAATGAAGCGAAGAGATTTTATATTGGGTGCCGTGTCGGCCACCGGAGTATTGCTAAGTGGCTGCACGCCGCCCGATAACTCGAAGGTGTTGCGCGCTGTTTTACACGCCGACTTACAATCACTAGACCCCGTTGTTACAACCATTGGTATTGTGCAGCGGCATGCTTTGATGGTTTACGATTTTTTGTTTGGGCGCGATGCAAGTGGCACCCCTAAGCCTCAAATGGTAGAGCGGTGGGCTGTGAGTGAAGATGGATTGAATTGGACATTTACCTTGCGAGAGGGGCTGTTTTTCCATGACGGCAAGGCCGTAACCACAGCGGACGTAATTGCCTCGCTTCAGCGCTGGGGCAAGCGGGATGTTTATGGTCGACAGATTTTCGCCGTAAGTGAACAGCTCGAGGCCGTGGATGCGCGGAGTTTTGTTTGGCGGCTTAGTAGGCCTTACAGCCTGCTACTACACGCGCTTTCTAAAACCGGCGGCCCGGTCGCGGCTATTATGCCCGCGAGTGTCGCGGCAAGTGACGCGACTACGTCGATTAAAAGTAGTATAGGTTCTGGTCCCTATATCTTTGACAAAGCCGCTTGGGTGCCAGGGGCAAAAGTGGTTTATCGCAAAAACCCTAACTACCAAGCTCGCAATGAAACGCCTGATGGCACCGCCGGTGGAAAAATTGCCTATATGGACACGGTTGAGTGGATCAATATACGCGATCCTCAGTCGGCTGTATTAGCGCTTGCAAACGGCGAGATAGATTATGTTGAGAATCCGTCTGCGGAATTTCTACCATTGTTGCGTGACGCCGGTGTAACAATTCAACGAGCAGACACCCTTGGGTTTCAGGGCATGCTACGAATGAATCACCTGCATCCTCCGTTCAATGATCCTCGTGCTCGTCAGGCCTTGCTGTATCTGATCGATCAAGACCGGTATTTGCAAGCCATGTTTGGCGACCCTGAGGTGACCAATAACTGTAGTGCGTTTTTTGTCTGTGACTCGCCCTACGAAAGCACTGCAGGTGTGCCAAAAGATATTGGTAAAAATCGAGAGAAAGCCAGAGAGCTGATGAAAGCCTCTGGTTATGACGGTCGGCCACTGGTGATTTTACATCCGACCGATATTCAATTTATGAACCTAGCTACTTTGGTTCTCGCCGACGACTTAAAGTCAATTGGTGTGAACGTAGATCTGCAAGCGATGGACTTTGGCGCTATGGGCTCACGTCGGGTTAATCGTTCCAGCCCGCAGGCCGGGGGTTGGGATTTGGGTCTAACCTATTGGCCTGGTGGCAACATTTCAGACCCTGTTGGCAATGTGCCAATGCAGGCGAATTGTGAAGACGCTTGGCCGGGTTGGCCTTGCGACGCTGAGCACCAAGCTTTGATTGAGGCCTTCCCCTATGCGCCCGATGAACAAGCGCGCAAGACGCTCGCCGAAGACATACAGAAAAGTGCATATGAGCTTGTGCCCTACGTTCCAATTGGCCAGTGGTTCGCGCCAGTAGCCTACAGCCCACGAGTATCGGGCGTGCTTAGCGTACCCGGCACTACGGTTTTTTGGAATATTAAGAAAGCCCCTTTCCGACCCGCATAGAGCTAGACCTTTGTGAGCAGGGGTCCTTCTTGTGCAAAATGGCACGCCGCTTTATGGTCGGGCCCTTGCGTTTCAAGTTCGGGGTCTTGCTCAGCGCAAATTGCTTGAGCAATAGGGCAGCGCGTACGGAATCGACATCCAGACGGAGGGTTTGTTGGGCTGGGTATATCACCCTGCAAAACAATGCGATTACTGATGGCGTCAGGGTCGCTGTTGGGCACGGCTGACAACAGTGCTTTGGTGTAGGGGTGACGAGGTGAGCGGAATAAACTTTTCTTATCGGCAATCTCAACGATTTTACCTAAATACATAACGGCAACGCGTGTTGATATGTGCTCGACAACCGCTAAGTCATGGGCAATAAAAAGGTAGGCCAAACCGAGTTCCTGCTGTAGATCAACCAAGAGGTTAATTACTTGCGCTTGTACAGAAACGTCTAAGGCCGACACGGGCTCGTCCAAAACGATTAGCTTCGGGTTTGTGGCAAGCGCTCGGGCAATGCCAATTCGCTGTCGCTGCCCGCCGGAAAACTCATGTGGGTAGCGATCAATCTGGTCGGCTCGCAAACCCACTCTTTCGAACAGGTCCTGAACCCGCGCTCGTAGATTAGCGTCACTAACTAGCTGGTAGTTGGCGATAGGTTCGGCTACGGTTTGACCCACGGTGCGACGTGGATTGAGCGACGCAAAGGGATCTTGGAATACGACCTGAAGGTCCTGGCGAAGGGGACGCAAAACCCGTTCGGGTGCATTTGAAATATCTTGGCCGGCCAGCTCTATTGTGCCTTCGGTGGGTTCAACTAAGCGCAAAATAGAGCGCCCTACGGTAGATTTCCCACAACCACTCTCGCCCACGAGGCCCAGAGTCTCGCCCTCAGCGATATTGAAGCTGAGACCATCAACTGAGCGCACAATGCTAGGCTGTTGACCTAGCAGGCGGTCAATAAAACCCGTGCCGCCAAGCTCATAGTGCTTAACAAGATTTTCTACGCTGAGAATATTTGTCATCGAGGGACTCCAATACTTTCACTGTGCCAGCAGGCCGCGAGGTGCTCACTGTTGCCAAACGAGCGCAGCTTAGGTGCTTGCGCCCGGCACTTATCGCTCGCCATAGAACAGCGCGGAGCAAAGGCACAGCCTACAATGGGATCTACTAGAGAGGGAACGGTGCCTGGAATTTCTGTCAGGCGCGCTTGAGTTTCGGTGTCGCCAAGACGTGGCATTGCGCCGAGTAAGCCGAGCGTATATGGGTGTTTAGGGCTCCGCAGTAATTCGCGAACCGGAGCTTCTTCAACTTTTCTGCCCGCATAAATAACGATTACGCGATCGGCCATTTCTGCGACAACACCAAGATCATGGGTAATTAATAGTATGGCAGTGCCCAAGCGGTTTTTGAGGTCGCGCATCAAATCGAGTATTTGAGCTTGTATCGTTACATCTAAAGCCGTTGTGGGTTCATCGGCAATTAATATCGAAGGTGTGCAGGCTAAGGCCATTGCAATCATAACCCGCTGGCACATACCGCCTGACAATTCGTAGGGATATTGATCAAGACGTTTTTCCGGTTCGGTGAGTTGCACAAACTGCAACATCTCTAAGGCGCGTGCGCGCGCACGCTTTGGGTCCAGTTTCTGGTGTAGTTGCACCGCTTCAGAAATTTGTTCGGCAACTGTTAGCACAGGATTCAGGCTGGTCATCGGCTCCTGAAATATCATCGCAATTTCATTGCCGCGAACGTTTTGCATCTCAGCCTCACTCATGCCGAGAATGTCGCGCTCATTAAATTGAATGGAGCCGCTATCAATTTTCCCTGGCGGATCAGGAATTAACCGCATTAGAGCGAGTGCCCCCACGCTTTTACCCGATCCCGACTCACCCACAATAGCCAGGGTCTCGCCGGCGTTCAAAGTGTATGAGAAATCTTGTACGGCGGGAACAAGACCGTGATCGGTGCGAAAGGACACGCAAAGATTCTCTACGGAGAGTAAAGGTTTTGTATTGCTCATGTTCGGCTCACGTAGCGAGGGTCAAAAATATCGCGCAGGCCGTCACCCATCAAATTTACACCCAGCACCGTGAATGACAAAGCGATTCCGGGGAACAGCACAATGTGTGGCGCAATCGAAAATACCGTGCGACCTTCAGAGATTATATTGCCCCAGCTTGGCGTTGACGGAGGAGTGCCCGCACCAATAAAGCTCAGTATCGCTTCGGTCAACACGGCAGAGGCAAATATGTACGTCGCTTGCACCAATAGAGGCGCGAGTGTATTCGGTAATATGTGTCGCCATAAAATCCAAATGAAAGGTGTTCCAGCCGTTATAGCCGCTTCGACATAGGGCCGCTCTTTGAGTTGCAACACGACGCTGCGCACCAGCCTTGCAACCCGCGGAATCTCAGCGATCGATATGGCGATAATGACATTTTTCAAACTCGCGCCAGTTAAAGAAATCAAGGCAACCGCCAGCAGAATGGAGGGTATGGCCATCAGCCCGTCCATTACTCGCATAAGAATTTGGTCAACCCAGCTGACAAAGCCGCTCAGAATTCCCACCACAAGCCCTAAGGAAATTCCTATGACGGCAACGCCTAGACCAACTGCTAAGGAGATGCGAGAACCGTAAATTGTCCGGCTATAAACATCGCGGCCAACTAAATCGCCGCCAAACCAAAAGTTTGCGCCCGGCGCTTCTAGGCGGTTAAAGGGGGCTATCATCTGAGGGTCAATAGTGCCAAGCCACGGTGCGGCAATTGCGGCTAATAGGGCTGAACCCAACATCATGGCCCCGATTACAAAATTGGGGTGACGTTTCCAAAGTCGCCACAAACCCGTCGGAGGTGCTTGAGTGAGAATTGTTGTGGAGGCGCTCAATATTTAATCCTCGGATCAAATAAGCCGTAGCTAAGATCAATAAGTAAATTGACCACAACATAGGTTGCGGAGAATATTAGAATGACACCCTGAATGACTGGGTAATCTCGGCGCAAAATAGCATCGACGGTTAAGCGACCTAAGCCAGGAATATTAAAGACAGTCTCCGTTACAACGACGCCACTGATTAGCAGCGCAAAGCTAATACCTATCACCGTTACTATGGGTACGGCGGCATTCTTAAGAGCGTGCCTGATCAGTACCCTCCGAACAGAAAGGCCTTTAGCCCGAGCGGCTCGGATGTAATCTTGATTCAACACTTCAATCATTGTGGTGCGAGTGATTCGGGCAATGAGTGCGGCGTTAATAATACCGAGTGACACGGCGGGTAAAATCAGATGCTTCAGAAACGGACCAATGCCATAGGCTATAGGTACATATCCCTGAACCGGCAGAAGCTTCAAATTGACCGCAAAAACAGCTATTAGAATGTAAGACAAAACGAAAACCGGCACCGAGAACCCCAGTACCGCAAAACTCATCGCTACGCGGTCAACCAAACCACCCGCGCGCCATGCTGCAATAACGCCTAGTGGCACGGCGATGCTTACTGCGATTATGAGTGAGGCGATGGTGAGTGCGATTGTAGGCTCTAGCCTCTGTACAATTAATTCCATTACAGGTCGCTGAGAGAAAATTGAAGTGCCCAGATCTCCCTGTAATACACCACCAATCCATTGACCGAAACGCACAAGGAAAGGTTGGTCTAGGCCTAGTGTGACGCGCAGTCGTTCGATATCGGCGGCGGTTGCTTGTTCGCCGGCTAGTACGGCAGCTGGATCACCGGGCGTTAGGTAAAGTAATGAGAAAACGATGATGGCGACAATGGCCATGACTGGAATAGTGGCTAATAGTCGTCTGAGCGAAAGTACTAACATAAGCTGTTTTTCCAGCACAGAATGCTTGTTTTGCAGTGGTTTGACATCACAAGTTCTCACGCAGTGGGTTGCAATCATTATGTCTTTTCACGGTGTTGCCGCGCAACTACACTTTGGAGTGGTTTGTAGTGGGTATCAGAAGACTATCCTTTTAAGGGCGAAATGCAGGTTTTCTGCGTGCAAGAAGGGGTGGACAAAATACATGTGTCGTTGGTTGGCTTATATCGGAGAGCCTAGGCTCATAGAACAATTTTTATACGATGGTCCACACTCTCTGTGCGAGCAGGCGCAGCACTCTCACAAAGCAAAGCTTGGCGTACATGGAGACGGCGGTGGCCTGGGGTGGTACGGCAAGCCAGCAGAGCCCGGTTTATATCGTGATGCTGGGCCCGCCTGGGCCGACACTAATTTGCGTGAACTAACCCGTGTAATTGAAAGTCAGGTTTTCTTTGCCCACGTTCGCGCCTCAACGGGCGCGGCCAATCTATCAGTGAATTGTCACCCGTTTCGCACCGACAGTATGTTGTTCATGCACAATGGCCAAATTGGCGGTTTTCCGCTATTGAGACGCAAGCTTCTTTCGCTGTTATCAGATGAATGTTTTAGCGAGTTATGTGGTGGTACCGACAGTGAGTTGTTGTTTCAGCTGATGATCACCAATGGCCTGCGCGATAATCCAGATCAGGCTATCCGCCAAACGGTGAGCGTTGTGGACGAATTACGCCGTGAGGCAAATATAAAAGAGGCCTTTCGTGCGACGATGGCTTTAACCGACGGCAAGTGTGTTCGAGTTATACGTTGGGCATCAGACGAGCACGCCCCGTCTTTGTATCTAAATCAGGCTGATGATGGCGGAACTCTGGTTGTATCCGAGCCGCTTGATAAAGACACATCCAAATGGACCGCCGTACCCGTGAACAGATTGGTACATATCGAATTTCACGAAGGTCGCGAGATTAAGGTGCATAGTGAACCGTTTTTGGTGCAGAATAATGGTGATTACCACAAGAAACCCTAAGCCTTCATGAAAACCAAATTTATTTCCCCCACCAGCCGCTCTAAAACGGTGTGTCGATACCGTTTGCTGGAGTCCACTAGGGACAAGCGCGAACCAAAATTAACACTGGTTGCGGCTCCTGCGGGTTTTGGCAAAACCACACTGCTTGTTCAGGCACGCGAGGTCTTATTGTCTGATGGTTACCTTGTACCTTGGATTTCCCTAGGCACGGATGATCGCAGTGTCTCTTCTCTACTGCGAGTTATTGTTGAAGCTATCCACTACGCGATTCCAAGTTTTGGCTCTAGAACGGCTCGAATTATCAGTGGCAGTGCACGATTTGATGTGACCCGAACGCTCAGCGATTTGCTTGAAGACATACGGGATACAGCGGTGCCGCTGATTCTTATTCTCGATGATTATCACTGCGTTGGCGGTGATGAAACTGATGAGTTGATCGAACTTTTATTAAACTTAGCGCCCGAAAACTTTCAAATGATGGTTGCGTCAAGAACCCGACCACAGTTTGGCCTGGCGGCACTTCGTGTAAGAGAAGAGCTTCGTGAAATTACGCCGGCACAGCTGCGTTTTGATCTATCGGAAGCTTCAGAGTTTCTATTGGAGATTCGAAGTTTAGGCTTGAATAATGGCCAGGTAGAAAAAATTCATGAGCACAGCGAGGGCTGGATAGCAGGTTTACAGCTGGCTTCTTTATCGCTGAGAGACCCTGATCGACGAGACGGTTTTATAGAATCATTTTCGGGTTGCTTGCAGGACATTGCAGACTACCTAGCAAGTGATGTGTTGAATCAACAACCTGAGATTGTTCAAGAGTTTCTACTGCGAAGCTCTGTATCTGATCGAATAAGCGGTGACTTAGCGGCTTATCTGACCGGAAATAGTAATGCTCAGCAAATGCTAGAGAACATAGAGCGCGACGGTTTGTTTGTTACGCCTTTGGACCAAGAGCGCGGTTGGTATCGTTACCATCAGCTATTCCATGAATTTCTGTTGGCCGAGCTGCGGCGACGTTATCCAGGTGAATTGGTCGGTTTATATCGAAAAACCGCGATCTGGTTTGAGAAAGAAAATATGTCGCGTGAGGCGGTTGAATACGGTTTGCTCGCGGGTGATTTTGATATTGTCACAAGTTTGGTTGAGCAACAGTCGTGGATTGAACTCATGGCTGGGCGTATGCCTCAAGTGATTGCCTGGATTCGTCGGATTCCAGATGCCGTGCGTAGTGAAAACCCTCGCTTGTTATACTTGCTTGGTACGGCTTTGTACCACGCCAATAGCGCAGACGAAAGCGACGAGATCCTCTCTAAAATGGTGTCGCTTGTTGGGCGCGATGAAGCATCCGCAGAATCGAGCGAGCACAAATATTTACTCGAGCAAACACGACTGCTCTCTGCGGGTGTCGCGATTGCTCGAGATGATCCTCATAAAATAGTAGAACTGCTCGCAGAAGATTTTCATTTCTTGAGCGATTTTGAGCGAGGACTTGCCTGTAATTTCCAAGGTTATGCGCTGTCGGAACTTGGCGAGTTTGGCCGGGCCGCGAAAACTTTATCGGAAGCTCGACACTTCCATTTGTTAGCAGGTTCAGAATTTGGCGCTACCTATTCGGAGTGCTTCCTAGCGCTAACAGATTTTTCCAATGGCAATCTCGATCATTGTTTTGCGCGTTTTTCGCCTGAAAGCTCGAACGGCTCCGAAGAAAAATATGTGGCCCCAATTCCACAAGTAATTCGGGGAATTGTATTATATCAATGGAATAGAATTGATGAAGCTTTGGAGTGTTTACAGCCGAATCTTCCCCTGATTGGGGAGGTTGGGTTTACTAAGTTACTGGTTTTTGGGTATACAGCACTGGCTCGAATCAGCGGCTTGCATGGTGATCATCGCGCCGCAATGCGCTGCTATGATTTGATTGCGGCGGTGGGCGCGCGCTGGGGCACGCCCTACGAGCGACACCAAGCTCTGGTTGTTGGTGGTCGCATTGCTTATCTTCTGCAGGCTGAGCGTTTGAATGAAGCCCTTGATCACGCCTTGATCAACGATATCGATGTGGACGCCGATACTTTGTCTCTACCCGCACAGTGGGAGCGTTTGCCCTGTCGTAACGCTTTAACTTGGGCAAGGTTGCAAATTGCCACGGGTCGCCCCGAAGTAACTCTGCCGGTGTTGGCGCAGTTACGCCGCTTAGCCACCGAGGCGCGCTGGGGAATGCGCGTTTTAGAGTGCTATATTCTTGAGGCCCGTGCTCGCTTCCAAAAAGACAACATCAAAGCGCGCAGCTTAGTAGACGAAGCACTAGCGATTGCGGCGCCGAATCATTCCGTTCGCTGTTTTGTGGACGAGGGCAGTGAGATTGATTCTTTGTTGCTCGATTTGGGTCAAAGTGAAATTGAAAGCTGGCCGCAGTCTAAAAGACGATTCTTAGAAGATATTACCGTTTCCATTGCGGTGGAAACGGGTGAAGATAGCCGCACAAGACCCAACGAAGTTAATTCAGCCCCCGGTTTAATAGAGCCATTGAGTGATAGGGAATGCAGAATATTGGAACTCATTGCGAGCGGCAGCACAAACAATACAATATCTGCAACACTGTTCATTAGTCTCAATACCGTTAAGTGGCATTTGAAGAATATCTTCGGAAAACTTGGGGTTAGCAATAGAACGTCAGCTGTTTCCGTTGCTCGGCAACTGGCCCTAATTCCTTAGTAAATTTTGATGTACTAATTTAGTGACAAATGTCATCTATTTTTGATGACAGTGATGTCTACCTCTCTACACCTTGGTAATGAATACTGCAGCTTGTAGTTCATTCAATCACTAATGTGTCGTGAGGTTGTTCATGGTAAAGCTTGTCACTATAGGTTTTCTGGGTTTCTTGGTTTTGGCGCTGTTATGCATCGCAATATGGAGTAGAAGCAGTCCTCGCCTGTCAGTAGAAAGTGAAAAATTATTGCAGGATGCTCTAAAAGCTCCTTTGCCCAATATGTTGGCGGGCGAGAGTGCTTACGCCCAATCGGGCGCTCTCCGTATTTGGTACACATTAAAACAACCTCTTTTGGTTTCGGGTCAAACCGTTCGTGGTACCGTATTGTTGGTCAATGGCTTGGGTTCATCTGCTGCATTTTGGCCCTCCGAAATATACTCGCCCCTGTTAAAAGCCGGCTATCAAGTGCTTATGACTGATCATCGAGGTCTTGGTGAGTCAGATCCTTTGAAAGACTGGAGCACAGACAATAGTTATGACTTGGGCGATATGGCGGGCGATAACTTCGCAGTGCTAGATTCTCTCGGCATAGACAAGGCTCATATACTTGGACTCTCTCTAGGTGGTATGGTTGGTCAAGAGATGGCCTTGTCCCACCCAGAGAGAGTGATCAGCTTGAGTTCGGTAATGTCCACTGGGTATTTTGATGACCCTGAGATACCAAAGTCGAGTGATTTTCAAATCAATACCATGAAGCTTTTTTTTCGCTATGGCCTGCTCAGTTCAGAAGAAAATATGGTGAGGCTTATGGTTGGCCTTTACAGCTTCCTTAAAGGTGATCAAGATATTGATATCCAGCACATTACCTTTGCGACTCGGTATGAACTGAGCGAACGAAATGGCTTCAACCATAAAGTACCTGATCAACAATCGTTAGCAATGCAGCGTTCTGGGTCCCGATTGGCTATGTTGCCCAAATTGCGTGTGCCGGTGTTTGTTGTGCATGGAGAATTAGATCCCCTATTGAACATCGCCCACGCCAAGAAATATGCGGCGCTTATCCCTAAGCATGAAAGTTTGTGGGTGCAGGGCATGGGCCACGACTTGGCGCCTGCACATGTGCGCCGATGGATGACGAAAGCAATAGAGTTTATGGACATGCAACAATGAGTTATCAGGACCTCGATATCCGACCGTTTTATACTTTCCCAGCGACGCTTCGGGGGGCGCTTAAGGTAGTGCCTTATTTTCAGGTCCTGATTTATTTGCCCTTCCTATTGCAAGGGTTTGAGGTGAGCGCTTTTGCGGTGAGCGTAGCGGGGCATCTACTGCTGTACCCTTTATTTTTCAGAGTCTTTTGGTGTAAAGGTTACGGTGCTGCTCCTCTTGTCTTGGTGATGGCCCTATTGGCTTTTGCAGTATCGGCTTATTCTCTTAGCGGCATCGTTTTCTTTGCGTTTGCGGCGGCTGCCTGTGCCGCGTGCCGAAATAACAGGCAAAGCTATATTCTGTTGTTAGGCGTTAACGGCCTCTATCTTTTAGCAGCTTATGTGTTTGCTCACTCAATTTACATCGTATTAGTGGCCTTATTCTTTACTGGTATTAATGGCCTGAGTTTCAACTACCAGCTTGGGAAGTACTACGCAGATCGTCTTATTAAGCAAAGTCAGGAAGAAGTTTCAGCGCTTGCCACCATTGCTGAACGCGAACGCATAGCTCGAGATTTACATGACCTCCTTGGCAACAGTTTAACGAGCGTCACTCTAAAAGCAGAATTGGCTGAGCGCTTAGTTGATTTAGACCCTCATTTGGCGAGGCAGCACCTAAAAGAAATTCAGGAGATCTCTCGCTTGGCATTATCTCAAGTAAGGGAGGCCGTGGCTGATTACAAAAAAAATACCTTTGAAAATGAACTCAGTAATGCTCGTGTGGTGCTGGAGTCCAAAGACATAGAATTGATTCATGACATTAGCCCCTTAGATATTGACCCACCTACAGATGCCGCTCTCGCGATGATTCTCAGGGAGGCTACCACGAACATGTTGCGTCATAGTGATGCAACAAGCTGTAGGGTGACTTTAAAGTCGCAAGTAGGGCAGTTGGTGTTAAGCATTTGTGACAATGGCAGACCTATACCTGAACCCTCAATGGGAAATGGTTTAAAGGGGATGGCAGAGCGCTGCCACGCCTTGGGTGGTGTTTTTAATGTCAGTTTTTTAACGGGCTGTAACATTACGGCCACCTTTCCGACTACAAGCGCCGGTCTTGGAGGTCAAGTGTGATTAAAATTTTGGTAGTTGAAGATCAGGCCATGGTACTGGGAGCACTGAGTGCCCTGATCGACCTAGAGGCCGACATGAGTGTGGTTGGTACGGCGACAAATGGTTTAGAGGCGCTGCAGCGTTGTGAATCCGAAGATATTAACGTAGTGATCAGTGACATTGAAATGCCTGAAATGACCGGTTTGGAGCTGGCTCAAGCACTCTCCAAAAATCAACACCCCGCAAAAGTCATCATACTCACTACGTTTTCTCGAGGAGGATACGTGCGGCGCGCTCTAGACGCCTCAGTAAGTGCCTACTTGCTCAAAGACGCCCCAGCCAGTGATTTAGCAAAATGCATTCGTTTGGTCCTTTCTGGTGAAACGATTATCGCACCCGAACTTATGCGAGATGCCTGGCAAAGCGGAACAAATCCTCTATCCGTGAAAGAGCAAAAGATCCTGGCCTATGCGCTCGAGGGAAAGAGCACAGAAGAGATCGCAAAAAACCTCTACCTATCGCAGGGCACGGTTCGTAATTACGTTCATAATTGTTGTCAGAAACTCCAAACCAAAAATAGGGTAGAGGCGGCGAGACAGGCCAAGGCCAAAGGGTGGCTGTGACTTGTTCGTTTAGTGCTGGTCTTTTCCAGTTATTTTCAATCTGCCTGCAACCGAATCCGTCCGAGTACCGTCAATATCAATACACGCAACTATTACCCATTAAGGAATTGATATGTTTATACGGAAAACAGCACTTTGTTTAACTCTTGGGCTGGCAATGAGTGGCGGCGTATTGGCTGAGGATAATGCCACCTTATCGCAAGCCCCAACTGTTGAACCTGAAGAGCAGGGAGGTCTCATCGCAGTGCCTGTTGGAACACTCGATGAACCTGTAGTGATCTTTAATGACACTAAAGACGACGGCATGATCAGCGAAGAAGACCGTATTATCCAAACGGCGTTTCCAACAGATGTGGCCGGTGTAGAAAGGCAGAGCGGCATAGCGGAGTCGCTCAACGACTTTACTGGTCATCCAGACCTTCAAGACTTAAAACAGGATGAGGTCTTGGCCTTAGACAATTTGGCCGAGGGTGACTCTAAAGGACTCCTAAAGTTAAAAAAGGTCAGTAAGTAACATAAGCCATTAACCCTATGCTTTAATGGCCACACTCAATGCATTGGGTAGTGGTCAATTGACGTTGATCAATTAATTAACTTGCTGTCGCTAAGCCTATGATACGTATATTAGATATTCTTCGAAATCAAACAAAGCAGCAGCGATTTGAAACTCAGGTTAAGCCCCATTTAGAGAGCATGTACAAACAGGCTTTCCGCTATACGGGCAACAGAGCTGATGCTGAGGACCTTATTCAAGACGTTTTGCTGGAAGCTTTCGAGAAGCGACAGAACTTAAAGGCCGTGAACAACGTAGGCAGCTGGCTGAATCGCTGTCTCTACCATCGTTTTGTTGATCGCTACCGCAGTGCTAAACGAGTGCCTGATCAGCTGGATGTGCACAGTGCGGAGCTACAAGCTCAATTAGTAGGCGATTCACTGGATGAGTCGGGTTATTTTGCGCAGCAGTTACTTGACGGCATAGAGCAGCTCAGCTTCGAACAAAAATCGGCGATTAAATTACACGATCTTTGTGGCCACAGCTTAGCCGAGGTGAGCGGAATTATGCAGATGCCAATAGGCACCCTCAAATCCCACCTTCACCGTGGGCGCAAACAGTTACAGAAACAGCTTCAGCTGAAACCCGAAATGCAGGCCTATCGCCTAGAGAGCCGAGGTTAGTATTATGAATTGTGAAACCGTAGAAGACTTTTTAAGTACTGCGCAACGGAGCGATTTTGAACTGGCACCAGAAAATTTGATCTTACACCATGCCAAACAGTGCGCGGCGTGCCAGCAAAGCATTGCGAATTCAAAACGTTATTTGAATTCGCTTGAAACACTAGAAGAACCAGAGCTAGGTGTGGGTGGGGCCCAGCGTATTCTGAGTCATTTGAATGCTGAGATTGAACGCAAGTCACACACCAAAACCCAGGGTGTCACACCCTGGTGGCGGAATGGTTTTAGCTTGGGTTTTGCCAGCGCAAGTTTTCTATGTATTGCGATAGTGATGCTCTTGTCCCTGAATAGCGCGCCCGAGCCAAGAGTGCCCGTAGCGGAGTTGAATCGTGGTGTGCATGAACAAAACATATCGCTAGTCATTGATGTGCCGCGAGATATGAATCAAGCCAATTTGATTCTCGAGTTTCCAGCCGACCTGCGCTGGAGAGGTCTCGAAGCTATGGAGAAAATCGAGTGGCCGGTGAATTTGCAAAAAGGTGAAAATATACTGGAGTTACCTGTGAGTTATACCTTTGGCAAACTTCCCAAAACCCCTCAGGTCATTACTGCAAGCATTCGTTATGGCGAAACCAACCGTAGCTTTGCGCTGCCGGTATCTTTGTCCACTCAGCTGAGTGGCAGAGAGCTGCAAACAGAATTTTCCTTGTGATTTGGTGATATACATGAAAATAAGTAGGAAGGCTTCTATTAGCATTTTCAGGATATTGCTGAAGCAATGCCTAACTATCGGCTGCCTGGTGCTAACGTCTCAGGTGCTGGCTGAGACCGACAGCGAAGAAGTGAATATGGATGAGGTGAAAATTAAGCTGCTGCCCAAAGGTGAGTTTAAAGGGAAAAAAATTTCGGGCCCCAATAAACTTTTACTGCAGCTTAAAATAGCCAAAGATCTAAAGAGAGTTAAAGTGACTCCAGACACAGTTAATGTCGAAAACCTAGACCTATTAGAGCTCAACGAATCTAGTCCTATTATGGTACTTATTCCAGACGATTCTCTGGCAACAGGCGAAGGGCCTAAATGACGCTGCTGTTTATAATCTCTATTAAGAAAGGAACTCTCTGAGTGAACCGCCTTACTATTTTTTTTACGTTTATTTTTGTTTTAGGATTTAGTTCCCCTTCACTGGCTCAGTCCAAGGGCTTATTTGAGCAGGCGGGTGTGGCTTTTTCAAAGGGCCGATATCAAGCTGCAGCGGACTTATTTTTGTTGCTTAGTGAAAGCGATGATAGTGCCGAGGTTCGCTATAATTTAGCGATTTGCTATTTTAAGCTTGAGCAGTGGAGTTTGGCTCAGAAAACATTTTATGAACTCAATCAACTCGACCCGACAGAAGACTTAGTAAGTTATAACTTGGCGATCACTGAAAAGAAATTAGGGAAATATGACCTCGCTAGAGAATATTTTAAGACATTAAGTCGCTCTTCTTCAGATCCAGATATCGCTCAGCTGTCGTCTCGCCAATTATCGCTCTTGCCAGATAAAGCCGTTTATCAGGGGCAATCACAGAGTGGCTGGTCGGCAGGAGTAAAAACGGAATTCGGTCGTTACGATAATCTGCTAACACCATCATTGGAAAAAAATACGGGAATTAGTGATAGCCTGATAGAGTCTCGCGCGTATTTTACTTGGCAGAGCAATCGATATACAACAAACCGCTGGACCGTCAGCGGTTTGTTGTATAAGTCCAATTATCATGAAACTAAAGATTACAATGCAGACTACGCCAAGTTAGGGGTTCGTAAATACACTCAATGGGCTGAAGGCTATTTTTATCTGGGGCTTGATATTGATGCTAGTGAATTAGAGGGAGAAGGTTATCTTCAAAATATTGCCGCAGAGGCCGGAGTCGTCCAAGGTTTTGGCGGCGGAAACTACTGGGGTGTAAAAGTTCGTCAGCGAGAAGTTGACAGCTTAAGTCGTGAATATAAACCTTTTGTGGGTACAAATCAGCTCTTGAAATTTAATGTACTGCAACGTTTTGGTGATAGTGTGACATGGGATCTACACTACCAATACAGTCGGGATAATCGCGAAGATTCTAGCAACATATTAAGCTTTCGTAGCTTTTCGCCAGTACGGCATAGTGTGGGTTCAGTATTAACTTACCACTTGTCTGATTGGCGATTTGTTTGGGGGCTTGAATATCGAGACAGTGATTATCAAAAAGACAATCAATATTTCGGCGTAGGAATTTTGCGAGAGGATGAACGCACGAAGACAAATCTTGCCGTGAATTGGCAGGTGTCAGAAGCTTGGTCGCTTAGTGCTGAATACAGTTATATGGATAATGATTCGTCTATTGATACTTACAATTACCACCAGGAACTTATTAAATTGGGGGTTTCCTGGGACATGTAACTCTCAGGTCCGGGCCATTCCTATACTTTGAGGAATGGCCCGAATAAAGAGCCGCTAGTTGATCCTATTGAGGCAGTCGAACACCAATCATCTGCGTGACGGAGTAAGATTGACAATCTTCATTTTCCTCTGAATTTGACGTTAGCATAAATGTGCTGCCGTCTTCGCTCATTCCACCGGTAATGGCAGGGTTTGTAAACGCTCCAGAAGAATCAATTGCCAGTTCAAAGACATCGTTTAATACTTCGACCGATAATTCACTGGTATTATTGTCTAGATGGCCGTTGCGCAGTACAAATCGATCAGTACTATTTGTAAATGACACGACGCTGCCGTTGGAGGTGGCGGTACCAGTAATTGTTGCATGGTTAATTTGTGGCGCTCCCCCACAGCTATCTAACATAAATTCTAAGCCTGTTACTCGATAGCTTCCTTCGAGTGAAACGCTGCCAGAATTTAGTTCCAGTGCATCTACCCTTGCCATCAATGCTGCAAGTGCGGTCTCGTTAGCATTGACGCCTGTGCTTACGGCTTCAAAGTTTTCGTTCATACTTGCGGCGACAATAACGTCCCCGAAACTGAATGCATTGGGTATTGTCGTTTCAGATAGCGCGCTTGAACTAACAGAAAGTATGCTGACGGCGAGCAAAATATTTTTAAACATAGTAGTCATCCCTAAATTATAATTGATGGTATGCGTATTTTTATTCGAATGTGTTTCTTAGTTGTACGTTGATCCGTCGCCCCATTGGCTAGTGCCAAATGTACTTGCAATGGTAGTTGGCACCCACTCGGTAACAAGATCGAGGGCTGAAGTCACAGATTCAGCTAAATTACTAACGCTGACTAAAATAGCTTGAGCGTTAGCAATATCAGCGTTGCTGTAGCTTAGATCATTGGCTTCAAGTTGCTCGGTGAATATCAGCGTTGCTGTAGCTTAGATCATTGGCTTCAAGTTGCTCGGTGAAGGAATTAGCCACACTAATTTTGTTGTTGAGTGAATCTTGGTCTGACTCCTGAGATCCATCAGCGATTTGTTTAGCAATGGATGCTAGCGTTGCCGCTCCGCTTTCCAGGCGGCCGACATAAAAGCTCAAGCCTTCTGGGTCAGCATCACGATTGTACATTTGTTGAAAGAGGCCGTTGACAAGTGTTTCATTGTCCAATGAACCGAAGTTATCGCTATATTCTTGCGAATTACCGAAGCTATCGAGAACAGCGTCCAGATTGGTCGAGCTATCGAACTTTTCGGCCCAAAAATTTATTCCGCCAGGGTCGCCAGGGCGGCCGTAGTAAGCAACATACATTTGTTGCACGGAATTAATAGAATCTTGAGTCGCGGCTTGGGTGTTGAAGGGTGAGAAGAGAAACGCAAGGATCAGATATCGAAATTTCAAAGTCACAGTATTTCCTGCCTATACAATTGATTGAAAGGTAGGCAAAAGTTATCACGATAAGTAGTTTGTGAGCCATACCGCATACGGGGTATTTTCTGCTAGAGTGCTAAACGGGGCTTCTACAGCGCCTCCATTAAATAATAGCTGGGTGAAAAATGAGCACTATTTGCTGTGGAAAATTGTCTTCGTATTCCGCAAGTTAAGTAAGAGCACCTTAGTTATTGATTTTTTGTCAGAGCTATTTAAGATCAGGGAGCCTAGGATGGATGCCTGTCGTATCACGCTCGGATGCCGCCCTTTAGTTGTGAGTTTATTAACGTACCGTTGGTTTTAAGGAGGAAGTCATGTCATTTTTAGGTGCATTGTTCTACGACAAGCTTATGAAGTCGACTGAAGAGGCTTGTCTTATTGATTGGAGGCGAGAGCTTCTGAAAAACGTTAGCGGTAAAGTCTTAGAAATTGGCGCCGGTACAGGCGCTAGCTTGGCCTTGTATCCCAAGAACTCTGAGCTTGAAATCTTTCTTTCGGAGCCAGACGCGAATATGAGGGGGCAGCTAGAAGAAAAGGTTAGCCAGAAAAAACTGTCTAATGTAGTAGTGTTATCTAGCCCAGGAGAGTCCATTGAAAGTAAAGACGACTTTTTTGATGTCGTTTTTGTCTCATTGGTGTGCTGTTCAGTTACAGATGTTCAAGCTTCATTGAGAGAAATAAAAAGGGTGTTGAAGCCTGGTGGAAGCTTTGTTTTTCTTGAGCATGTTGCGGCTGAAGCTGGGAGTAGTCGAAGAAAGTGGCAGAATCGACTGAATGTGTTTTGGCGTAAAATAGCCGGAAACTGCCACCTTAACAGAGAGACAGAGCAGCATATAAGAGATGCTGGGTTCAATATTCAAAACATTAGGCATGAGAGTATGCGAAAGGCGATGTCTATCGTTCGGCCAACTATAAGAGGTGTGGCAACGCTAAACTAGCAAGACCAGTTAGCTCCAGCGTTGGCAACGCCTGGATTTATCCATAGGTGTTGTTTGCCGCTTTCATTTCCCATTGGTTTTTTAAAGATGTCAGCCAGAGAGGGAAAAATGATATTCTCTTCTATTTTTATTGTTGTCCAAAATGCGTCTTGATAGGTTTGTTTGTAAAAGTACGGAATTCACGAGAGCGGAGGCTACTCAGAAAATTAATGTCGGCGACGTTTGCGTTAATGGCGATACCGTAACAAATGAAGCCGTCCAAGTTCATGAAAGTAATACAGTGATGCTGGATGGGCTTAGACTGAAGGCCCGCGAATTTCGTTACATTCTAATGCATAAACCGGCGAACACCATCTGTTCAAATGTAGACGAATTTTACCCATCTGTATTTAACTATTTGGATATTAAAAATACCTCTGAGCTGCATGTTGTGGGTCGTTTGGATGCTGACACAACCGGCCTGATTTTAATCACTGACGATGGACGTTGGTCGTTTAATATCACAGTCCCATCTAAAAAGTGCCAGAAAATTTATCGTGTAGAACTATCTTACGAGATTGCAGATGGCGTCGAGGCTAAGTTTAAAAATGGCCTAAAATTACAGGGCGAAGAGCATTTGACCCAACCAGCTTCGCTGAAAATTATTGGGTCAAAAGAGGTGCTATTGACCATTACTGAGGGCAAGTTTCATCAGATCAAGAGAATGATGGCCGCTGTGGGTAATCGCGTGGTCTCGCTTCATCGCGAAGCCATTGGCGGTGTTTCTCTTGATGTTGGGCTTGGGCAATGGCGTTATTTAACTAGGGATGAAATTCAGTCATTTTCCAAATAGATCAAGCTCGTATCACTTGATGGTGACAATGGGTACCAATTAATTCCCGGGGTTTAAAATTTACGGCTTCACTTAACATTTATTCGCGTTCTGGACTTTGCTTCTATTTCTTGTCAGGGCGTTCTATTGGCGCAACTTTTTCACGGTAGTAATCTAAGCCTTGAATGATTTTCTGGTACCTCCCTGATGCTTTCAGTTTTGCTAAGCCTATTGAAAACTCCCTTTCTAAACGTTTTCCTCGATCTGTTTTTTTTGAAAAAAGAATAAAAAATAAACTGCTATCACTCACCTTTGGGTGGAATACAAAGCGATTTCTGGATTTGGCTGAAAATAAGCTGTCTACGAGGTAAGTGCCTACAACTTTTGATGTGCGATAAACATCTATCCTGCCGGCCAGTAGTTTTTTAAAATTAGATTCCTCTGTCACCTCTGATTCGGCTTTAATGCCCAATGTATTGTAGAACTCTTGGGTTCGGGTATACCCCACGGTAACGCCAAATTTATATTTCCGGAGGTCTTCATCCGTGCTCCAATCAAAAGGCGTGGATCGCAAGTGCCAGTAGACCCCCTGGTCTTGATAGATTTCTTGATCGCCGATATAGAAATCTTGCAGTCGGCCCGAATTTTTGAGCCAGGGAAAGGTTCCGTCAACGTCGCCATTCTTGGCCAGCGCATAGCTTCTCTTCCAAGGGTAATAGCCGTATTCAACATCTATGCCCTGTTGCTTAAAGGCGGCTCTAACTAAAACTTCAAGGATTCGGGCATTGGAGTGGCGGGACGAGGTGTAAGGAGGGTATTCACCAATCGCAAACTTCACGACTTCATTGCTGAACGTTGCAGGCGTGAAAATTCCGTTCAGCAATAAACATAGAAATAAATGTTTCATTCTTGAATGGTCTTCCTCCAAGGCGCCATTGTCGCGGTTGGGGTGAATGCCCAATCGACGTAGAGATACCTTATCATAGTTCATGCTGCGCGCTAGTCTGGAGCTTATATTCGGGCGTTGTTCATCGGGCCCTAGGTCCCAAGAGTTTCGAGAATTTATGGGCCGGGCGCGTTTTGACAGAATGAGCATGCATATGGGCCGGTAGTTGACACGTAGATAGCGTCGATATATTTTACATCGTGTGCTTTACCTAACTTAATGAACTTTAAGGAAATTTCTTTATAATCAATAGCTTGTATGTATTGGCACTAATCATGCTTGTGGCAAGCAAAAACAATATTACTGTATTTACCCATTGAGTGAGACGTGATGAACAAAGGAACTGTTAGGAAAATAATTTTTGGTGCAATGCTGGCTGGGTTCAGCGCTGTGTCGTTTAGTGCCAATTTGATTATTAATGGCGGCTTCGAAGATCCTACTGGTACTGCGATTGGCGGTGGCGGTGGCTGGAAATACTATAGCTCTTCAGAAGTGCCCGGTTGGGATGGCAGCAACATAGAATTGTGGGGGACTTTGGGGATTGAGTCCTACGAAGGGGATTATCATGCTGAGCTAAATGCTCATGGCCAAAGTCAAAATGCCGGCCCTTGGTCGATCTCTCAAACCTTTGCTACAACGAAGGGTCAAACCTACGACTTATTTTTTGCTTATGGCGCAAGGCTAGGTAGTGCGACAGACAGTAACGAAGCATTTCGTGTTGACGTTGATGGCCTCGGTTTTACTTTAACCGATCATATCGTTGGCGCCTGGAGCACTTATTCGGGTAGCTTTGTTGCCGATGGTGATTTCGCCACCTTGAAGTTTTCATCCGTTGCACAAGATAAATGGACTTATGGTAATTTCTTAGACGACGTATCAGTTACTGCTACGCCAATACCTGGGTCGCTAACCTTGTTAACCTTAGGCCTTGCAGGCCTAGGTGCTGTGAGAAGAAAAGCTAAGGCTAAATAAGCTTTTAAATTTTCGCCCGTGATCACAGAAAACCACTCATTTGAGTGGTTTTTTTTTGCCCAAATAACAGCGACGGGTATCTCGCGCGTGCCTTGCCTGCACCTATGGCATAACATATCAGTAACTTATGCGGTATTTGTGCCC